>Ga0114946_10003175_pt1 | contig 11168 bp, 2 predicted proteins | sample WalLakDeSediment_FD_88676 | JGI IMG/M metagenome (GOLD analysis project Ga0114946, IMG submission 88676) | Lake sediment microbial communities from Walker lake, Nevada to study Microbial Dark Matter (Phase II) - Walker Lake 11/02/13 Deep Sediment | ecosystem: Environmental > Aquatic > Freshwater...
ATTTCAACAAATTCTTTATTCAAAACAACATTTATAATGTCTATAACGGAATTCATATTTAACTTACCAGCTGCCTTCAATTCTCTTATTTTAGCAATTATACGTCCATATACTACACTTGTATCCAGTCCTATGTTATCTAAATTAGTTTTAGCCTCAGCATACAAAATAGATTCTAACTTATTTTTTTCATTATTTAAGAAATCCATAAAAGAATCTGCGACAGGTTCTGTGCTTTTAGGAGCAGATGCTTCTAATACTTTTAGTTCTGCCTGTTTTTTAGCTATATATCCGTCTAATTCAATTTTTTTCTCTTCAAAAAAAGCATCTGCATCAGCTTTATTGTTAAAAATCATAGTTTCAATTTTTGGAGCTTTTGTTTGAACTCCATTTTCCATTTCACCATATTCTTTAACCCTAAGTATAACTTCATAACCTAACCCATTGTTATCTGCTATGGCTTTATCAAAATTATCAGCTAAACTTTCAGCAACACTTATAATTTTTAATCTATCATCATATTTATCCCCTACTTTAATTCCTTTAGGTGCATCTTTATTAATAGGAGTACCCTTAGTTAGTTTTTTATAATGCTCTTTTTGTTCTTCAATCTCAGCTTTTTTAGCTTTTATGGATTCATTTGAAACACCAGGTTCTTTTTTAGAATACATACCTTCCGCTACAGCTCTATCATATAAAGCTCTTTGAACATCAGTTTTTAAAGATTCTCTAGTACCAGTATAACCACCTACTTCAATTGCATATTCTGTAGATGTTTCATAAGCATTACGCACATCAAAATATTCAGCTAATTCTGCATCGCTATGCTTAACTAAATTTTCAATAAATTTTTGAGAACCTTTTTCAAAAGATTCTATTGATTGATTCAAAGCTTCTTTTTCCAAAGCTTCTTTTTCAAAAGCTTCTTCTTCTTCGGGACTCATTGTGCTAAAATCTTCACTTTCTGATATTAAGAAAAAATCAATCTGATCTCTTAAATATCGAATCATATCATTAACAGAACCTAACTGTATAAATTCTTCTAATCGGTTTACTCTATCCCCAATATCATTTAAAATTTCCGCTACATCATCACTAAAAATCTCATCCGCTAAACCCATTGTAGAAAGAAACATTTGTCTATTAGTTGGAGCTTCGTCTATTGTAAATATATAACCTTTTTGATTAGGTTCGGCACGTACACCTGAACCTTTTTTGGTATCTATTGGACCGGGATTACGCTCATCTAGTAAACCATATCTACCTCCACGGCCTAAACCTTTAATCACATCTATTAAAGCATTTATTTCATTATTACCTATTTTGTATGCTACAGACTCAAGTTCCTTAAAACTCATTTCATAAGCATTTGATTTTTCTGCTTGGATAGTTTTTATTTTTCGCGTTCTATCAATTGAACGAAGTCTAGGTCTATTTAAAATATCATATGTTACTTTAAATGGAAATTTTCTAGTTCCTAAATAAACATTTGTTTTTTGAACCATATTTCTACTAAGATCCCCCCTGTTATGAAAATTATTTAATTCATCGGTAACTGCTTTAAATAAATCATCGTTGGATACATTTTTAAAATAATTCTCTGCTTTATATTGTTTAGATATGTTGTAGAAATTAAACAAAGCCTGTATTGCAAAAGATAAATCCCCTTGTAATTCTTTAAAAATTACAATCCCTTGAGATTTAATAAAATCGTCTACTATTTTTTTTGGTATTGCTGTGACATATCTCGAATTTTTAACTTGACCTATATTAAATCTAGCTTTCATATTTGGAAATTTATAAGCTTCCCTAATTTCCTCTATGTTAGAATTAATAATTTTTACTTTTGCTAAAGTCTTTTCTTTTTCAATTTCCTGAGTAGCAGCTAATATTTTTTTATTAATCAAATTTTGTAATTGTGTTGATTGCTCAGCCCGTTCCTCAGAAGTTTTTATAGCATTGTACTCTTTTAAAAATGCTTTTTGTTCTGCTTCAGAAAAGTTATTTTCTAATCCGGGATGCAGATCTTTAAAACCTTTAAGTGTTAATCTTTTTTGTTTATCAGCAACTACTTCTTCTACATCACTTGCAGGTGTTTGTTCTTTAGATAGTAAGGATTCTTGAGTTCCAGGTTCAGCAACGTTATCTATATATATATCTACAGTAATTCCTCTTACGCCATTAATTACCTCGCCAGCCCGTGTTACAAACACTTTAGCTCCCGCAGGATTTTTACTTTCCCGCAGTTCTTTAATAAATACTTTTGCAGTTTCATATGGAAGAGCTCCAATGTTTTCTCCTTCTTTATTAAATACATCTATAGAGAATTCATATTTACCTGTTCCATCGATATCTCCTTCTACAAGTTGTATCGATAAAACTTCACCAACTTTTACTTTATTACGAGCAGCTTGTAGTTCTGGTTTTACTCCACCAGTAACTTGCAAAGGGCCTTCTAAAAAATCTAAACTATCTAATATAGCATTATTTTCTGCAAATTCGCTATCCGATACTTCTATTACAAATTCATCTAAATCGCTTAAATTCTCTTCATCAACTACCTCTTCCTCATCAACTACTTCTTCAGTAGATTCTTTTACAGTAACATTATTAGCTTTATTCCATTCAATATATATTTGAGCGTAACTAAAAAGATTCATCTTACTTTCTATGGCCGCAATTATTTCATCGTTTAATTGACTTAAAGCATAATCTTGTTCTGCGAAAAATCTAGCTAGATTTAAACCCAAATCAAAACCATTATATCTAATGTGATGTTTTGCTAAAAGATACTTTAAGCCATCCGGTAATTCTAGAAAACGAGTATGTTCATTAATAGATTGTACATTAGAGCTTTCTTCTACAGACAAAGGAGTTGACTGGGGAATATTATTTGATTCAGCAACAATGTTAGCAGAGGCTATTGATTGATCACTTTGCTGATTTAAATTTTTTAATAATTGCTGTACTGAATTTAGTTGTTTAGTTAAATTTTTTACTTTAAGTAATCTTCCTACATTTTTAAAAGAAATAGGATTTTTACTTATTTCTGCATTTAGTTTTTTTAGTTCTTTGTCAATAGTATTTTTTAATAAATTAAGACTATCTAATTCAGAAAGGTCAGTTGTTTCAGGTGTATCTGAAACAACAGCTTCTTCGGTAACAGCTTTATTAAAAACAGGGTCTATATTTAAGTCTTGGGCTGTGGGCATGCGTTCTGTATCATTAACGCTATCTTGCCAAAACTTAACCTTTGTAGCTAATATAAATTTATTTATAACTATACCATTATTTGATAACTCTTCCTGCAGGTCCTTAAACTCTTTACTATTAATATCTACACATCTATTTGACATAACTATCTACAATTAAGAATATCATCTTTTTCTTCTTTAGTTAAATTATTCCATTCTTCTTGTGAAATTCCTAAATCAACTAATCTTGCCTGGTCTTGTTCCGAAATATCTTGCAAGGTTTCAGAAGAAAAACTTATACTTGCTAAAGATATAACTTTTTCTAATAGGTTGCCCTCGGTAGAACCAAACCCTTTCTCTAAAGCACTCCGTACTTCTTCATTAATAGCATCTTCTAAAGATTCTGTAGATGCCGAATTAACATCTTCTATTCTTTTTAAAACATCCCTCATTGGCTCACTATGTAAGGCTTGAGATAAAAACAATAAAGGATCCATCATGTGAGGAATACTTTCAACAAAGTCTTTAGCATCAATCCATCCTTTTTCTGTTAATTTTTTTCTTGTTGCAGAGCTTGAATTTAACATTTCTTCATAACCTTCACGAACTTGTTCCATTACGCTAATAACTGCGTTTTTAAATTCTTCATTAGATTGCAACAAACTATTTAATTGTCCATTTAAAATACCAGAAAGCAATAATGCTTCAAATCTAGTTTTCCCTCCCGTATAATCAAAACCGGAAAATCTTACATCAAAAGCAATTGTTACCTGACCATCAACTTTTTTAGACTCTATTGGAGCATCTAAGTTGTCCGAAATTTCAATTTTTATATCTTGTAATTCCGCTACATCTTGTAAAATTTCTAAAACCGCTTTATCTGCCTGGGAAATATTTGAACTTCCCATCATAGATTTAATAAGCTCCCCTATAGTAGTAATATCTTTATATTGTTCTAATAAATCAGCAGCTGTTCGCTTATCATCTTTAAATTTTTCACTTATAGCCTGAAGACCTCTAGAAGCTGTAATTTTTTTACCTGTAAGATTTTCAAATTCCTTATTTATTATATCTAAAGCTATTTTATATTCTTCAGCAGTTGCATCTTCATTTGTGTCAATATTAAATATCTGAGACGGCATGATTCCTTTTTTAATCAGGTCATCTATTTCTTTTAAACTAAAAATTAATTTTTTCTCAGTTAATTTAGTAACTATGTTTTTAGCAGCTTCTTTTTCAGACAAACTTTGTAAAGACTGCTCTATAAACTGTTTTTTATTAGAATCTAAAAACAATAACATTTTAACCAAAGACTCATGATGTTTAGCTCTATATTCAGGATCTAATAAAGATGTTGCGTGTTCTAAATTTCTTTGACTTCTTTTATTAAGAATTGGTATATCCCACAAATACTCAAACTTCTTTTTATTAATTGCTCTATTACCAACGCTATCAGGTTTATTATCAACAGTATTCATATACTCATTAAAGCCTTCAAACATATCTGCATAAGCTTCCTCTACTAATTCGGTTGATTTTTTTTCACTCTTTTCAGCTTCTGATAATTTTTTAAAAGCCTCCTGAATTTTTTTAAGAGAATTATATTTAGCAACAAGCGCTAAATGTTCATCAGTTTCTAAAAACTTATTTTCTTTAGTAGCATATTCTTTATTTGTTTCAATTGCTTCATTTAAAACATTTAGTTCCTTAGATAATAAAGCAGGCGATGTTAATATTAATACTTCACTATCTGTAATATTTGAATCAACTTTTATTTTCTCTGTTAAGTTAATTACTCTAGATTTAAAATCATTGATCGCATCTTTGTTAAAAATATAATCATTACGCATCATTTCCCAAGCCTGGTGTTTTATTATAGTTTCTAAATTTCCAGGAGCATTGGGTACAAGATCTTGTATATTGTAAGGGTTAATTAAATTTGGATTACTATTTCTTTCATCAAAATTCTTTTTAAACTCTTTTATTCTAGAAACAATAGCATCTGTATCTTTAATAACGTCCAGTTTATTTTCTTCAGTAATATCTTTACGAGCTGTAAATTGGTTTAACTCTTCTACAGTCATAGAAGATGCTTGTGAAAAATGCTCAATTAATTCATTTTCTAGCCCATGTTTTAATGACTGCTCTACAACATATCTAAACATATCGCTTTTATTATCCACAGCCTCCATGTTATTTCCTTCTCTTGCAGCTTTTAATAAATTTTCATGACCGTTAACCATGGCTGTTAAATTTTCAGAAAGAAGTTCCGGAATAAAATTACTAGAAGCATTATAAAAAGCAGTTAAATATTCAGCAGTTTCTTTTCTATTTTCATAATCTTTTTTATGTTTATCTCTACCTGTTTTTGACCAAACGTAATTTTTACCACCAAAAGTGTAATCTTGAACAGCTTGAGTAACAATATTTGTAGGACCAGCAACAAAACCAATTAAAAAACCAGAAATAAATGATTCCATAGTTCCTTTATCTCTATTATCCCATAAAGATTTAAAAAAATTACCTCTAGCAACGTATCCTTGAAAATTAGGATCAAATCTAGACATTGTTTTTGCAGTTAAATCAGAAAGAGCGTTATCGTAATAATCTTTACCAGCCTCTTGAATTATATCTTGAACAACTTCTTGCAATCCTTCAACTGACGAACCCACAATAAATTCTCCTGTTTTTCTTAATGTACCGCCTAAAGTTCTAGTTTTAAACCAATTTTTTACGCCTGATCCCATTGCTTCAAAAGCTATTTGTTTACCAGTTCTTTGAACTAGAAATTGACCAGTTTCAGAAACAGCTTTAGCGGCTCGTAATTGTAATTTACCCAACGGCTTTGTTAAAGCATGTAAACCTAAAGCATTGCTTAAATATATTGTAGAAAAGTTTGATGCATAAACTTTGTTATAAGTATCCAGCGCTGCTTGTTGATAATTATTATAAACTTCAACAGGCATAACTTTGCCCGGATTATTAACATACCATGTAGAAATAGAATGCTCTAAATTTTCACTTTTATTTATATCTCCTTCTAATTTAGATTCTGAATGTGATAAATAAAAAGTTCTAGCATCTCTAGCTAAAGCGCCTGCCCCCAACATGGTTTTAGTAATAGAATTAGCACCGCTTATTTTACTATAATTTCTAGCAAAATTTGCAGTACCTGCTAAAGGCATTATACCTCTAAATCCTTTACCAACAGAACCTATAGCTTGTAAACTTCTTCCCATTAACCATTCACTAGTAAATCGTCCAGATGAAGCTGTAACTCTAGCCGAACCTATGTTTCTAGCTGCTTTCCAAAAATTTATAAAATCGCCTGTTTTTTCATAAGCTTGTCCGGCACTTTTAACTGCTGATTGAAATTTAGAAATATTTTGTCCAGCATCCGCTATTAAAGAACCTGTTCTAACGGCTTGTCCAGCAGAACCAATACCACCGGTCATAGCAGTAATTGCTGATAATGTAAGCTCTTCGGCTCCTATGGCTGTAACAATACCAACAGTATATCCTGAAGAAAGAAAACCATTACCAAGAGTACTTTGCCAACCACCTCTAGTAGAGCTATAAATATTCATTATATCCATAAATTCTGAGGCATTATCATCTGATTTAAACAAACCAAAACCATACGTATCAGAAAACCCTACGCTAGCAAGTTCCCACATACCTGTCCACTGCCTACCAAACTCTTCACCAATCGATGCAGTTGCATTGTATTTAGCATTTATATCTGCTAAATTATAATAACCAATTGATCCAAAGGTTTCGTCGCTATAAGATTGATATCTTTGTAAATCTCTAGCTGTACCCATAACACGGGTAGCAGTAGAATCAACTGACCGATATTTTTTAGAAGCTTCCAGAGCTTTTTGTTTTTTTTCTGGAGTAATCATGCCATCTAATAATCCTTTTGGAGGCCCTTGATTAATAGGTATCGATTTTGTATTAGTTTTATCAACAGGTTTTAGCGTAGTTGAAACAACTTTACTCTTTTCTTCAGGCTCGTTAGGCTCAATATCTAAAAGATTAGATTGCAAATCTTCAGCAGCAAACTCTTGATTTAATTCAATAAGGTTTTTTTCTAAACTCATAACTAATCCTCCAATTCTAACATTGTTTTAATATACAATCCTAACTCATCAATAGTTGTTTGACTATTAAATTTTACAGGTAATGTGTCTGTATATTTTTTACCATCTCTATCTTCATAATTCCATGTAATATTATTTTTATCACCAATTAAAATTTTATTATTTCTAACGTCTGGAGTATCTAGATTTGAAAAATTCCAACCTCCTCTTACATTTAAAGCCTGATAATCTGTATTAACAAATTCTTGTTCAGCAAAACGATCACCGGATTGTGCCATTTTTTCAGAGTCTGCGTATATAGTAAAAGTCCTTTTTCCAAACCCTGTAGCTGTTTTTGTATTAAATGTAATTTCGTAAGCGCTACTACCTAATTCAACCGCAACTGGATAATAATTTAATTCTACATTCTCATTAGTAGACGAAAACAGTTCTTTAAATGAAGTAAAAGCTTCATCACTAGACTCACGGTCTTTTGATTTTATACCAGAATAATTTAATTTTCCTCTTACTACAACAATGTCATCTAAGCTATTGCTAAAAATTTCTATTAAATTATTAACAGCTTTTGTTTTTTCAGTATTTGGTTTAGACATATTGATGTCTTTATAATTTTTAACAATAGATTGTGTCATATTTATACCACCAAAGGGACTTGCAGAATTCATAGTTCCAAAATCACCAGAACCGCCTTTTCCAGCATAAGGGCTATTTGGAAAAACAGATTCTAATTTAACATTATTCAATTCTTTTTGTAAACCTGTATTAATTTCAGTAAACACTTGATATGTAGAAGTTCTAACATTATTAATACCCATTCCTGGATCTTCACTACCTGTTAATACGTCTAAGTATGTTTTATTTTTTCTTCTTAAATCTTCTGTTTGAGGATATCTAGAACGACCAAATTTTTCTATTTCAGAAGCGGTTAGTAAATTTCTTTCAGCTGGATCGAACCATGCTTTAGGAGTTATTACAGTTTGAGTACCTATATTCCAAGCTAATTGAAAATTATCCCAAAAACCAAACTCTTTTTGTTTTAATTGATCTTCATAATCCATCCCAGCTTCACCAGTATACATATTTTCTTGAGCCGCAGCAAAAACATCAATAGCTGCGTTTTTTATTAAATCTTCCGCTTTCCCTGGAGCCTGCTCACCAGCTGTTCTAAATTCGTACTCTCTTAAATCATCTTCTATTAATTGTTCAATTTCATCTTTAGTTCTTAAAGAATTTTGAATTCTTTTTACATCTGTAGAATTAGTAATAGGGACACCGCCTCTTGAGTCAATAACCTTACCTTCATCATCTCTATTGACTACTTCAGTTGCATAATATAAATTACCTTCGTCATCTTTCTCTGCAAAATAAATAATGTCATCTGGCAAAGGCGATTTTTCATATTTTTTCTGTAATCTTTTTAACTCTTTTTGTAATTTTTTATCATCAACAGTTCTAATTTTATCATCACTTTGTAAAATTTCATAATTTATTAAGTCTTCCGCTGTTTGTAATCTACCACCTCCGTAACCTGTCTCCATAAAAGAAAGGTTAGAAAAATCAGGATTTCTAAAACTTTCTCTACTAAGAGATATCTCCTCGTTAAACTCAGATTCAAATTTTTTCATAATTTGATCTAAGCTATTTTTACTACCATCTTCGTTATATAAATTTTCAACAAAGTATTTATTCATAAAAAGTTCATAACTTTCCATAGGAGAGGGAACTTTAAAATCTTCAGGTCTAGCGTCTTTTGGTAAAGATAAATAGTTTAATTTTGCCTCATAATCAACAATAACTTTTGATTGATACTGAACATGAGCTTGTTTATCCATATCAGAAATAATGGTTTCATACTGGTCTATATCCTTTATCTCTAAAGGAACGTTATTATAAAAGAAATCTTGTTGATTATCTTTAAAATAATATGGATCATTAAACAAGTCGCTTGTGCTTTCGTAAAGCTTTCTTAACTCAACAGGTTGCATGTTCTGCATTACTTTTTGCAAATCATCTTTATGCGTTAGCATTATATTATTTTTTTCAGCAAGATTACCAGCATTATCTAATTCAGTTTTAATAGCACTTAAATCAACTCCTGAAGTTTTTGCTGTAGATTTAGATGTAAAATTTAATATACCTAATACTAGAGATTCTAAATTTGCAGGATTTTTAACGTCAATATCGGATACTGTTTTTGCATTTAATCTAGCAAAAGATTTTTCTAAAATAGTAGAAAAAATATGACTGGTTTTAAATTTAAAATCATTATTTATTCTTCCTAAATTAAAATTAAGATAATCATCAGTTGAATAATAAGACATTGCTGTTTTTTTATTAACACTTGATGCAAAACGATCTTTTGCCTGATCAAATTCAGCAAGACTGCCGTTAGACCTAAATTCTACACCATTTTCTAAATCATAAGTATCAAAATTAATATTAAACTCTATTTCATTAACTGATTTATCTTTAGTCAAAAGTGATTGAGATAAAAATATTAACTCATTAGATACCTCATCAAACATAGCACGCTCCGCCTGTAAAGATTTACTATCGGTATTATACTTTTCTATCTTTTTGTTATACTTATCATCATCCGAATAAAATAGAAATTTACTAACATCCGTGTTTTCTAACTCTAATTTTAATTTATTAAGTTCGTCAAACTTTTGATAAAAGTTTCTAGCTTTGTCTGTAGCTTCACTTAAATTCAGCCACGCTTCCTGATTAGCTTTTTTTAAATCATCAGTCAAGTAATCGCCATTAACTAAGTGCATGTCTCTACTCATTACACGACCTAAATTAGCTTGTGCAATAGCTTTCTCTTCTTCACTGCCCTCAACTGTAAAAGAACTTAAATAAGTGTTTACAGCGCCCACTAAAGGATCAGGAGTCGGCTTGTCGTCAGACTTAGTTGATTTGTTTTCTTTTTCTTCTGGTATGTTTTTGTCTTCAATCATTACTAATATAATTATAAAGTATTAGGTTCTATTATTTTGGGAATATCTGTTCATATTTATCTACAGGAACAGCTTGTTTATAAGCTTCTTCTACTGCTTTTTTCAAAATAAGATCTGTTATTAATTTGAAAGCCTCTTTCATTTCAGGTGTATTTAATTTTTCAAGATCTGATTGTGTAAATTTATCTTTATTAAATTTATCAGCTAAGTCAGTAAGACTTTTTGCTAATGTAGCTTCTTGATTCTTTTTTGCTGCTTTAGCTTCATTATACGCTTTTATAAACTCGTCTTTAAGTTGAGGATTTTTAATGTCTTTTACGGCTGAAGCATAATCATCGTAGCTATTGTTGGTATCAATGTCAGCATCGTCTAATGCTTTAGTTATAAAATCTTTTTCGGTTCTACTAGTTTTATATTTATTTCTTAAGCTCGATATATTAATTAAATCACTTTCGATCAAATCTTTATTACTAGAGCTGGAGCCTTCTAATGTAGCTTTAAGTCTTACCATTTTTTCAGCATGATTTTGCTGATTGCGTTGAAGAATGCTTTTGTATTCAAATTTTTTCTTTTCTAAAGCAAATTCATCTGCTTTAAATGTTTGAGAGTATTGTAAGTTAGCCAACGTTCCTGCTGCTGTACTTAAATCTCTATTTAAATAAGTAATAGCTTCCATTCCATCGTAAGCTCTTAATATAGCTTCTATATTAGTTTGGCTTTCTTCTTTGTTTATATAACCGTTAGCTGTATTAAGGTCTTCTAGTAGATTTGTTAACGAGCTCATATCTTGTAGCTGACCAGTTAATCTAAGATAGTCCTTTTCTTGAGTTTTAGTTAAGCCGCCTTTTGAGTCATTTAAAGATTCAAGAATTTTTATGCTCTGTTCTATTTGTTCTTTTTCAACATTATTG
>Ga0114946_10003176_pt1 | contig 11167 bp, 12 predicted proteins | sample WalLakDeSediment_FD_88676 | JGI IMG/M metagenome (GOLD analysis project Ga0114946, IMG submission 88676) | Lake sediment microbial communities from Walker lake, Nevada to study Microbial Dark Matter (Phase II) - Walker Lake 11/02/13 Deep Sediment | ecosystem: Environmental > Aquatic >...
AAAATAAAGAGAAAAAAGAAAAAGTAACTCCTACACAGGAGCAATTAGACAAAATGGTATTAGACTATCTAAAAAATTCTAGCAAACACTTATTTAAGGTAAAGTATTCTTGGGATGAAAACTATGGAGAGACTTATTATAAGGTATTTCCAGTATATGAGGATGAAAAGCTATACTATATGGCTATTACAATATCTGGAGGCAAGGTGTCAATTAAGACATGGAGCACATCTGGTGTTACCACTAAAAATAGTCTTGGAATGATGAAGAATGAGGTTTTCCCCCAATACAAGACGCATAAGTCTGTAAAACAAGATAGAGATATGAGAAGTGGGTTTAAGGGTGTTGAAGATATTTTGTCTAATTCTGAAATTAAAATTGAAGAAAAGGAAATTAGAATTGAAAAAATATTAGAACATAAAAATAAGAATTATGACAACAAGTGAATTTATAAAGTTATTACAAATAGCAGACCCAGATGGGACTGCTCACATTAGAATGGATGGTGGTGTTCCTATAGGTGCTGCAGGTTTGCCTGGGTATTATGATGGCTCTTACTCCTATATTGATGATGAAGGGAACTATGTCACATCTAGAATAGGAAAAAAAGTAGATATTTATACGCAGAATATTGAAGATTTTGTTGAGTATCACTTTGATTCTAGCGACCCTGATAATTACGAGAAAATTAAATCCAAATTTATATTTGATGGATTAAGAGAAGATTCTGTTGAATATATAAAGAGTTTGGTAAAAAAGACCTGGGATGAAGAGTTAGATTGGGAATCCGAATATAAAAAATCAAAATCTAAAAATTAAATTTATACAAATAAAAAACCCTCACAATCGTGAGGGTTTTATTTTATATGTTACGCAATACGCTTCTTACAATTTTCCTAATTTCATTTAAAGTAGGTTGTTCAGAATTGACAAGTTTATCAATTCTTTTTACAATAGAGTCAGCTATTCTGATTATTTCTGAATACATCTTTTGCATCTCTTCTCTATCAATACCTTGTCTTGCAATGTTGTATTTACTTTCTTCACTAGGAAGTCCATAGTTTCTTTTTATAAGATTTGAAATAACTTCAGCATATCCATGAATCATCTCCTCAACCTCAGGGCTAATATTGCCCTTTATTCCCATCATAGATGGTAATTTTTTAACAGCTTTATTAAATGATATTGCATTTATAAATTTATTGAACTCATTTATATCTCCGTCATTAAAGCTCATTCCTTGTGTGTTAATTTGGTCTTCTTCAGCAATATCAACAACCGCTCTAAATAATACATTAAGTTTTTGTCTGTGAGTTTCAGAGTCAAGTTCTTTTTGTGGAACGTGGAATGGGTCAATTTCTGGCTCACCACCTCCAGTGTCAATCATATCTTTAATAGAAATAACATTTTCTCCAGGTATTGGCTCCACCATTGTGTCAGTATATACAAGCCCAAAATAATTAGTTTCTTCCCTAGTAAACTGAGTTCTAACAGCTTTGTTGTATATAGCTTGATGAGCCATATCTACACTGTGCAAGTCTGGGTTGGCTTTCATAACGTCCTTAAAACCTGCATTAGGGTCAAATCCATGTTTTTGTTTATACGCAGCCCATGCCTCAGGGTTTGATTGAAGTCTCTTGGCTGTTTGTTCAGTTGAACCAGCCTTAGGTCTCCTAATACTAATGCCTTTAACTCCTGGTTTAACTCTATATCCTCTCCCTTTCCAAAATTTTTCTTGAGCAGCTAATACAGCGCCTGGGTCTGCAGCTCTAATGATAAATGTATTTGTAACGGTATATGGGTAGTTATTGTTTGTACCAGCACGCATATTGTTATTTATAAAAGTTTTAGCTTCGCTGTACTTATTTGCAAGAAATTCAAACACTTCATCATTTTCAACAGCAACTGTCAACTCATCTAAATACTTTTCTAATTTAGCTTTTGTTTCTGGGTTCATTACAGAAGCCTCTTCTATATCTGATACCAAATCCTGTATTTGATTAACTTGGTCAATGGTCATTTTACCAGTTTCAACATCATCTTGAAGCTCTTTGGTGGTATTATACTTACGAACAAGACCCTTAAGCCAATCTAGTCTTTTTGATGCAAGTGTTGGGTCTCTTTGAGTTAAGCTATCTTCAATGTAATATCCCCACCCAAATTGGTTAGTTGTTGGGTCTTTATATTGCTTTAGCCTACCAACACCAGGGTTTTCTTTCATAAAGGCAAACTTCTTGCTTTTCGACAAATTCAAGATAGATGACATGTGAAGCGCTTCATCTTTAAATTCATTTCCTTCTGGACTATCTGATGATATATAAAGCCAATAGCCTGGGCCCTTTATTTCAGCCCTACCAGTTTTATCATTAGTAATCTTAGTATTTTCAAGTGGTTTAGACTTAAAAATTTTTATTGATTCACTTAAGACTACAGGCCTCTTAGCCTCAACCATTTCTCTTAGAACTTGGATTTTATTGTTCATATCAATCTGCTTTTATTACTATAAATATGGAAAAATTTCTCTATTTATATTTATAAATCCAACTAAAATGATAAAAAGAATCATATCTGAAAGCTTTGAGAACAGAATGCAAGAATTATTTGGAATAATTCAAGAAAATGCTCAAAAAATAATGAAACTAGGCTTTGATGAAAGTGTGGCAAATTATTTAGCAAATATTGATAAGAAAAGAGGCATGTTCCTAGCAGACTCACTAACTCAGCAGTACATAAAAGACAAGAACATTCAAGGATTGGAAGGTCAGAGTACAAAGCAAGCTCTAGGCTCATTAGACCAGGCAGACTTGTTTAATTATATGAAGTCTAGAGAAAATGAAATACTTGCAATTTTAGAGTTGATTAAAGAGGGCGGGGGTCAGATAGATTTAAAATCATTTAATGGGTTTAATGAAATTCTAGCTGCAGCGCAAGAAGATTCAAAAGAAGAGGATGAGATTAACTATCCTGATTATGTAGAAAATTTCTTATTAGATGTTGATTATGACTTTGGAAAAGAACTTGGAGTTGTTGCTATGAGAACTCTTGTTGAGTTTGAGCATCCAGAGTTAGATTCAAATTCTCTTACTGCAAATGAGATACTTGAGATAGTTGATGAGAGAGAGTTTTATGAATTCTTAAGAGAAAACGATAATGAGTTTAATGTTATAGCTGACTGGATTAATTCAGTTTCTGGAGAAAAAGAGGGCGGTAAAATAGGAAAAGATTTCCTCAAAAACAAAAATTATAAGAATATTTACGAGTTATTTGAGCAAGCAAGAGATTGGCACAAGAGTTTAAAGGCAGCTGGTAAGGTTAAAAACCTATATGGCGGTAAAATAATAAAAAGATATGATGGTGGGTATTTTTGGCTTGATTTGCAAACAAACCATTCACCAGAAGAAAAAGAGGCTATGGGTCACTGTGGTACAGATGGTAGAGCAACTACTCTCTTTTCTTTGAGAAATGAAAAAACTGGTGAATCCCATATTACAATCGCCTATAATTCTAGGGCCAATAATGTAACGCAGGTTAAGGGTAGAGAAAACGTCAAACCATCAAGTACTGGTTCTGTGAAGTATATGAAATATGTTAACGACTTTTTGATTGACCTTGTTAATAGGGATAAGTTGTTCACATTCAATTGGAGCCATGGCCCAGACTTAAACGAAAAAGAGGTTGATGACATCCTTAGTCACATGAGCGCAAAGGCAAAATTTAAAAAAATTAAGATGCAAACTCCAAGAATGGGATTAAGAGGGGGTAATCTTTAGTTTCTAAAATTATAATTTTTTAAAATCCTGTACGTTTTGTATAGGATTTTTTTTTGTTTTATGATTTTAAATTTATACCTTTACACAACAGAAAAAAGCAGCACAAATGAGGTTATCACAGGAAGAAAAAAAAGATTTTTTTAAGAGAAAAAATGTTCTTGAAAACGCTAGAGTTGAGCTTAAAAAAGAGTTCAGTGGATTGGACTCTATTATTGATGAAATCATTCATTTAATAGAACCTTGGTATCTATTTCCATCTGGTCAAATAAGGCCTACTGTTGTAAATCTTTGGGGTATGACTGGAGTTGGTAAGACCTCTTTAATAAAGAGTCTTTTTAACCACTTAGACCTTGGGGATAGTCTTTATAAATTTGATGTTGGTGACTACGCATCTCAAGACAACACAAAGCTTTCATATTCATTTTCAGAAAAGTTAAAAAATAGAGAAAAGCATCAGATTGGGCTTATTTTTGATGAGTTTCAGCTTGGTAGAACTATTAACGAACACGGAGAAGAGCTTGATAAATCTGGCCTTCGTGCTATGTGGGACCTGTTAGATTCTGGAAGGATTTCCATCCTTCAATCATCATATTATGGAACTAGGGTATTTCAACTAAGTCTTAAACTTGAGGATTGCATCCAAAATGGTAATGTAGAAGCAAAGAATGGAATAATAACTAAAAACAAAAGTTATCACGATAAATTTTTCCAAGAGGAAGAGTCTAGTGATGAGCTAAAATCTGATAAAAAAAATAAATCAAATGACGATGAAGATTCTGTTTCAGAAAATTTATTTGTTCCAGAGGACTTTTTATGGCACATTCAATCTATTTGGGACACAAGATTTATATCAGAAAGAGAGCTTAAGGAGCATTTTAAAACAATGGACCATAATCAAACAGTTGAATTTCTTGGTGAAACAATGAATAAGGCATTTAAGCCGCAAGAGTTTGATTATTCATCTTCATGTATTTTCGTAATTGGAAATATTGATGAAGCTTATAAGATGGCTAATTCATTTGACCCAGATTCAGATGCAGACAGATTTTATAAGCACTCACTTAAAATAACATTACCACAGATTAAGGCATCTCTTAAAAAGAGGTTTAGAGCTGAGCAAATAGCAAGACTTGGAAATAGCCACGTCATCTATCCAGCATTTAGCTCAAAAGTGTACAAGGAGCTCATAGAGCTTGAGCTTAGTAAGTCGAGAGCAAAGGTTAAAGAAAGATTTTCGATAGACTTAAATTTCCACCCTTCTATTAACACGATAATATACAAGGAAGGTGTTTTCCCTACTCAGGGAGCTAGACCAGTGTTTACAACTATCGCATCTCTTATAGAATCATATGTTGGAAAAATAGCTAAGGATATTATTGAAAGCGGACTAAATGTTAAGAGTATAGGCTGGAGATTTGTGAGAGGTAGGCATAAAGTTGATTTTTATGATGACAAAGGAGGTCATCTTATGAAAAAGTTTTACAAAGTTAAACTTAAAGTAGAGAGTCTAAGGCAGAGTGATAATAGTGAAATGCAGGCAAGTGTTGCAATACATGAGGCTGGACATGCAGTTGCTGCTATATATGGAGCTAATATAATGCCTACTGAAATAGTAAGTAGAACTGCTAATCTATCCGAGGGGCATTGTGCTATAGAGCTTCCAGAACTTACAACAAAGGAACTAATGGAAAAAGATATTTTAATATCTCTAGGCGGATATACTGCAGAGAAAATGATATTCGGTGAAGAGAATCTTGGTATAGGTACTGGGTCAGATTTCGAGAGAGCTACATCTACAGCTCTTGAAATGGCTAAGACTTACGGCATGGTTGACACTCCTATGTGGTTTGGTCACAAATCCTCTAATACAAATTCCGTATGGAACTCAAATACTGGTAGAGTAAACGAGCTTGACAATAGAGCTGAGGATATTATAATTTCAGCTTATAAAAAGTGTGTTGAAATACTTGATAACAACAAATATCTTTTGTTAAAGATAGGTGAGTATCTTTCAATTAACTCTAAAATGGATTACAAATTAGTTAAAAAATTTGTTGAAGATTATGGAAATCCTGTTGATATAAAGGATAAAGAAAGTTATCACAACTTTAAGAAAATGATTTCAGATGAAATAGAAAAAGAAAATAAAGCTTTCAGGCCAAAAAGAGGTGTGGCCAAAAGGGCTATGCTTAATTCTGTGAAAACAATTATTGTAGAATCTAAAGATAATAAAAATGACTAAACTTGAAATTTTTAACAGATTAATAGAACTAGCTAAATCAAGAGGTTATGAAGGCCCAGATTTTGATTATGAATTAGGAAAAGCAGTAGAGGGCACAAATGCCTATTCTGTTTTTTTTAGGCAAGACTTCTCAAAAGCTATATGGGGAAGTGGTGATATTTCTTATAATTCTAAAACAATGCCCAAGTGGCAAGTTGGAATTACGAAACTTGCTCTGTCAGAAGATAAGTGGAAATTCTTAGAAAATAATGTTTTGATAGATTAATTGAATTTTTTCAATTTATTTATAATAAATGAGAATTAAAGGTAAATCAAATATTGAACCCGCAGATATTGAGAACTACAAAAACGTAGCTATAGTAGCTGCTGATATAAGTAGGAGGATAGCCAATGAGCTTACTCCAACGTTTATTGTAGAAGAGGCAATTGCGTATTTCTCTGATAGAGATGAGTTTGAAACGTGTCATCAAATAAAATCTTTTTATGATTCTAACCCTTCTTTTTTCTTAAATATATCAAGAGCTGAATGGTTTGGAACCATAAGAACGCTAAGAAAAGGAGAAAAATCGTAACATTTTCAGCTAATTGTCGTATAATATTTTATGACAAAAAAATTGATATCAGATATAATAGTAAGTGTTCTCTCAGATGCGATATCTGCGATAACTATCTTGGAGGTTAAGTCTGAGACAACCATCGAAGGAAATTCTGCTTTATACATAAAGACAGATGACCTTGGAACTGTTGACAAACCTTTGCTTGACGAATTGAGTTTAAAGTATACAGATGAAGATTATCTAGTAAATTACTTAATACCAGAAACTAAGTTCATAAACAAAGTTCACGAAAAAAACACAGATACAGTTTGTATATTTATAGAAGAAGTCTCCTAATTGGAGGCTTTTTTATTTTTGCTTCATTCTAAGAGTTTTCTCTTTCCCATCAAAATCAATAGTAACATTATACCATGTGTTGCCTTCATCGTCTACGCTGTGTCTCTTTGTTTTTTTGATTGTACCCTTACCAAATTTAGGGTGGTTAATTTTAGCTCCAGCTCTATAAGAAGCTTTTTCTCTTGCAAGTGCAGGGGCTTTTTCTTTTTCATCTGGCTCTGCCATTTTAGAGTAATCTGTAAAATCTATTACATTATCGGTATCAAATGTTGTATCAAATAAAATCTCATTTCCAGTCTCATGCATTGTGTTGAGGTTGATTTTGTTGTATTTAATAAACTTTTCAGCATCTTTCATAAGAGCAGCATCTGAATCAAAAAATCTACTAGCAAATTTAAGAACAATAGCAGTATCGTGATAAATATACAAATATGGATAAGTAAAGTTTTTATTAAACCCCTCCATGGTAAAGGCAAGTGGTTTTACTCCTTCATTATCTTGAACAACAAAACTACCTAGCTTAACTATGTAGAAATTTGGATATTCATACTGACTATTAAGGACTTTGTTAAGTTTGATGTCAATAGCTCTTTCAACTTCCTTCATTATGATATTTTCATTGTCAATACCATCTATTGAAAATAGTTTAAGGTTTGACATTAACTTTTCTTTTTGAGCATCTATCTTCTTTCCCTTTTGGGTTTCATTGATATTGCTAAAGTTTTCTCTTAATATTTGTCTGATTATACCTCTAATAGAATGCTTCATTTTGAATTTTTTTATAAATATTTAAAAAAATTCTTGATTTGTTGAAACAAAAGTTATAAATTTGCGTATAATTAAAAAGATTTGATATGTCAAAAAATAGTATGCGCTCAAATATAGAAGCTTTGCAAGGTTGGTTAAAGCAAACTAGTAGAGAAAAAACTGAAGTAAAAGACAAAAAAATCAAACAAAAAGGTAAAAAATAATTTTTATATATATTTAGAAGAAATGAAAACATTAATGACAAACAGATGGTCCAGTAGATGGTCGAGTTCGAGACAGAACTTCGATGGAGCATTGGTTTGTCAAAAAATTTGATAATTATTCAGCATTAAGACTATATAATTATCTTTTTTTTTAACCTCTGCTCACTGAGCAGGGGTTTTTTTTGTTTATATAAATTTGGAAGGTGAAGCAGCTCCATTGGGGGGGCGGGTAGTTTTGAAAACTATAGGGCATTTAGTTGTCTGGGGTTCGAGTCCTCCATCTTCCGCAAAACGTTGTTTGAAATATAGATTATTGAATAAGGAAGGGTGGCAGAGTCAGGTTTATTGCGCTGCTCTTGAAAAGCAGTGGCCCCGAAAGGGGTCCGAGGGTTCGAATCCCTCTCCTTCCTCAGAATTGACTCAAAGCTCAATTGGACGAGCAACCACCAGTCTCCATGGGTCTGGGGGGAGGTTGTAAGTTCGAATCTTACTGAGTCAACATATTGGAGGATTGGCGTAATTGGTATCGCAGCACCCTGCTAAGGTGTCCAGCTCTTCGGGGCTGTGTGGGTTCGAGTCCCACATCCTCCGCCAAAGACATCACTGGGGTTTCTCATGTAATATTGAGGCGAGTCTAACCCAGATTCAGCGGAGCGAGAGCTAAGAAGTTGATGAGAATGGTGTCTGATTTGGTGAGGTGTCCGAGTGGTTGAAGGAGCACGCCTGGAAAGCGTGTGTACTGGGAAACTGGTACCGAGGGTTCGAATCCCCCTCTCACCGCAAAATTTGCGGCAAATAAATGGTTTAATCACCGCAAATAACTGGCCCCGTGGCGCAACTGGATAGCGCAACAGATTTCTACTCTGTCGGTTACAGGTTCGAATCCTGTCGGGGTCACAATATAAATACGTCTGTAGCCGAGGGGGCCTTCTAAGCCCTTAACCGTAATTGGAGCTGCAAATGGGGGTTCGAATCCCTCCAGGCGTACAAATTGGCCTTGTAGCTCAACTGAACAGAGCGGCAGTTTCCTAAACTGTAGGTTGCAGGTTTGAGTCCTGCCTCGGTCACAAAAATAAAATACGTCAATGGCCGAGTGGTTGAAGGCAGCAGTCTCCAAAACTGTAAAGAGAAGTAATTAATCTCTTCGGTGGTTCGAATCCATCTTGACGTGCGAAATACGCTGGTGAACGTTGGTTGTGTCGGCAGGATTCCAACCCCTCGCTGTTAGAGTTCGAATCTCTACACCAGTGCGAAACTTTTAATAGAAGTATCGAACTTTTAAAATTCTTTAATATTTATTGTTAAAGGGTTTGTATGAAAGAGGATATTTTGAAATTGAGAGCTGAAGGTAAGAGTTATAATGAAATACAAAAATTACTTGGATGCTCAAAAAGTACTATAGCTTATCATTGTGGTAGTGGTCAAAAAGATAAGACAAAGAAAAGGCAGAATAAAAGAAGGCAAAATGTTTTATTGGCTAAAACTGATAGGTTTAAGTACAAGCAGAAAAGTGAAACTCCTGAAACAACAAAATATTCTAAAGATAGAAAAGATGTTGTAGAGAGTGTTAGGAAGTTTCAAAAAAGAGATAATAGTGTAAAAAAGAGTGTAAATAAAAATATTGAAACTACTTTTACCTGGGAAGATGTAGTAGAAAAATATGGAGAAAATACATTTTGTTATTTATCTGGAGAAGAAATAAATCTATTTGATACTAATTATCAATTAGACCATATAACTCCAGCAAGTAGGGGTGGTACTAATGGTTTCAGCAATCTTGGAATAACACATAAGACTGTGAATCAAATGAAGGGAGATTTGACTCCAGAAGAGTTGATTGATTGGTGTAAGAAGATTTTAATTTTCAATAACTATGAGGTAAATAAAAAATAAAATACACGTCTGTAGCTCAATTGATAGAGTATCTGTCTCCAAAACAGAGGGTTGCAGGTTTGAACCCTGCCAGTCGTGCAGATAAGAAAGCTCAGGATTGATTTTCTGGGCTTTTTTATTATGTTTATTTATGGATGTAAACCAAATTTATTAAGTATATTTGCAAAATGAGACCATTTAGAGTATATAGAAATTTACACCGAGGTAACTTCTCAGTTCAATCATACCTTCAGTATAAAAAAGGCTATCGTGTTACAGACAGGGTTAGTACAGCTATTCTTGAGGATTGTAGCTTCAGGGTTTATGAATCTGGTAGGCAAAAGGTAATTAAGGAGAAGAGAAAAAATGTTCATGCATACATTGAGTCAGATTCATATAGAGTAATTAATGGTGATGTTGATGTTTCTAATTTTAGAGAAATTTATTACAACCCATATGACCTAGATGCATTTGTATATAAGGATAATCTAAAAAAAGTAGAAAAAGTAAAGAGTATTTTAACCTACAATAATAAACTATATGACGTAAGTAATAAGCTGGTATAAGGATTTTTTATCCTATTTATTAGAAATGTTACTTATGGAAAATTCAGAGAAAATAATGGATTCTTTTATGGCAGCACTCTCAATTGTAGAGAGAACTCTTGCTGGTCGTGAAGTTCCATTTAAAATACTAGAGGCTAGATATACTCATGAAAATGGCGCTCATGCCTTAACTGATATAGATGGCGAAAAGTATTTTATAGCGCCAACGACAAATGGAGCAAAGCTTTGGGTTGCAAACTTTCCAGTTAATAATACAGATGGAACACAAGTGCCTCCAGGATATCTTGGATTCCCTTCAGATGTAGCAGGCGCTATAGCAAGTTATTATGAATCTAAGCCAAAAGGTCCTGTCCAGAGAATAGGAGGCCTTGGGGACCTCGGTACAATAAATCTTAACGAGATGGTTAGAGAGGAGATTAAGAAAGTTTTCGAGGACTATGACTATGCTGCCGAAGAAAGGGAGTATTACGATAGAGAATATTATAGGCAAGATGTAGAAGCTGAGATTTCAACGGCTCTTTCATTTATACAAGATATGCAAGGCTCTCTTAATAAGCTTGAAACACAAAGAGAGTTAAAGACAACGAGTGAAGAGGTTGATTCACACATCCAAGAGGCTAAAAAGCACATCAACCAAGCAATAGCTACTTATTTAGAAACACTACTTCCAGAAACAAAAGCAGAAATTGTTAATAGACTTGGAGAGGTTAAAATAGAAAAATAATGAATTTAAGAAAAATAATAAGAGAAGAGCTTTCAAGAGTTTTTTATGAGAACTATCCAATGGGAGCTGAATATGATTCAAGAGCTCCTTGGAATCAAATTGACAACACAAGAGAAGGAGATAAGGCAA
>Ga0114946_10003177_pt1 | contig 11167 bp, 6 predicted proteins | sample WalLakDeSediment_FD_88676 | JGI IMG/M metagenome (GOLD analysis project Ga0114946, IMG submission 88676) | Lake sediment microbial communities from Walker lake, Nevada to study Microbial Dark Matter (Phase II) - Walker Lake 11/02/13 Deep Sediment | ecosystem: Environmental > Aquatic > Freshwater...
ACGTCTTCTTCCAGGCCCGCGAGCACATCAGCCCGTACTACCGAGCCTGCCCCGCCGTCGTGCAGGAGGCCATGGACGCCTTCGCGGCGCGGGTCGGCCGGCAGTACCGGTTGTTCGACTACGTGGGCGCGCCGGATGCGGAGCGCGTGGTGGTGGTCATGGGCTCCGGGGCCCAGACGGTGGACGAGACCGCCCGCCACCTCCAGGCCGGCGGAGAGAAGGTCGGCGTGGTGACGGTGCGCCTGTACCGGCCCTTCTCCGTGCCGGACTTCATGGCCGCTCTGCCGCCCACGGTGCGCTCCATCGGTGTCCTGGACCGCTGCAAGGAACCGGGCGCCATCGGCGAGCCGCTGTACCTGGACGTGGCCGGCGCGGTCTTTGAGTCCATGGCCGACGGCAGCGCGCCCTTCCAGCGCACGCCGCGCGTGATCGGGGGCCGCTACGGCCTGTCGTCCAAGGAGTTCACGCCGGCCATGGCCAAGGCCGTCTTCGACGAGCTGGCCAAGGCCGAGGCAAAGAACCACTTCACCGTCGGCATTGTGGACGACGTCTCGCACTCCAGCCTGGAGACCGATCCGTCGTTCTCCATAGAGGGTCACGACACCGTGCGCGCCATCTTCTACGGACTGGGCGCGGACGGCACCGTGGGCGCCAACAAGAACTCCATCAAGATCATAGGCGAGGAGACCGACAACCACGCCCAGGGCCACTTCGTCTACGACTCCAAGAAGTCCGGCGCCGTCACCATCTCGCACCTGCGCTTCGGCCCGCGGCCCATCCGCGCGCCGTACCTGATCGAGCGCGCCAACTTCGTGGCCTGCCACCAATACGCGTTCCTGGAGCGCTTCGACATGCTCCACGTGGCCGAGCAGGGGGCGGTCTTCCTGCTCAACAGCCCGTACGGCCCGGACGAGGTGTGGGACCACCTGCCGCGCGAGGTACAGCAGTCCCTCATCGACAAGCAGCTGCGCTTCTACGTCATCGACGCCCAGGACGTGGCCAGCAAGGCCGGCATGGGTCGGCGCATCAACACCGTCATGCAGACCTGCTTCTTCGCCGTCAGCGGCGTGCTGCCCCGCGAGCAGGCCATCCACGCCATCAAGGACGCCATCCGCAAGACCTACGGCAGCCGTGGAGAGGCGGTGGTGCAGAAGAACTTCCGGGCCGTGGACCACACCATCGACCGCCTGTTCGAGGTCCGGGTTCCGGACCGCGTCACGGCGACCTTTGGCCGGCTGCCGGCCATGACGCCCGACGCGCCCGCATTCGTGCACGAGGTACTGGGTCCCATCGCCCTGTTCGAGGGCGACAGGCTGCCGGTGAGCGCCCTGCCGCAGGACGGCACGTTCCCGTCGGCGACCACCCAGTACGAGAAGCGCAACATCGCCCTGGAGATCCCGGTCTGGGACCCGGCCATCTGCATCCAGTGCGGCAAGTGCGTGTTTGTCTGCCCGCACGCCGTGATCCGGCAGAAGATCGTGGACGCGGCGGACCTGGCCGGCGCGCCCGCCACCTTCCTGCACACGGACAGCAAGTTCCGCGAGTTCCCGGGCAAGCGCTACACCCTCCAGGTTGCGCCCGAGGACTGCACGGGGTGCGGGCTGTGCGTGGAGGCCTGCCCCGCGCGCGACAAGAGCCAGGTGGGGCGCAAGGCCATCCAGATGGTGGCCCAGCCGCCCATCCGCGCGCGGGAGGCGGCGCACTGGTCGTTCTTCCTGGGGCTGCCGGACATAGACCGCGCCGAGCTGAACGTGGGCACGGTGCGCAACTCGCAGCTGCTGCGGCCGCTGTTCGAGTTCTCCGGCGCCTGCGCCGGCTGCGGCGAGACCCCGTACCTGAAGCTGCTGTCGCAGCTGTTTGGCGACCGCGCGCTCATTGCCAACGCCACCGGCTGCTCCTCCATCTACGGCGGAAACCTGCCCACCACCCCGTGGGCGGTGGACGCCGCGGGCCGCGGACCGGCGTGGTCCAACTCCCTGTTCGAGGACAACGCCGAGTTTGGCCTGGGCATGCGCCTCTCCCTCGACAAGCAGATGGCCTACGCGCGCGACCTGCTCCACGAACTGCGCGGATCGCTCGGCGACAGCCTGGTCTCGGCGCTGGTCTCGGCCGACCAGTCCACGGAGCCCGGCATCCAGGAGCAGCGGCGGCGCGTCGCGGAGTTGCAGCAGCGGCTGGCCGGGCTGGACGACCCGCGCGCCCGGGCGCTCGCGGACGTGGCCGACGCGCTGGTGCGAAAGAGCGTCTGGATCGTGGGCGGCGACGGCTGGGCGTACGACATAGGCTACGGCGGCCTGGACCACGTGCTGGCCATCGGGCGTGACGTCAACCTGCTCGTGCTGGACACCGAGGTCTACTCCAACACCGGCGGCCAGGCGTCCAAGTCCACGCCGCGCGGCGCGGTGGCCAAGTTCGCGGCGCAGGGCAAGGCCCGACCCAAGAAGGACCTTGGACTGATGGCCATGGCCTACGGCTACGCGTACGTGGCCAAGGTGGCCTTTGGCGCCAGCGACCAGCACACCCTCAACGCGTTCATGGAGGCCGAGGCGTACGACGGCCCGTCGCTCATCATCGCCTACAGCCCCTGCATCTCGCACGGTTACGACCTGCGCCTGGGCCTGCAGCAGCAGCAGCTGGCCGTCAAGTCCGGCGCGGTCAACCTGCTCCGCTACAACCCGCGCCTGGCCGCGGAGGGCAAGAACCCGCTGATCCTGGGCTCCGGCGAGCCCAAGGTGCCGTTGGAGGAGTACGCGTACAACGAGACGCGCTACAAGATGCTCACCCTCAGCGACGCGGAGCGAGCCGAGACGCTGATGCGGCATGCACGCGGCGACGTGGGGCGCCGGTGGGACCTGTACAGCCAGCTGGCCGCCATCAGCTACACCGCTTCCGAGGGAGACGAGGCGGCGGAACCGCCACAGGAGTCGCCGAATGGTTGACCTGACCACCACCTACCTGGGATTGGGGCTCAAGAACCCGCTCGTGGCGGCCGCCTCCCCGTTGACCAAGAAGGTGGACACCGTGCGGCAGCTCGAGGACTCGGGCGTGGCGGCGGTGGTTCTGTACTCGCTGTTCGAGGAGCAGATCACGCACGAGAGCCAGGAGCTGGATCACTTCCTGCACCGCGGCTCCGAATCGTTCGCCGAGGCGCTGGATTTCTTCCCCGACCTGGGCCGGTACAACGTGGGCCCGGACGGCTACCTGGAGCACATCGCCCGGCTGAAGGCGGCGGTGGAGATACCCATCATCGCCAGCCTCAACGGGGTCTCGCCCGGCGGCTGGCTGGAGTACGCGCAGCAGATGGAGCAGGCGGGCGCGGACGCGCTGGAGCTCAACATCTACTACGTACCCACCGACCTGGACCTGACCGGGGCCGAGCTCGAGCAGACCTATGTCGAGCTGGTACAGGCGGTGCGCCGGCAAGTCTCCATGCCCATTGCCGTGAAACTGAGCCCGTTCTTCACGTCGCTGCCCAACATCGCCTGGCTCATGGTGGAGGCAGGGGCCAACGGCCTTGTCTTGTTCAACCGCTTTTACCAGCCGGACTTCGACCTGGAGTCGTTCTCCGTGGTGCCCACGGTGACCCTGAGCCGGTCCGAGGAGCTGCGCCTGCCGCTGCGCTGGATCGCCATCCTGTCGGCACGCCTGCAGTGCGACTTCGCCGCCTCCACCGGCATAAGCACTGCCGAGGACGTGGCCAAGTCCGTCATGGCCGGCGCCAACGTGGCCACGATCGCGTCCGAGTTCCTGCGCTCCGGTCCGGAGCGCGCCCGCGAGCTGCTGGCCGAGTTGCAGGCCTGGTTGGAGGAGATGGAGTACGACTCGGTGCGGCAGATGCTGGGCAGCATGAACCAGCGCGCGGTGACCGAGCCGGCGGCCTTCGAGCGCGCCAACTACATGAAGGCCCTGGCCTCCCTGGACCACACCCTGGTGTGAGCGCGGCGCCGGCCGGCGTCGCCCGGCCGCCGGCCGCTCGGAAGGAGACCATGAACCGGGAGGAGCTGCTGCGGCACGCGCGCGGCGACGCGCCGGCCGAGTTGCTGCTGACCAACGCGCGGGTCGTGCACGTGCTCTCCGGCGAGATCCAGGAGGGCGCGGTGGCGGTGGCCGGTGGGCGCATCGTGGGCCTGGGCCCGTACGACGCGCTGGCCGTGCACGACCTGCGCGGCGCGTATCTGGCCCCGGGGTTCATAGACGCGCACGTCCACATAGAGAGCGCCATGGTGCCGCCGCGGGAGTATGCGCGCGCCGTGGTCCCGCGAGGAACGACCACGGTGGTGAGCGACCCCCACGAGATCGCCAACGTGCTGGGCCTCGAGGGCATTCGCTTCATGCTGGACGACGCCGAAGGAGGCCCGCTGTCGGTGCTGGTCATGGCGTCGTCGTGCGTTCCGGCCACGCGCATGCAGACCAGCGGCGCCACGCTGGACGCGCGCGACCTGGAGGCGCTCAGGGGTCACCCGCACGTCCCGGGCCTGGCCGAGGTGATGAACTACCCCGGCGTGATCCTGGGTGACCGCGACGTGCTGGCCAAGCTCCGCGCCTTCGACGGCCGGGTTGTGGACGGCCACGCGCCGGGCCTGACGGGCCGCGACCTGTGCGCCTACGTGGCGGCCGGGATCGGCTCCGACCACGAGTGCACCACGGCCGCCGAGGCGCTCGAGAAGGTGCGCCTGGGCATGACGGTGTTCATCCGCGAGGCTACCGGGGCGCGGAACCTGCACGCGCTCCTGCCGGCGGTCACGGAGCGCAACCAGCACCGGTTCTGCTTCTGCACGGACGACCGCCACCCGGCCGACCTGCTCAGCGAGGGCCACATCGACCACCTGGTGCGCGGTGCCATCAGCGCCGGGCTGGACCCCGTGACCGCCATCCGCCTGGCCACGTGCAACCCGGCGGCCTACTTCCGCCTGCGCGACCGCGGGGCCATCACGCCCGGTCGCCGGGCCGACCTCGTGGCCTTCACCGATCTGGCCGCACCCGCGCCGGAGCTCGTCTGGTCCGCCGGCGAGCTGGTGGCGCGCGACGGGCGCATGGTGGCCCAGGCGACCGCGACGCCCGGGCCCACGTTGCCCCACACCATGAACGTGGACTGGGAGCGCGTGCGCCTGGAGGTCCCCGCCGGGCGCGGACGGGCGCGCGTGATCGGCCTCGTGCCGGACCAGATCGTGACCGTTGCCCTCACGGAGGAGCTTACCATCCGCGACTCGCACGCCGTGGCCGACCCGGAGCGCGATCTGCTGAAGCTGGCGGTCATTGAGCGCCACCGGGCCAGCGGCACGGTCGGCCTGGGCTTTGTGCGCGGCTTTGGGCTGCGCGCGGGCGCGCTGGCCTCCTCCGTGGCGCACGACCACCACAACATCGTGGTAGCCGGCGCCGACGACCGTTCCATGTGGACGGCCGCGCGCCGCGTGGCCGAGCTGGGTGGCGGCCTGGCGGTGGCGCGGGGAGACGACGTCCTGTGCGAAGTCCCGCTGCCGCTCGCCGGGCTGATGAGCGACCGGCCCGTGGAAGAGGTGCGCCGCTCGCTGGACGCCGCCGTGGCCGCGTGCCGCGCGCTCGGCTCGCCGCTGCCGGACCCGTTCATGAGCCTGTCGTTCCTGGCGCTGGAGGTCATCCCCAGCCTCAAGCTCACGGACAAGGGCCTGGTGGATGTGATGCGGTTCGAGGTCGTTCCGCTGTGGTTGGAGTGAGTTTGGCGCGCCGCGCTTGCGGCACCGCGGCGAGTGGGCTAGTGTTGTGGGTCGTAGGCATGCTGTAGGTGGTCTGTTCCCCGCTCTGGTCGGCCCGCGTGGCCGGGTGAGGCCTTCTGGGCCCACCGCGTACCCGGCCGACCCGTCGCGTGCGATGCTTCCGACCCGTTGGTCGCGGGCCCCCGCGCTTCAAGCGCGTGCCCGGTGCCCGAGCCGCACGCTCGCATCACGCGAAAGGATTGCCCATGCCTGCAACCCAGGCGACCATCCAGACGAGCCTCGGCACCATCGAGCTCGAGCTGTGGCCGGAAAAGGCGCCCGGCCACGTGGCCAACTTCGGCAAGCTGGCCGACGAGGGCTTCTATGACGGCCTGCTGTTCCACCGCGTGATCCCCGACTTCATGATCCAGACCGGCTGCCCGTTGGGCAACGGCACCGGGGGCCCCGGCTGGAACGTGGACGCGGAGTTCCACGACGTGCCGTTCGCCAAGGGCACCGTTGGCATGGCCCGCGCCAAGGATCCCAACAGCGCCGGCTCGCAGTTCTTCATCTGCGTGGCCGACTGCAGCTGGCTGGACGGTCAGTACACGGCGTTCGGCCGCTTGACGAGCGGCCAGGAGGTGGCCGACGCCATCAGCCGCGTGCCGCGTGACGCCCGCGACCTGCCCCGCGAGGCGGTCAGCGTCACGTCGGTCACCGTCCGTTGAGCGGACCGAGACGGCCATGACCGACCCCAAGGACGGCAGCAGGAGCGGGGGGAAGGACGGCGGCGCGCCGGCGCGGGGATCCGGCAGGGCGCCCGGCCCGCGCGCTGACGACCAGGCGGCTCGGGGCCAGCGTCCCGCGCCCAAGCACGGATCCCGCCCGGCGGGCGGGCAGGGCCGGACCACCACCGACGCGCCGGCGCAACGACCGCCGCAGCAGCGGGGTCCGCGGCCGCAGGACGCACCGGCCGTGGAGCGCCCGGCCGGCGAGGCGCGCCGCGGCCGCCGGCGCCGCGGGCGCAAGGGCGGTGGGGCGGCGGCCCCGGCCGCGAGCGGACCGGAGCGGGCGGTCGGCGGCTTCCTGGAGATGGGGCACCAGGGCGCGGGCAGCCTGCGCGAGGCGGCGCTGGTGTCGCCGGACGACGCCAGGGTCCCGGCGCGCATGATCCGCGAGCTGGGCCTGCGCCCCGGCGACCTGGTGGAGGGCACGGCGCGCGGCGACACCCTGACCGAGGCCCGACTGGTGAACGGCGGCCCGGTCGAAGGCCTGGCGGACAGGCGTAACTTTGCCGACCTGACCGCGGTCCATCCGGACGCGCCGCTGGTGCTGGGCGGCTCGCCCAACGCCATCACGGGCCGTCTGCTGGACCTCATCGCGCCCGTCGGCCAGGGGCAGCGCGGCCTGATCGTCGCACCGCCCAAAGCCGGCAAGACCACCATCTTGCGAGACATTGCCATCGGCCTTGGCGCCCACCCGGCGCTGACCATCATCACCTGCCTCGTGGCCGAACGGCCCGAAGAGGTGACCGAGCTGCGCCGATCCATCCCCGGACTGGTGCTGGCCGCCGACCTGGACATGCCGTCGGAGGACCACATCCGGGTGGCGCACCTGGGTGTGGAGTACGCCAAGCGCCTGGTGGAGACGGGGCACGACGTCGTGATCCTGCTCGACAGCCTCACCCGCCTCGCCAGGGCGCACAACCTGGCCCTGCGCGGGGGCAGCCGGACCATGTCCGGCGGCATGGACGCCGCCGCCCTGCACCCCGTGCGCCAGGTCTTCGGTGCCGCACGCGCGGCCGAGGAGGGCGGCAGCCTGACCATCCTGGCCACCTGCCTCATCGACACCGGCAGCAAGATGGACGATCTGGTGTACGAGGAGTTCAAGGGCACCGGCAACATGGAGGTGCACCTGGACCGCTCGCTGGCCGAGAAGCGGCTGTTCCCCGCCGTGGACATCTCGCGCTCGGGCACGCGTCGCGAGGAGCTGCTGCTGGACCCGCAGACCCTGCAGCACGTCATCGCCCTGCGCCGCAAGCTGGCCGGCGTGGCGCCGGATCAGGCGCTGTCAGCGCTGTTGGACGCGCTCAAGCGCGGCCGCGTGAACGACTGAGCCCCCGCCCGCAGCGCCGGCGGCGTGGAAGGCCTCCGGCCCGCCGCGGTCAGACCAGGGCGTCCACGGCGGCGGCCAGCAGCGCGAACACCAGCCCCAAGAGCACGCCGAACACCTCGAGCCACGCCAGGTGCTGGCGGATGTTGTCCGCGATCAGGTCGCGGATCTGGGCGGCGTCGTACGTCGACAGCCGATCCACCACCAGCTGCTTGGCGTCCAGCGCCTGGAACAGAACCTGGGCCAGCGACTTCTCCGTGCCGTAGTGCTTGCGCACGAACCGGTTGCCGGGATGGAGCAGGATCTCGTCCAGCGACCCGGCCTTGGCCAGTGACAGGCCCACCATGTCCGCCGTCACCTGGAAGGCCTCGATCCGCCGCGCCAGGCCGGCGGTGAGCCGGTCGGCCGCCAGCTCGTAGGTGACGATGCCCAGGGAGTTGGCGACCGAGCCCCAGAAGCCGGCCTCGTTGCGCAGGGCCCGCACGATGTGCTCGCGCTGCTCGGGCGCCCGCACGTAGTCCACCAGATCGCGGCGCGCGGCGTCCAGGACGCTGTTGACCATGGCCGCCACCCGCTCGCGGTCCAGCTCGCGCGACAGCTGCCGCACGCGGCTCTCTATCAGGCCCGGGTTGAGGATGTGCGCCTCCAGCGTGTCGGCCAGGGAGGCGATGATGGCATCGCGCTCCTTGAGCAGCACGCCCGAGCCCGGCAGGAACCAGTAGCGCGTGAACAGCATGCGGATGGCGACGGAGTTCGTGAAGCCGCCCACGAACCCGGCCAGGAAGACGTTGCGCGCCAACTCGGCCCGCGGCCAGGTGCCCATGGCCAGCCAGCTCGCCACGAGCAGGCCAAAGACCACCGTCACCGCGACGGTGCCCACTCCCACTCGGGCCGCCGGCGCGGCCGGCAAGCGAGGCGGTCTCATCGGCGGGCTATTGTACACCAGGGCACGGCCACAGCTGCGGCAGGGGCGGCAACTTGCGCTGCCGCGCCGGCTGGGGCAGGATAGCCGGCACGCGTCGGGCCGTCGGGCCCATACCTAGGAGGTCCCCGTGATGCGCCGTGGACTCGTCTGCCTGATCGTGCTGCTCGCCTGCCTGGCCTGGTCCGGCGCCCTGGCGCCGGCCGCCGGGACACCCGCGGCGGCCGCGCCGCACCAGGGGTGCGAGCCGCGGCCGGTCACACCGCCCATCGAGGGCTTCTTCACCGACATCTCGGTCGAGGCCGGCATCAAGCCCGCCGAGCCGGTCGCCGGCCAGCGCGCCCACCCGCGCGTGGCGTTCGCCGACCTGGACGGCGACGGCTTTGACGACATCGTGGCCCACAACATGTTCCCGGCCGTAAAACAGGGCACGGAGCGCTTCGAGCACCTGGTCTACCTGAACAACGTTGACGGGACGTTCCGCGACTGGAGCGACGAGAGCGGGCTGCGCCACGTCCAGGCGTCGTTCTTTGCCTTCGGTGACGTGGACAACGACGGCCACACCGACGTGTTCGCCGGGCTCGACTTCCAGGACCACCCGGAGCCCGGGCACACCCACGTGCTCCTGCTCAACGACGGCAACGCCGTGTTCACGGTCAAGGAGGACTCCGGCCTGGAGAAGCCCGTCAGCACGCTGCCGGGCGGCAAGCCGCTCTTCGGGGCCGGCAACGCCGTGTTCGCCGACTTCGACAACGACGGCAACCTCGACCTCTTCCTGGGCAACGGCAACACCGGCTCCACCGGCTACCTGACCGCCAACCAGCTCTTCATGGGCAACGGCGACGGGACGTTCACCGACGCATCCAACCGGCTGGAGGGCAATCGGCCCACCCTGGCCAACGGCTCCATGGCCTGCGACTTCGACAACGACGGTGACCTGGACATCTTCGTGGCCGTGTACGGCGTGAGCCAGGCCGGCGCCCAGAACTTCCTGTTCGTCAACGACGGGCAGGGGCGCTTCCAGGACCGGGCCGTGGAGCTGGGCGTGGCCAGCCTGCCGGGCGGCAACTACTGGCGAGCGGACCTGGAGCGCGGGCGCATGCCCGAGCCCGGCAAGGGCCCCGGCCAGTACATCGGCGGCAACGGCTTCGGCGTCGACTGCGCGGACGTCAACAACGACGGCTACCTCGACATTGTCATGGCCGCCATCTCGCACCCCACGGAGTTCCCGCCCGGGTTCAACAACTGGCCCCAGGAGGAGATCGACCGCCTGAACTACACCCGGCGCTGGTCGGACCCGTCGCAGGTGTTGATCAACCAGGGCCCGGACGGCGGCTTCACGTTCGTCAACGAGTGGCTGGAGCGCGGCCTGCCGTACAACGAGGGCGACATCGACGCGGCTACGGCGGACGTGGACAACGACGGCCGGCTGGACATCGTCATGTCGCGCGACAGGAAGTACGAGGGCAACTACAGCACGTACGACCAGTTGGGCTGGCTGGGGCTGTACCACCAGGGCCTGGACGGCATGTTCACCGCCATCGGCCGGCGCAGCGGTCTCAACCACGAGCAGGACCCGGCGGGCAGCCAGCGGATGCGCGGCAGCGGCAACGTCAACTGGTCCGACGTGGACCACGACGGCGACTTGGACCTGCTGATCGGCGGCGGGCCGGGCGCCACCAGCGGGCACCTGTTCCGCAACGACATCGGTGCGGCCAACGACTGGCTGGCCGTGCGCGTACAGGGCGACGGCGAGCGCGTCAACCGCGACGGCATCGGCACGCGCGTCACCATCCGCCACGGCGCCACCAGGCTCAGCCGCGAGGTCAAGGCCAGCCGCGGCACCTACAACTCCACGGACACGCGCGTGCTGCACTTTGGCCTGGGCGACCTGCCGTGCGACTTCACGCTGGTCGTGCGCTGGCCGGACGGCCAGGAGTTTACCTACGACGGCGACACCGCGGGGCGGAACCGCTACGTGACGGTGCGCCGCGACGGCGAGTTGGAGGCGCCCGGCGCGCCGCCGGTCACGCCGCAGCCCTCGCCTTCACCCACCATCACGGTGGTCATCCCCACCGTGCCGGCCATGCCCACGGAGACGCCGGAGGCGCCGGCCGGGCGTCTGTGGCTGCCCGCGTGCCGCAACCGCTGACGTCCGGTCCCGCAACATCCTTGACTGCTGAGGCGGGCCAGGACGCTTCCAGAAGAAACGAGCCTTTCTGGCGCCTGCCCGCAGGCGGGCTGCAAGCCCAACCGCGTCGGGGAGGCACCCTCCCCGACACCCCTCCGCGTCCCGCCGGCATGGCCGCCTGCGTGACGCTCACCTGCGCAACGGGGCACTAGCCGGGGCCCAGGTCGGCCCCCTGTTCGCGGTAGTACGCGGGCAGGTAGCCGCGGCGCGCCGCCTCGTGCATCCGGACGATGCCGTCGCTCCAGCTCCGGCCCTCCAGCCCGCGCCCGG
>Ga0114946_10003178_pt1 | contig 11166 bp, 7 predicted proteins | sample WalLakDeSediment_FD_88676 | JGI IMG/M metagenome (GOLD analysis project Ga0114946, IMG submission 88676) | Lake sediment microbial communities from Walker lake, Nevada to study Microbial Dark Matter (Phase II) - Walker Lake 11/02/13 Deep Sediment | ecosystem: Environmental > Aquatic > Freshwater...
TCTCATCTTCGAGGTTGAAGCCGACATAAATTACACGAACGCTGTTCTGGAAGACCACATCAATATCGGCTTCTGCTTCCAGCCGGTTAATATCGGTGGGTGGTACTGCCATAATAGCATGAACTTCACCGGTTTCAAGCATAATTACGCGGGAACCGGCTTCCGGTACGAACTTGAAAGTAACACTGTCCAGGGTCGGCGCGCCGCCCCAGTAATCGTCATTTCTTTCCATGTAAATCTGCTCACCGCGGTCCCAGGAAACATAATTGAACGGGCCTGTGCCCACGGGGGCCTCAACATTTGCACCGGCTCCAAGAGCTTCCAGGGAAGCGGGGCTGTGTATACCGATAAACGAGTGAGACAGGTGAGAAGCAATCGGTGCGAACACATCGCTAAGCACAATCTCAACAGTGTATTCATCAACAACTTCTACCGCAGTAACTCTTCCGAGGAGGAATGCAAATACTGCAGCATCTTCACCTTCAAATTCACCCTTGGCCATAAAGCGATCTAGATTATACTTAACCGCTTCGGCATTAAAGGGCGTGCCATCGTGAAAGCTGACGCCTTCACGGAGGTTGAGGAACCAGGAAAGGCCGTCTTCAGAAGGTTCCCATGATTCTGCAAGCGCCGGCTGAAGTGTGCCATCTTCGGCAAGATAGATCAGGTTTTCTATCATGTGTTCTGCAATGGTCGCCGCCGGTGCAGACATCATTTTCAACGGGTCAAGGTTTTCCGGCTCCGCCCCGATAGCGATAACTATGTCCTGACCGTCAACAATCACGTCATTCGGATCGGGATCCGGATCAGGATCGGGGTCGACAACTTCAGGAGCGCAACCGATTACCAAAACACCAAAAATCAACGTTACCATCAATAACAAAGCTAAATACTTTTTCATACTTAAATAATCCCCCTTTATATTTCTCAAAAATTCCTACAATCCAGCAACTCATCTTTTTTCCCGACTATAGATCACCACCTTAAATAGGCAATTTAATACTTGCTATATTATTATATCATGAAATGGAATTCAATCAATGTTTGTTCAAAAACTATTCAACTGTCCGGATCGTTTCTATTTCCATATTATCTCATTTTCCGCAACGGCCGCCCCAGCGGGCCAGCAGTTCACTATCGAGGGATAGGTTGACAATCTCACATATGTTAGGGCATCCGTCACAGGTAAAAGTGTTAGCCTCGTAGTTGAGTTCACTTAAGGCAAATCCACGGAACGCTGACTCCAGCTTATCTTCCACCGACAGGCGGGCCATTATAGCCGCACCTATAGAACCCATAACATGATAATATTCAGGTAAGATTACTTCCATATTCAACGACCACGTCGGGGCCAACCCGAAACCCCGATCAGGCTACAGGCATCATTTACCGTTTCCCTAATGCCATCTTCAAGGATTTTACGGTTCGTTATCTTTGAAATAATTACTTCAGCCCCAAGCTTTTCAAGAAAAACCTTCCAGAGTGGATAAAAAGTATAATAGGCGAGAGCTCTAGGGATCCCAACTTTTACTTTTAACTGTCTTTCCAATCGCTTCACCCCGGCAAGAATGAACCTTTAAATAGATAAAGGGATGTCCTGGACACCCCTATAATAATAACTCATCAGCCGGTAAGATACAAAATCATATTTTAGGCTTATTTACTACATTTTAATATTTATAAAAGCAACAATCTCAATTAGTTTTCTTGACATCCCTGGTTACCATGAACCAAAGCAGGAGAGTAATGGCCAGAAAGAAACCGACAAAAATAATGGCATTTAACACCTAGACCTCTCCTTTCAGTTGATTATGCAAAATGTCACTTTAGTAAAATCAACGCTTGCGATTTTTAAGCTGTAGATGAATTAGAACCCTAACGCCCCATGATATTAGAAGAATGATTCCGATTATAACAATATATTCCACAAGCGCTTTCCGCCTTCCCGGCCTCGTTTATTTTAAATGACCATTACTAAAAATTTAAGGTTTTTAAAGTTTTACTTGAATCATTATACAAGGGCCAGACCAATATGTCAATAAAATTGCAAATATTTGCGCAAGTTATTTTTTTCTCAAGCAATAGCCTTTTTTTTAACGCAGCAGCTAATCAATATATTGTAGTATCAAGGTTCTTACAGGGAGACTTTGAACTATTGTCCTTTAATATTCACTGTGCTATAATCATGATGCAATTACGGGGCGTAGCGCAGTTTGGTAGCGCGCTTGGTTCGGGACCAAGAGGACGGAGGTTCAAATCCTCTCGCTCCGACCAGCAGTAGAAGCACGGGGAATTGCCCGTGCTTCTATAATCTTGGCAGTAAAATCATACACAGCATTGAATTGTGGTATAATTTGGTCAAAGAGATTCAAATTCCGAAGGGAAGATGCCATATGGACATACTGACAATGATTACCAACCAGTTAAATGACCCGAAAGCGTTAGAACAGTTGAGCAAAACCACCGGTGTAAAGCCAAGCCAGACTCAGCAGCTAACCCAAGAGGCTTTACCCGCAATATTGGCAGCCCTTCAGCAAAATGCCACCACTCCCGGGGGAGCCAAATCACTCAATAAAGCCCTTGAAGAGCATAAGGATGATCAAATAGAAGACATCCTGAAATTCTTAAAAAATGTAGATACTAATGACGGGGCTAAAATTCTACAACATATATTCTCCGGCAGGAATGAAGCAGTTCAGGCAGACCTCGCCAATAAAGCAGGTGTCCAAAAAAACCAGGTTTCATCTTTGCTTACGCAACTTGCCCCCCTGGTGCTGGGCGTACTCGGAAACCAAAAGAAAACTCAAACCGGCAAGCAGGGAGATGTGATGAATTTGCTGGGCGGGATGCTCGGCGGATTTCTGAAAAGATAGGTTTAGTTATTTCCATTTTTTGCAAAGGTTCTGAGTGTAGCCATGCTACTTTGATATAATACTATCAGCAATTACATTTATAAAAAGCTAAACTAAATAGTTTTCCCACTCCTTTTTGTATAGCAGAAGTTCTTCCAGGGCAAAGAAAAAACATTTTTTCAACTTATTTATTCGTTTAATTTCCTCTTTACCCGGGGCAACTTTCCGAGGATCGGAGTCCAGGTAAAGGGATCGGTTAAATTCGACCTGGATCCATGGCACATGACCGAATGTCCCATGATGTTTTATTATATAACCACCCTTGAACGGCCGGTTTAATAAAACCGCAGGAACTGATTTTCCCCGGGCCAAATCTATAAGATTTCTTTCCAGGATCTGCCCGAGTGAACGAAGCAAATCCGGTGGGGCAGTTACATGCTCATCAAGAGCTTCTCCGTTTTCATCTCCCCGGTTGCTGAGACAGACCAGGGGCCGCTGCTCGCCAGGGCAATCAGAAAATTGCGGCGCCCTATCCAGCATCGTATGACAATCAAGACCCAACAATATCTTCCGGTTTTCAGAGGCAACCGCCAGGTATCGGTGGTAAGGGTAGTAATAGCTTTCCAGAAGAAGCTCGACTTGAGCAGTGGACAAACCTTCGGGTTTCTGCCAGACTTGTTCGTTACTTGCTGTTACAGTTTTCACCACTCCATCCGGGTTTCCCGGCGGCCGGTCATCGGCAGCCCGATTCGGATCAATTACTGCCCGGGCTACAGGAAACTGAAAAAATGCCTGGACCAGATCTTCCATATTGTATAAATAACCCGCCCAGGTGTCTCCATCCTTAAGCAGCGCCGGTAAATCAAGGCGGCAATAATTACTTACTTCCGGCGGCACCTCCAAACCACCGTGGGGAACTGATATTAACAACGGAAGGCAGGCCCCGGGCATAATATTTTTACTCCTCCAACAAAAATAGTGTTAAAAGAAGTAAGCGCTGCATAAACTCCCCCCGATGGATACATTCATGCGGGGTATACATATCCTGGCTAGCCGGTCCAAAACCGCAAACCACAGGGATTCCTGCGGGGATTACTCCAGCTGCTGAAGGCAGCAGGCTGGATTCAACTCCAAAAGGCAGTTTCCATTCTTCGCTGATTCTTTTAAGCTGTGATATCAAATCATATGCTTCCCGGGAGCGAATCAAAGGCGGCCTTTCCTCCAGTTTTTCGATATAGACCCGGGGTTCACCCTGAGTTCCCTGACCGTGATCGAACAGTTCATGTAGCCTGGCTTCTGCTTCATCGGCCAGGGCTGCATCAAGAAATGTAACATAAACTGTAGCCCTGATCCTGTGGGGAAGAAGAACACTGTAACGTTCTGATTGGATTTCCTGCAGAGCAACAGTCACTTTCTCTTCGGGGCAGCTCAGGGTTCCGACCCTGTCAGCCCGGCTTAAAAACCAGCTCATCAAGTCAATGGAAGATCTGATGGCACCGATACGCTGAAAAACGCCTTCAACCAGGATACTGAATTTGCGCGATCCCCTGCGTTGATCTACTACCTGCCCGTTTTGAAAACCAGGTTGTAAAACTATAACGCGTCCTGCCCGGGCAGCAGCCTTTTGTAGATGTTGACTGCTATATCGCATCCCCCGGCCTTCATCGGTATAAATAAAAACACCCAATTTATTGCCCTGTAATTTCCCTACTGATTGCAAAACATTAAGTGCCTGCAGAATGCAGGTAATACCAGCCCGACTGGAAGCGATACCTTCACCGTACAACCAGGCAGGATCTCGCCGGAATGGAATGGAATAGCCTCCCCCAACATCACTTGGAACATCTCCGGGAGCCAATAAAAGCGTCCCTCCCTTAAGGCCGGCTGCCGTTTGCCAGGTCCAGGACGAATGAAAGTCAGTAAACTCTTCCACCGGTTCTAAATGCAGGCTCAATAATTGGCTTTCCAACCGTTTGATCACAGCTCCCAGCCCAACCGGGTCCGCCGTGCAGCTAATTAGATTGGTCCAGTTTTTCAGCTCTTCTTCGATCTTGTCCCGGTTCTGGGTAAGGGAGGCAAATACTTTTGATTTAGGATCATCCCGGATTCTTTTCAAAGGATCCTCTGCTTCCAAAAACCCAAAATAGCGTTGGCTGGTAATTTTTATAAGACGATTAACCAGGCTGCCGTAATCGAGCCCAATACTGGCTGCAGCAAAAACATAGGAACCGTTAGGGTCAAGGCTAGGCATGGAGTTAACCTCCAGGATATACAAGTTTCCATTATCATCCAAACGAAAATCAATCCGTGCGCTATCAAAACATCCTAAAGCTTCAAAAGCATCTTTAGCCAAAGTTTGAATTTTATGCGTCACCTTCACTTCCAGAGGCGCCGGGCAAATCTTTTCCAATTTACGTCCGCTCATCATTATTTTATCCTCGTAAGTGAATATGCGCTCGCCTTCATTAAATATCACTTCCACGGGTGGAAAAACCTCCACCGGGCTGTTACCCAGCAGCCCAATATTAATCTCACGTCCTTCAATATACTCTTCTACCAGAGTTGGCGCCTTATACATGTCGTAAATGACCCGGACTCCCTCTCGCAGTTCTTCGTCACTGTTGACTATCTTTAACCCAAAGGAAACTGCTTCGCCTTTGGGTTTAACAATAAGTGGAAAACTCAGGCCATCTCCAAGGGGCAATTTAAAATCAGGGGTATCCAGAACTGTAAATTTTGGTGTAGGCAGCCCTTTTTGCAACAGCACGATCTTGGTTAACACCTTATCCAGGGCAACTGTATGAGTATCCGGACCGGAACCCACGTAAGGGATCCCCAGCATTTCCAGAATACCCGGAATATGAGCATAGCGGGCTCGACCCTGAATTCCATAGCTCAAGTTGAAAACCAGACCGGGACGCTCACCGGAAATCACCGTAGGCATAAATTCCTCCAGGGCGTGAATAATATTTTTGTCTCCTTCAAAAGCTTTAACCTGGTGCCCTCCCGCTTCCAGGGCTTCCTTAATCATGTCGATTGTTTCGAGGCCGTACTTTTCGCGGTTTGGGGTGCCAAAAAGGTTTATAACCGCCTTGCTGTCCCGGTTATATATAATGGCAATTTTCATAAGCTTTAGCCTCCCTTAATAAAAGAACTATTATTGGCCGAATCATATCCCGGAGACGGTACATACCGGGGGCCAAGCGCACTTCCATCACGCCGGGGATCTGAAACTCCGATAAAGAAACCACCGGGAGATTCGGGAACTTCCAGCGCCTGTGCACAACCCAGGTAAAAACTATAAGACCCGCGCCTGCTGACATCGAAACCAGCCTGGTTCAATATATCCACTACCTCCGGGCGAAAGCTTCTTTTCTCAATCATAATTGTGCCCGTACTACCTGCATGAAAACGTGGGGCCTCTATTGCCGCGGCCAAATCCTGGCCGCCATCAATAAACCTAAGAATAACCTGGACAAGTGTTGTAGCTATACGCTCGCTTCCCGGGCTGCCAATCATTAAAAATGGCTTTTTGTTTTTCCTGAAAAGCAGGGTTGGAGCCACGCTGCTATACGGCCTTCCCCCGGGAATCAGGTAGTTTGGATGCATCATGTTTTTATAATCAAAAGCACTCATATAGTTATTGTAAAAGAAGCCCAAACCCGTTGCCATGGTTTTTGCCCCAAATGCAAGCTCAATAGATTGCGTAATTCCTACAATATTTCCATGTGAATCGGCTATAGAAAGATGTGTCGTTTCACCGGAAGTAGAAGGAGGCACCAAAGACTCATCTCTATTTTTAGCTTCAAGGTAAGATAAAAGGTCTTTTATGCGGGCTGCAATGTGCGAAGCACTTTCCTTATCAACCAACCACTTATTGGCAAGTTGAGGATAAAGTACCGGGTCTATGGGAAACCGCTCCCTTTTAACAAGTGCTGCCCGAAAAGCCATAGCCAGCAATACAGTGCCCAGCGGAGTATCCAAATTTAGCAGTTCAGGATCCAAATACTCAAGGGTGTTTAAAATTTGAACCAAAGCACGCCCTGCACCGGGAGGAGGGAAAGTAACCAATCCATAACCTCGGTATGTTCCACATAAAGCCTCCCTCTGAACTGGTAAAGGGATCTGACTTAAGTCTGCCCGGGAGATCAAGCCGTCATGCTGATTCATATCCTTGATAATGGCCTCGCCGATTTCTCCTACATAAAAGTCCCTCCAACCTTCTTTACTCATTTTCTCCAAACAGTCTGCCAGTTGAGGTTGGCAAATTACATCACCGGCATTAAGAGGTTTGCCATTCTTAAAAAATACAGATCGCACCGTTTCATCTTTAAGCTTGCTGCTGTCAGCAGTAATCAGCTTATGCTGCAGCGCAGAAATTTTAAAACCCCCTCTTGCTGCCAATATTGAAGGCTTCAATACTTCTTCAAGAGAAAAAGTCCCGTAAGTTTCCAAAAAGTAACCTAGCGTGGCCGGTGTGGAAGGCACAGTTGTAGACCTTATTCCCAATTTCAGCGGTTGAGGTGGAAGGTTGTTTGGATTGATGCCAAAAGGAGCCCGGGAGGATCCATCCAAAGCGATAGTCATAGGATCACCATTTGGCGCATGGTGTAAAAGAACCATGCTCTGGCCACCCAGGCCAGATGACTGAGGTTCGGTAACACCAAGGCAAAAGGCAGATGCAACTGCTGCATCAACTGCATTGCCTCCTTTTTCCAAAATCCGGACCCCGGCTTCCGTAGCTACATGCGAAGCCGTTGAAACCATCCCGTACCGGCTTTTAGCTATTTTCACTTTTTTCTTTCGGCCTGTTGCAAAATCGCCCATATCAAATATGCTCACTTTCTATAGATATGCTTATAAAGCAGCATTCTTTCCTGAGGACTTGAATGATTTTTGCTGCAACTTTTTGCCGGATCAAACATAATAGAAACAAGTAAAATATTTGTTAAGAAGAAGCCATGGTTGTTAAGAAGTGCCTGGGTACAAAATATTTGGCGGCCAGGATCAGGCCAGCGGCTGCAACAGCACCAATAGAACTAAGCTGTATAGCCCTGCTAAGCCCGAAAAGTTCCGATAAAAACCCGGTCATGCACGGTCCGAGGCTGTAAACGACAGTATAGGCTGTGCTAAAAAGGCCGAAACCGGCGCCCTGGTACCTGGGAGGCATATTGCGAAGGACATATGAATTGATCAGAGTGTTTGTGTTAAGGCAGGCCGCGCCAAGCAGGGCCAGGATAACCAGGATTTGCAAGTGCCCAACGGATAATGTCAGGCCTATAAATAAACCGATACTCAGGGTCAGATTAATAAACATCACCACATTATTACCAAAACGATCAGCCAGCCATCCTGTGGCAATCTTCGCCACTAAGCCGGCAGCAGCAACAATGATAAACATCTGATTGGCAATTTCGTAACTGTAACCCCGCTCCTCCACCAGGAAAGTGGGGATAAAAGCGTTAATTCCTGTCCATGAAAGTGCTCCAAAACCGCCGACCAGGGTGCTCCAAATGATGAATCGCCTGATCAGAGGATCTCGAAATATGACAGATGAAGTCAGCGCATCTCTGAAAAGCCCCTTTAATGTACCAGTAGAGTTCTTTTGCCCTGGCAGTCCATCCAACTGTTTATTTTCGATGCCGGTATGAACTGCATATTCATTTTCAAATTCGGTAGAACGTTCACGAAAGCGATAAAATGCTGCCGTCATTAGAACCAGCAACAAGCCTGAAACAATAAATAAAAGCTGCCAGTTCAGAAAAATTACAAAAATCGTTACCAGGATCGGGGATACTATTGCTGCAACAATCCCGAAAGATTCAAAAGCAGCCGTAGCCGTGGCAGCACGTTCCCGCGATCCAATAATTACGGCCAACGTGTATCCGGCAGTAACATATACACCGCTGCTTACACCAAGGACAAAGGTCATGAAAGCCATTACCGGATAACTTGGAGAAACTGCAACGCCCAGAAAGGATAAAGCCATCGCCGCACTACCCAGGAGGATTGTTTTTGTACAGCCAATATGATCGGCCATAATACCTGAAGGAAAGCGGGCCAGGGCGTAACCGAAAAAGACAAGGGTAACCAGCAGGCCGACCTGGGTATTATCAATCATAAAAGCTTCCCGCAAAGGTAATAGCAGGGGCGGAAAAAGATTCTTGGTTAAAGCCTGAAATAAAAATATTAACGCATTTAAAATAAATACCGGCCCAATAAGCAGGCTGAGGAGACCGTTACGCCGGCTGCGCTGTTTATTAGTTGCTTTCATATCCCCTGGTACACCGCCTCTCCTGCAGGAGACAATAGCCTGACGCCCCGATAATCATAATAACGATTCCCTAAGCAATAACAGCTTATATCTCAGCTGGTTCTCATTGAGATTCTGCCCCGGGCGGTGATCCACCCAAGGAAGAATATAATTGCGGCTGCAGCCAGCCAGGCTACAATCGTCAGCAACACCAGATTAGTACCATGACGCACTCCGATACCGATTAAAGCCCAAACGAAAACGGCGGTATAGATAAAATCCTGGCGCAGGTAGAAAACTGCCAGAGCCACCACGGCAGCAATGACTATCATAAGGATTGTGAAAAAGACACCGCCTGTACCGACACCGAGCCAGCCGATATCGTAGAGCAGCACATTAAAATTAACAATCGTAGCTGCCGTTATCCATCCCAGGTAAAGGCTAAACGGATACTTGACCAGGAGGCGATCGTACAGCGATTTTTCAGTCGTTACCGCACCAATGCGCAGATAAATCGCAATCAGTGTTGCCAGTAACAGAAGCATGATGATCATCGACCAGCCCACACGCTGGTAGTGCCAGAAAAATAGCCAGAGAATATTAAAAAGGCTGCTTACAGCAAACAAAATCCCAACCGCTTTTACTGCCGGGTTTTCACGGAAATTCGGCAGGGTCTGGTAGATTATGAAAGCAATAAGAGCAAGATAGATCAAACCCCAAATTGAGAAAACATAGGTAGCAGGGGTGATTAATACCGGGTATAGCTCGCCAAGATCTGCTTGAGTCAGTCCATTGAAAGGTATAACATTCGAAAGAAAGTTAAACAATAAAACAAGTGCCAGCGCCCCTATATTTATATAAGCCCTGATGTCACTTCTAATCATCTAAACCACGCTCCTTATTAGTATTCTAAATAGTTTCGATTACTGCGCTTTTAAGCTGCACAGAGAAGCTTTAAAGAAAAACCGGAGCACCCGGGAAACACAAAGTAGAAAAATAATCATCAATAGTTTCAGCCCGACGAATCATCTGAACTGAACCGTCTTTCCGTAGTAAAAGCTCCGCTGAGCGCAGTTTACCGTTATAATTAAAACCCATCGAGTAACCATGCGCCCCGGTTTCGTGGATAACCATCAGATCACCCGCTTCGATTTCCGGAAGATTACGGTCAATTGCAAACTTGTCATTGTTTTCACAGAGAGACCCTGTCACATCATATATTTGATCAGCAGGCATGTTTTCTTTTCCTGGAACAGTAATATGATGATAGGCTCCATATAAGCCGGGTCGCATAAGGTTGGCCATACAGGAATCCAAACCGACGTAATTCTTGTATTTATGAGCCACGTGTCGAACCCTGCTGACCAGGTAGCCATAAGGCCCTGTTACCAGGCGCCCGCACTCAAATACTATTTTCAAAGGATCAAGCCCTTCAGGAAAGATTATCTGCCTGTAAAGCTTTTGCATTTCCCGGGAAATTTCCGGTAAATCCACTGCTTTATCATACGGGTGATAGGGGATCCCGATACCGCCGCCCATATTGATCAGTTCAATGTTTATTCCGCATTCCCGCTTTATTTTCACAGCAAGTTCGAAAAGCATACGGGCGGTTTCCACAAAGTAACTACTTTCAAGCTCATTCGAAGCGATCATGGTATGCAGGCCGAAACGTTTTACCCCTTTGCCTCTCATGATCCGGTAAGCTTCTACCACCTGGTCGCGGGTTATCCCGTACTTGGCTTCCCGGGGCTGACCAATAAGGACATTACCTGTACGGGCGTCTCCGGGGTTATAACGAAAAGAGATCAATTCGGGAATACCGGCGCTTTTTTCGAGCAGATCAATATGGCAGATGTCGTCCAGGTTGATCACCGCTCCCAAGCGCCCCGCGGCGATAAATTCTTCAGCGGGTGTATCGTTGGAAGTTAAAACTATATCCTCACCGTAAAAGCCGACCTTTTCTGCCAGCAACAGTTCAGGCAGCGAACTGCAGTCAACCCCCATGCCCTCTTCGCGCAGGATTGACAGGATAACCGGGTTTGGGCAGGCTTTAACGGCAAA
>Ga0114946_10003179_pt1 | contig 11161 bp, 13 predicted proteins | sample WalLakDeSediment_FD_88676 | JGI IMG/M metagenome (GOLD analysis project Ga0114946, IMG submission 88676) | Lake sediment microbial communities from Walker lake, Nevada to study Microbial Dark Matter (Phase II) - Walker Lake 11/02/13 Deep Sediment | ecosystem: Environmental > Aquatic >...
AGTAAAGGAGAATGATAACTACATCCTGTCAGCGCCGATCACTGACCCAATACCCATAATCGCTGACTACGTAGAACTTTCGCGTGGTTGGGTATTTCCTTAACAAAATTGGAATGAGAGGCAGGCTGGGCCCCCAGCCTCCCCCAGCCTGCCTCCTACAGGCTTGTTTTGCTAGGGACGGCCAGTGTGGGTAACTAAGCTATTGTCTGGTCTCATAAATGGCTTCTATCAAACCAGCGGTATGATTGATATGTTATCCTTCGCTAGGCTCAGGATGGCAGCTTTCGTCAAAGCTATTTCTACGGGAATGGACAATCCATGGCGTTTGTACTATCAAATCTAGCCAGCGGCATATCCTTGGGGATGGTCTTTTTCCTCATAGGTGCGGGGTTTTCTATTGTCCTGGGGCTCATGGGTATAGTAAACCTGGCCCATGGTGCTCTATATATGGTGGGAGCCTACGTAGGCTGGACTATAGCCGTACAGCTGAAAATGGATTTTTGGCTGGCTGTTTTTGTCGGTGGGATTGCTGGCGCCCTCGTCGGTCTACTTATAGAACGCCTATTTCTACGCCGACTTTATAAACAGCCCAATGAGCAAGTGCTCTTAACCTTCGGCTTTGTTTATATTTTAAGTAACCTGGTTATCTGGATTTGGCGGGGACATCGACGCCTACAATTTACAGCTCCATACCTGTATGGCCCCATAGAGATTGGCGGCATATCGTTTGCCAAAGACCGCCTTGTTATCATTGCCGTTGGCGTGATCCTCGCCATAGCTTTGTGGTATTTCGAAAATAAAACCCGGACTGGCGCCATTGTCCGGGCCGGAATGGACAACAAAGAGATGACAATGGCACTGGGCATAAACCTAGAGCGTGTTTTTACCTTTGTATTCGCTCTAGCTGCGTTCATAGCTGGGGCTGCAGGAGTAATCGGAGCCCAGTTGTTGGGTGCATACAGCTGGATGGGTACAGACATTCTGCTCTATGCACTAATCGTTGTTGTCGTTGGTGGCTTGGGTTCTGTGCAAGGGTCTCTGTTAGGAGGACTTGTAATAGGCATTGTTGATACTTTTGGCAAAGCCTTGTTTCCGCAGTTTGCTATGTCCACCATCTATGTAGCCATGATAGTTGTCTTGTTAGCTAAACCGAGCGGATTTCTAGGGAGAAAAATCTAGAAGATGACGAAGACTAGAATAGTGGAAGTGCTGAGACAGTCGCAGTTACAGCCAATTCGTTTTACCCCCTACTTAGCTGGTATTGTAATCCTGATAATATTACCTGCTATTGTACCTACCTATGTGCAGTTCATATGGACTAAGTTCGTTCTTTTCGCCCTTTTCGCCTTGGGCTACGACATTATTTACGGGCACACTGGACTTCTTTCTTTGGGACATGCTGCCTATTTTGGGGCAGCAGGTTATACCGTTGCCGTATTAATGCTATATTACGACATAAATTCCCTTTGGATAGGTTTACCTCTTGGTGTCCTGATAGCAACTTGCGTCGCTGCCGTTTTTGGCTTTATGTCACTTCGAGTAACGGGCATGTATTTTCTTCTAGTTACCTTTGCCTTTGGCCAACTGGCTTATAGTATTACTTGGAATTGGGGTTGGCTATCAGTTCCGGGCATGCAGGGTATTGCCGGTTTACCACGCGTAGACTTGGGTATCCCCGGATTTACCTGGAGCACTATCAACTTTTATTATTTTGTTTTAGTAGTTTTTCTTATCAGTTTCTTCCTAGTATACCGTATCATCAATTCACCCTTTGGACATGCTTTAAGAGGAATCTCTGAAAATGAACCCCGGATGAAAGTTTTGGGTTATAATACCTGGCTCTATAAATATCTTGCCTTCATCATTAGCGGGGCTTTTGCCGGGCTCGCCGGTGTGCTATTTGTATACTTTAACCGATTCATATCTCCTACTCATGTGGGTGTTGCCTATTCTTTTTTACCCATGGTAATGGTAATCATTGGCGGGAGTAAAACACTCGTTGGGCCTGTCATTGGTGCTTTGGTGATAGTATTTGTAGAATACTTTGCGAGCTTATTTGCTCCTGCACGTTGGCCTCTGATATTGGGAGTTATGTTTGTGGTAGCGATCATGTACGCCCGTGGGGGAATCTATGTTCACCTGTCCAGACTTTGGCAGAGATTGGTTGGCCATTATGGAAGTATTAAGAGTTGAAAATCTATCCAAAGCCTTCGGCGGCGTTCAAGCCTTGAGAGATGTCTCCTTCAGCTTGAAAATGGGAGAGAGGTTGGCAATCATTGGCCCCAATGGCGCTGGGAAAACAACGTTGCTTAACCTGGTCAACGGACAGCTACCTGCCACGTCTGGTCGGATATACTGTCTAGGGAGAGACATTACCAACATGTTTACACACAGCCGTGCTCATCTCGGTCAGAGTCGCTCTTTTCAAATAATCAGCCTTTTCCCTAACCTCACGGTACTTGACAACAGTATGATAGCTCTTCATGGCACTGAGCGCTCCCGTTTTCAAATGCTTCGTCCGACTACCTCGTACACAGATTTACTTGCCAGAGCTGAGGAAATTCTTACCGCGATAGCTTTGTGGGAAAAGAAAGATGAGCTTGTCCGAAACCTGTCCTATGGGGAACAACGAAGATTAGAAATCACCCTCACTCTGGCTTTGAAACCGAAACTGCTATTGTTAGATGAACCAAGTACTGGACTAACGCGCGCTGAAGGGATCGAACTCGTTGAGACGCTTGCTAAGCTTGGGTCAGATACCACGGTGCTCCTGGTAGCTCACGATATGGACTTAGTATTTGGCGTAGCCGATCGCATCATAGTTCTTCACCATGGGCAGGTCATAGCCAATGGAACACCGGAAGACATCCAGACTGACCCAAGGGTGCAAGAAATTTACATGGGGATTGAAGAAAGTGCAGATACTGCTACGGCTGTCTGACGTGCACGCATATTATTCAGAGTGCTGCGTCCTTCGAGGTATATCTCTGGAGGTCAAAGAGCGCTCTGTAGTAGCTCTTCTGGGACGTAATGGAATGGGCAAGACGACTACTATCCGCTCTATCCTCGGTCTTACTCCACCGCGACAAGGCGCGGTATATTTTAAAGGAGAAAACATCACGGGGCTTTCTTCCTATAAAATTAGCCGAATGGGCATGGGGTTAGTGCCTCAGGGACGACTCATTTTCCCCTCATTGAGCGTGGAGGAAAACCTTGCTATGGCAGCAACAACAAGGAGGAAAGTTGATGCCTGGACTCTGGATATGGCATATTCTCATTTCCCCATTCTGAAAGAACGAGCTAAACTCAGCGGCAGCCGTCTAAGCGGTGGAGAACAACAAATGTTAGCCATTGGTCGAGCCTTAATGACCAACCCTGACTTGCTTTTAATGGACGAACCTTCCGAAGGGTTGGCACCTATAGTTCTCCGGGAAATCACCCGTATTATTAAACAGCTCAAGGAAAGTGGCTTGTCTATTCTACTGGTGGAGCAGAATTTTCCTATGGCGATGGCTTTAGCTGACTACATTTATGTAATAAGTAAAGGAGAGGTAGTGCATGAATCTACTCCTGAACAAATGGCAGATAATGAGGAAATTAAATCGAAATATCTTGGTGTAACAGAATAAAGCACCCTCACAACATCAAGTTCAAGACCGACCGAAATCTAAGAGCAGAATTAGACAACTTTTGCAAAATAATGGAAAGAACAAGCCTGAAGCAGTATACAAAAAGTGCCCGCAAGGGTGACTTTGTTCAAATCCACAAGGTTATCCTGGCACCAGAGGAAAGACCACTGGATTTGCCGGCAGCGACAAAAGCAGTTCCTTATGAAGGCTGGATAAAAGGGAATCTCCTGGATAACAAGGCTGAAATTGGAGACACTGTGCGAATTGAGACTTTTATTGGGCGTGAACTATCGGGAACTTTAGTGGAGATAAACCCTGTATACGACCACAATTTTGGTAAACCTCGCCCAGAATTGCTTTCTATCGGTAAAGAAGCAAGGATAGTACTTGAAAAGCAGAAGAAGGCCTAGCCATGAAGATTGATACTAGCTATTCTTCAGTAATGTCCAGAAAAAACGAGATCCTGAAAGCTTCCACGGGGATTGATTACCAACAGTTTGAAATTTCTCCCCTTGCCTTTGATTATGAAGGGCTGATGAATTCGGGTGGTTATTCTCTGTCTGATGTTCAAAAAATTCAGTTGCAGACTGGAGTAGGGAATACACCCCTCGTGGAATTGAAAAATGTTACTGAGCTTGTAAGGTCAATTTCGGCTCCAGGAAAAGGCGCACGGATATTTGTTAAAGATGAACAAACTTGCCCTAGTGGAAGTTTTAAAGATCGCCGGGCTTCTCTATCTGTTTATCATGCTGTTCGGCTGGGATACAAAGGAGTGGTAGCCGCTACTTCAGGAAACTACGGTGCTGCCGTCGCTTCACAGGCTGCCAAATACGGGCTTAAGGCAATTATTCTCCAGGAAGTATACGACAGCCGCAAAGTCGGGCAGCCCGAAATACTAGAGAAGACCAGAGCCTGTGAGGCTTATGGTGCCGAGGTCTGGCAACTGACGGTGGGACCGGAACTTTTTTATGCCATGCTTCTTGTCTTGGAAGAGACCGGATTTTTCAGCGCCTCCCTTTATGTTCCTACAGGTGTCTTGGGAATTGAAACTCTGGGCTATGAATTGGCACAACAGGTTAAAGAACAAGAAGGGCGGTTTCCTGATGTGGTCGTGGTAGCTCATGCCGGAGGTGGTAATGTCACCGGCACAGCCAGGGGGTTACAGAAAGCAGGCAGTCATAATATAGTGGTAGTAGGTGCCTCTGTTGACTTAAGAGGTCTGCATATGGCGAGTGACTATGACTTTAACCGCAAGTCCTTTACTACAGCACATTCTGGTTTTGGAATTCCCTTCCTAACTTGGCCAGATCGCACGGATGTCCCCAGGAATCCCGCCAGAGCGCTGCGCTACCTCACTCGATACGTCTTGGTTAGTCAAGGAGAAGTATTTTATGTCACCGAGCTTCTGGCAAAGTTGGAAGGGATGGAACGTGGACCAGCAGGAAATACTTCATTAGCTGCAGCAGTTCCTCTTGCTCAGGAACTGGATAGAGAACAAATCCTAGTGATTCAAGAAACTGAATACACAGCTGCTGGTAAGCTACCTTCTTCTCAGCTTACCTTTGCTGAAGAAAATGGTGTCGAAGTAAGACGAGGCAATCCGAGAGAAAATATTCCTGGGAAAGTAATCGTGATTCCTGAGCAAGTCGAGCAGATGCAGGTGGAGGAGGTTTCTCTCGCCAAGATTCGAGAGTCATATTTGAAAAATGCCATAGAAACTGTCAAAGGCTATAAGCCTACAAATAAGGACATTCTCTTTTTGGCCGAAGATTCCAGAAGCTCTGTGGAATTTGTCCAGAAAACGCTGAATTCCTTGGCCGCCGCCAAGACGGAAGCTCAGACCTAAACAATGTATGCAAAGAATGATGCTTGAATCGCTGTCAATATGCGAGACTTCATAATTATAGTAGTTTTATACTCATAGTATGAAGAGGTTATCAATAAGTGTCGAGATAGAAGAGGAGAGGCATGGTTTCTGATTTTGAACTCTATCTCCAGCGGCAAATTTCTGGTCTCAAAGCATTAGACAATATTGCTGAATTAGCAAAAATTGGGGACAGATTTGTAGGTACTGAAGGAGACAAGAAAGCTACAGACTTTGTGAAGAGGCAATTCAAGTCTTACGGTCTGGAGATAAGAGAGACGCCATTTAGCGCTCTCTCCTTTATCGAAGAGAAAGCAAGCTTGAAAATTTTGGCCACAGGGGAAGAGCTTGAAGTTGTCGCTCCATACTTTTCGCCCTCAACACGGCCTGGAGGAATAGACGCTGAATTGGTTTTAGTTAAGGACGGAGCAGAGGCGGATTATGCCCGTGTTGCTGTCCGGGATAGAATCGTGGTTCTTACTGAAGAGGTTCTGGGATATTCTATGTTTTGGTTAGGAACCTTTGCTGAAAGGGCGGCCCAGGCAGGAGCTGTAGGCATGGTTCTGATTCATCCCATGCCCTGGCCCTATCGAGCATCTATGGAAGCAGGAAACTCCATTCTGAAGAATCGATTCTGCGAGCAGCAGCTTCCGGCTGTCTGTGTTTCCGCCCTCGGTGGCTTTAGACTTATGCATGCCCTCGGGGAAAAACAGGCCAAGGTGAGATTAGAGGTAAGAACGCGCATAGAAGAAAAAGACTCGGTAATCATCTCCGCTTTTCGCCGGGGAACAATGCACCTCGAGGAACGTGTCGCTATATTAGCACATCGGGACAATGGCATTGCTCCCGGAGCCAATGACAATGCTACAGGAATCGGGACCATGTTAGAGATTGCCCGAGTCTTGAGCCAGACTAGACCAAAACGGTCTATCGAATTTATTTCTTCTACAGCAGAAGAGGGTGTAACACTCGGAGCCTATACTTATTGCCAGATACATAAAGAAGACTTGGTCAAGAATATGAAGGCACTATTGGATATCGATATGCTTAGCGGAGTCGGCACCGTTAAACAGGTTGAGGTGGGGTTTTGGCCAGATACGGAACCCCTCCAGCATTCAGAGTGGTTGATGAAAATGGTGGATGATGTAGCTGCTGAATTAGGATACGGATTCGGTAGAATGACAGCAGCCTGGGGTGTCCCAGAAGAGGGACGATTTCTTGAGATTGGCGTACCAGCAACCTGTCTGTGGGGAAATGATGACCCTTATTATCATTCGAGTCACGATACTTTGGATAAAATCAACCCCAATAACCTTAAGGCCGCAGGTGATACTATTGCTATCGTTGTCTGGAGATTGGCAAACGAGTAAAAGACCATTATTGGAAAATAGGATAGGAGGGAAAAACAATGGCATCAAAAGAAGAAGTCTTAAAGAATCCGGCATTCACAGCTCTTAAACAAGTTGGACATAAGGCTGAGGATGATGTTTACGTTTGGTCTCAAGGGTTAGGATTCCATAACTATAATCTTTTGAACGGCTTGAAAGACAATGTTAAAGAACCTTTGACAAGAGAAACAATTCTTGCTGACCTCTGGAACTTTTTTAATTCCGTAAAACTTGAACGAGTCAACAAAGTCTTAGAAATAGAGGAAAAACCCGATGTGGACAAAATCAACAAAATTCTAACCGCTATTATGCATGACAAGAACCACCCGGCTATATTAGGAATGGGAGATTATGTTGAAGACGCTTTCCTTAATTGGGTAAAAGCCTTTGCCATCTATGATTTTGCTGCCTACACCTTCTTAGAAAAACATTTAGGTGCTAAAGAAGCTTTGAAAATTTATATGGGACTCTGGGAGGCATTCGCTCTTGCTCCCCTAGAGCAGAGGAAGGAAACCTTGGGGATAAGGGCAGCAGCTGATGTGGATATGGACATGCTTGGTAAATTGTCTCAATCTTATTGGGAATCCATTACTGCGCCTTACCGGGTTAACAAACATACCGAAGATGTCCATGAGGCTGAAATCTTGCTTTGTCACTATTGGGAAAATATGAAAGCTATCCTGGGTGAGGAGAAGGCCCGCTCCATGACTCTTAAGACCGAAGCTATTACCTCTTGTAACTATTATGACGCCATATTGAAAGCTATGGGAGTCTTTGATAAATTTTCGTTCACCATGGATAAATTTGCCTGCTGTGGGGATTCTTGCTGCAGAGTGAGATTCGAGCGGAGGAAATAGGGAGTTGCCCTCCCCATTTAACAAAGGAAGGGGTAAAAAAATGAACGATTTAGTTGAAGTTGCAAAAAGTTGGCTGCAAGCTATGAATGAACACGATGTCGCCAAAATGAGTTCTCTATGCTGGGAAGATGTTCTAGGATATGAAGTGGCAGACCCTCCTCCTGTTCCGGGTCGTGAGAAAATCGCCAGTAACTATCGTGAATTGTTCGCCGCTTTCCCTGACTGTAAGGCTGAAATCTTGAACATGTTGTCCGGTCCTGAGCAGGTCCTGGCAGAAGTCCAATGGAAGGGAACCAACAAAGCTGAATTTCGTGGCAGTCCTGCTACCGGGAAGTTTATAGACATCCCAATCGCTTATATCTTCAAGATTGACGGTAAAAAGATTCGCAAAATCACGGAATATTATGATGGTGCTACACTTGCCAAACAGATGGGGCTTTAGGCAAAACCCGTTGAAGCAAGTATTCGCGAGATATCCTAGAAAATCCGGTGATTGGACAAGCAAGACAAAATATTGAATATTGAAAGAGCCACAAGAGCGATCATCGACCTTGGAGCGATATCTTATAATATTGCTGAAATACGAAAGAAGGTAGGCGACAAACGAAACCTCATGGCAGTGGTTAAAGCTGACGGTTACGGTCATGGTGCGGTGGAAGTTAGTCGGGCAGTCCTCAGAAATGGAGCAGATTGTCTTGGAGTTGCTCTTCCCGAAGAAGGTCAAAAATTGAGAGAAGCAGGCATTGAAGCTCCTATTTTGGTTGTCGGTTTGATTCAACCAGAAGAAGCCTATAAGGTGGTGAAATCTAGATTGGCTCAAGCTGTCGCCTCCGTTGAGTTTTTGGAGGCTTTGGATTATGAAGCTGGTAAAGCTTCCACACGGGTTAACGTTCATGTGAAAGTTGACACTGGAATGGGCAGAATTGGAATAAAGCCTGAGGATGCGGTTGACTTTGTGCGCAAAGTCAACACTTTTGAGAATATAGCTCTTGAGGGGGTGCTCAGCCACTTTTCTTCAGCAGACGAGAAGGATAAGTCCTTTTCTCAGTATCAGCTTCAACTATTTGACCAGGTTGTCAGTGACCTTGAAACTTGTGGCCTCGAGATACCGATAAAGCACATTGCAAATAGTGCCGCAATTCTTGACCTTCCTCAATCCTATTACGATATGGTAAGACCAGGGATCATGATCTATGGTCTCTATCCTTCTAGCGAGGTGAGTCATAGTATCGAGTTGAAACCAGCCATGACTTTTAAAACCAAGGTTTCCACAGTCAAAATAGTCCCGCCGGGAACACCTATCAGCTATAATAGAACGTTCGTTACTGGCAAAGAAACTACAGTAGCCACTCTTCCTGTAGGGTATGCTGACGGTTATAGCTTTTTATTATCCAATCGTGGGGAGGTACTGATAAAAGGCCATCGAGCTCCGATAATAGGCACCGTTTGTATGGATATGTGTATGGTAGATGTTTCCAGTGTAGAAGGCGTACGACCTGGGGATGAAGTAATCTTGTTCGGCAGAGACCTAGCCGTGGCCGAGATTGCAGCCAAAATTGGTACCATCAACTACGAGGTTGTCTGTGGCGTTGGCAAAAGAGTACCACGAATTTATGTTCAATAATTGGAGAAAGGAGGCAGATAATGGCAAAGATTTTAATACTTTACCATTCCCAAACTGGAAATACTGAGGCAATGGCAAAAGCAATAGAAGCAGGTGTCAAGAAGGAACGGATAGAGGTTTCCATGAAAAAGATTCAGGATGCAAGCGTGGATGATCTTCTGGAACCTGATGGTATCATGATTGGTTCCCCCACGTATTTTGCTGCCCCTACTGCAAAGGTCAAAAATTTCATTGACGAAAGTATTAAGCACTTCGGCAAATTAGAAGGAAAGGTGGGAGCCGCCTTCTCGTCCTCCGGTGATTTAGGAGGAGGCAGCGAAGCGGCCATTTTAGACATTTTGCGAGCTTTTTGGGTTCACGGAATGATTGTCCCGGGCTACACATCAGGAGGACATTTTGGTCCGGTCTCGGTGGGTGCCCCTGATGAAGAACGCAAAGAGGTATGCGAAGAATTCGGAGCCAGATTTGCTAAAGTTGTTAAACGGCTGACTAAGAGCTAAGAGCGCTGAAACAAATATAGGACAATTTATTTTAAAGGCATATGCACTTGACACAGGTTGACTTAGGAACTCATACTGCCATGAATGTCTCTAGGCACAGGTTTAGTGACTGCCGCTTTGCTTTACCTGTATCAAGTGCATATGCCTATTATTTTATATTCCAGGCGAAAGGAGGTGATTACTAAATGTAACGAAGGGCTAAGTTTTCAACCACGGAATTAAAAAAGGAGGGAGAAAATGACACCAATAGTAAAAATAGATAGACCAATCAGGGACAACAATGCAATCGCTAATATCAAGGAAATGCAGAAAACCAATCCACATTTGACCTTTGAGCGTGCGTACGACGGTATGCTTACGCTCTGGACCCGCCACGATTATGCCATGTTCACAGTGATGGAACGAGAATTTGGCATAGAGAAAGCCGTGAACCTCTATGCCAAAATTTGGGAGTTACGGTCAGAACTGGAATGGGAAGACCTGTGTGCAGGAATTGGCAAAAAACCAACGGACAAATTCACTATTGATGATGTTGCCAACATAATGATTACTAGCTTTGCTGATTTCGGCAACCCAATGCAGGTAGTAGAAAGGACCGAAGACAGGGTGACTCTGCGGAACTACGATTGTCCTTATACGACGCAAGTAGTGTGGAATATGCTTCCCCCGAATGAAGCCCTTGCCTTTAATCGGAAGATCCAGATAGCCTGTAACCATGCCATCTTTGAAACATACCTGAGATTAGCCGGGCTTTATGATGAATGGACATTTGGCTTTCCGGCTCAGTTATGTATGAATAACCAGTACTGCGAGTTCACATTCATCAGGAACAAGGTCCCAAAATAATTGCATCCCGAATATGAGCTTGGTGAGCGGGGCAAGTATGGCAAGGAATGGGGGTGAAGAACCCGGCTGGCTTATCTCCAAGTAAGGGGTAGTGTAACATTGGAGTGACATTTCTACGGGGCGGAGATGTTTTATAATAGAAGGACGAAGAGGCAGATATGGTTGCCCGGGAGAAAAGGGCAATGGTTCAGGTTCTGTCCTACGGACAGGTTATGGAGGAGGTAAAGAGAGACCTTCCCAGGCTGGTAGCTGGTCAGGTCGTGAAATTCCCGGAGCCCCAGTCTGCTACCTGGTTTGGTGGGGCTTGGTAAAGAGAGAGCGATGCCAGGGTGTCACCCCATGCCCCCGATGTGCCCGAAGTCGAGGGTTTGAGCGCAGGCAAGGAGAGAAAGGGGCTTTGCCACCGTGAAGGAAAGTCCTGGAGGAATGTCAACTCGTTGACATGCTATCAAA
>Ga0114946_10003180_pt1 | contig 11160 bp, 8 predicted proteins | sample WalLakDeSediment_FD_88676 | JGI IMG/M metagenome (GOLD analysis project Ga0114946, IMG submission 88676) | Lake sediment microbial communities from Walker lake, Nevada to study Microbial Dark Matter (Phase II) - Walker Lake 11/02/13 Deep Sediment | ecosystem: Environmental > Aquatic > Freshwater...
AATGTTTTCATCAGCAAGCCAGTTTTTAACCTGATGCAGGTATTCATTGGGCATCTCTTGTCGTAAACGCGTTGATCCTTCAATGACCACGGTTCTCTGCAATTGGTCATCACATTTTGAAGTTCCCCAGGCAAATATTCGATCAAAAATCACTTCAGGCGGGTTTGGCTGAAGTAGCCCAAGCAACTTAGCCGCCAACTGCTTGAACTCCAAAAAAGGCTCGGCCCACAGAGCATCGATAAGGTTTAACGCAATTTGTTGGTCGAGTATGATAAATGGTTTTAAATCCGTAATAACCTTGCGAAGTACAGGTGGCGGCACATTGTATTGAGCAATTAGTGGTGACGGTTCTCCTGATTGTCCAGGTTTGAAACTACGATTGGAATAGAAATCTAGAAGACTATGCAGGTTATGCACAAAAGCTTTTGGGTTTCCAGACTGTTTTAACAACTCCTCTACTTGTGTTTTCAACCTGGCTGGGTAGATTGCGGGCATTGGACTTCTTTCCTGATCCTGCTAAAAAACTCAAAAATCTTCAAATTTGGCTGGATGAGCCCACATTCCAAACCACTTAATATGCTCTTGCAAAGTAAACTCGTTCTTTAGCCACTTTATCACAGTAAATACACCGCCCCTCACGCTCAGGTTGGTCCAAAGGTACACATCGTGTTGTCGCTCTCGTGTCTTCTTTAATCCTGGTCTCGCATTCGGAATCGCCGCACCACCAGGAAAACGCCCATCCACGCTTAACTACTTCAGAAAATTCGATAAAATTCTTGGGCTCGTGTATGTTTGAATTTCTAAATTCAAGAGCTCGTTGGTAAAGAGACTCCTGGATATCAGTCAGGACCTCAGTCACCTTGATTGCCAGTCCGTTTTGGCCAACCTGGGATTTTCCTCTTTTCCCAACAACATCACGTCTGGCGAGTGTAAAAGTTCCCTGGGCAACATCTTTAGGGCCAATTTCAATCCTCAAAGGGACCCCTCGCATTTCCCAATCATTAAACTTAAACCCAGGGGTTACCTCCTGACGATCATCAACATGGATCCGAAAATCTACCAGGCTTTCTCGCACCGTTTCAACCACCGGCAGCACCTTAGCCCTCTCATCTTCGTTTCGGTAAATTGGAACAATAACTACTTGTAAAGGTGCCAGCCTGGGGGGTAAAACCAGACCTTGATCGTCCCCATGAGTCATGATAATCGCGCCAATGAACCGCGTCGACAAACCCCAGGACGTAGTCCACACATATTGCAACTGGTTATTCGAATCCAGATATTGGATATCAAAAGCTTTGGCAAAATTCTGGCCCAAGAAGTGAGATGTGGCTGATTGTAAGGCACGCGTATCACCCATCATAGCTTCGATGGTATATGAACTCACTGCTCCGGCAAATTTTTCACTCTCACTTTTCTTGCCAGGCACTACGGGCACAGCAGCTTCATTGATTGCAAAATCAGTATACACATCAAGCATTCGCAGCGTCTCTTCCTGTGCCTCTTCGCTCGTAGCATGGGCAGTGTGACCTTCCTGCCAGTAGAACTCTAAAGTTCGCAAGAAAAGCTTTGTGCGCATTTCCCAACGAACAACATTTCCCCATTGGTTAATCAGTAACGGTAAATCTCGATACGATTTGATCCACTTTGAATACATAGCACCGATAACGGTCTCAGAAGTAGGTCGCACCACCAATGGTTCTTCTAACTTCTCACCACCTCCAACCGTGACAACTGCCAGTTCTGGAGAGAAACCTTCAACATGTTCTTTTTCTTTCTCCAGAAAAGACATTGGAATAAACAAGGGGAAAGCTGCATTTACATGACCTGTCTCTTTAAAACGCTGGTCTAAGGCACTTTGGATGTTTTCCCAAAGCGCCCATCCATACGGGCGCACAACCATACAGCCTCGAACCGGCGCGTAGTCAGCCAGTTCGGCCTTTAAAACAATCTGGTTGTACCAATCGGAAAAATTTTCACTTCTAGCTGGTAGTTTTGTAGTCATTTTTGTCCCATGTTTTCTAAAAAATTTTATTACAAGAGATCATCATCAACAGATCCATTCACATCAAGTCTTGATTGGAGTAACAGGACAGCATCCACTACATTGGTGGCAATGTTTATCCAGCTACGGTCTTTTGCCGCGATATACTCCCCTAACCCCCCATAGAAAGCCTCAATCGTGGTCTTCCACCCATCCCCGATCAAGATGAGCGGACGGGGAGATATTGCCCCAGTTTGTAAGTGTGACCACATCACAGCAATTTCAGCCAGGGTGCCTATGCCACCTGGTAAGGCCAGGGCAGCCTCGCAATTCTCAATCAAGCCAAATAGCCGCTGGCGCATTGTGGGGTAACGAATCTCCTCTATTACCCAGGCATTAGGACTCACTGGTCGCCACTGCTCAATTTGGTCGCAAGTCACACCGATGACATGACCGCCCGCCTCATGTGCGCCTCGAGATACAGCCTCCATTGTCCCAATATATCCACCCGTCAGTACTGTGAAACCAGCCTCTGCAAGTAATTTACCTAACCATAGCGCTTCTTCGTAAGCTCGCTCACCTGGTTTTGGTTGTGATCCGCCGAAAATCGTTACTTTCATCGGATTTGGTATCTCGTTTCTATTCGAAAGCGTTCACAGATCATGCTGGTTAAATTATTGTACACGCAATTATTCTCCGTTATCCCATTTGCGTTGGTAATTTCTATCCAGCTTGCTCAGAATCGCCTCTTCTAGGTCAATTCCTGCAATAGAAGCAATCTGGAACAGATAAAGTGCAACATCGGCTAATTCGTCTCCAATAGCCTGAGGGTCTGCACTTTCTTCATCCCATTGGAAATGCTCCAAGACTTCTCCAGCCTCCAAAGTTAAAGAGATTGCCAGGTTACGCAAGGTCTGTGGTCGTGGGCTATCATCTTCGTACCATCCCTGAGCGCTTACAAAGTTATGCATTTTTTCAGTTAATTCGCGGATGTCCATAAATTTTCCTGATTATATTGGGCTTTAGCGAATCGGTCAAACTGGATAGAAATTTTTAATTGCACCAAGGGAACCTGATCTCCATCCATGATTCCAGAGAAACCTGATATTCGCTTATTAATGAATTTGTCAGTGCTATTCAAACACTGCCATCTTATCCTGCAATCAAATCTTTGTTACAATAATCACTGGATCATGGTGAATGAAACCAGAATCGCTGCAATAATACCACCCTAACGGCAATCTCAATTTGATTTCAAGGATTCATCATTTCGCCATCACTCATTATGAGAATAATACTAACTCACGAACAGGCAGATTTTGATGCATTAGCATCCTTGCTTGGTGCCTACCTGGTGGATGAAACCTCCATACCAGTTCTTCCCCGCCGCATGAACCGCAATGTGCGCGCTTTTTTGACCTTGTATGGAACCGAATTGCCCTTTGTTGACCCGCGCGATCTGCCCAGTGAGCCAATTGGAATGGTGACCCTGGTAGACACCCAATCCATCATCAGTGTCAAAGGTATGAGCCCAAAAACTCAGGTGCGTGTAATCGACCATCACACTGTCAGAGAAGACCTACCCTCAGAATGGACAATTACAACCGAAGAGATCGGAGCTACTACAACCCTGCTCGTAGAAGCTTTACAGGATCAAAATGGCATCATTGGGACAGTGCAAGCAACCCTACTTCTCTTGGGAATATATGAAGACACCGGTTCCCTGACTTATACCCGCACAACTTCCCGTGATCTAAATGCCGCCGCTTACTTATTGGAGCGAGGTGCCTGTCTGGATATTGCAGCCGACTTCCTGAACCATCCCCTCTCCTTGGAACAGCAAGCTTTATACGACCGTCTGCGCCAAAATTCTGAAACGCACAACATTCACGGGCAGACCATCCTGATTGCATGTGGTGATGCAGAAGATATGGAGGAGGAACTCTCTACACTGGCTCATAAAATGCGCGATCTGCTTGACCCTGACGCTCTCTTCATCTTGATTAAAACACGCGGTGGTGTCCAGTTGATTGCGCGTTCCACCAGTGACGATATCGATGTCGCTCAGGTTGCCGATTATTTTGGGGGTGGAGGTCACGAACGCGCCGCCGCCAGCCTGATTAAAGACCGGGACCTTCAATCTGTCTGTCAAGAACTGCTGCAGATACTTCCACGCTATATTCGTCCAGGCATTACCGTCTCGCAAATCATGTCCAGCCAACCCCAACTACTCTCACCGGATACCCCTGTCGAGGAGGCTGCTCGTCGGATGCAACGCTATGGATATGAAGGCTATCCAGTTGTCGATAATGGTCAGATCATCGGTTTGCTCACTCGCCGTGCGGTTGATCGAGCTTTATCTCATAAACTCAATCTGACGGCTGCCAGCCTGATGAATGCTGGTAATCATAGCGTCCACCCAAATGACTCCATTGAGCATCTTCAGTGGCTGATGACTGAAACCGGCTGGGGACAGATTCCCGTGGCGCATCCAGAGACCGGAGATATTATCGGCATTGTTACCCGCACGGACTTATTAAAGACCTTGACCAGCGACCAAAGGGTGCCTGGAAAAATGAACCTGAAAGACAGGTTGGAATCTGCCCTGCCCCGTGCTCGCCTGGCATTATTAAGGGCTATTGCCAGTGCTGCCCTTGACCAGCGGGCTGCTTTATATATTGTTGGTGGATTTGTCCGGGACCTTCTACTTAATCGCCCCAGCCTGGATTTCGACCTGGTTGTTGAGGGTGATGCCATCAAACTGGCCAGAGATCTTGCCAAAACCTATGGTGGTCGTGTCACCAGCCACTCACGCTTTGGGACCGCTAAATGGCATATCACAGGGTTTCGCAGTCGTCTGGTTAAAACTCTCAGTCAAAACAGAGCGTTACATACCAACTCAGATGAATTGGCCTTATCTGAAAAACCATATCAGGCCAGTGATTTGCCTGAAACTGTCGATCTTATCACTGCCAGGACCGAATTCTATACCCACCCTACAGCCTTACCAACTGTTGAACGCAGCAGCATAAAGCTTGATCTTCACCGCCGTGATTTTACCATCAACACTCTCGCTTTACGCCTTGACGGCAATCATTACGGAGAGCTTCAAGACTACTGGGGGGGCTTGAACGATATCAAACAAGGACTTGTGCGCGTCTTGCATTCCCTCTCCTTTGTGGACGACCCCACCCGTATGCTGCGGGCTGTACGCTTCGAACAGCGCTTTAATTTTGATATCGAGCAACGTACGCTCCAGCTCCTTCACCAGGCTCAACCGATGCTAGATCGCGTTTCAGGGGATCGTATTCGCCATGAGCTGGATCATATCCTGATTGAAGACCAGGCTGGTTATATGCTCGCCAGACTTCACCAGTTGGGTTTACTCTCACTAATTCATAAGGATCTTGGCTGGGATGATTGGCTGGAGAAAAAATTTCAATCCTTGAAGCAAGAAATACCAGATCCATGTTGGGGATTACCCGAAGGGCAGATCCAACCTGAACTCAACAGAGAAAGCCACCTTCAAAGTTTATCTTACATCCTGTGGTTCATTCGGCTTTCTCCCAAAACCACCTTGATGATCGTCAATCGACTCAAGATACCTAAAGGTTTGAATTCTGAAATCCTGGCAGCCTGCCATCTCTGGCAAGACTTAGATTCCCTGGAAAATAACACTCCAAGCCAGATCGTAGCCCGTCTCGATTCTGTTTCCTCACTGGCTTTGTATACTGCCTTCCTGGCTTGCGATAAGACCCAATTGAAAGAACTCATTTACAAATATGCCTGTGATTGGCAGCATGTTTCAGCTACGATCGATGGTCATGACCTTCGCGCCCTTGGCCTGCCCACAGGACCAGTCTACCGTCAGATCCTAAAAACTCTCCGGGATGCCTGGTTAGACGGCGAGATAAACAACCAGGAAGAAGAGTTAGATTTATTGGAAGGGTTATTGGAAAAATCAAAGAAAACCACAAAATCATAACCCACAAATCATTGGACCTGAATTTCGTCACTTGATCTGAAATCGACACATCCAAAATTGACCTTGCATTCGTCTCATTTCCATGCTAAAATCTATATGCTTAGGGCTGGTAACGATAGTGGTTCCTGCGAAAAGTGGGTAATTCCCCACTTTTCTTTCGTATAAGGATCTCCGATCCAGGTCACCCTTGTTAGTAGAGAATCAGTTGGAGAAATTGTTTGAATGAAAAATGAGTTTACTCTGGCCTTCAATGAGGTCTTGGAAGACAAAGGGCTTCCTAGAGAAGTCATCATGGAAGCCCTGGAAGCCGCAATGGTATCAGCTTACCGGCGGGCTGTAAACGCTTCCAATGCCCAGTTAATTGATGCCAAAATTGACCCTGAAACTGGTAAAGTTGCCATTTTCGCTGAGAAAGAGGTTGTGGAAACAGTCCAGGATGAGCGTACGGAAGTATCTCTCCAGGATGCTATTCAGGTCGATTCAGAAGCTGTGATGGGCAGCATGGTAACTATCGAATCCACTCCCCGTGATTTTGGGCGTGTAGCTGCGCAAACTGCCCGCCAGGTCATCCAACAACGTATCCGAGAAGCTGAACGGGAAGCACAACTAAATCATTTCAGTAAGCAAATCGGTGAAATCGTTAGCGGAATCGTCCAGGCCGTCAACCCACAAGCAGTCACCTTGGGCTTGGAAATGAAAGCAGAAGGAATTATGCCGCGCAACCAGCAAATTCCTGGCGAGAGGTTCCGGGTTCATGATCGCGTCCGGGCATTACTCCTGGAAGTGAAGGCTACTTCCCGAGGCCCCCAATTGGTTGTTTCACGCGCTCATCGTAATTTTCTGCGCCGTTTGTTAGAAAACGAAGTCCCTGAAATTTACCACGGTCTGATTGAAATCCGCTCTATTGCTCGCGAGCCAGGACAGCGTTCAAAGGTGGCCGTTTCGGCGCTTCAAGCAGGTGTAGATCCGGTTGGCGCTTGTGTAGGTATCCGCGGGGTTCGCATCCAGGCTATTGTGCGCGAGCTTAATGATGAGAAAATTGATGTTATTGAATGGAACCCTGATCCAGCTGCATATATCGCAAAAGCTCTCAGTCCGGCGCGGGTGACGGGAGTCTATCTGAATGAGAACCACCGCAGTACCAAGACCGCAACTGTCGTGGTACCTGAAGACCAGCTCAGCCTGGCTATTGGTCGCGACGGACAAAATGCCCGCCTGGCGGCAAAACTTACCTCGTGGCGTATTGATATCAAGAGTCTTCCCGAAGCAACCGCCGATGCCCTGCATAAACTACAAACCGATACGGAATACTCAATTATTGCTGAGAAAGAGACTGGAATTGTTGGTCAAATCGAATCCATTCTGGCTAAAAAGAGTGAGGGTCGACCGGTTACTCCGGAAGAATACACCCTGCTTGGTCAGTTTGTTGATCGCGTAGAACGCGGCATTATCAACCAACGCCAGGAAGAGCAGAAGGTAGAACGTGAACGCCGTGATGTCGCTCGAGCAGCTATTCCTGAACCAGCTTATGAGACTCCTTTGGAAGACCTGAACCTGCCAGATCGCGTCAGCTCGATACTAACAGAATCTAATTACTTCACAGTTGGTAGCCTGATGCTACAAATGAAGTTAGATTCTGACGCTATCCTGGCTTTGAATGGAATTGGACCTAAGGCAATGGAAGATATCGAATCCGCTTTGGAAGAAATATCATTCCCAGAAGCCGTTGAGGAAGCTGAACCTGCTGAAGAAATCGAAATTGAAGTTGAGGCTGAAGCTGAACCAATCGAAGAAATTGCTGAGGTATCCGAAACACCCGAACCTCAGCCAGAAGATGAGCTAGTTGAAGCTGAGCTTGTTGAACCTGAGGCAGTAGTTGAAGAAGGTGCTGAAGAAGTTTCTGAACCAGAAATCCAGGTTGACGAAGTCATTGAAGTAGAAGTTGAGGCTGAGGAAGAAGAAATGCTTGCACTACCAGATGAAGAGGATTTGCCGGCTTCTCTCGATGAAATCTTTGCCCTCAAACCGGAGGTTTTTGAAGCTATCCCAACCGAAGATGATGAGGAAGAAGAGGAAGAAACAGGGAGAAAGAAGAAAAAGAAGAAGAAAAAGAAGAAATTCGTCGAAATGGAGTACGATCCAGATAAAGACGTCGTCGTTGTGAAACGCAAGCGCAAACGCGGCGGTGTCGATGAATGGGAAGACGACTGGGAATTTTAAAACCGCATACCCGTGAGAAATTTGGGTGTCTAAAAAGCCAAGAAAAGGAAAACATGTTCCCCAACGCACTTGTGTGGGTTGCCGCCTTGTCTTGCCAAAGCGGTCGCTCATCCGTATCGTGCGCACCCCACAAGGAGTCAAGATAGATCCAACGGGAAAGATGGCTGGTCGAGGTGCTTATCTACACGATCGCCGTTCTTGTTGGAAGCGTGGTTTGAAAGGTGCACTGGCGCACGCCCTCAGGACCGACTTGACCGATGAAGATCGGGAACAATTAACCAATTTTATGGCAAACTTACCGGAAGAGCCGCTCACTAATGATGAGCAAGATCCTGGTCACGCTTAAGCGGTGTTCTGCCCTTCCACCCCTGATTAGCTTGCAAGTGGAGCCTGTTGAGATGAAACCATAATCTTCGGCCCACCTCACTGGCTCATTGGGGCGGGGATAATATTATTTAGGAGGTGCCAAATGAGCGAGAACGGGCTAGAAAAAACCATTGAATTGCCCGCCAGTATTACTGTCAGAGAACTGGCGCAGAGTATCGAAGCTAGCCCCATTGAAGTCATCAAAATCCTGATGGCCAATGGAGTTATGGCAAACATCAATCAACAAATCGATTTTGATACCGCCGCAGTGGTAGCTTCAGAGATGGGTTATGAGGCGGTCCTGGAAACCCCAGAAGTCGCAGATGAAGATATTGGCGAGATTCCTTTATGGAGACAGGCAATCTCCAAAGAAGACCCCACTAAATTAGTGCCTCGACCTCCAGTTGTGACCATCTTGGGACATGTCGATCATGGCAAGACCACATTGTTGGACGCTATCCGCCATACCAACGTCGCCGGTGGTGAAGCTGGGGGCATAACCCAACATATCGGTGCCTACCAGGTACAGCATAACGATGCTACCATCACTTTCTTGGATACACCGGGACATTCGGCTTTCACTGCTATGCGGGCTCGCGGAGCACAGGGAGCCGATGTTGTGGTCTTGGTTGTTGCTGCAGATGACGGTGTTATGCCGCAAACCCGTGAAGCGATTGCCCACGCCAAAGCAGCTAAAGTTCCCATTGTCGTCGCCCTCAATAAAATGGATAGATCGAATGCTGATCCTGATCGTGTCAAACAGCAGTTAGCCGAAGTCGGCCTGATCCCTGATGATTGGGATGGCGATACCATTATTGTGCCCATGTCCGCTAAAGAGAAACAAGGTTTAGACGACTTGCTTGAGGCGGTTTTGTTGGTTGCGGATAATATCGAAATCAACGCAAACCCAGAAGGTCGTGTTGTCGGAACAGTCATTGAAGCAGAGATCGATCGTGCCAAAGGTGTTCTGGCTACCCTCTTGATACAGAATGGGACTTTAAACGTTGGCGATGTGGTGGTTGCTGGCAATTCCTGCGGGCGTTTGCGTGCCATGTTTGATCACCTTGGACATCGTGTAAAAGAAGCTGGGCCATCAACCCCAGTTGCAGTGATGGGCTTGAACGATGTGCCCCAGGCTGGCGATCTATTCCAGGTAGTTGCGGCTGAACGGCAGGCTCGTGCTATTGTTGAGGAGCGCAAACAGGCTGCGGAACAATCTGCCCTTCAACAACGTGCAGTCGTGACACTTGAGCAGTTGTTTGACCGTTTTCAAGCCGGTGAAGAAAAGGAATTACGTCTGATCATCAAAGCGGATGTACAGGGTTCGCTCGAGCCAGTTGTATCATCACTCTCAGAATTGGATACCGAAGAAATCCGTATCAATATTCTTCATGCCGAAACCGGAAAAATCGGAGAAAGCGATGTCATGCTCGCCACTGCTTCGCGAGCAATTGTCATTGGATTCAATGTTGAGCCTGACCAATCTGCCCAACGCCTCGCAGAGACTGAAGGAGTGTCCATACGACACTACACCATCATTTATCGGCTGACGGAAGATATTCAAAAAGCTCTGAAAGGTATGCTTGAGCCTGAAGTGAAAGAGATTGTCATCGGTCATGCCGAAGTCAGGGCAGTCTTTCGCATTTCCAAAGTAGGTGGTATTGCCGGTTGTCGTGTTCTGGATGGTGAAATCCGCCGCAATGCACGCATTCGCGTGCTCAGGGGCGAACAAACCATTCACGATAGCGAGGTCAGCTCTCTCAGGCACTTGCAGGACGATGTCCGCGAGGTTCGGCAGGGGTTTGAATGTGGGATTGGACTGAAAGGATTTGATGCTTTTTCTGAGGGCGATATTTTAGAATGCTATGTTTACGAAACAGTAAAACCCATTTAGCGTTCTGTCAAATCTCGTCTATTTATTAGGGAATATCATAAACAAAATACTTTAGGCTTTTTCCAGGTATCCACTCGATTTGCAGAAAAAATACTTTCAAACTGGACAAAGAATTAGGAAAGAGATAACAGTGGTTTCAAGACAGCGTGTACAGAGAATAGCAGACCGTATACAAGAAGAGCTTTCAGAGGTGATGATATTTGAGGTTCATGATCCTCGCCTGGACGGCGTATCTATTACTGATGTCAGAGTTGATCGCGAACTGGCTTATGCTGACATCTACTTCTCCGCCATTGAAGGGGCTCAACGCGCTAAGGATATCCTGGCAGGTTTGGATCATGCCAGTGGTTTCCTGCGTAGTGAACTGGCAAAACGGGTTAATTTACGTGTTTTCCCTCGATTACGATTCCATTGGGACCCAACATTTGAACGCGGCGAACGTATTGACAGCTTAATCGCCTCATTACGTGGAGACTCTCAAGCCTCTCCGGATGAACTCCCATCATCCGTTTCCGGCGAATTAGACGATTTGGATAACGAGGAAGACCACAATGGATGAGGCTTTAATTACATCTGCTGCAGACCTGTTAAAACAAGCTCAGCGGATTCTGGTGATTTCACACATACGCCCGGATGGAGATGCAATCGGCTCTACGCTGGGTTTAGGCTTATCCCTCCAAATCGCCGGTAAAGACGTTCAGATGGTTTATGTTA
>Ga0114946_10003181_pt1 | contig 11156 bp, 9 predicted proteins | sample WalLakDeSediment_FD_88676 | JGI IMG/M metagenome (GOLD analysis project Ga0114946, IMG submission 88676) | Lake sediment microbial communities from Walker lake, Nevada to study Microbial Dark Matter (Phase II) - Walker Lake 11/02/13 Deep Sediment | ecosystem: Environmental > Aquatic > Freshwater...
GATCGCCGGTTGTTCCACTGTGGGCGGCGGCAGCTTGCCGACTGAGGAAATGCCGACATACCTATTAGCGCTCAATCCCGACAAGCCGGATGCGTTCATGAAGGCCTTACGCAGCGCACACCCCCCCGTGATCGCCCGCATCGAAGACGACTGGGTCTTGCTTGACCCCCGAACGGTCTTTCCCGAACAGGAGGCAGCACTGCTGCGTGTCCTGGCAGAAGCCTTACGGAATCCACAACCTGAATAAATCAAACCAGTAAAAGAAATTCATCATGAAATCTGACCTCAACCAATACCTACAAGACAATCAGGCTGATGCCCTGTGGATCACCGGGCCAGCCCAGCACAACCCACCCATGGTCTACCTGACCGGCGGCGGGCACATGACCCAGGCGGACGTCATCCTGCGGGCAGGCGCAGACGCCGTCCTATGCCATGCACCCATGGAACGCGACGAAGCTGCCAAAACAGGCTTAACCACCTTGAATTATAGCAAATACCCCCTCAAGGACAGGTTGCAGCTAGCTAAAGGTGACCGCCTGGTTGCCCATGCAATGCTCTACAAGAACATTTTCGAAGAGCTCGGCCTGACCCACGGCAAAGTCATCCTGTACGGCAGAACGGATGCCGGTAAATTGCTCTCCACGGTGGATAAACTCCAGGAGATGCTGCCAGGGTTATCCTTCCACGGGGATATGGAGGATGCCATCCTGCTCCAGGCAATGGCCACCAAGGGGCCTGATGAGATCGAACGCATTCGAGAAATGGGAAAGATCGTCGTTGAAGTTGTCTCACGCGTGACGGAATTCCTTTCGGACCACCTGGTTGTTTACGAGCTCTTGATGAAAGATGACGGCGTCCCGTTGATGGTTGGTGATGTCAAAGCCCGCATCAACCTGTGGCTGGCGGAACTCGGGGCAGAAAACCCTGAAGACACGATCTTCGCCATTGGACGGGATGCCGGCGTGCCCCACAGCAGTGGCAATCCCACCGATCCCCTCGCCCTGGGTCAAACGATCGTATTCGACATCTTCCCCTGTGAAAAAGGCGGTGGTTATTTCTATGATTTCACCCGCACCTGGTGCCTGGGGTACGCACCCGATGAAGCCCAGGCGCTGTATGACCAGGTCAAATCGGTCTACGACCAGGTAGTTTCAGAACTGCAAACCGGCCTCAACGCAGCCTATTTCCAGGACCGCACTTGTGAGCTGTTTGAAGCAATGGGTCACACGACCACCCGCCAGGATCCGGCTGTTGAGTCGGGCTATGTCCACTCCCTTGGGCACGGGGTTGGCTTAAACATCCACGAGAAACCCTGGTTCAGCCAAAAAGATGACCCCAGTAACACCCTCGTCCCGGGTTCCGTATTCACCATCGAACCGGGCCTGTATTACCCGGACAAAGGCATGGGGGTCCGCCTGGAAGACACCTATTATGTCACCCCCGAAGGCACATTTGAGAAGTTCGTGGACTATCCCATGGCATTGTGCCTGCCCATGGGTGGAAAGAAGAGGTAAGCTATATGTCCCTCCCCTCAGCACGCATTCTTGGTATCGAAACATCCTGCGACGAGACCGCAGCAGCGGTCGTCAGTGACGGCCGTGTGATCGAATCGAATGTCGTCGCCAGCCAGGTCGATCTGCACGCGCAGTATGGCGGGGTTTTCCCGGAACTGGCTTCGCGCGAGCATGTCAAGGCGATTCACCCAATCATCCAGGGTGCTTTGCAGCAGGCCCACCTGAACATTGAAGATATCGATGGGATTGCTGTCACCCAGGGACCGGGCTTAGCCGGATCGCTGGTCGTCGGCCTTAACATGGCCAAAGGGATTGCGCTGGCAGCGGGCAAACCCCTGATCGGCATCAACCATATGGAAGGCCATATCTACTCAGCCTGGCTCTACCTGGCCAACGCCACACCGCACCAGGCGCCCCGATTCCCACTGCTGGCTTTGCTGGTATCTGGCGGGCACAGTGAGCTGGTCCTGATGACGGATCACCTGACCTACCAGCGCCTGGGCGGCACGCTGGACGACGCTGCCGGTGAAGCATTTGACAAAATCGCCCGCCTGCTTGACCTGCCCTATCCAGGAGGTCCTTCAATCCAAAAAGCCAGCGCAGCGGGCAAAGAAACCGCTTTCAATTTCCCCAAGGCAACCCTGGAGGGCACCTGGGATTTCTCCTTCAGCGGGGTCAAAACAGCCGTTCTGAGGACGGTCGAAGCCCTGCAGGCTGAAGGCCGCCCCCTGCCGATCGAAGACCTGGCAGCCAGTTTCCAGGCAGCTGTGGCCGATGTCCTGGTTGAAAAAACCTTGTGGGCAGCTGATGAGTATAAAGTCAGAGAGATCATCGTAGCTGGGGGCGTTTCTGCCAATAAACGCCTGCGAGAGAAGATCCTCTCCGAAAGCACCCGCCCAGTCCACATTCCACCGCTTTCATTATGCACGGATAATGCTGCCATGATTGCAGGTGCAGGTTATTATCATTACATCCAGGAGGATTTCAGCACCTTTGATATTGATGTTCAGCCGACCTGGCCGCTCTCATGATCCTGGCGCATGTAACCGATCATTTGTTTAGATCATCAAATGGTTAAAGAAAACAATGCAATCACGATTGATCTCACCGCCCTCAAGCGCGGCGATAAGCACGCTTTCGCGCTAATGGTCGACGCCCACTCCGACAAGATCTATCGCCTGGCATTAAAAATGCTGGGGAACGAACAGGATGCAGAGGACGTGCTGCAAGAGGTTTTCATCAAAGCCTTTAACAACATCCAAGGCTTTGAAGGCCGCTCAAAAGTCTCAACATGGCTTTACCGCATTGCGGTCAACGAATCCTTGATGCTCCTGCGCAAGCGCAAAGGTGTGACAGTCGATATTGACCAGGAATACGAAACAAACGATGGTGAGTTAATGCCCAGGCAAATCACAGATTGGTGCTGTTTACCAGAAAAAGAATTGATGAGCGGCGAAACCCGCCAGGCCATCGACCTGGCAATCCAATCCCTGTCGGATGCCAACCGGGCAGCCTTCCTCTTACGGGACGTTGAAGGGCTCTCAACGCAAGATGCCGCTGAGGTGCTCAACATCAGTGAGTCCGCACTCAAAGTGCGCCTGATGCGTGCCCGCATGGCCTTGCGTGAGGTTCTGACCACGTATTTTGCCGATAAGATGCAGAGTAAAGTATTATGAAGCACCAAAACCATTCCAATTGCCAGGAAATCATGGAACAGCTCAATGCCTATATCGATAGAGAGTTGGAGCCCAACCTATGCGCCTACCTTGAATCCCATCTGGAATCTTGCACGGACTGCCAGGTGGTATTCAATACCCTTAAAAAAACCATCGAGTTGTGTCAGAAGGATGGCCAAGAAACAACACTTCCACCGGATGCTCGACAGCGCCTACTGGCTAGCTTAGGCCTGGATGATGATGCCCGCCAAGAAGGATGATCACCTCAAAATTAGTTTATCACCTCAACCAGGGGAACAAACTTCACACACTTGCACGCCATTGACTGCATTGCTGCAAGCTGGCATGACCTGTCCCCACTGCCATCAGGCAAAGCTGGAATACAATGGGTTACTGCAACTGATGTGTCACCGCTGCGGGGTGTTAGAAACCGGGACATTTACCTGATAGCAACACCACCACCTCCGTTGGAGGTCAGAAAGGAAATCATGACATGGAGAGTAAAGTCGTTTGGAAAGGTGGGATGGCCTTCACGGGGAGCTCGGATTCAGGCTACCTGATCCCCCTTGATGCCAGGAAAAAAGCCGGCGGGCATGAGATGGGATTCCAGCCCCTGCAATTGTTTGCCATTGGGCTGGTAGGTTGCACCGGCATGGACGTGATCTCAATCCTTAACAAGAAACGCCAGGAAGTCACCGAATTTGAGGTCTCTGCCCAGATTGAGCGGGCTGAAGAACACCCCAAGGTCTTCACCAAGATCGTTATTGAATACAAAGTGACCGGTAAAGACCTCGATCAACAGTCCGTGGAGCGAGCGGTTGAACTCTCAGAGACCCGTTACTGTCCTGCCCAGGCGATGTTAGAAAAAGCGGCTGAGATCAGCCACAAGATCATTATTCTGGAAGCGGACTGACACGCAGAATTTACAACTCGTTCGTAAAGACAGACACTTACCCCGATTCGTCATGATCGGGGATCAGGGTTTCCACTTCACGGATAGCTTTGATCCGGTAAGCCACCAGTCCGACACCGGCTACCAACACACCGCTAAGCAAGATCAATAATGCCATCCCTCCACCGGGCGTGGACCCAAAGATCGAGCTCAACAGGCGGGTCACCCCGTGTTCTGGGGCTGCCAGGGCTGGCTCAAACACGCGGTCTGCCAGGGGGCCGGCCAGGGCCATGGAAATGGGCGATGTGATTTGGGCGATAAAGCGCCGCACCGAGAAGACCCGTCCCTGCACTTCAGGTGCCACCTTCGACTGCCAGATCGCCTGGCTTGACCCATTCAACAGCGGGAAAACGAACATCATAATGAAGTGTGCGGCCAGCCAGTACGGCAGCGCCCGCCCTAAGCCCATCAGCCCCAACCCCAATAAACCGCTCACCCCCCAACCGAAGAATACACCATAGATTTTCTTTTTAGGCCCACCCCAGGCCGTTAAGATCATTCCCCCGGCTAAACCACCAATTGCGCCAGCGGATTGTACAGAACCCAGGATGGTCGCGTTCCCCTGGGTACTGGCCAACACCATGGGCGTCATCAGGGTATAACCCACTGAAAAGAATAAATTGCCCATAAAAAACATCAACTGCAGGTACAACAAACTTGGCCGGTGGAAAAGGTAGCGAAAGCCATAAACAAATTCACGCATAAACGCGCCCTTTGAACGGTCCACGCTTTTGCGCTTTGGTTCAGGGATCAAAACGATCACCAGGAAGGTCAAAGCGATGGCCAAGGTTGCCAGATCTATGACGATGATGCCGGTGAACCCGATTATGGGCAGCAGAAAACCAGCAAAAATCGGGGCGATAATTCCCACCCCTGAGCCCGCCATCGAGATCATCCCACTGGTACGCGCATAATGCTTTTTAGGTACCATCAGGCTGATGGCTGCAGAATACGCCGGCCATTGAAAAGCGCCAAAGATCCCGGCCACTGCGCCGGTCAGATACAAATGCCAGATCTCCAGGTTTTCCGTCAGCAACAAAACCAAGATAATGACGGTCACCAACCCGGCGCCGATGTCGCTCAATGCCATCACCAGCTTGCGGTTCCAACGATCAACCAACACGCCAGCGATCGGTGAGAAAACGATCAGGGGTGCAAAAGAGAAGAACCCGATTAAAGCCAAGGGGGTCGCCTGCCCGGTCTGCTCCCAAGCCCAGATTCCCATGGCAAAATGGGTCATCTGCGACCCAACCATGGAAAATACCTGCCCGATCCAGACCAAAACAAAGCCGCGCAGACCGGAAGGTTTAGACGTCATAGGTACCGCCTTTACGGATGAAAATTTTGGAAAATAAGAACCTAAGACGTACTCGTATCATAAACACAATTCCTTTAAAGGGTTTACTCACTATACGAATAGACCAAAATCAACAAAACTTAATCCCGTGAGTCCTTGATTTTGAATATTCTTTACCAAGCGTACTAATATTGCGATAACATTCAACCTCGCCAGAATTTTACGTCAGGGTTGCCCAGTTCAACCCTTAAGCGGGTAAAATCAGGGACTGAATAGAGGTCAAAAACCTGATGTTTAATAAGACACTCCGCAAAACATTCCTTCTGCTCCTATGTAGTGTAATTTTCATTGGGGCATGTGCGCCAGCTGGCAAGGTCGAGATCACACCATCCGTAACTGCAACGGTGGAAGCGACGGCTACACCGACAGAGGCACCAACTGCCACACCGCTGCCGACGCCCACACCGACGCCGCTGCCCCTCGATGGTCAGCAGACGCAGTATTTCATCAATGCCACGATCAACTATTATAATCGCTATATCACAGCCTCCAGCCGGGTGATTTATACCAATAAAACCCAAGTACCGCTGAATGAGATTGTGTTCATTGTCTACCCCACCATCTTCCAGGATGCGATTTTCATTCAGTCCATCAAATTTGGGGATGGTACCTCCATATCTATTTTCAACTGGGAAAGCCACCGCATGGTGATTCCCCTTGCTGAACCGCTGCTGCCGGGTGAGCAGATCGAAATTGTGCACAATTTCGAACTGTATATGCCCAACAGGGAGGGTACCTTCGGGCAGACCGGGCGTCAGCTTAACCTGGCTTACTGGTTCCCCATCATCCCTCCTTACGATGAGGAACAGGGGTGGTTGGTGTACGAAATTTCCATCGTCAACAGCATGATCGTTGGCGAACACCTGGTGTTTGAATCAGCCGACTTCAATGTAACAGTAGAGTTCTCAGATCGCCGTGAAAACTTTACCATTGCAGCGGGCGCACCGGCTGATGAAATTGACGGCATGATTCACTACCAGCTGGATCTCGCCCGCACCTTTACCATCTCGATCAGCGACATCTATACCATCACGGAACGCCAGGTGGATGGCATCACGATCCTCTCCTATGCTTTCCCCGAAGATATTGCATCGGGCGAAGCGGCCGCCGACATCACGGTCGATGCTGTCAGGCTGTACAGCGAGCTGTTTGGCCCGCCTGAGCGTGATTTGATCAGCGTCGTAGAAGCAGACTTTTTGCACGGGATGGAATTTGACGGGCTGATTCTATTGAGTCGTGGCTTCTACATGTTCTATGACGGTACGCCCAAAACCAACCTGACGATCATCACTCCCCATGAGATTTCGCACCAGTGGTTCTTCAGCCTGGTCGGGAATAACCAGGCCATGGAACCCTGGCTGGATGAAAGCATAGCGACTTATACCGAAGTGTTGTTTTATGAACGTTATTATCCTGACCTGGTCGAGTGGTGGTGGGAAAACCGTGTCGACGGGCTTGGACCAAGCGGGTATGTGGATAACACCATCTACCTTGAGGCCGGTTATGATGCCTATCGCAACAGCGTCTATTTGAATGGTGCCCGATTCCTGCAAGAACTGCGAGAAGCTGTCGGCGAAGACGCCTTCTTCGGCTTCCTTTATGATTATGTTCAATCTCACCGCTACCAGATCGCCACAGGCGAAGATTTCTGGCGCACCTTACGGGCACACACCGATGCAGACCTGAACGAAATTGTTTCACGCTATTTCTCTACGCCACCTGATTTCCAATAACCGCATTCCCAAGTAGGTATAGCACTTGCATGTATTCCCAAGCTGCACCTGGGTCTCCCTGCTAATGTGTGCACAAAGGATAATGCCATGAAAATCAAAAAATTAATTAAATTTATATTAATAATAAATCCCTCCCGCACTTGACATTCTGTTTTTTAATGATAAGATGCCTTAAGAGTTTAATCATGAACAAACCACAAGAACCTATCGAAAATACCGCAGAAATCGCCCCGGAAGAAGCCAAAACAGATTCTCCTGAGCAGGCCAAATCCCGGTTATTTCAGCACCCCATCCTGCCAAAGATGGCCATGTATGCCATTACCTTCATTGTCATGATCCTGGTCGTGTGGGGCCTCGGATCACTGATCGTGCACGCCACCATGGCACCGCCAGAGCCGACCGCTATGCCAACAGCCACTGCCGTTGCATTACCGGAAGGCGTGCCGACACCGGTATTCTCAACAGGCGGTCAAGCAAGCGGCTTGATGCGCGCAGCTGAGCTCAACATCACCCAGGTCGCACCGGTAGACGTGCGCTATAAGGTCACCATGTACACCGTCGAAACTGGAGATACCATTTTTGGAATCGCAGATAAATTTGGCCTGAAACCAGAGACGGTACTCTGGTCAAACCGCTACGTGATCGGTGACATCCCCGATGGGTTGAGCATTGGCGTGGAGCTGTTTATCCTGCCCATGGACGGCGTTTACCACCGCTGGTCAGAAGGTGAAGGGCTGAACGGGGTCGCCTCTTTTTACGGCGTCAGCCCGGATGTGATCGTCGATTATCCCGGCAATAACCTGGATCGGGCAGCCGTGGGTGACTTTGCAAGCCCCAACATTCCACCAGGGACCATGCTGGTCGTCCCGGGCGGTGAACGCCCCACCGTCGCCTGGATTGTCCCCCGGGATAACCCTGCTTCGGGTAACTCCTATCTTGGCCCGGGTGCGTGTGGCGGGATCATTTACGGCAATGTCGGCACCGGAACCTTCACTTATCCAACCTCAGAAAGATGGTTGTCAGGTTACGATTACAACCCGCCTGTGCACAATGGGCTCGATTTTGCCGGCAGATCCGGTTTCCCGATCTATGCCGTCGACTCAGGCGTGATCGTCTACTCCGGCTGGTCAGATCGGGGTTATGGTAACCTGATCGTTGTTGATCATGATCGCGGCTGGCAGTCGTTTTATGCCCACCTTTTAGATGGCACAATGCTCCCCTGTGGGTCGAATCTCCAAAAAGGCCAGTTGATCGGGTCGATGGGCAGCACGGGTATGTCCACCGGTCCCCACCTGCACTTTGAGCTGCGCCTGAACGGTTACCCCGTCAACCCCTGGCAGTTCTTGAACTAGCCCAAATTAAACCAATCATTTCGACCCCCAGGATTAACACACAAAACTGAGAAATCCCAGGGGTCTTTGTTTTAAAATCGCCCACTCTATCCCGACCTCCGGGCAGCCACGCCTTCGGGGAATAGCCGAGGAAGAGTTACAAGTATTGACAGCTGGGCGTAAATTTTATCAATTGAACGAAACGTAGGGGCGATGCACGAAGTGTCGAGGTCACGAAGACAGCCATCGCCCCTACAGTTTATTGTCAATAATTTCAATATTTATAATTTATTCGTCATAATAAAGTTTTAATAAACCACCTGATTTCCAAAACTATCGCAATTAAGCTTATTGGTAATTATTCACTATAATTCCCCAAAAAATCCTTGTTAGAACAACCCCATCCCCAAATCCCCTACTCCACCTCGGCGGGGATCATGCTCAGGATGCCAGGATTCTCACTTGCCAGTACCCTCAAATCATCCTTAACCAACCACCCTTGATACGGATATTCGCCGCGCATCGGCCGCCAACCCGACATCACAAACGGGATCACCCCATCGGCTACCATCCACTCCCCGTTATATTTGCGTGCAATATGGATATGCGTGCCGGTTGATCGGCCGCCTTCACACGAGGGGAAACCCAACGGATCACCCGCCTGGACAGAAGTTCCCACCGGGACTCTTCCTTCTGCAGCAACATGCAGGTAAAACACAGTCCACCCTGTGCGTTCGTCGCCATCGCCATCCAGGTCCAGCACCAATATCCCTGTACCATCCCGAACCACCAGCCCATCGGCTACCGCAGTGGTGGGCACCGATGAAGGAGCGCATCCAGATACTGCCGATGGTGGGGCAAAGTCCAATGCAGACCAGGGGGCTGAACTCCCCCAGCCTGTATGTGGTCCCCCGGTAAACGCCCAAACCTCATCCGTCTGATAAGGCAACAACAGTTCAGGCTGCTGCAGCGAACCCGGGATGTGTGGTTGTATGCGCCATGGGTCACCAAACAATTCGGTATAGGTCTTGTTGAAGCCATCCGGGCCAATTGCCCGGTGGAATTCAGCCACACCCATCGTTTTGGAAAAAAAGTACTGCAGTGTGACAGTGGCGGCATTTTGCCACGGATCCAGCCGCACCAATGACCCATCCACCAGCTCAAATTCCAGCAAATCACCGCTGCGCCAGCGATAATACCCATCGTTTAGCAGATTCGCAGCGGAGGATAGCTGTAAATACAATATCGGATTACGATAGGGATCTTGCCTGAGCAGATTCCTTTCACCCGTTAGGCTCAGTGTGGGCAGAGAGAAGGCACCTCCCATATATTCCAGCAAGGCCAACAATAGCTTGGGACTGATTGAATAATTCAAACCGATGTTATCGACCATCTCCGCCCCTGTCCGCTGTCCGCTATAAGCCCAATCGTTGTAGTCTTTCAGCCATCCCTGGGTTTGAGCTACAAACTGGGATGAATCGAACGCAGCCGCATCAGGACCGTTGACGAAGGCGGCATCCGGGATCATCTGGAATGGTGTTCCCCACAGGGGACGGTAATAGATGGGGATTTGCATCGGCATGCCTGGCGGCATGGTGGTCGCATCCTCCGGGATAACGGTATTGGCTTTGCGAATTTCCGCCACCGTGGTGTTGAAACGGTCCGCCAACACATCCAGCGTATCGCCAGTTTGGGCGATATATTCCACCAACTCGCCCGGTTCATATGCAGGCCGGGTCGGGAAAGGTGTGATATCCAAAACTTCTACTGCTTCAGCATCCTCAGCAGGCGCAGGCAGGATCATCGTTGGTTTCATTGATGGCGCGCATGCTGCCAAAAACAGCGTGAGCAGCACCAGGAGGGTAAAAGTCTTTTGTATCTTCATCATCAGGGATTTTTCATCCGAACCGTCAAACCATGTGTTTAATTTACGGTCGGATTGGGAATTAACCATATTGAGCTAAAAGCATACTCCGAAGGCAGCTTTTTGTCCAGTACAGGTCATTGGGTACTCTTGATTAGCATAAACTTTACAGATTCTTTAGCCGCACGGGTTATTCCTCCCGGCTGATGTGAGCCACAGAACTGGCCATTGTATTGGCGTAGATGATGTCTGTCCCACGGATCAGCCAACCTTTATAAGCTTCGCTGGATGCCCTGGCCGTCCAACCACTGAGGACAAACGGCAGCGGTCCATCTGCCGGGACCCATTCACCATTATAGCGGCGGGCAATGTGCACATGCGTTCCGGTTGATCGTCCGCCCTCACAAGAAGGATGCCCGATGCGGTCGCCAACCTCCACCCACGTCCCAACCGGGATCCGGTTTTGGGTGGCAATGTGTAAATACAGCATCGACCACCCGGTTTGTTCGTAACCATCGCCATCCATATCGATCACCACCACACCATGTTCTGACCGAACTACCAGCCCTGGCACGGATGCCACGACCCAGACAAATGATTCGACACAACCGGGTTCAGCACTGGGTGGTGCAAAATCAAGCGCTGCCCATACATCCGCTGCGCTCCAAGCGGCGTGGGGGCCTCCGGTAAAAGCCCACTTGATATTAGGTTCAAACGGCAGGATCA
>Ga0114946_10003182_pt1 | contig 11155 bp, 10 predicted proteins | sample WalLakDeSediment_FD_88676 | JGI IMG/M metagenome (GOLD analysis project Ga0114946, IMG submission 88676) | Lake sediment microbial communities from Walker lake, Nevada to study Microbial Dark Matter (Phase II) - Walker Lake 11/02/13 Deep Sediment | ecosystem: Environmental > Aquatic >...
AGGGGGTCACCACGGCCAACGAGCTCTGGCTCCCGGTGGACCGGGCCATCACCCTGCGCCTTTCCTCTACGGATGTGATCCACTCCTTCTGGGTCCCCATGCTCGGCGGAAAGCGGGATCTGAACCCCACGGTAACCGTGCGGGAGGGGGAGGAGCCCAAGGTCAACTACCTGTACTTCACCCCCCGCGAAACGGGCCTCTACATGGGGCAGTGCGCCGAGTTCTGCGGTGAGTCCCATGCCTTCATGGCCATGCGGGTGAATGTGGTCTCGGACGCCGAATTCGATGCATGGACCGCAGGGTGGCTCGAGTCACGCGGGGCGGCCATTCCGGCGGCACCGGCCATTGAAGGCGGCGCCACCGAAGAGGCCGGCCAGGAGGCCGAGGAGGCCGGCGTCACCCTGCAGGCCGCCGCTTCGATGTCGGCGGTGGACCTGGATCCGCTGGCCGTGCAGGGCCGGGATATCTTCCTGAACCAGGCCACCTGCGGGGCCTGCCATGCCGTCCAGGGCACGGCGGCGCAGGGCCGGCTGGCTCCCGATCTTACCCAGTTCGGGCTTCGCACCAGCCTTGCGTCGGGCATCATGGAGAACACGCCGGAGAACGTGGCCGCCTGGATCATTGACCCGTGGCGTTTCAAGCCGGGGGCGAACATGCCGGGCACCCAGTATGCCATGGACTCCCGGATCGTGTCCGGGACGCCGTTCGCCTGGCCGGCAACCGGCCTCGACGATGAACAGGTACGCGCCGTGGCCGCCTACCTTCTGAGCCTCAAGTAACCCGCAGCAAGGAACGAGCTCGATGTCGACGGCAACCATCGAACAGGCCCACGCGGGTCACGGGGCCCACACGGAGCCCACCGGTCTGTGGAGCTGGATCACGACGGTCGATCACAAGCGGATCGCCATCATGTACTTCCTGGCCGCCACCTTCTTCTTCTTCGTGGGGGGGGTGGAGGCGCTCCTGATCCGGATCCAGCTCTGGAACCCGGAGCAGGCGATCTTCTCGGCCGAGCTGTACAACCAGCTCTTCACCATGCACGGCACCACCATGGTCTTCCTGGTGGCCATGCCCATGGCGGTGGCCTTCTTCAACTACGTGGTCCCGCTCCAGATCGGCGCGAGGGACGTGGCCTTTCCCCGGCTGAACGCCCTTTCGTTCTGGATCTTCCTCTTCGGAGGGATCTACATCAATCTGGGCTGGTTCATCGGGGCGGCCCCCCACGCCAGCTGGGTCGGGTACGCCACCCTGACCTCCACCGCCTACTCCCCGGGGCTCAACACCGACTTCTGGTTCATCGGGCTCTCCATCATCGGCATCGCCTCCATTGCCGGAGGTGTGAACTTCATTACCACCATCGTGAACATGCGCGCGCCCGGAATGAAGATGATGCGCATGCCCCTGTTCACCTGGATGACCTTCGTGACGAGCTTCCTGCTCATCACGGCCATCCCGGTGATCGCGGTGGCCCTCATCTTCCTCGGGTTCGACCGAACCTTCGGGACGGTCTTCTTCGACCCCTCCATGGGGGGAGATCCGGTGCTCTGGCAGCACCTCTTCTGGATCTTCGGTCATCCGGAAGTCTACATCCTGATCCTCCCCTCCTTCGGCGTGATTTCCGACATCATCCCCACCTTTTCGAAGAAGCCGCTCTTCGGGTATCCCATCGTCGTGTACGCCGGGATCCTCATCGGCTTCATCGGGTGGGGCGTCTGGAGCCACCACATGTTCACCACGGGACTCGGCCCCATCGCCGACTCCTTCTTCGTGGCGGCCACGATGATCATCGCCATCCCCACCGGGGTGAAGATCTTCAACTGGATCGCCACCATGTGGGGGGGCACGATCCGGTTCACCACGGCCATGCTCTTCTGCATCGGCCTCCTGGCCGTCTTCACGGTGGGTGGGTTGTCGGGGATCATGCATGCCGCCGCTCCCATCACCCTGCAGCAGCATGATTCCTACTTCGTGGTGGCTCACTTCCACTACGTCATCGTGGGAGGGGCCATGATGGGGCTCTGGGCCGGTCTCTACTACTGGTTCCCCAAGGTCACGGGCCGCCTCCTCAACGAGACGCTGGGCAAGTGGCATTTCTGGACCACCATGGTGGGCTTCAACCTCACCTTCTTCCCCATGCACTTTTCGGGGCTCTACGGCATGCCCCGCCGCATCTACACCTACTCCGCCGACCTCAACGTGGACCTGTTCAACCAGCTTGCCACCATCGGCGCCTTCATCTTCGGGATCTCGGCCCTGATCATGGTGTGGAACCTCTGGCACAGTGCCCGGAAGGGAGACACGGCGGGGGCCAACCCGTGGGAAGCGGCCACGCTGGAGTGGTCGATTCCCTCGCCGCCGCACCACTACAACTTTCCCGAGCTCCCGGTGATCCGCAGCCGTGAGCCGCTCTGGAACGACGGGGAGCGCGAAGAGGTCCTGGCCGTCACCATGCTGGAGCCCGAGACCGAGCCGGTGATGCCCGTGCCCTCGTACTGGCCGATCCTGCTGGCCCTCTCCATCACGGTGGCCTGGGGCCTGGTGATGACCGGGATCTGGTGGGTGATCGTCCTCGGCATCCTCCCAGTCTTCTTCTGCACGCTCATGTGGGCCTTCGAGCCCGCCTTCCCGGAGGGGCACTGACCATGGCCCAGGCCGTCGCCGCTTCCGCCCATGACGCCCACGATCCCCACGCCACCAACACGGGGGTCTCCAACTTCAAGCTGGGTTTCTGGGTCTTCCTCGCCTCCGAGTGCCTCTTCTTCGGGACCCTGATCTCCACGTACATGGTCTACAAGGGGTCGGCGCTCGAAGGGCCGTACCCTGCGGAACTCTTCGACATCATCAAGACGACGATCTCGACGACGGTTCTTCTCTTCTCGTCGCTGGCCATGGTGCTGGCCCTCCATTACGTGCACGAGGCGCGGAAGAACCTGGCGATCCTCTGGCTCTTCGCCGTCATCGCCATGGGCGGGACCTTCCTCGTCATGGAGTACTTCAGCTACATCAAGTACATCGGCTACGGGCTCACCATCGGGTCGAGCACCTTCGGGTCGTCGTACTTCGTCCTCACCGGGACCCACAAGGCCCACGTGGCCGTGGGGATGATCTGGATGGCGATCCTGGCGTGGCGTCTCCACAAGGGGAAGATCCCTCCCTCCAAGTCGGACCAGGTGGAGGTGGCGGGGCTTTACTGGCACTTCGTGGACATCATCTGGATCGTGATCTTCACCCTCGTGTACCTGATTCCGTAAGGACGCTTTCATGAGCCAGACGACTCCCGTGACAGGTTCCGGATCCGATGCGGCCGGCCACGCCGAGAAGCAGGGCTCGGTGGCACTCTACATCTGGATCGGGGCGATTCTCGCCGTCCTGACCTTCGTCGAGGTGGCGGTCTACCTGATCGATGCCTTCGAGGCTGTGGAGGTTCCGATCCTGATCATTCTCTCCACGGTGAAGCTCTTTCTCGTGGTGATGTACTTCATGCACCTGAAGATGGATCACAGGGCCCTGACCTGGCTCTTCCTGTCAGGGGTTGTCCTGGCCGTCTTCATGGTGAGTGCCCTGGTGGTGCTCTACCACGTGCTTCCCCGGTTCGCCTGACGGGAGCGCACGGGGTCGGAGCCCAGCCTGCGGCTCCGATGGCGGCCACGTGAGGGCCGTGCCTCATGAATTTCCACGGATTCCAGATCTTTCCCAGCATCCTCATTGGATGCCTCTATCTCCTGGGTGCGTACTGGCTGGCCACCGGCCCGGCCCGGCGCCGCTTCGGGTGGACGGACGAGGTGCGTCCCGGCCTGGCCCGGGCTTCGGCGTGGGTAGCCGGCGTGCTCGTCATCTTCTTCTCGCTGAACGGCCCCCTGCACGAATGGGCCGATGGCTACCTCTTCACCGCCCACATGGTGCAGCATCTCCTCCTGATGCTCATCATGCCTCCCCTGCTGATCTGGGGGCTGCCGCCGGAGCTCATTCGCAAGGCCCTCCGGTTCCGTCCCGTCTTCGGGGCGGGCCGCCTGCTGACCCACCCGGTGGTGGCCTTCGTGGCCTACAACCTGGTGTTCATCTTCTGGCACTTCCCGCAGTGGTACAACCTGGCGCTGATGGACCACACGATCCACATCGTCCAGCACCTGAGCTTCATGGTGGTGGCGGTGATGATGTGGTGGCCCATCATGGCCCCGGTGAAGGAGCTGGTCCGGATCCCCACCGGCCCCTTCCTCATGGCGTGGATCTTCCTGTACGGCATTCCGGGGACGGTGGTCTCCGCCCTCATCACCCTGTCCAACGACGTCCTCTACACGTGGTACGCGGCGGCCCCCCGCATCACGGCCCTGTCGCCCCTCGATGACCAGCGCCTCGGCGGACTGATCATGTGGATTCCGGGGATGCTGGTGTTCTGGGTGGCCATCACCGCCGTCTTCTTCCGCTGGACCTCGTACGAGTACCGCAGCTGGAAGGTGGATCCCGAGGCGCTCCCCACGGGCGAGATCGGACCTTGACGGGGCCGGATGCGGGACGCGGGGCCCTCTGGTGCCGGCTGGTTCTCCTCCTCGCCGTCGCACTCCCCTGGGCGACGCCTCCCGGGGAGGCCATGGCCCAGGAGCGGGACTGGAAGGCCGAGGGCGAGCTGGGTGGGAATCTCTTCTTCGGCAACCGGGAACAGAGCCAGCTCAGCTCCCGGATCCTCGTGGAGCGGGCCGATTCCCTCTTCGAATCCTCGTCGGAATTCCGCTTCGCCTACGGCGAGGTCACGGACCGGGACGGCGTCCGCCAGGTGAACCGTCGAAACTGGTCAGCCGCCGCCTCCCTGGACTTTCGCCCCATGGAACGATACCGCCCGTTCGTTTCCGGGCGGATGGAGTCGGCCTTCGAGCGACGCATTGCGCTGCGCTACAACGCGGGCGCCGGGGTGCGCATGAGCTGGGCACGGGACCGGCGCAACCGGGTGGACCTGTCGGCCTCCATTCTGGCGGAACGCACGTACGCCCGGGAGGATGGGCGGGGTAGCGAAGAGGACGTGGGGCTGGCCCGCTGGGCTTCCAGTGTCCGGGTGCGCCGGAGCTACTTCGATGATCGGCTTTCCCTCGACTCCACCAACTCCTACCGGCCCGTTTTCGACTCCTTCGGGAACTTCACCCTCTCCACCCGGAACGCGGTCTCCTACAACCTCACCGAGGTGGTGGCCCTGCGGGTTGCCGTGATCACCGACTACGATTCCGGCGCGGTGGAACGCGGGGCCGAGACCAACCGGGACGGCCAGGTTCAGGTCACGGTGGTGGCCCGGTTCTGATCCGGGAGGCGGAGGCTCCCCTCCGCCACGGTGACGGCATGGCCCAGGAGGTGGACCCGCCTGCCCCGGACCTCGACCCTCAGGCGGCCCTGGCGGGATCCCCCCTGAACGGCTTCCAGCTCCGCCGTGTTCCGTCCATGGAGACGCAGACTCCACCAAGGACCGAGGACGCAGTGGGCCATTCCCGTGACCGGGTCTTCATCCACCCCGACCCAGGGGCCGAAGAACCGGGAGGCGAAATCGGCACCCTGGAGGAGGTGGACGGTCACGGACACCCCCATGACTCCGGCGGGGAGCGTCACCTCGCGAAGGGCCCGCATGTCGGGCGTGAGGTCGGCCAGCGCGCCTGCACCCCCCGACGGCAACTCCAGGAGGGCACACCTGGCCCCCGTGGCGTAGCGGACCGAGAGCCCTTCCGGCAATCCGAGGGCGGCGAGCAGACCCGGAGGAGGCGGCCCCTCCACCGGGGGGTCGGCAGGGAAGTCCAGGCGAAGACGGCCGTCGGCGTCCCGGTGCACCTCCAGGGGCCCCGACTGCGAGGTGAAGCGAAGCGGGCCCTCGGCACCGGCCTCGAACAGCGCATGGCCCGCTGCCAGGGTGGCATGCCCACAGAGCGTCACCTCGGTGGAAGGGGTGAACCAGCGGAGCCGTCGCACGCCGTCCTCCCCGGCCGGGTAGGGAAAGGCCGTCTCCGAGAGGTTCATCTCGGCGGCGATGGCCTGAAGGACCGGGTCGGGAAGGGCGTCCGTCGAGAGGCCGCCCCGGGCCACATCGGCGGGGAGGATCACCGCTGCCGGGTTCCCGGCAAAGGGCTCCGCGCTGAAGGCGTCCACGACCCGGTAGGGGAGGCCAGGGCTCATCCCACCCGCCTCCGCTTCCCCTTGAGGAAGTCCATCATGATGTACTGGCCCAGCGTCAGCGTGCTGGTGAAGTAGGCCTTTCCGCGGGCGATCTCCGAAACCTTCTTCACGAATTGCACCAGGTAGGGATCCTGGGCCAGCATGAACGTGTTGATGAGGATCCCCGATTTCCGGCAGGCGGCCACCTCCCGGTAGGTGGCCTGGAGGATCTTCGGGTCCAGCCCTCCGGAGTTGGTGTAGACGCGCCCATCGGGGAGGGTCATGGCAGACGGCTTGCCGTCGGTCACCATGATGATCTGCCGCATTTCCTTCCCCTCTGCCTGGAGGATCCGGCGCGCCACCTCGAGCCCCTCGGCGGTGTTCGTGTGGAAGGGCCCGACCTGGGCGCGCCCCAGCCGTGAGAGGGGGATTTCCTGGGCCCGGTCTCCGAAGGTGACCACCCGGAGGGTGTCCCCGGGGTACTGGGTCCGGATGAGGTGCGAGAGGGCGAGGGCGACCCGCTTGGCGGGAGAGAAGCGGTCCTCCCCGTACAGGATCATGGAGTGGGAGATGTCCAGCATCAGCACGGTGGCGCACGAGGACCGGTACTCGGTCTGGTTCACCATCAGGTCATCGTACTCGAGATCCAGCGGGAGTGACGGCATCCCCTGGGACCCCTCTTCGGCGCCCTCCTCCCTGCGTGCCTCCGCCGCCGCCCGGGCCAGGGCCCGCTTGAGCGTTCCCGGAAGATCCAGGTTCATGGTGTCACCGAAGGTGTAGGGGCGACTCGCTGCTCCCGCCTCCACCCCGGTGGAAAGCGCCGACGTTTCGTGGGACCCGGCGCCCCCCTGCCCCATGGCGCCCAGGAGTCCCCGGAGGGCCCGGTAGCCCAGGAAGTCCATCCCCTTGCGGGTCAGGTTGAAGTCGACGGTCTGGGCGGCCTCGCGGGCTTCGTCCACCTTGCCCCCCTTACCCTCGGGGTCGAGTGGCGTCCCGGCGCCTCCCGCCCCCGGCTCGGCGGTGAGGAACCCCTCCTCCACGAGGCGCTCCACGAGATCGTCCAGCATCCGGGCGATGGCGGCGCGCAGATCGGCGTCTCCCTCGCCCTCTCCTCGCAGTTCCCTGAGCATCTCCGGCGTCAGCTGGCCGGTTTCCAGGAGCGCGCGCAGGATGGCCTCCTTGAGTGCGTCCAGCGATTTCGTGTCCTCGTCGCCGGACCATCCCCACCACGGGTGGAAGTGGGGGCCACCCGCGAATCCCCCGTCGAGAAGGAAGTCCGAAAGGTGCTCGAGGAGCGCCTCCAGGTTCAGGGCATCCAGGAAGCCCCCCTTGTACTTCGTGTAGGTGGTGCGCATGGATGGTCCCTTGAGTGCGAGGATGACCGCTGGGCAGGACGACCGACGGAGCGGATGACCGATGGGGAGGATGACCGACGGAGCGGATGATCTATCTTGAGGGATGACGACCCCCCGCGCTTCCCACCGACCCGAAGAGGTCCAGGCCTTCCGCTCCAGGATGCTGGCATTCTTCGACGAACGCCGGCGGGAGCTGCCTTGGCGCGAAACCTCGGACCCGTACCGGATTCTGGTTTCCGAGATCATGCTGCAGCAGACACGGGTGGATACCGTGGTTCCCTACTACCGGCGGTGGGTGCAGCGGTTCCCGGATCCGGCCTCGCTGGCAGAAGCGGATGAAGAGGAGGTTCTCCGCCACTGGCAGGGGCTGGGGTACTATCGCAGGGCCAGGAACCTTCAGGCGGCGGCCCGGGAGGTCGTGGAGCGGTGGGGAGGAGAGGTTCCCGGGGATGCGGAGGCCCTGGCCGATCTCCCGGGGGTGGGCCCCTACACCGCGGGCGCCGTGGCTTCCATTGCCTTCGGACAGGCCGTCCCGGCCGTCGATGGAAATGTTCGGCGGGTCATGGCCCGGCTTCTGGACGATCCAGCTCCGGGGGCGGCCCTCCTGGCGCGCGAGGTGGGCCGCCTGGTGGACCCCCACCGGCCGGGGGACTTCAACCAGGCACTGATGGAGCTCGGGGCGACGCTCTGCACGCCGCGCTCCCCCGCCTGCCCCGCCTGCCCGGTCTCGGAAGGGTGCCGGGCTCGCGCCGCAGGAACGCAAGGCGAGCGTCCCCGGCCCCCGCGGAAGAAGGAGATTCCCCACCGGGTGGAGGCCGTGGCGGTGATGGTGCGGCCGGGGCCCACCGGATGGGAGGTCCTCCTCCGTCGCCGTCCCGCGTCCGGACTCCTGGGGGGGATGTGGGAGTGTCCGGGGGTCGACGTGGGCCCGCACGGAAGCGAAGTGGACGAGTCATGCGTGGTGGAGGGCGCTCAGGACGTGGCGCTCCGCGCCGTGATACGCCTGCAGCCCCCGCCTGAAACGCCGCCGCCGTCTCTGCTCCTGGACCGGGTACTCCCCGCGGTGGACCACCTCTTCAGCCACCGGCGCGTGACCTATCGCCCGGTGCGCTTTCGTGCTCCCGCGGGACTTCCCGCCTCGACGTCCTTCCGCTGGGTCGGGTTCCATGCCCTTGATCCCCTTCCCATCCCGCGTGCCCAGGAGCGGATTCTCGGGGGTGCGGAACCGGAGGAGGGAGTGTAATTTGGCCCAGCTTCCACCCACTTCCCGGACATTGTCATGACCGGAACCACGACCGGAGGAACCACTGTGCCGTACCGTATCGTCCTTCCCCTCGACGGGTCCCGCTTCGGAGAACGGGCGCTTCCCCTGGCCCTCTCCCTGGCCGAGCGAACCGGTGGAGCCCTGGACCTGATCAGCGTGGCCACCCCCATCGCCCAGCCCGTGGCCGGGCGGGGTGATGCGCTGGCGGGCGACGAGTCCCGGGACCGGGGAAAGGTCCTGGCGCACGAATATCTGGACGAGCTCGCCGGGCGGATCCGGTCGGCCGGCTACGAGGGTTCCCTTGCGCGGGACGTGATCGCTCCCGGAAATGCCGCCCGCTCCATCGTGCGGTACCTGGCCGAAGTAGAGGCGGACCTGGTGGTCATGAGCACCCACGGCCGAGGACCCCTCCAGCGCGCCTGGCTGGGAAGTACCGCCGACGGGGTCATCCGGAGGAGTCCCTGCCCGGTCCTTCTGGTTCGCCCCCCGGACGCCGTGGCCGAAGTCGAGCCCGCCGATCGCCCTCCCGTGGACCTCTCGGCGCGTCCCGGCCCCTTCGAGCGCGTGCTTCTCCCCCTCGACGGTTCCGACGCCGCGGAGCGGGCCTTCGATGCGCTGCCACCCTTCGTGGCCGAGTCGACCACGCTCCACCTCCTCCGGGTCGTTCCCCCCATGATCCCCGGGGGGTCTCCCTATCTCCCCCACGCGGTTCAGGAGACCCAGGATCATGAGCTCGTGCGTCGAGCCGCCGGCGAGTACCTGGATCGTTTCCGGTCGAAGGTGGAAGCCTCCGGCTACGGGACCGAGACGCAGGTGCTTACCGGAGGGCAGCCGGCGGTCGCCATCCTTCGGACCACCGAGTCGGTGGGAGCCCAGCTCATTGCCATGTCCACCAGCGGCCGCGGAGGGGCCGCACGCCTTCTGCTGGGCAGCGTGGCTGACAAGGTTGTGCGGGGGGCTCCATGTCCGGTCCTCCTCTCCCGCACACCCGAAGACGCGTAGGGACGTGAGCCAGGATGACATGAGCCGGGATGTACGCCCTGACCGGGACGAATCGTCTCATTGACGTCGGGAGTCCGGGACGGAAGGGGACCAGCCCCGGGGCCGGTTTCCAGGATCCGTCTCTGGGTCAGAAGGGGCACCCCCCACGCAGGATGCATCCCGTAATCGCATGGTGGACATGGGGTTGGACGCGCGCGGCCGATGCCGCGGGGTCCCTGCGCCGGTTCCACGAATCCCTGTGGCCGTGTCCTTGCACCCCCTGAGCTTCGAAGGAACCCTTTCCACGTTCCCTCCCCTGGTCCCCGGTGCCGGAGTTCCCCATGTATCGCTCGATCCTCCTTCCCCTCGACGGATCTTCCTTCGCGGAAGAAGCCCTCCCCCTGGCCGCCCGCCTTGCGCAGGGCCAGGATGCCGCGCTGCACCTGGTTCACGTGATCCGTCCGGCGCCGGATGTGGACTTCAAGACCCCCGGCGAAGACCTGGCCTGGCGAAACCAGGTCAGGGAAGCCGCCTCCTCGGCGCTGGGCGAACTGGCCTCCCGGCTTCGGCGGAGTGGAGTGGAGGCCCACGCCGAGGTACGGGAGGGGCGGACGGTAGACGCCATTCTGGAAAGCGCGCGGGAGCATGACGCCGACCTGGTGGTTCTCACCACCCATGGCGCGGGTGGCTTCCGTCGATGGTGGCTCGGGAGTGTGGCTGACACCCTTCTTCGCCGAGGGGATTATCCCCTCCTCCTGGTTCGGCCCTGGGACGATACCTCCGATCGGGAGGTGGGGGAGCCTCGCTTTCAGACGGTCCTGGTCCCCCTGGACGGGTCCCCGGCCTCGGAGGCCATCCTCCCCCATGTGCGGTGGCTCAGGGATGCGAAGGAGGCCCGGATCCTTCTGGTCCGGGTGGTGCCCTCGCCACTGGAGGTGGGAACGCTCTACGGGATTCCCTCGGTGCGGATGGAAAGCGAAGCCCACCGCTGGCAGCGGGAGGCGGCGCGCGCCTACCTCGAGGAAGTGGCCGCCCGGCTGGGAGATGGAGAAGGGGACGTCCCCGCCCCGGAACTTCGCGTCGTGGAGGCTTCAAGTGCTGCCGAGGGGATCCTCGAGGCGGCCCGGGTGAACGGGGCCGATCTCATCGCCCTCTCCACGGAGGGGCGGTCAGGCTTCGGCCGCACGGTCATCGGGAGCGTAGCCGACAAGGTCATCCGGGGCGCCGCAGTTCCGGTGCTGGCGGTTCGCCCCGGGCCTTCGCGCTGAATCAGCCCCTGCCTTCACGTCCCTCCCGAGCGCCGCGCTTTCCAGCGCCGCCCTCTCCAGCGCCGCGCTCCTGCGCGCCCTCCGCGTGACTTGCGCGCCCACCGCGTGACTTGCGCGCCCACCGCGTGACTTGCGCGACCCCCGTGTGACCTGCGCGACCC
>Ga0114946_10003183_pt1 | contig 11150 bp, 7 predicted proteins | sample WalLakDeSediment_FD_88676 | JGI IMG/M metagenome (GOLD analysis project Ga0114946, IMG submission 88676) | Lake sediment microbial communities from Walker lake, Nevada to study Microbial Dark Matter (Phase II) - Walker Lake 11/02/13 Deep Sediment | ecosystem: Environmental > Aquatic > Freshwater...
CCCGCTTCATAAAAACACCCAGAAAAAATACCGTGAAGATCGGCGGCGCCAAGTATCCCTGCACCGACTGCAGATAGAAATACAACCCCTTGGATCCCTGGATCACCGGAATCCACAACAACCCGATCCCGACCATCACCGTCGTCGCAATCCGGCCGGTGCGCACCAACTCGTGCTGCGACGATTGCGGCCGCAGTTTCTGATACAGGTCCACGGTGAACAAGGTGGAACTGGCGTTGAACACCCCGGCCAGCGAACTCATCAGCGCCGCCAGCAACCCCGCTACCACCAACCCCCGCACCCCCACCGGCAGGATGTGCGCCACCAGCAACGGAAACGCCGCCTGCGCCACGTCCGGATCCACCTCGGTGCCGCCTTCGATCAGGATGCTCTGCAATTCCGGCACCTTGCCGCTTATGGCCAACGCGTAGCAAATCATGCCCGGAATGATGAAGATGAACACCGGCAACAGCTTCAGGTAGGAGGCAAAGATGCTGCCGCGGCGCGCCACATGTTCGTTGGGAGCACCCAAAGCCCGCTGGACAATGTACTGGTCCGTGCACCAATACCAAAGCCCGATCACCGGCGCGCAGATCAGCATCGCGAGCCACGGAAAGTTGCCGTTGAAATACCAGGCAATCCGGTCCGGCTCCTTCACCGGGGCCCAGGTGCCTTCCATCCCCTCGGGCACCAGCGGTTTCCAGAGGTTGAACATGTCCGAAGGCAACGCCTCCCGCAGACCACTCCAGCCTCCCATCAGGTTCAGGCCAAAGATCGTCACCATCAACGATCCCAGCACCAGCACCACCGTCTGCACCGCCTCCGTGTAGGCCACCGCACGCATCCCACCCAGCACCGTGTAGAGCCCCGTCGCCGCCAGCACCAGGAACGAACCCAGCCAGAAACTGTCCATCACCACGAAGCCCAGGTTCAATTGCACCTCCGGCAGCAACGTCCGGAACACGATCCCGCCAGCGAAGATCCCCACGGCAATCTTGGTGATCACGTAGGCTACCAACGATATCACCGAAAGCACCGTGCGCGACGCCGGCGAAAAGCGCCGCTCCAGAAACTCGGGCATGGTGAACACCTTGGATCGCATGTAAAAGGGCACCATCACCCACCCCAACACCAGCAGGCACCACGCGTGCAATTCGTAGTGCGCCATCGCCACCCCGTCCGTCGCACCCGACCCCGCCAACCCCACCAGATGTTCGCTGCCAATATTCGAGGCGAAGATCGACGCCCCCACCACCCACCAACCCAGATGACGCCCCGCCAAGAAGTAATCCTCCGCCGTGTCCCGGCGCCGCAGGACCGACCACCAGGTGATGCCCAGCAAAATCGCGAAGTAGAAAACGATCACCAGCCAGTCGATCCCGCCAAACGCGGGTGCACCGGTTGCCAATACGGGTTGGATGGTGCTCATGACGTTCTGATTAGGATGGTCGATTTGGTTGCCTGCCGTGACGCTTGGGCGGGGGGGGAGCTGTCTGCCCATAGGTCGCCCCCGGACCGTGTTTCCTGAAAAAATGCTGATCGCGCAGCACGGCGGGCATCGCCGACAGGCCGGGTCGCAGCCGGAGGCTCTCGGTCGCCAACTGAGCTACAAACTCCAGCACGATCGAGTGCTCAACCGCGTCCGCCACGGACCGGCCCCAAGTGAACGGGCCGTGGCTGGCCACCAAGACCCCCGGGCAACCAAGCGGGTCCAGCCCAGCCAACCGCTCGACGATCACCCGGCCCGTGTTGAGCTCGTAATCGGTCCGGATCTCGGCCGGTTTCAATGCCCGGGTGCACGGCACGGCTTCATGCCAGGTATCGGCATGCGTAGTGCCCAAAGCTGGCAAATCCCGCCGTGCCTGTGCCCAGGCGGTGGCATGCAAGCTGTGCGTGTGCACCACACCCCCGACCTGAGGAAAGGCCCCATACAACACCCGATGTGTCGGCGCGTCCGAGCTCGGCCGCAGCCTGCCCTCAACCACCGCGCCATCCGCCATCGCAACCACCACCATCCGCGCCGGCGTCAACTCCGAGTAGGGCACGCCCGAAGGTTTGATCACCATCAACCCGCGTTCGCGGTCGATCCCGCTGGCGTTGCCCCAGGTCAACAGCACCAACCCTGCCTTCACCAGCTCAAGGTTGGCCTGGCAGACCTCGCGTTTGAGCTCGTTCAACATGTGCCGGTTCCTCTAACCATCACCCTCACCACTCGGTGGGCGTCCATTGGTTTCATTGGCGGTTTATCGTCCCTAAGCTTGTTTGGCGAACAAGGCTGATTTTCCGGGACCGGTGCTCACTCACGCGCGGCCTGGCGCAGGTCGAGCAGCCGTTTCATCACCCCGTGCAGGTTCCCCGTCCAGGTTGTTGTGCCCAGGGCATCGTGCAACTCCCGGTAAAGCGTATACAACTCGCGGTAAACCTCATGCCGCGCCGCGTGAGGTTTATACACCCGCGCTTTCAGACTGGTCATCCGTTTCTGCGCCGCTTCAATGCTCCCATACGCGCCGCCCACGACCGCGCCGGCGATGGCCGCCCCCAGGGCACAGGTCTGGGCCGAACGCGAAATCTTCATCGGCCGACCGGTGACATCGGCGTAGATCTGCATCACCAAGGGGTTCTTCTCCGCAATCCCGCCACAATTGACCACCTGCCGCACCTTGACCCCGTACTCCTCGAACCGGTTGATGATCGTCAGCGCCCCGAATGCGGTCGCCTCGATCAATGCCCGGTAAATCTCCGCCGGCGTCGTGTAAAGCGTCTGCCCCACCAACAACCCGGTCAATCGTTGGTCCACCAGGATGGTCCGGTTCCCATGGTTCCAATCCAGGGCCAGCAAACCCGATTCGGCCGGTCTGAGCCGGGCCGCACCCTGGGTCAGCGCGGCGTGCGATCCCGCCTCGGGACCGCCTGGCTGCAGCACGTTCACAAACCAGTTGAAGATGTCACCCACCGCCGATTGCCCCGCTTCCAAACCGTGATACCCCGGCAGGATGCTGCCGGGCACAATGCCGCACAGGCCCGGGATATCCGCCAACTTTTGCCGCAACGGCGCCACCATCATGTCGCACGTGCTGGTTCCGATGATCTTGACCAGGGTCCCCGGCTCGATACCTGCCCCCACCCCGCCCAGATGCGCATCGAACGCCCCCACCGCCACCGGGATACCCGGACGCAGACCCGTCCGCGCTGCCCAACTCTCGGTGAGTCCCCCGGCCGGGTGGTTGATCGTCCAAGCCTGCGGCCGCAACCGATCCCGCAGTTCGCCCAGTTCCGGATCCAGTTGCTCGAGAAACTCTCGGTCGGGGTACCCGCCCCAGGCGTCGTGATACATCGCCTTGTGTCCCGCTGCGCAGACTCCGACCGATAAACGATCCGGCGCCTCGGTCCCGGTCAAGGCTGCCGGCAGGTAGTCCGCCAACTCCACCCAGCTATACGCCGCTCGGAATACCTCCGGCGCCGTCCTCAGGCAGCGCAGGATCTTGCTGAAAAACCATTCGCTCGAATACGTGCCGCCGCACTTCGCGAGATACTGCGGCCGCAGCTTGGCGGCCCGTGCGGTGATCTCCTCGGCCTCGGCCACCCCGGTGTGATCTTTCCAGAGCCAAGCCATGGCGGCTGGGTTCCGACCGAACCGCGGCTGCAGGGCGAGGGGTTGGCCTTTCGCATCCACTGGCAGCGGCGTGCTGCCGGTGGTATCCACCCCCACCCCCACCACTTGGTCAGGCCGAAACCCGCGCACCCGCTCGCCCGCCTCGGCTAGCGCCTGGGTCATCGCGATCTCGGCGCCCTTGAGATAATCGGCCGGATGCTGCCGCGCCAGATTCGGGTCGCGCGAAAGGATGACCCCCCGTTCCCCATGCTCGTAGTCCCAGACGGCGGTTCCCACCTCCCGACCGTCGGCCGTGTTCACCACCAACGCGCGGACTGAGTTGGTGCCGTAATCAAGCCCGATTGTGTATTGCCGTTTCATGGCTGTTCAACTCGTCACCATCACCTTCACCACCCGCTCCTGATAGCCGCTGTTCAGCGCCAGCGCCGCCGCCGCCTGGGCGAGCGGATACCGATGCGTCACCAAGCCGCCCAGGACCAGATCGCCCTCGGTCGCCAGCCGCAAACACCGCGGATACACGTGCTTCATCCGTCGGCTCATGACCAGGGTGAGTCCTTTCCGGCGCGCTGTGGAGTGTTTTAGGCCCAAGCGATCCTCCGACGGTATCCCGACCAGCACCACCCGCCCGCCGTACCGCGCCAACTCCGCCGCGGTCTCCACCGAACTGTCTCCCCAGGCCGCCTCGAACACGACGTCCACCCCGCGCCCCTTCGTCAACCCGCCGATCTCCGCCCCCAACTCCCCGGTGTCGATGTCGAGCACCACGGCGCCCAACCGTCCGGCCAGCCGAAGTCGCCAACCCAGAGGGTCGGTCACCAACACCCGGGCGGCGCCCGCCCGCAACACCAGTTGCACGATCAGCAAACCGATCGGACCGGCCCCCAGCACCGCCACGTCGTCGCCCACCCGCAAATGGCCCAGGTCCACCGCGTGCAACGCCACCCCCAACGGCTCCAATAACGCCGCCGTCTCGTCGTCCATGGCATCTGGCACCGGAAAACAGCAGCAAGCCGGCATCCGAATCCATTCGCACAGACTCCCCCCGTAGGGATGACACCCGCAAAACGCCACCGCCGGACAGAGGTTCGGATGACCGTGCGCGCACGATTCGCAATGGCCGCACGGTTGTGCCGGGTCCACCGCCACCCGCGCGCCCACCCGCAACGGCCGATGCCATCCGTCCAACGCACCCCTACCCAGCGCTTCGACCACGGCCGAAAACTCGTGGCCCAGGACCAGCGGCGAAGTCACCGGCGTGTCGCCGATCCGGGCATCTTGGTAGGTATGCAAATCGCTGCCGCAGATCCCCGTCACCCGCACCCGCAACAGGGCCTCGCCCGGCCCGGGGGCACCGGGATGCGGCACACGTTCCACCCGCAGATCGGACGGACCGTGCAACCGCGCCGCCAGCATGCTGGCCGACGTACGCTGGCGAGTTGCTCGTGTCGTCATTTCCCGGCTCTTCCTGGTGATCCACCCGGCTGGAAAGCTGCACCGGCCAGCGTAACGAGGAAGATGCGCGAATCACACTCAACCTCCGCGCGCAAGTCAAGCATCCAGACCCTCCGGAATCGGGAAGTGCCAGCCGCCCCGCTACGACCAAATGGCCCGCGGCGAGGGCATGACGATGGAGACGTTCCATGGCCATCCCGGAAACCCTCCGAACCGGCTACAGCGACTAGGCTTTCCAGACCTTCCTGGGATCGCAACGCACCCGCGCCATGGCGTTCCGGGTGTCCACGATCAGTTTCGACCATTTCGCCAGGTCAGCGTACCTCACGTCATCGTGCGCCGTTGCTATCAGCACCGCGTCAAACCGCGACACCGACGTCCGGGTCCACGGCACGGATTTAAGGCCGGCCCAATGCGGATGTTCGCGGGTGGGCCGGATCACCGGGACATAAGGGTCATAATAGGCGACGCGGGCGCCCTGCGCCGCCAGCAGGTCCATCAACGTGTAGCTCGGCGATTCCCGGTCGTCGTCCACATTCGGTTTGTAGGCCAGCCCCAGCACCAGCACCCGGCTTCCGCGCAACGCCTGGCGCCGCGAATTCAAGGCATCCATCAAACGCCGGATCACGTGACGCGGCATCCCGGTGTTCACCTCGCCGGCCAGTTCGATGAACTTGGTCGATTGCCCATACTCCCGGGCCTTCCAGGTGAGATAGAAGGGGTCGATGGGAATGCAGTGCCCACCGAGACCCGGCCCGGGATAGAACGGCATGAACCCAAACGGCTTGGTCTTTGCCGCTTCAATCACCTCCCACACGTCGATCCCCATCGCGTCGTAGACCACTTTCAACTCATTCACCAGCGCGATGTTCACCCCGCGAAATATGTTCTCGAGCAGCTTGGTTGCCTCGGCGGCGCGACAGGATGAAACCGGCACGATCGTTCGGATCGCAAGCCCATACAACACACTCGCCTTTTCGAGGCAGGCCGGCGTCAATCCCCCCACCACCTTCGGAATCGTGGCCACCTTGCTGTCCGGGTTGCCGGGATCTTCGCGTTCCGGTGAAAACGCCAGGTGAAAACCGTCGCCCGCCTTCATCCCGGACCCCGCTTCCAAGACCCGCCGCAGATCCTCGTCGGTGGTTCCCGGATAGGTCGTAGACTCCAGCACCACCAGAGCGCCCTTGCGCAGATGCGGCGCCACGGCCTCGCCGGTCTTCAGAATGTAGGAAATGTCCGGTTCCCGATTCTTGTTCAGCGGAGTCGGCACCGCAATGATCACGGCATCCAGCGATCGCACCTGGCGAAAATCGTCGGTCGCCTTGAAGCGTCCGGCTTTGACCTGTTCCCGAACTTCCGGTCCGCCGATGTGTTTGATGTAGCTTTGTCCTGAATTGAGCGCTTTCACCTTGCGCCGGTCAACGTCCAAACCCAGGACCTCGACTCCCGATCGGGCGAACTGCAGCGACAAGGGCAACCCGACGTAACCCAGACCAACGATTCCTATCTTCATAAGTTCATCCTGCACCGCGCAACACCACCTGTTTTTCCTCCAGTTCTCGCCACCAACGAAGCTCGACCGGATTAGCTTTCGACCAAGTTCGCGGCAAAGTTTAGGACAAAGTTCAACCCGAAGCCTTCGCACCCGGCAGCGTCCTGCACAGGCGGAGCGCATCCACCCGCAAGGCTCGGGGAACCTGGCATGAACTCCCCGACTTGGGAAGCGCTGAATTCCTTACTCCCATAAGCCTTTCAGCCCCCTGCTTTTCCCGTTGCACCCGCATTCGGCGTCAGGCCAGATTCCTGCCCATGCAGCCGCCCCGCCGCCTCATCGAAGGCCCTTACCTCCGTGATCTGCTTGCTCAACCGGAAGCCGTCGCGGAGACCTGCCGCGCCCTTGGCGCGGCAGATGCCGGCGTCATCCCAGCGCGGTTCCACGGCGGCGACTTCGATCGGATGGTTCTGACCGGCATGGGCAGCTCGCACCACGCGCTGCAGGCGGCCGTGCCCGAGTTGGCTGGCACTGGCCTGCCGGTGGTCGCCGTCGAAGCCGCTGAGCTGATCCATGTTCAACCCGGTCTGCTCACGGATCGCACCCTGCTCATAGTGGTATCCCAGTCCGGCGAGAGTGCCGAAGTCCACCGTCTGCTGGACCAAATCCCCGCCGGTTGCCGGGTGGTGGGCATCACGAACACACCAGGCAGTGCCCTGGCCCGCTCGGCGGCCCTGGCGCTGATCACCGCCGCCGGCCCCGAGACCACGGTCGCCTGCAAGACCTATCTGGCCAGTGTGGTGACCCTGCTCTGGTTTACCGCGGTGTTGCGCGGCGCCCGCCCGGGACCGGCTGCCGCTGAACTGACGGCCGGCGCCAAGGCCATCGCCCAGTACCTGTCGTCCTGGCGGGATCACGTCGAGCAACTCGCCGAGCTGCTGAGCACGGTGCGCCAACTCTACCTCACCGGCCGGGGCACGTCCCTGGCCGCCGCCGGCCAAGGTGCCCTGACCCTCAAGGAAGCCGCGCGATTTCCCGCCGAGGCCATGAGCTGCGCCGCCTTTCGCCATGGCCCCCTCGAAATCCTGGGACCCGCAACCGCGGTGGTGGTGCTGGAAGGACCGGCCAACCTCGCGGCGCTCAACCTCCGGTTCCTTGAAGATCTCCGCGCCCAGGGCGGCAGGGTTCTCCATCTGGGCCGAAACTCGACCCGGGCGAGTCTTCAACTCCCGCCGGCGCCGGATCGGCTCCTACCACTGCTTGAGATCCTTCCCCTGCAACTGACCTCTGTGGCCCTGGCAACCCTCGTCGGCCGCGAAGCAGGCCGCTTTCGCCTCGCGACCAAGATCACCCGCGCCGACTGATTCACAGCGCTCGCATCGTTGCCGCCATGGCCAGCGCGGTCCGGGCCAGTTCAATCCCGCGGTTATGGGTCTTGCCCAGGCAGCGCACCCGCGCCTGTTCCTCATGGTCGAAGTGGTATACGCCGTGAATCACCGGGATCAAGTGCTCGACCTGCAAGCGGGCGAGCGCCTGGCTGACCGCTTCTCCGATGAGCCGCGCGTGTGAGGTCTCACCCTGCAGGACCACCCCCAGACAAAGGATGGCCGATAGCCGGGGCAGATGCGAGCGCGCCAGCGCAGCTGCCACCACCGGAATCTCGAACGCGCCCGGGACCCGCACCACCTTGGTGCCTTGCACCCCCGCCGCGCGCAGTTCGCGCTGCGCGTTCCGGAGCAGACCGTCGACGTACTTGGCGTTGTACTGCGACGCCACGATCGCGTAGTGCCCGACACCCCCGCGCACCGTCCGTTGGCTGACGCGTCTCAACATAGTCTAGTCCTCCTACAACAAATGGCCCATCTTCTGCCGCTTGGTCTTCAAATACTTCGCATTATGCGGATTCGGTCTGGTGCGCAGCGCCACTTGTTCGGTGATACGCAACCCGTAGCCCTCCAGGCCCACGATTTTCTTGGGGTTGTTGGTCAGCAACCGGATGGTCTTCAGCCCCAGATCGACCAGAATCTGCGCTCCTAAGCCGTATTCGCGCAGGTCCATGCCAAAACCCAGGGCCCGGTTGGCCTCGACGGTGTCCAGACCTCCCTCCTGCAATTTGTAGGCCATGATCTTGGGACCCAACCCGATGCCGCGCCCTTCCTGGCGCATGTAGACGATCACCCCCAGGCCTGCCTCGTTCACCTGCTGCATCGCCGCATGCAACTGCAGCCCACAATCGCACCGAAACGACCCAAAGACATCCCCCGTGAGACATTCGCTGTGGACCCGCACCAGCACGTCCTCCTGACCCGCGACCTCGCCCTTCACCAGCGCCAAGTGATGCTCACCGTCCAATCGCGAGCGATACAGGTGCAAATCGAAGTAACCGTGTGCGGTCGGCAACTTCACCATCTCGACCCGCTCCACCAACTGCTCGCGGCTGCGACGATAGGCGATCAGGGCCGCGATGGTACCCAACTTGAGCCGGTGCTTCCGGGCGAAGCGATGAAGCCCCGGCAGGCGCATCATGGACCCGTTGTCATTCATGATCTCACAGATCACCCCCACCGGCCGGCATCCCGCCAGTCGCACCAGATCCACCGCCGCCTCGGTGTGCCCGGCCCGTTGCAGCACCCCACCCGGTTTGGCCCGCAACGGAAACACATGGCCCGGCTGCACCAGGTCCGTCGGCGTCGCCGCCGGGTCGGCCAGCACCTGGACGGTCCGTGCCCGATCGGCCGCGCTGATCCCCGTGCTCACTCCCTCCGCCGCATCGACACTCACCTGGAAATCGGTGCGGAAGGTCTCCCGGTTGCTGACGACCATCCGTTCGATGCCTAATTGCTGGAGCCGCTCCGCCGTGGTGGGCACGCAGATCAAACCCCGGCCGTGCCGAGCCATAAAGTTGATGGTCGCGGCAGTGGCATGCTGTCCCGCCAGAACCAGGTCCCCCTCGTTCTCGCGGTCGGCATCGTCCACCACCACCACCATGCGGCCTTTGCGCAGATCGGCGATCAGCGAATCGATCGGGTCAAACGTTACCTTCATGTAAAGCCCGCACTCTACCGGGCAGGAGGCCCCACCGTCCAGTGGGATGCCAGAGCGCTTTTCCAGGCGTTTCTAGGCTGGCTAAACCGCCGTCCCTGGCGGTAGGCTGCGTCCTTGTGCCTCCCTGGCATGTCATTCGGAGACTGCGCTGGCTGATGTCGGCCCTGGCCTTAAGCCTCGGTCCAGCCGTCTTGGTCAGCGCCTGCCAGGCCTGGCCAACTGAACCTCCACCCCCCGTTCTCGCCACCGTCCTCGGCACCGCGCCCATTTGGCAAAACCCCTGGCTTCTGGGGTTGGCTGTCCTCGTCCTGGCCGCCGCCCTGGCCGTCCTGTTGCTGCGGGTCAAGTGCTCCCGTTGCGAACATATCAGCCGCGCACACCAATCCCAGGCCGCCGTTGCGACCGCCCAGCGCCGACTCGCCGCCATCCTCGAGCACACCTCCGATTTGGTGGCCTTCGCCGATGCCGACCGCCAACCCCTGTACCTCAACTCTGCCGGCCGAAGAATGCTCGGCCTGGGTCCCGACGACGATCTGACGCATTTCTCGACGAGTCAGATGTACCCGCGGTGGGCCAATGACCTGGTCCTTCGTGAGGGCTTGCCCACCGCCTTGCGCGAAGGTGTCTGGCGCGGCCAAACCGCCGTCCGCCGATCCGACGGCCAGGAAATCCCCGTTTCCCAGGTCATCACCGCCCATCACCGACCCGACGGTTCGGTCGACTTTACCTCGACCATCATTCGCGACATCACCCCGCTGGTCGAAGCCATGCGGTCCTTGGAATCGTCTCAGGCGCGCTTTCGCAGCTATTGGGACTCCTGTCCCATGGGCATTCACGCCTACGAACTGCGACCGGAGGATCAACTCGTCTTCGTGGATGCCAACCCCGCAGCCGACCGCATCCTCGGCGTCGATTGTCAACGGTTTGTCGGCCGCACCCTTGAAGCGGCCTTCCCCCCCCTCGCGGACACCCAGATCCCTCAGGCCTATCGTCGCGCCGCGCGTGAGGGCATTTCCTTCCACACTGAGCAGGTGGACTACGAGCACGGCCAGATCCGGGGTGTGTTCGAGGTCTACGCCTTCCAGACCGGCCCTAATCGCATGGCAGCAATGTTCCTCGAAATCACCGTCCGCAGGCAGGCCGAGGTCGCTCTCCGCGAGAGCGAGGACCGGTTTCGCCAGCTGGCCCTGACCATTCACGAGGTGTTCTACCTCGTGGAGTGGCCCGATCCCCAGTTCGTCTACGTCAGCCCGGCTTTCGAATCGATCTGGGGTGCGAGCACCGCCGACCTCTATCACGAACCCAGCCTCTGGACCGCCCCTATCCACCCCGACGACCAGCAGCGCGTCGCCGCCTCACTCCACGAACAGATCCCCACCGGCGAATGGACCGCCGTCTACCGCATCGTCCGACCCGATGACACCGTCCGCTGGATCCGCGACCGCGCCTTCGCCATTTACGATGAAGCCGGCATACTCCACCGCCTTGCTGGGGTCGCCGAGGATATCACCGAACGACACCAGGCTGAAACCGCCGAACAAACCTTCC
>Ga0114946_10003184_pt1 | contig 11148 bp, 10 predicted proteins | sample WalLakDeSediment_FD_88676 | JGI IMG/M metagenome (GOLD analysis project Ga0114946, IMG submission 88676) | Lake sediment microbial communities from Walker lake, Nevada to study Microbial Dark Matter (Phase II) - Walker Lake 11/02/13 Deep Sediment | ecosystem: Environmental > Aquatic >...
CCGCGGGGGCGGGGCGTCACAGGCCTCCTTCACTTGGAAATCTTTATGCCGCTCAGGAGGCCTGTGACGCCCCGCCCCCGCTACCTCGCCGACGATGGCAAGGCCTGGTGCGCTTTCGCAGCTGTGGTGGCGTCGACGATGGCAAGGCCTGATGCGGTTTCGCCGCTGTGGCGGCGCCGACGATGGCAAGGCCTGGTGCGCTTTCGCCGCTGTGACGGTGCTGACGATGGCAAGGCCTGCGGTTTCGCCGCTGTGACGGTGCCGACAATGGCAAGGCCTGCTGCGCTTTCGCCGCTGTGATGGTGCCGACGATGGCAAGGCCTGATGCGCTTTCGCCGCTGTGACGGTGCTGACGATGGCAAGGCCCGCGCGCGCTTCTCCAGGCTGAGGCGCAGCGGCCGGGGCATGGCAGGGTTCACCGAGCGGCATAAAGATTTCCAAGTGAGGGGAACCCTGCCATGCCCCGGCCGCGGTCCATCCATATAGCGGGCGCGACCCGGCGCGTTGCGTCGTTTATCATCGCTCCCCTGTCCGGGAGCCCGCGTGGCATGCTGCGCGTCGCGGCGGGCTGCAGTGCCGGACACGGGGGAAACGCATGAACTGGTTCGACAAACTGATGCCTTCGCGGATCAAGACCCAGGGCGGGACCCAGGGTCGCACCCGTTCCGTGCCCGAGGGACTCTGGACCAAGTGCCCTGCGTGCGATGCCGTCCTGTATCGCGCCGAGGTGGAGCGCAGCCTGTACGTGTGTCCCAAGTGCACCTACCACATGCGCATCAGCGCGCGCACGCGGCTGAAGCTGTTTCTCGACACGGGGTCCGGCAGGGAACTCGGGGCGGCGCTGCAGCCGGAGGACCCGCTGAAGTTCCGCGACAGCAAGCGCTATCGTGATCGCCTTGCGCAGGCGCAGAAGGCGACCGGCGAGACGGATGCCATGGTGGCGATGACCGGGGCCTTGATGGGCTTGAGGCTGGCCGCCTGCGCGTTCGAATTCCAGTTCATGGGCGGCTCGATGGGCTCGGTCGTGGGCGAGCGCTTCCGGCGTGCGGCCGATGCGGCCTGCGACGAACGCATGCCGCTGGTGTGCTTCTCGGCGAGCGGCGGTGCCCGCATGCAGGAAGGCCTGTACTCGCTCCTGCAGATGAGCAAGACGGCCGCGGCCCTGCGGCGGCTCGGTGATGCGGGCATGCCCTACGTCTCGGTCATGACCGATCCGACCACCGGCGGGGTATCCGCCAGCCTGGCGATGCTCGGGGATATCAACATCGCGGAGCCGAAGGCGCTGATCGGTTTCGCGGGACCGCGCGTGATTCAGCAGACCGTTGGCGAGACCTTGCCGGAGGGTTTCCAGCGCAGCGAGTTCCTGCTCAAGCACGGGGCGCTCGACATGATCGTGGACCGGCGCGAAATGCGCGAATGCATCGCGCACCTGTTGTCGATGTTGACCGGCCGCCCGCTGCAGCAACAGGGCTGAGTTCTCTTGCTTCGACGCGACCTGGCCGCGTGGCTGAACTGGCAGGAGCGGCTCCATCCCAAGGAGATCGACCTCGGCCTGGACAGGGTGCGTGCCGTGCTGACAAGCATGGGGCTCGATCATCCGCCGTTCCGGGTCGTCACGGTCGGTGGCACCAACGGCAAGGGCAGCTGCGTGGCCATGCTCGAGGCGCTGGCGCTGGAGGCCGGCTTCGCAACGGGCGCGTACACCTCGCCACACCTGTTGCGCTACAACGAGCGCGTCCGGGTAAAAGGCCGCGAGGCCGGCGATGCGGAACTCGTATCCGCGTTCGAAGCGGTCGAGGCCGGGCGCGGTGACACCAGTCTCACTTATTTCGAGTTCGGGACGGCCGCCGCACTCGAGATCTTCAGGCGGCGCGGCGTCGAGCTCGCGGTGCTGGAGGTCGGCCTCGGCGGACGGCTCGATGCCGTGAATGCGCTGGATGCCGAGGTCGCGATCGTGACTTCCGTGGGGCTCGATCACCTCGAGTGGCTTGGACCGGACCGCGAGAGTATCGGCCGCGAGAAGGGCGGCATCTTTCGCCCCGGAGGGCCTGCCGTGATCGGCGACCGCGATCCGCCCGCTTCGTTGCTGCAGTCTGCGGGCGAGCGAGCGCTGCGCCTCGGCCGGGACTTCGACTGGAGCACGGACGGCGCCGGCTGGCGCTGGAGCAGCGCCGCACTCGAATTCCCCGGGCTGCCGCGCGGACCCTTGGGCGCCCCGGCGCTGCTGGACAACGCCGCTTGCGCGATCGCCGCATTCGACACGTTCTCATCGTTGCGCGATCAACCGGACCTGCCTGCGCGTGCGCTGGGCCGCATGCGGCTCGTCGGCCGGCTGCAACGTGTGCCGGGCGAGGTCGAATGGTGGCTGGATGTCTCGCACAATCCCGACGGCGCAGCAGTGTTGGCGGGCGCGCTCGGTGCTGCGCCCGTGGCGGGCAAGACCATCGCGGTGATCGGCATGCTGGCGGACAAGGATGTGGCGGCCGTGGCTACGGCGCTGGATACCTGCATCGATCACTGGATCACGGCAACCTTGCCGCCGCCGCGCGGACTCGATGCCGCCGAGCTTGCGGACCGCATCGCGCCGCGCGTGCGCACCGAGATCGTGGTCGCATCATCCGTCCGGCGCGCCTGTGCCGTGGCGCGGGCCGCGGCCAGACCGGGTGACCGCGTGGTCGTGTGCGGATCTTTTCATGTGGTGGGTCCGGCGCTCGAATGGCTTGGGTTATACTGCGAGCCCCACAACCAATAGCGCCGGGCAGCGTCTTGACCCTGGCAATATGGAGCGTCAGCTGAAGGAACGTATCGTCGGCGCCACGGTGATCGTAGCGCTCGGCATCATCGTCATTCCCTGGCTGCTCGACGGGCCGGCGCAGTCGCCGCAGCCGGTCGAACAGGCCATCGATCTGCCGCCGGCGGACCCGCCCGGGCGGACCTATACCATCCCCCTCGATCCTGGCGCCGGCCCGCCGGTGCAGGTCGAATCAGGCAATGGCACCCAGCCGGTGCCGTTGCGGCCCGGCGCCGGCGCTGTCCAGCGCCCTGCGGACGGCACGACACCGATTACTCGCCCTGATCCCGAGCCCGAGCCGGCCCGTCCGGTCGAGCAGCCGGTCCAGCCACCGCCGCGCCCGGCGCCACAGCCTGCTCAACCCCCGCCTCAGCCCGCGCCGACTACTGACGGCCCCTGGGCGGTGCAGGTCGGCAGCTTTTCACAGGCGGACAATGCGCAGGCATTGCAACGCCGCCTGGCGACGGAAGGATTCGAGGCCTTCGTGTCGCGGGTCGCGACGGACGCTGGCACCATGCATCGTGTCCGGGCCGGTCCGGTGCCGGAGCGCGAGGCAGCGGACCGCCTGCTCACCCGGCTGCGCGCAGCGGGGCATACCGGGGCCCGGGTCGTGCGGGCCGAGGACTGAACGGTGCTCCGCCAGGCGTCATGGTGATCGTCGACTACATATTGCTGACGGCTTTCGTCGTCTCGGTGGGCATCGGTTTTTTCCGCGGCTTTTTCCGCGAGGCGCTGTCGCTGGCAAACTGGCTGCTGGCGTTGTGGCTGGCATGGCGTTTCTCCGGTGTGCTCGATCCGGTGCTGGCCTCGGTCAGCTCGCCTGCGCTGAAGCTCTGGCTCGGCCGCATCCTGGTGTTCCTCGGCGTCTTGCTGGCCGGGGCGCTCATCGGACACCTGCTGGTGGTGCTGGTGCGCAAGGCCGGGCTCAGCGGCACGGACCGGGCGCTGGGCATGGTGTTCGGAGCGGGGCGGGGTGTGCTGGTCGCGGGCGTTCTGGTCATCGCGTTCCAACTGCTGGAGATGGACCGCGAGCCGTGGTGGCAGGAATCGGTCATCGTGCCCAGGACGGCCGAGCTGACCCGAACCATCCGGGAATATTTCGATGCCGGCCTCGACCGGCTCGGCGATGTAATGGCGGAGTAAGCGAGCAATGTGCGGAATCGTTGGAATCGTTGGTGCAAGTGCGGTCAACCAGGCGCTGTACGATGCACTGACGGTGCTGCAGCACCGGGGGCAGGATGCGGCCGGGATCGTCACCGCGGATGACCGGATCCATGTCCGCAAGAACAACGGTCTCGTCCGTGACGTGTTTCAGCGCCGTCACATGCTCAAGCTCACCGGCAACATGGGCATCGGCCACTGCCGTTACCCGACCGCCGGCAGCTCGAGTCGCGACGAGGCGCAGCCCTTCTACACCAACTCGCCCTACGGCATTTGCCTGGCGCACAACGGCAACCTGACCAATGCCGACGAGCTGGCGGACCTCGTCATACGCGAGGACCATCGCTACCTGAACACCACCTCGGATTCCGAGGTGCTGTTGAACGTGTTCGCGCATGAACTCGAGCAGGTCGACGGCGCATACCCCGGGCCGGACGAGATATTCCGCGCGGCGGAAGGCATCTACCGGCGCTGCCGGGGGGGTTACGCGGTCGTGGCGCTCGTCATGCAATCCGGAATCCTCGGCCTGCGCGACCCTTGCGGCATTCGGCCGCTGGTGGTCGGTTACCGCGATAGCGACGGCCGGCGCGAGCACATGCTCGCCTCCGAGAGCGTGGCGCTCGACATCGCGGGCTTCGAACTGCTGCGCGACGTGCTGCCCGGCGAGGCGGTGTTCATCGATCTCGAGGGTGGTCTGCACACGCGGCAGTGCGTCCCCGCCGAGCGCCACAGCCCCTGCATCTTCGAGTACGTCTACTTCGCGCGGCCGGACTCGATCATCGACAACATCTCGGTGTACAAGGCGCGCCTGCGCATGGGCGAGGCGCTCGCGGACCGCATCATCAAGCAGCGTCCGAAGCACGACATCGACGTGGTGATTCCGGTGCCAGACACGAGCCGTACGAGCGCATTGCCGCTCGCCCACCGGCTCGGCGTGAAATATCGCGAGGGCTTTATCAAGAATCGCTACATCGGCCGCACCTTCATCATGCCGGGGCAGAAGCTGCGCGAGAAATCCGTGCGCCGCAAGCTCAACGCAATCGACCTCGAGTTCCGCAAGAAGAACGTGCTCATCGTCGACGACTCGGTCGTGCGCGGCACGACCTCGCGGCAGATCATCGACATGGCTCGCGAGGCGGGTGCCCGCAAGGTCTATTTCGCCTCCGCCGCCCCGCCGGTACGTTATCCGAATGTCTACGGCATCGACATGCCGGCCGCCTCGGAGCTGATAGCGCACGGCCGCAGCGAGCATCAGGTGCAGGAAATGATCGGCGCCGACTGGATGATCTACCAGTCGCTCGATGACCTGGTGCGCGCCGTGCAACACGACAACGCCGATATTCGCGAATTCGATACATCGTGTTTCTCCGGCGAATACGTGACGGGCGACATCAGCGCGGAATACCTGCGCAAGATCGAAACGGCGCGCTCCGACGCCGTCAAGGTCAGGCGCGATCGACGCCATGCGGGTTCGCCTGCTGCGGTCGAGGTCCTCTAGCGTGCAATGAGCGCCCCCCGCCGCGAGCTGCTGCAACGCTGCTTTGACGCGGCGCTGGCGGCCGTGGACGGGCGACGCGTGGTCGCCGCGGCGCTTGCGGGTGTCGACCTTCCGGAAAATTGCCCCGTGCTGGCCGTCGGCAAGGCCGCGCCGGCGATGCTCGCGGGTGCGGCAGAGGCTCTGCGGGAGGGGATCGGGCCCGCACTCTGTATTTCGCGTGCCGGTGCGGCGCGGCCCGGCGAGCCCGGCCTCGGGCACGCCCGGGTCATGCTGGGCGATCACCCGGTCCCTGGCGCCCGGAGTCTCGCGGCGGGGCGGGAGCTGCTGGCATTTCTCGACGCATTGCCGCCGCAGGCGCCGTTGTTGTGCCTGTGGTCCGGGGGCAGTTCGGCGCTCGTCGAGGTACTCCCGGAAGGCCTCGACGCGCACGACCTCGCCCGCGCCAATCACTGGCTGCTCGCGAGCGGCCTGCCGATCGACGCAATGAACCGCGTCCGCGCCGGACTTTCGTGCCTGAAGGCGGGGCGGCTCGGCCGGCGCCTCGCGGGCCGGCGCGTGCTGGTGCTGGCGATCTCCGATGTGCCCGGCGACGACCCCGCCGTGATCGGCTCCGGGCCGTGGACGCCTTCGGCGCAGCAATTGACGCCGGACCTTGCCGAGGCGCTGCCTGCCTGGCTGGTCGCTATGCTGGAGTGCGCAGCCGCGGGACCCGCGCCGGGCCGTGCGGCGCTTGCGAAAGTCGATTACAGGATCGTCGCCAACGGCCGGCTTGCTGCCGCGGCAGCCGGTAAGCTCGCGCAAGCCGCAGGAGTTGCGAACGTGTTGCATCCGGTCCCGCTGCAGGGGGAGGTGCAGGCCGCGGCCGGGCAGATTCTCGCGGCGCTGGCGGCGGGCAGACGGGGCCTGCACGTATGGTCCGGCGAAACGACGGTGCGGCTGCCGCCAGATCCGGGCAAGGGTGGCAGAAACAGCCACCTTGCGCTGACGCTCGCCCGCGCCCTGGCGGGCCGCGACGATGTCGTGATGCTGTGCGCGGCGACCGACGGCAGTGACGGTGCAGGCGGCGCGGCCGGCGGCTGGGCGGATGGCGGCGTCGTTGCGCGTGGCGCGGCGCTCGGGCTCGACGCGAATGAGGCGCTGGAGCGGGCAGATTCCGGCCGCTACCTGGCGGCCACCGGCGACACGCTCGTAACCGGGGCCACCGGCACGAATGTCATGGATCTGGTGCTCGCGCTGGCAAGCGCGTGACACACGTGTATCATCCGGAGTCGCCGTGCCGCTGCGCATCCTGATCATCGACGACCACCGCGACTATCGGGCGTGGCTGGGCCACCATGTCGCCGCGGCCAGGCCGAGCGCGCTGGTCCTGGGCCATGACCCCAGCGTCGACAGCGCTCTGCCGGCGGGCTTCGACCCCGGCGAATGGGACCTGGTTTTCCTCGACCATCGCCCCGGCGCGCATGACGGGTTCGAAGTGCTGGCTGAACTCAAGTCACAGCCGGAATGCCCACCCATCGTGGTCCTGACGCCGCAGGGTGACCAGCAGTCCATCGTGCGTGCACTGCAGGCGGGCGCGGACGACTATCTTGCCAAGGGCCCCAGCAGCCATGCGCATATCGGCCGGGTGGTCCGCGAGGCCGTGGGCCGTGGCCGGCGGCCGCTACGCAGGCGCTCGTTCGGGTCCGGGGATTCAGATCCGCCTGCCTTGCGCCTCAAGGGACATCGCCTGCTCAAGCAGCTGGGCAGCGGTTCGACGGCCTCCGTCTACCTGATGGAAAAAGAGCGCAACGAGCAGCTGGTGGTTGCGAAAGTGTTCCGCCAGGTGCCGGATGTCGGCGATCAGCTCGCGCCGCTGCAGCGCTTCCTGCGCGAGTACGAAGTCATCTCGGGGATTCGCCACCCCAACGTCGTCAGGATTTTCGACCTGGGCATCGCCGACGACATGGCCTTCATCGTCATGGAATATTTTGCGGAAGGTCACCTCGGCGAACATCTCGCGGGCGGTTTGCCGCTGCAGCAGGCGCTCGAATATCTTGCGCAGATCGCGCGTGCGCTCGATGTCATTCACGGCGTGGGCGTCCTGCATCGCGATCTCAAGCCGGCGAACATCATGTTGCGCGACGACGGCACGCTGGCGCTGATCGATTTCGGCGTCGCCAAGCTGCGCGACGCGGCCTCGGAACTCACCGGGCTCGGCGAGATTTTCGGCACGCCGTATTACATGAGCCCGGAACAGGGCGAGGGCGTCCCGGTAGACGAGCGTGCCGATATCTACAGCCTCGGCGTCGTATTCCACGAGATGCTGACCGGGTGCAAACCTTACGTCGCCGGTTCGCCCATGGCGATCATCTGGAAGCATCGCCATGCGCCGTTGCCCGTGTTGCCGCCGCCGTTCGAAGCCTGCCAGCCGCTCATCCAGCGCCTGATGGCGAAATCCCCCGGTGAGCGGTTCCTTTCGGCCAAAGCCGTGCTCGACGCGATCGAGGCACGGCGCGGCGGGTGTTCCACGGCGGAGGAAGGGGCGGCCGTGCCCGCGGTGGAGCCATGACAGCCGCGGTGCTGGCGGAACTGGGGGAGTTCCTAGGTGCATCGACACCGCCCGGCTGGGTGGATGCGGCGGCCGACCCCGCCGCGTTGCCGATGCTGCTGGTGGACCATGCGAATTGCGAGAAGAAGGCGGCGTCTACCGCGCTGTCGCTGTTGTTTCGCTACGAGCAACACCAGGTGTTGACCGAACGCCTGTCAAGATTGGCGCGGGAGGAATTACGCCATTTCGAGCAGGTGCGCCGGCTCATGCGCCTGCGCGATATCGAGTGGCGGCGTGTGCCGGCTTCGCGTTATGCCGCGGGACTCGCGGAAGCCACGCGCCATGCCGAGCCCGGCCGGCTCGTGGACCGGTTGATCATCGGCGCCTTCATCGAGGCGCGCTCCTGTGAGCGCTTCGCCCTGCTCGCGCCAAGGCTCGACGACGAGCTGAGCCGTTTCTACGCCGGTCTGCTCACCTCTGAAGCCCGCCACTTCCATCATTATCTCGAGCTCGCGCGCGCCTTTGCCGACGACGACCTCGAGGGACGTATCGCCGCGATCCGCGAGTTGGAAAATCGCCTCGCGACCGAGCCGGACACCGAGCTGCGCTTCCACAGCGGGCCGCCGGCCCGCGGAGGCGCACCGGCATAGAGTACTGGTCGACCGCGGGGCGGGCCGTCACAGGCCCGTTTCGCTCAAAAATTTCAACTTCGCTCAACGGGCCTGTGACGTCTCGCTCCCGCTACCTAGTCGATTCGGCGGGCTCATGGGATCGCGCTCCGGTGGCTGTGTCGCGATCAGCGACGACGCAGCGGGGACGGGGTGTTACAGGCCCGCTGAACGAGCTCAAGATTTCGCCGAGTGAAGCGGGCCTGTAACGGCCCGCCCCGCGGTCGACCGGATTACGGTCCGCCCCGCCGTCGACCATGCTATCGAGGCAGCGTGCGGAGCACGTAGCCGTCGCGGTCCCAGCAGAGCGCGCTGCCCTGCGTGTACCAGTCGCCGAGCACGATGCGTACGGCATCGTGGCCGTCCATCGCAAAGCGGTGGATTGCGGGGCGGTGAGTGTGCCCATGGAGGAGCGTGTGGACGCCGTGCTCGCGCATGGCGACGACGACGGCGTCCTGGTTGACGTCCATGATCTCCATCGACTTGCCCGCCATGCCGGCGGCGCTGGTCTCGCGCAAGTGACGCGCGAGGGCGAGCCGCTCGGCCAGCGGCTTGGCCAGCATCGCCCGTTGCCAGTCGGGGTTGCGCACCATTTTCCGGAAGGCCTGGTACTCGTGGTCGTCCGTGCACAGCGTGTCGCCGTGCATGAGCATGACGCGCGTGCCATGCATATCGATGATGGTGGGGTCGGCCAGCAGTGTGCAGCCGCTGGCTTCGGCAAATCCTTCGCCGACGAGAAAGTCGCGGTTGCCGTGCATGAAATAGCACGGCAGTCCGGCGCCCGTAAGCTGCCTCAGCGCCGCGATGACGCGGCGTTTCTCGGGCTCGGGATCGTCATCCCCGACCCACGCCTCGAACAGGTCGCCGAGGATGTACAGCGCGTCGGTGCCGCGTGTCTCGGACTCGAGAAACGCGAGTGCCTGGCTGGTGATGTCCGGGCGTGCCGGGTCGAGGTGCAGATCGGAGATGAACAGCGTGGCCATGCGGCGGGACGACTCAGTCGGCCTCGAGCACGCGGGCCTGCTCGATCACGACCTTGCGCACCGGCACGTCGGTCGGGAATGGCCCGCCACGACCTGTCGGCAGCTTGCCGATCTCATCGAGGACATCGAGGCCCTCGGTGAGCCGTCCGAACACGGTATAGCCCCAGCGTCCGGCGGCGCCGTCGAGGCGATGGTTGTCCACCAGGTTGATGAAGAATTGCGATGTTGCCGAGTGGGGGTCGTTGGTGCGCGCCATCGCGATCGTGCCGCGCTCGTTGGACAGGCCGTTACGCGATTCATTCTGGATCGGGTCGCGCGTCTCGCGCTCGGCGAAATCGGCGTCATAGCCGCCACCCTGGGCCATGAACCCCGCGATCACGCGATGGAAGATCAGGCCGTCGTAGTGTCCGTCGCGCACGTAGCGCAGGAAGTTCTCGGTCGTGACCGGTGCCTTGACAGGATCGAGTTCGAGCACCATCGAGCCGTGCGTGGTCACCAGTTCGACCCTGGGGGCCTTCGAGCCGGGGTCGTCGGCGCCGGCCGGCGCGGCCACCAGCGCGAGCGCGAGCGCGGAGAGAATCGGGCGCATAATTGACTCCTTGGGGACTTGAAACTGAAACGATAGCGCAAATGGGAAATCGGGACATTCCTTATTGCGAAAGAGGGAATGTCCCGATTGGCATTTCAGCGCAGTCCCCATCCCCGGTACCATTGCGTGCTTATGCCCATCGTCACCCGATTCGCCCCGAGCCCGACAGGTCGCCTGCACGCCGGCAACCTGCGCACCGCGCTGTTCAACTGGTGCCTGGCCCGCGGCGCCGGGGGCCGCTTCCTGCTGCGTTCCGAGGACACCGACGCAAGTCGCGAGGGGCAAGGTGACCTGCAACAGCAGCTCGAGGATCTCGCGTGGTTCGGTCTGGACTGGGACGGGGGGCCCGACCGGCCCGCGCCCGAGGGCCCGTTCCGCCAGTCGGAGCGTGGCCAGATCTACCGCGAGTACCTGGGCCGGCTCGCGGAGGCGGGCCGCGCCTATGCCTGCTACCGGACGGAGCCGGAACTGAAACAGCGCCGCGCGGAACTCAGGCGGCGCGGCTTGCCGCCCCGCTACGATCGCGAGTGGGCGAGACTGCCCCACGAGGAGATCGTGCGTCGCCGCAATGCGGGCCAGATGCCCGTGATCCGTTTCATGGCCCCGGAGTCGGGCGAGATCGCCTGGGAGGACCTGGTGAAAGGGCCGCGGACCCTGCCGGCCGCCGAGGTCGCCGATTTTATCCTCACGCGCAGCGATGGCGCGCCCGGGTTCCTGTTCGCCAATACGATCGATGATTCGCTGATGGGCGTCACGCACGTGCTGCGCGGCGAGGATCACCTGGTCAACACGGCGCGCCAGCTCGTCATGCTCGAGGCGCTGGGCCTCACCGCGCCGCGCTACGGGCACATGCCGCTGCTCGCCGGCCCGGACGGCACGAAGCTTTCCAAGCGTACCGGCGCGGCCAGCATCGGCGCGTTCCGTGAGGAGG
>Ga0114946_10003185_pt1 | contig 11146 bp, 8 predicted proteins | sample WalLakDeSediment_FD_88676 | JGI IMG/M metagenome (GOLD analysis project Ga0114946, IMG submission 88676) | Lake sediment microbial communities from Walker lake, Nevada to study Microbial Dark Matter (Phase II) - Walker Lake 11/02/13 Deep Sediment | ecosystem: Environmental > Aquatic > Freshwater...
TCGGTAAAATATGCCGAACAGATGGGCGAGGCGAGGACAGCGGATGCTTCCCGCACCTATCTTGCAGGTATCTTTACCACACAGGGCAACGCCGACCTTCGTGCCGATGCCCTTGATGAGGCCATTGAAAACTATAACAAAGCCATCCTGAACAAGCCCGATTTTGCACGGGCTTACTATGGGCTTGGCCTGGTTTACCGGAAGCAGAACAAAAACGATGAGATGAAAGAGGCTATGGACAGGATGATCGAACTATCGCCGGAAGGTGACAGGACGGCAGAAAATGCCCGCAGCACGGTTGCTACCGCCTATCTGAACGAAGGAGCGATGGCCTTGCAAAGAAGCGCCTGGGACGAGGCGATCCGGAACCTGACCGTTTCGGCTGAATATAACGACACCGAACCCATGACCTTCTATTACCTTGCCCTTGCTTACAATGGGAAAAAGGACTGGGATAATGCCATTGATGCTGCCGGCAAGGCCATTGCGTTAAATTATGAAAACGCCAGTGACGCCTGGTTTGAAATAGGGAAAGCCAATGAAGGCAAAGGCGATAGTGATGCCGCCTGTGAGGCTTATAAGAAAGTTACATCCGGTAATAATGTGGCTGCCGCTAAGTACCAGGTTGAGCAGGTACTTAAATGCAACTAGCGTTGCAGTTTTAAGTTTTAAGGTTTAAGGGTTAAGTTCGGGAATATAATAAAATACCCGAACTTAAACCTCAAAACTTAAACCTTAAACCTACCTGGTGATTATCGCTTTTTTAGTTTCGATTCCGCTTTTAGTTTGCATGCTGATGAAATAAACCCCTGCAGGAATTTTCACGCCTGAAGCCGTGTTGCCGTACCAGGTAATCTCATGATTGCCGGCAACATAATTCCTCTCAGCCAGTGTTGATATCAACCGGCCTTGTAAATCATAAACGTAAAGATTTACCCTGGAAGGCTCTTCAAGTGTGAAGGTGATCCTTGTTTCATCTCGGAAAGGATTGGGTTGAATGTTCCCGAGCCAGGCCATTTTGCCTCCACGGGAAAGATCGGGCAATGCGCTCAGCAGGTCTTCGTCCACCATGATAATGACGTGATGACTGCCGTTGGCTGTGGTGATATCCAGCGTGTCGTAAATAAAACCTCCGGTGAGGTTTTCAACGGGGATGCTGATCTTCACGGTCAGAGTCATCGTATCGGAATAGGCCATGGTGTGCGGAAGGGAATAGTTCCACGGGTCAATATACCAGTTAATGGCACTCCCCCAGGATTCGGTTTCAACATCTGTCACTACAAGATCCCCATTGGTGAAATTATACATGTCAAATGATTTTCCGTCGATCATGTCTTCCATCGTAAGAAATACAAGGGTGTCGGGAGCGATCGCCACATCGGTGGCGTATTTCACTTTGAAAACATGGGGGTCCGGCTCACCGATGTAGGGGTGGTTCCTGGTTCTCCCTGAGTAGTCTGCGGCGCGCAGGTAATACGACACTTCGCTGTCGGGTGCGATGAACGGCAGGGAGGCTTTATACCGGTAGTAATTATCCACCTTAACCAGCGGGACCGACTGATAATCACCGCTGTCAATTTTATAATGGCATTTCAGAGAATCGGTAATGGTGCCGGCTCCGCTGTAGGGAATGATATCGGCATACATTTCGTATGAAAGGCTGAAGTTTTTATTACCTCTTAAGGGGATATGTTCTACATAGAGCATATGAACATCGGCAATGCCGATCGTCCGGCAGTGCAGCGCATCGGTATTTGCCCAGCTGCCTGACATGACCCCGATGACCTCGTAACCGGGCATTGCGGTTTCGTACACCTCTAAAGCCTGCGTATCCCACTGGCTTCCGGTGATAGGCACGAAAACTTTTTTATTGAGTATCAGTGAGTTGGTATAAGGCGTATAAGGAAAATTCCCGGGTGTATAAACCCTGTATACTTTAAAGGGCGTACCGTAAGAACTGGTTTGGAGCGCGAAATAATTGGCCACGAACTCAAAATCGTCATAGCGCCAGTCGGTTGGCGGCACCTGTCCGATGAGCACCTTGTCGATGTCGAGGAACTTCCCCCAGCAGTCGATATGATCAATGTATTCTCCCAGTGGATCGGGCAGCACATGATATTTTCTGATACCGAGATAATCCTTCACGATGGTATCGATTTGCGCGTGTGTCAGGGATGGATTTTCGTCCCACACCAGTTCGGTCGAAGCGGCAATCCCCATCCCGTCACACATCCAGTTTCCCCCGGTATGGACCAGGTCCATGCCATAGAGGGGAACGCCCATTTGCTGGGCCAACACAACCGGTATATTGTCATCATTGGGCCTGGGCCGGTTGTATGGGAAATCACTTATACCTACCTGGTGGTTGCCATTTACCACGAACCAGGGGCCGTAATCCCTTGTCCAGTAAGAATCGGTCGGGGCGATCAGCCATTCACAGTTGGCCAGGTTTACTCCGGCCGACTGGTACTGATTTTGCACCTGGGTTTGCTGGGCGCTGTTGGCCACAATGGTCTTCACCTTGCAGTCTTCCGCCATTTCCTTGATCAGCGACATGGGAATGCCAAACGGGTAGCGGATCAGCACGCTCTGCATCTCTTCAAATTCGGCAACAGCCCTAACCGGCGGTAAAGGCGGGTCGGTCGGGGTAAAATTGAGTCCAATTTCGTGTTTTCGGAGCTCCTCCTCCGGCGTCATATGATGTGTGAGCCGCGGAGGTTCATCCTGCGAATACATGGAATTGACAAGAAATACAACACTGAATAATAGGAGGGTAATTAATTTTTTCATAGTACAAGTAAAATTCATCCGGACAAATTTACTGATAAATATGCCAGAAAAGGTTAACCCGAGGCATTCTTTATTTTGTATATTTGTGATATAATTCTAAAGAAGAAGGTCATGAATGCATTTATCATACTCGGCATGATCGGTCCCTGGCAGATCATTCTCATCGTTGCCATCGTATTGTTGCTTTTTGGCGGGAAAAAGATCCCGGAGTTAATGAAAGGAATTGGCAAAGGGGCGAGGGAATTCAAGAAAGGACTCAGCGGGGAAGATGAGGAAAGTGAAAAAAAGAATGACACTACCACTAAAGAATAATTCACTCATCTGTTCACTTTAACTGGTCTTATATTATCCGCTCTGCTGCAGGTTGTTGCTGCTATCAGCGCCTTGTGGCTGCTCCGGGCTTCGAGGGTAAAGGTGGCCTGGATCATGATCTTCATTGCCTTCATGTTCATGGCTTTCCGGAGAGTTGGCGAGATTGTCACGATCCTGCAGGGCGATCTTCCACCGTCATATAAAGAGTTATCGCATTGGCTGGGCATCACCATATCAGTCATCATGGCGGTGGCTGTGATCATGATCGGACGTATTCTTTTCAGGTATAAGAAATCGGAAGAATCCAAGCGGGAGCTGGAAACTCGTTTAACCACGCTTTTTCACAACAGCAGTGATGAAATATACCTGGCCGATCTGAAGGGTAATTTGATCGAAGTAAACCAGGTGGCTTGCGATACCCTGGGCTTCAGCCGGCAGGAGTTGCTACAGAAAAATTTCAAGGACCTGAAAACGCCCAAGTATTATGAAACAGTAGAGCCTAACCTGAAACGGATCATTGAAAACGGGCATCATGTTTACGAAACCGAGCATGTGTCGAAAGAAGGCAAAGTCATTTCACTGGAAGTGAAAAGCAGGCTGATCGATTATTTCGGGCGGGAGGCGATTATTTCCATTGCCAGGGAAACTACGGAAAGGAAACAGTTGGAGAGGAAAATTCTGAGTGCCGTCATTAAAGCGGAGGAAAAAGAGCGGGAGAGGATGTCGGTAGAGATCCATGACGGTCTGGGGCCGCTGCTTTCCACGATCAAATTATATGTGAATGAACTGGAATCAGGCGATCTGGAGCGGGAGGAGAAGGAAGGGATGCTGAGGCAGACGAACGAGCTGATCAATGAGGCCATTTCAAGCGCCAGGGCCATATCTAATAATCTCTCTCCGCATCTGATCCTGGATTACGGGTTGGTGAAGGCGGTCGAATCATTCACTAAAAAGGTTAACCTGGCCCAGAAAACCCAGATCCGGTTTGAGAGCAGCCTTCAGCGTGGCAGATTTGACCAGACCGTTGAACTTATACTTTACCGGGTGATCACTGAATTGATCAACAATACACTGAAACATGCCGCTGCTTCAAAGGTGGAGATTTACCTGGAGATGATCGATGATTTGCTGCAAATGACCTATATGGATGACGGGGTCGGTTTTGACAAAGACAAAGCCCTTGGCGAAGAGGCGGTAGGGATAGGGCTGAAGAATATCATCAGCCGGCTGCGCTCGGTGAACGGCCATTACAGAATTTACAGCCGGCCCGGGGCGGGGATGCTGGTTGTAGTTGAAATTAATATTGAAAAAACCAAATCATGGAGCAAAAGCTGAATATCATCATTGTCGATGATCACGAATTTTTCAGGAACGGATTAAAAATGGTGATCAACCGGTTGAAGTATGCCAGGGTGATCGGCGAGGCTGCAAACGGGAAAGAATTCCTGGAACTTCTCCGGCAGAAGGAGCCTGATATAGTCCTGATCGACATCCAGATGCCGCAAATGAACGGCATTGAGGCCACCCGCCAGGCGCTGGAAGAATACCCCGACCTGAAAATCTTGGCCCTGACCATGTTTGATGATGAGGAGTATGTGCAAAGCATGATCGATGCGGGTGCGAAGGGCTTTCTGCTGAAGAACATCACTCGGGAGGTGCTTGACCAGGCGCTGCAGGCTGTTCAATCGGGCAAAAATTATTATTCCCCCGAATTATGGGAGTTTTTCACCAGGAAAGTGGCCCGCGAGCCCCGGCAGGAGGAGGATGAGATCCAGCTCACCCGCCGTGAAAAAGAGATCCTGCAGCTCATCTGCGACGGTTTGTCGAACAAGCAGATCGCCGACAGGCTGTTCATCAGCGAGCGGACCGTCATCGGGCATAAATCCAATTTATTGGCCAAGACCAACACAAAGAGCTCGGTTGGGTTGCTGTCGTTTGCGATTAAGAATAAATTGGTGGAGATACAATAGGGTTTGATTTTCCTGTGGATTTACATCCGCCTTTTTTTATTCGTCCCTTTCCCGGCCAATAAATTGGCGGGCTACTGTCAGGCGTCCCTTCGGGATTGTAATGGAATTGTTTCCACCTGTTCCCGGCCAATGAATTGGCGGGCTAATGTCAGGCGTCCCTAAGGGACTGTTGATTTTTTGTCCTGAAAGGACGAATGACAGTAGCCCCCCGATTTATCGGGAGGGGAAAGGGCGCCCCGTGGGCATTGTCAGTCCTGAAAGGACGAATGAAAGATAGGCGGATTTCATTCCGCCGAAAAAAAAGAAAAATTTCATTAATCCTACCGGGTATATTTCCGAAAAATCCCGATTAACATATAAATAATCTTTTGTTTAATAAAAATCCAATAATTATGGCATCAACATTTTCGTGGATCCGGATCCATTTCATCTTCAGCACTATGAACCGAAGAAAAATTATCGATGACCAGATCAGGCCCAGGCTGTGGGAGTATATGGGCGGAGTTGCAAGAAACAACAATATGGTGGCATATGCCATTGGAGGCACTGATGATCATGTACACATCATTCTTTCTATCCCGCCTTCTGTCAGTGCATCAAAAGCAATCCAGCTCATCAAGGGCATCTCCTCCAAGTGGGTCAATGATGAATTCCCCGACAAGGGCAGGTTTTCCTGGCAGCAGGGGTATGCCGCCTTCAGCCTCAGTCCTTCCAGGATGCAAAAGACGGTTGAATACATTCAAAACCAGGCAGAACATCATAAAAAGAAGTCCTTCAAGGATGAATACATTAAGTTTCTGAATGGGAGCGCAATTTCGTTTGATGAAAAATATGTGTTGGGTTGAAAATTCTTCGGGTTAAAACCCGAATATCTTTCATTCGTCCTTTCAGGACTGACAATGACCACGGGGTGCCCTTTTCCCTCCCGATAAATCGGGGGACTACTGTCAGTTGTCCTTTCAGGACATCTATAACCAATCCCGAAGGGATGCGTGACAGTAGCCCGCCAATTTATTGGCCGGGGTGAAAGGCGGTTTCACTGTGAAAAATTTAACAACAGTTGTTAATTAATTAACAATAAAACAGATCGTTTTTTGGGATGAGATCATCAATGGTTACCGGTTCGATTGTTCAATTGTTAGGGGTTGATTATGAATAGTATAATATATTTTCTTTCAAATTATCTTCCAAAAAACCAATAAAAAAGTACTGGTTTTTTTGCGGGATCCTGCCGGTTGGATTTACACCTGACCGCTGGTTCTCTTTCGGTAATCTTTCGCTTTCTTCTAATTGAAAATCAGGACTTAATAACCTTGCACAGGCCGGGTGACAGGCTTAATTTTGTCTCAGAAAATTCAATGAATAATGAACCTTCAAAAAAACATCACCATGGAAACAAAAAAAATTCTCATCGTTGACGACGACATCGACGTTATCACCGTAGTACAGGCCATCCTCAGCAAGGAGGGCTACAATGTCATCTCCGCATCCGACAAGGTCGAGGGATTCAAAATGGCTTACCGGGAAAAACCCGACCTGGCCATCCTCGATGTCATGATGACCACCCAGTTTGAAGGGTTTGAGCTGGCGAAGGAGTTCAGTGAGAATCCCGAATTTGAAAACATGCCGGTTTTGATGATGACCAGTATAGATGTGCTGACGACCACCAAGTCATCGGTTCAGGAGATGGCCCGGGAATTCCGGCAGGATCCCAGCTACCGCGAACTGGATGTTTTGCTTATAAAAGATGTGATCACCGGCAAGGCTGGTGTCGATTACAGAACGGAAAAAGGCCCTTCGGTCTGGTTGCCGGTTGACGGATTTCTGAGAAAGCCGGTTGACGGCAAAAAGCTCGTCCCGGAAGTGGCAAGGCTGATGGAATTGAAACACGCGAAAGCAAATTAGGGAGTTTTGAGTTCTGAGTTCTGAGTTCTGAGTTCTGAGTTTTGAGTTCTGAGTTCTGAGTTTTGAGTTCTGAGTTCTGAGTTCTGAGTTCTGAGTTTCGAGTTTAATTGTAAAACTATTTGAGATGTCACCAGCTGTTCAACAAATACTTACGGAATATGCCGGCAGCGGCAGGGAAAGCCTGATCCCGATCTTGCAGAAGATACAGGAAGAGGAGGGGTATCTTTCCCGCCAGGCTGTCGTGGATGTCGGGAAGAGCCTGGACATGCCGGCCAGCAAGATTTACGGGGTAGCCACCTTTTATAACCAGTTTCGATTTGAGCCGCTGGGCAAGTACCACGTGCAGGTTTGCCGCGGTACGGCCTGTCATGTGCTTGGGTCAGCCACTGTGCTGGAGGAGCTGGAGAAGATGCTCAGGATCAAGGCCGGCCAATCGACCCGCGACGGGTTGTTCAGCATGGAGGTGGTGGCCTGCATCGGCGCCTGCGGCTTAGCCCCGGTGATCTGCGTCAACGGCGAATTTCACGCCAAGGTTACCAGGGAATCGCTGAAAAGTATAATTGATATTTATCTCGGGTTGGAAACCCCGGGGTTGGAAACCCTTCAAAGTCAAAATTCATGAACACCATCACTCAATATCAACCACTCATAAAGGATTATTTGGTTAATGGACCCTCTGCAAACCTGGATAACCTGCAGTGCAAGCAGTTAAAGGTTTTGCGGAGGGATGAAGTTGAGGCGCCCGTGATCTACATAGGCACGGGCACCTGTGGGCTTGGAGCAGGGGCGGGAAAAACTAAACTATCTGCCCGGGAATATCTAACGCGTCATAACATGGACGCTACTATCGTTGAAGTCGGATGCATCGGCCTCTGCTCCTCCGAGCCCATCATGGATATACAGCTTCCCGGTAAAAAGAGGATTTCCTTTGAGAAGGTAACCGCTGAAAAGGTGGATGACATCCTTGACAAAGTATTTACGGATCAATTGCCTGATCATCCGGTTCTCGGGCAGTTTTCACAGGGAGAAGGGTCAGGTTGGGATGGAGTCCCTGTGATGGACGAACATCCGTTTTTTGCACCGCAGACACGGTTTGTACTGAGAAACTGCGGTGTTATCGACCCGGCCAGCATCGAAGAATATATCGCCAATGGCGGTTATCACACGCTCGTAAAGACCTTGCAGGCCCACTCCCCGGAGGAGGTCTGCCGGATGGCAGAGGAAAGCGGGCTCAGGGGGCGCGGCGGCGGCGGTTTCCCTTCCGGCAGAAAATGGTCCCTGGCAAACCAGGAGACCGCCGATCAGAAATACCTGATCTGCAATGCCGATGAAGGGGACCCCGGCGCATTTATGGACAGGGCGGTCATAGAAGGTGATCCGCACCGGCTAATCGAGGGAATGGCGATCGCTGCTTACGCGATCGGCGCATCCAAAGGGTACGTTTACATCCGGGCGGAGTATCCGCTGGCTGTCAAACGGCTCAGAAATGCAATCGCGCAGGCTTATGATCTCGGGTTATTGGGTTCCCGGGTAGCCGGCACATCCTTTTCGTTTGATTTATTGGTTAAGATGGGCGCCGGTGCGTTTGTATGCGGTGAAGAGACCGCCCTGATCAATAGCATTGAAGGCAAGAGAGGGATGCCGCGCCCCCGGCCTCCTTTTCCATCCACCAGCGGCTTATTCGGTAAACCGACGGTGATCAACAATGTCGAAACCCTGGCCAATGTGCCTACCGTATTCGAAAAAGGGCCCGCCAGCTTCAGCGCCGTGGGAACGGCATCAAGCAAAGGGACCAAGGTGTTTGCCCTTTCCGGCAAGATCAATCTCACCGGGTTGGTGGAGATCCCGATGGGGACCACTATCCGGGATATCATCTTCAAGATCGGCGGCGGCATCCCGAACGGGAAAAAATTCAAGGCGGTCCAGATCGGCGGCCCTTCGGGCGGCTGCATCACCGAGGCCAACCTCGATATCCAGATCGATTACGAATCGCTCCTGAACGTGGGTGCCATGATGGGTTCCGGCGGCCTGGTGGTGATGGATGAGGAGACCTGTATGGTCGACATCGCCAAGTTCTTCATGGATTTCATCCAGCGCGAGAGCTGCGGCAAGTGCATCCCCTGCCGCGAAGGCACACGAAGGATGCTGGAAATCCTGGAAAGCATTACCCGCCGGCCCAACGGCAACGGCCACGACGCCCTCGACCGGTTCAAGGGTGTCATGCAACTGGAGAAGCTGGGCAAGATCATCAAGGAAACTTCGCTTTGCGGACTGGGCCAGTCGGCGCCAAACCCGGTGCTCAGCACCCTGCGCTATTTCCGTGACGAATACGAAGCCCATGTTTTCGAAAAGGTTTGTCCCGCCGGCGCCTGCACCGACCTGCGTGTCTTTTATATCGATGTCGACAAGTGCACCGGCTGTACTGTCTGTGCCCGGAAATGCCCGACAGGGGCTATCATAGGGTCGAAAAAGACGCCCCATTTCATCGTTGACGACAAATGCATCGGCTGCGGGAGCTGCCAGGAGGCCTGTAAATTCGACGCCATCTTCATTAAATAAACATACACAGAAATATCTGCCATGAGTTTTCAGATCGAAATAAACAACAAAAAATGCGAGGCACAGCAAGGGGAAACCATACTGGATGTGCTGACCCGAAACGGCATGCACGTTCCCACACTTTGTCATATCAAAGATATGATCCCTACCGGCACCTGCCGGATGTGCGTGGTGGAACTGGAAAACAACGGGCGGCTGGTCCCCTCCTGCTCATTTCCCGCTTCACCGGAGATGAAGATCAAAACACACTCTTCGCGGGTAGTTGAAGCCCGGAAGACCATTGTCGAATTGCTGTTATCCAACCATCCCGACGATTGTCTTTACTGCGTGCGGAACGAGAACTGCGAGTTGCAGAGCCTTTCGCGGGAACTGCGTGTGAACGAAAGACGGATAAAGGGAGTGAAGAACAGCTTCCCGATCGACCGGTCCAGCGCCAGCCTGGTGCGGGACCCTGACAAATGCATCCTTTGCGGACGCTGTGTAAGGATTTGCGAAGAGGTGATGGGCGTATCGGCCATCGAGTTTGTCGGCAGGGGATCCAAGACACATATCGGCGCTGCCTATGACATGGGGCTGAACACGTCGAGCTGCATCAACTGCGGACAGTGCATCATGGTATGCCCGACCGGGGCGCTGCATGAGAAAAGCCACTTCGGCGAGGTGATCGATGCGCTGAACAATCCTCAGAAAACCGTTGTCGTACAATACGCTCCTGCCATTTCGGTATCGCTGGCGGAGGCATTTCAGATGAAGGCCGGGGAAGATATCAACGGGTTGCTGAATGCCGCCCTTCGCAAGATCGGCTTCAACTTCGTCTTTGACACCACCTTTTCAGCCGACCTGACGATTATCGAAGAATCGGCGGAACTGATCGACCGGGTCCAAAACGGCAAGCCGATGCCGATGTTCACCAGCTGCTGCCCGGCATGGATCAAGTACACGGAAGAATTTGCAAAGGACATGATCCCGCATCTGTCGAGCTGCAAGTCGCCGCAGCAGATGATGGGAGCGGTGATCAAGACATGGTTTGCGGAGCGGGAAAACATCGATCCGGAGAGCATTTACTCCGTTTCCGTCATGCCCTGCACTGCCAAGAAATTCGAAGCCCAGCGCACCTCGATGACCCGCAAGGGGCTCACCGATGTCGACGCTGTATTGACCACCCGCGAGCTGGTGGACCTGATCCGTATGTACGGCATCCAGATACAGCAGCTTGATCCCGAATCAGCCGATTCGCCGATGGGGCTCCGCAGCTCCGCCGGCAAGCTCTTCGGCGCTTCGGGCGGTGTGATGGAGGCGGCGCTCCGCACAGCTTACTTCAAGCTGACAGGCAAGGAGATGGTGCAGTTCCGCGTGAACGAGATCCGCGGCCTGAACGGCCGGAAAGAGACAAAGGTACAGATTGGCGACCTGGAGATCGGGGTGGCCGTCGTGAGCGGTATCGGCAATGCAAAAGCCTTGCTCGATGAGATCCGCAACGGACGAAGCGATATACATTTTGTGGAAGTGATGGCCTGTCCCGGCGGGTGCATTGCCGGCGGCGGGCAACGCATTGGCGCCGGGCTCGAGGCCATCCGCGCCAGGATGAAAAGTCTTTATGATATCGACGA
>Ga0114946_10003186_pt1 | contig 11146 bp, 5 predicted proteins | sample WalLakDeSediment_FD_88676 | JGI IMG/M metagenome (GOLD analysis project Ga0114946, IMG submission 88676) | Lake sediment microbial communities from Walker lake, Nevada to study Microbial Dark Matter (Phase II) - Walker Lake 11/02/13 Deep Sediment | ecosystem: Environmental > Aquatic > Freshwater...
TCTCCTGGGAATTTTCGGTTTTTTTACCAGATTTTTTAACCTTGGCTTTCCTCCAAAGGTTGTTTTTGATGAGGCTCATTTTGGGCTTTATGCCAGTAAATATCTTTTTCAGCAGTACTACTTTGACATTCATCCTCCTTTGGGAAAAATGCTCTTGGCCCTTTTTGGTTTCTTGGGGAAAATTAAGGATGGGTTTGATTTTGTCCCTGGAAGCGATTACGATGATTTAAATTTTTTGGCCCTTCGTTTTTTGCCTGCCCTTTTTGGCTCGCTTTTGGTACCGCTCGTTTATTTTTTGGTCAAAGAAATGGGTTTTTCCAAAAGAATTGCTTTTTTGTCGGGCTTTTTAGTTCTGTTTGACAATGCTTTAATAGTCCAATCAAGATTTATTTTGCTTGATATTATTCTGGTTTTTTTTATTTTTTTAAGTTTTTACCTCTTTTTTCTGATTAAAAGGTTTTCACCTCTTTCTTTAAGATGGTGTTTTTTTGTTTTTTTAACCGGTTTAAGTTTAGGGGCGGCTATTTCCATAAAATTAACGGGAATCGGTATTCTGGCAATTATTTGGTTTTTGGTTTTCAGTAAAATCCCATTAAAGGAAATTTTTAAGAAAGTAAATTTAATAAAAATATCCTCTTTTTTAATTCTGCCGCTGGCCGTCTATTTTTTAATTTTTGTCGTTCATTTTTCTCTCCTGCCTTTTCCCTGCAGTTCAGGCTGCGGAGCTGTGCTTGACAAGTATTTAGAAAATACCTTAAGCCCTCTTAATGTATATTTTAATCAGCCGCCGGAAGGGAATTTGTTTGAAAAATTTATTAAAACCAACAAGCTAATGCTTTTCGGTAATTTGGGATCAACAATGACTTTTATTTATCAGTCCGATTGGTATAGCTGGCCTTTTATGGTCAGACCGGTTCATTATTCCGTAGAGTCTATGAACGATAAAACGTCTTATATTTTTCTGTTGGGAAACCCGCTTGTCTGGTGGCTGGGGTTCTTAGGAATTATCGGAACCTTGTATTTACTAATAAAGAATTATTTTTATTCTTTCAAATTGAAAATACCGCCTTTTTTTTACTCCGATAATTTAAAAATTTTAATTCTTGGCTATTTGGCTTACCTGGTTTCTTTTGCGGCTATTGGTCGTTCCACGGTAATTTATCATTATCTGCCGGCTCTAATTTTTTCAATAATTATATTTTCAGTTTTTTTTGAGGGTGTTTTAAAGATGTTTTTTACAGAAAAGAAGGCCAACATTTTATTTATCTGCTTTTTGGTTTTGGTTTTTTTAAGCTTTCTTTTCTTTTCTCCCTTGACTTACGGTCTTCCTTTGAGCGAGGAATGTTTTCAATTAAGAATCTGGCTTCCCAGCTGGGGCTTTTAACACTTTAAATAGTTTATATTAAAAAAAATTGATTTTTTGTATTTAAAGAGATAAGCCCCGTTAGAAAAACCATTAATTGAAATTACAAATTAAATTTGCATTTCTTTTCTAACGGGGTAAAATTTAAAAAGCCAAAAGAAATTTTTTTATTTTTTTAATGAGCAGGTGGCGGAATTGGTAGACGCGATAGGTTTAGGACCTATTGCCGAAAGGCGTGTGGGTTCGAGTCCCTCCCTGCTCACAAATTTTTATGGCTTCTCATTCTTGGGAAAACTTAATAAGAAACAGTATAAAGACCGGCCTGATTGTTTCTGTTCTTATGCCCCTCGTGTTCAGCAAAGAACACGTTTTTACTATTAGTTCCCAGGTTTTTTTCTTTCAAACAACAGTATTAATAGTACTTGGTTTATTTTTTGTCCTTAATATTTTTAGTTGTCGTTCACATCTGCCCAAACTTACGCCCGTTACTCTCGGTCTGGTTGTTTTTACGGTAAGTTTTTTTATATCTGCTTTTGCCGGAGTGGACTGGCATATGAGTTTATGGGACTCTCCTTATTTTATGAGGGGGGCCGTGTTTCTACTTTTCGGCTTAATTTATTATCTGATAATGTCTCAAGTTTTTTTGAGCCTGAATGACTGGCGATGGCCATTGCGTTTTATTGCCGGTATTAGCGGAGTTGTTATTCTTTTGGGTATTGTCTTTTCCGAAGGGGGATTATGTCAGTTATTCGGCCAGCGCATGAGTTCGGTTCTTGGTAATCCGGTATTTCTGGGCGGCCATGCAATGATGGTATTTTTTCTGGGACTTATTGGTTTAACCATAGAACGCTCGCTTCCTTGGCGCGTTTTTTTTATTGTCTGCTCCTCTCTGGTTTTTTTAGGTGTTTTATTCAGTGGAACCAGGAGCGCTATGTTTGGATTAGCGGTCGGTTTGGTTATTATGGCACTATGGTATGGATTCAAGTTTATCAAAGAAAAGAGATTGTCCGCTGAAGTTCGTTGGATAGGAGTTATTCTCTTTACGGCAATTTTTATTTTGTTAGCCTGGCAGGTAGTTTGTAATTTTTTAAATACAGACGATGTTCTTATGACAGGGGTAACCAGGGCATATTCTGCCGATCCCGGAGTCAGGCTTATTGTTTGGCAGGGAGCATTAGAGGCTTGGATTGAAAAGCCCCTCTTAGGCTGGGGCCCTAATAATTTTGAATATGCCTTCAGTTCTTATTATCAGCCGGAAGTTTTTCTTTACAATGAAGCCCTGGCTTGGCCTGACGGGGTTTGGAATGTCTGGCTTGAGGCTTTGGTTGAGCGGGGTATTTTCGGGTTAATTTCACTTTTGTTCCTGTTAGGTATAACTTTTTGGTCGCTTTTTGCAGGTTATAAAAAAGGACGCGTTCCTTTTTTTGTTCTGGTCATTGGTACAGCTTTCCTTCTTGCTTATTTCACACATCTTTCTTTTATTTTTGATTTGGCAAGTATGGTCCTGTTGTTTTTTATCTTTTTAGCTCTGGTTAATTCGCTGACAGCACCAAGATCGGATGAAAATCCTTCCCACCTTATCTTTAATATAAAAAAACGGCCCTTTTTAATCTTAGGCATATTCGTTGCTTTTCTTTTTATGATTTTTATTTTTATTGTTTTATTACCCTGGGTTGCTGAAAATCTTATATATTCGGCGGGTCTGTTGCTTGAGGAAGAGCCGGAAAGGGCCATGGAAATATATGATAAAGTTGCCAAAAGACTTCCAACGCCCTATTTTTCTGAGTTACAGATAAACTTTTTTATGTCAGGATTAGTTTATTTTGATAAATGGGAGAGGCAACAGGTGGAGCAGTTTGTTGATTTTGGATTGATTTCTTTACAGACAGAGACCGACAATAAAAAACCAAAAATTATTCCTCTTCTGCGTCGGGCTGAAATTGCCCGACAGGCTTCTTATGCGCTTGATAACGAAATTTTACTTAAAGATGCCGAAAAACTTTTAGAAAAAGCTTATTTGCTTTCTCCTAGGCGCCAGCAGATAATATTTTCACTTGCCACGGTCAAAATGGAACTTAGTAATCCTGAAGAAGCTTATCAGCTTGTTCGGGAGGGAATAGAAATAACTCCGACAGCTCCGCAGGGCTGGTTGAGATTAATTTGGTTTCATGAAATGAACAATGACCGGGAAAAAGCCCAAATAGTTTTCCAAGAAGCCAAGAATAGGGGTATTATTTTCAGTTCCCGTCACCTTGAGTCAGTTGAACAGATTCTTTCACCCGATTGCTGTAAAAAAGGCCAAATATTTTAGTTATAAGTTTAAATCAACCTAAAAACCGCCTCACAGCGGTTTTTATTTTTAAATTTGAAATTAAAAATTGTTCCTCTATATTCTTACCTTAATCTTGCGCAATTTTTCTCTCATTATTTTAGGAATTCTGACGGTTAAAACCCCATCTTTCATTACGGCCTCAATTCTTTCCGGATCAACTTCAGTCGGCAGTATTATTTCTCTTGAAAACGGCCCCCAATAACATTCTTGGGTGAAATAATCTCCTTCTTCCTTAAACGGATTTTGCCTTATTCCTTTAATAGAAATAACATCTCTTTCCATTGAAATATCCAAGTCTTCCGGCTTTACTCCGGCAATAGCCGATTGAATAATCAGTTCGCCCTCTGTCTGGTAGACATCAATAGCTAATTCGCCTTCGGGCTCAAACCATTCCTCCTTTGTTTCAGTATCTTTTTTGACCGTTAAATCTTCATTCTCAGCAGAAACTGAAGACAGTGTTTTTTCTTCTATTTCTGTTTGTGATATTTTTTCTTCAGGTTTTTCCTGTAAGGAAACAGGAGAAGGATCTTCAGAATCTCCTATCATTATTTTCCTGGATCTCGGGGGTTTTCTCTTTGCCGGTTTTTTTTCTGTAGCTGCCTTGGCCCGTAAATTATCCTGGAAAGAATTTATTGGTTCTTCTGTGTTTTCGGTTTCTTCAACCTCTTCTTCTATTCCTTCTGATTCGTCAATCCCCATCCCCTTTTTAAGTTTTTCAAAAAAAGACGCCATATTTAGTTTTATCCTGTTAAATAGGCCTTTGGCCTAATTTATTAAACATCGTTAATATTTAATAAATTATTTAGCAGGATAAATTTTACAAACACTTTTTAACTTTTGCAACCTTTTAAAGCCGAGCGTAACGGAAATAGCCAGGCTTATTATCATAATTATTATCCAGATAAGCCACCTTTGATCATCTGTTTCAGCTGCCTTTATAATAACATAATTAAAAGATGCATGCAAAAAGGAAGCCAAAAAAAAGCCGAAGAGTAACAGTTTTAACTTTTGTCTGGGTTCGTAAAATGATAAGGCCAGAAAATATCCTAAGGTTCCCGACCAGAGGGCGTGTCCGAAAACAGGAGCGATAAAACGTAAAAGATTAGTCCAAAGAACGTCGGGAAGAGTTTCTGCCTGGAATAAATACAGTATATTTTCCAGGGCGGCAAACCCCAGGGCAGCAATAATCATATAAAGCATTACGTCTAAGGGCTCGTCAAGTTCAGAATTTTTTAATACTTTTCCCCTGACAACCAGGTATTTTAAAACCTCTTCCACCAGAGCTATTCCCAGAAAAAGATATAAAATATAAATTATGGTTGAGGAAGAAATAAATGCCAAAAAGCCTTCAATAAGATCAATTGTTTCTATCCAATAGTCAAGCGCTTCTATGAAAAAATAGAGAGAAATAATGGGTAGGGTGGCAAACATTCCCCAGAGAAAAACCTTTAAAATCATTTCATTGGATTCGGGATTGGCGTCTTTTTTCAAGAAAAATAAAAGCCAAATAAGGCTGGGCAGTAAGGCAAAAATTATTAAATAAAGATAATCCATGATTATTCCGGCCAGCTTTCAGCCATCAGGTTTTTGGATAATTTATCAGGCCGGCTTGATATTTTTTGGTAAATTTCTTCGGTGATAAAAGGAACGAAGGGATGTAAAAGCTTTAACGAAGCCAACAACACATGTAATAATATTTTTTGAGTGTTTTTTTTATCTTTTTGTAGCTTGCTTTTTTCAATGTAAGTATCGCAAAAGTCATGCCAGAAGAAATTATATAAAATTCGGGCCGCTTTTCCGAACTCAAAATTTTCCAAATTTTTATCAACAGCCTTTTTAGTTTTGTCTAAAGCCTTTAATATTCTTTTATCAGCTGTTGTTAATTTATTATTTGTAATTTGGAATTTATTTGTAATTTGGAATTTTGAATTTGTAATTTGAAGTAAAACAAACCTCGTGGCGTTCCAAAGCTTATTACAGAATTTTTTTCCCATGACAATATTATCTTCGACAAATCTGATATCCTGACCTCCCATGACCTGCCAGGCGATACCGAATCGCGTGGCATCGGCCCCGTATTTTTCAACTAACAAGGCCGGATCAATTCCCGTACCTAAAGATTTTGACATTCTTTTTCCTTCCCGGGTCAAGATAGTGGCGTGGATATAAACATCTTTAAAGGGAGGCTTTTTCATAAATTCCATTCCGGAAAAGATCATTCTGGTTACCCAAAGATTTATAATACCCCTGTCTGTAAAAAGAGCATTAGTCGGATAGAATTTTTTTAAGTCCGCGGTTTTTTCAGGGAAGCCAAGGGTGGCAAAAGGCCAAAGAGCAGCTGAAAACCAAGTATCAAGCACATCGGGAATCTGAATATAATCTTTAGGAGGATTATTCCCGACGTAAATTTCTGATTTTGAATTTTGAATTTTTAAATTATTTCGGATTTCGGATTTCGGATTTCGGATTTCTTCCCGTTTTTCATAAACAGGAAGTCGGTGTCCCCACCATAATTGCCTTGAAATGCACCAGTCTTGAATTTTTTTCAGCCAGTCAATATATACTTTTTCCCAGCGCTTGGGATGAAAGCTGACCTGCTTTGATTTAACGGCTTTAACGGCATTTTCTGCCAGCTCATTCATTTTTAAAAACCATTGCTCAGAAGGAATTAATTCAATAATTGTTCCGCACCTGTAGCACACCGGCTTTTGATGGCAATAATCTTCTATTTTTTCAATCAGTTTCAAATTATCTAAGTCTTCAATAATTTTTTCTCTGGCTTCAAAAACTTTTAAGCCTTGGTATTTTTTGACATTTACCATTTCTCCTTTTTCGTCAATAACCTGCAGAAGTTGTAAATTATGGCGCAGACCGATTTGGTAATCCATAGGATCGTGCGCCGGAGTTACTTTTACGGCTCCTGTGCCGAATTTCGGGTCAACTGAATTGTCGGCAATAATCGGAATTTCCCTGCAAACCAAAGGCAGAATTGCCTTTTCTCCGGTTAAAATTTTATATCTTTTGTCTCTGGAATTCACGGCTATTGCTGCGTCTCCCAGCATTGTCTCCGGCCTGGTCGTGGCAATGGTAATAAAGTTTTGAGTTTTGAGTTTTGAGTTTTGAATTTGTTTAGGATTTAGTATTTTGGATTTAGAATTTTTAGTCAGCGGATATCTTATATACCATAATTTCCCTTTTTCCTCTTTATGTTCTATTTCAAGGTCAGATAAAGATGTCCGGCATCTTGAACACCAATTAATCGGCCTTTTTCCTTTATAAATCCACCCTTTTTTATAGTAATGTAAAAAAACGGCATTAACCGCTTTGGCATAATTTTTATCTAAGGTAAATCTGGTTCGCGACCAATCAAGAGAGCAACCCAATTTCTTATACTGCTCCAAAATAATATTTCCGTATTTTTCTTTCCAGGCCCAAACTTTTTCCAGAAATTTTTCTCTGCCCAGGTCAAAACGGCTTAATCCCTGTTTTTTTAAATCCTTTTCCACCACATTCTGGGTGGCTATGCCGGCATGGTCGGTGCCCGGCAGCCATAAAGTTTTGTATCCCTGAAGCCGGCGCCAGCGGATTAAAATATCCTGACAAGTAGCATTTAAGGCATGGCCCATATGAAGGAAGCCGGTAATATTCGGCGGCGGAAGAACGATTGTATAATTTCCGGGCTTTAAAGTGCGGATCCCTGGAAGTTTATCAGGATTAAAAAAGCCGGACTTTAGCCAGAGATTATAAATCTTTTTTTCAACTTTTTTTGGATCGTAGGCCCCGTTAGAAATTTGACCTATTTTAGAAACCATAATAATTATTTTTATTGGCCCCGTTAATTTTGTAATTTCTAACGGGGTAGGCCTTAGAAAATTTCATATTGCTTTATTGTAAACTTTTACTTGATTTTTTTCAAATATTATTTTAATATTAAATGTGCATATTAGGGCCCCATCGTCTAGCCCGGCCTAGGACACTTGGTTTTCATCCAAAAAACACCGGTTCAAATCCGGTTGGGGCCACATGGATTACCTTAATCTCCCAAGCGGCAGCGAAGGGGAGAGAAGGGGTTTTAACCCCTTCGATCTTTCTCGGGCTCAAGATCTTAAAAGTAAAAAAGACAGAATTACCTATCGTTTTTTTGAAGTTCTGCCCGGCCTTTTTTCCTGGGGTACCTTGGCCGGAGTTTTTATTTTGTCATGGCTGGCTCCCGTTACGGTAGCTTTTTTTATTATTATTTTCGCGCTTTACTGGGTATTGAAAGTCACTTACTTGTCTCTCCATCAGGTAAGCAGCTTCAAACAGATGAGAAAAAATTTAAAAATAAACTGGCTGGAAAAACTTTCAAGATTACAAATTGAAAATTGTAAATTGAAAATTGAAAATTGGAGTGATATTTACCATTTAGTAATTTTACCAACCTACAAAGAAGGTCCTGAAATAATAAGGACTTCTCTTGAATCTTTGATCAATTCCGACTATCCGAAAAAAAATTTAATGGTTGTTCTGGCTACCGAAGAAAGGGCCGGTAAAGAATCTCAAGAAACCGCCCGGGAAATGGAGAAAGAATTTTCCGGGAAATTTTTCCAATTTTTAATTACGGTTCATCCTGAAAAAATACCGGGAGAGGTGGCCGGCAAAGGCTCTAATGTTGCTTGGGCAGTGGAGAAAATCAGGGAAAAAATTTTAGATAAACTTAAAATATTGCCGGAAAAAATCATTGTTTCCAATTTTGATATTGATACCCGCCCTTATCCTCAATATTTCAGCTGTTTGACCTATCATTATCTGACGGCCGAAAATCCTTTAAGAGCTTCTTATCAGCCGATTCCTGTTTACAATAACAATGTTTGGCAGGCTCCTTCTTTTTCCAGGGTGATTGCCACCTCGGGTACTTTTTGGCAGATGATGCAACAAGCCAGGCCGGAACAGTTGGTCACTTATTCTTCTCACGCCGTTCCCCTCAAAACTCTTTTGGAGGTCGGCTATCCTTCTAATCTGGTTTCTGACGATTCCAGGATATTTTGGAAATCTTATCTGGTTTACCAGGGAAGCTATCGGGTTATTCCTTTGCATTATCCGGTTTCCATGGACGCCGTTATGGCAAAAAATTTATTTAAAACAATAATCAATCAATATAAACAGCAAAGGCGCTGGGCCTGGGGAGTGGAAAATATTCCTTATTTACTTTTTGGCTTTCTGAGGGTTCCGGGCAGTAAAAAAATCCCTCTTTCAGAGAGGCTCGGCCATGTTTTTATTATTCTTGAAGGATTTTGGTCCTGGGCAACAGCCTCTCTTTTGATTTTCTTTCTGGGGTGGCTGCCTCTGGCTTTGGGCGGGGAAAGTTTTAGCGTTACCCTTTTAGCTTATAATTTACCGAAAACAGTTGCTGTTTTGATGACTTTAGCTATGGTTGGTATGCTGGTTTCCGCGACAATCTCTTTTTTAATTTTGCCGGCCAGACCTAAAAAATATTCAAAAATAAAAAACCTTTCAATGGTTTTTCAGTGGTTCTTATTGCCCGTTACCTTGATTGTTTTCGGCGTCTTTCCGGCCCTGGAAGCCCAAACCAGGCTGATGTTGTCAAAGCCCCTGGGTTTTTGGGTTACCGAAAAAATTAGGAAGTGATTACTCCAGGTGTATTTTTTCCCTGAATTTTTTTAATTTTTCCCTCAAAAAGGGATATTTTTTTAATTGAGGGTCTTCTTGTAAAATTTCTTTAGCTTCTTTGCGTGTTTCTTCCACCAGGGAAATATCTTTTAAGGCTTCCATGGCAATATTTGGTATGCCCCATTGCCTTTGTCCGATAAAGTCTCCCGGTCCCCTGATTTCCAAGTCTTTTTCCGCCAACTCAAATCCGTTGTCGCACCTGATCAAAGCTCTTAATCTTTGATTTGTTTTTTGGGAAGGGAAATCAGTCATCAAAAGGCAAAAAGATTGTTCTTGGCCCCTGCCCACTCTTCCCCTGAACTGGTGAAGCTGGGCCAGGCCGAATTTATCAGCTCCTTCTATCAGCATGACCGTGGCATTGGCTATATCAATTCCCACCTCAATGACCGAGGTTGAAACCAGTATATCGGTTTTACCGCCCTTAAAGTTCTTCATTATTTTTTCTTTCTCTTCGTTTTTCATTTTTCCATGGAGAAGAGCTACCTTGAGATCAGGAAATATTTTTTTGGCCAGCTTTCCATGTTCTTCTTTCACCGCTTTTACTTCAGCCCAGCTTGTTTCTCTTCTGTCCAGGGATTCTTGGTTGCCGTTAAATCCTTCTATTCTCGGACAGATAACGAAAACCTGGCCGCCTTTTTTTATTTGTTCTCTGGTAAAATCATAAGCTTTGTTTCTTCCTTCCGGAGGAATTATTTCTGTTATCACTTTTTTCCTTCCCTTAGGCAATTCTTTAATCAAAGAAAGATCAAGGTCGCCGTAAATTGTCAGAGAAAGAGTTCGGGGAATTGGAGTGGCTGTCATTGAAAGAAAGTGGGGGATTAGTTCTTCTTTTTTTTCGGTTAAAGAAGCGGACTGACAGAGATGGGCTCTTTGTTCTACTCCGAAACGATGTTGTTCATCAACGATAACCAGGGCCAGTTTTGCGAATTTTACCTCTTTTTGGACCAGGGCATGGGTTCCTATCAGAATATCAATTTTTCCCTTGCCTGCTTTTTCCAGCAGCTCTTTTCTTTTTACTTTTTTATTCCTAAGTTTATTTTCTTTGCCGGTAATCAGGCCGATTTTCGTTTTGTATTCTTTCAAAAGCAAATTAAATGTCTGGTAATGCTGGCGGGCCAGGATTTCGGTCGGAGCAAGGAGGGCTGTTTGAAAGCCGGCTTCAGCCGTGTTTAAAGCTGCCATGGCAGCTACCACGGTTTTTCCCGAACCCACGTCTCCCTGTAAAAGACGGTTCATCGGGAAGGGTTTTTCCAGGTCTTTTAATATTTGCCAGCAGGCTTTTTTTTGGCCATCTGTCAGTTGGAAAGGCAGGTTTTTTACAAATTTTTTTATCAGTTCCAAATCTAAGGCAACCTTTGCTGATTTTTCTCTGGCTAGCTTTGTCCTTTCCCTTAAAACGAAAAGAGAAAGAAGAAATAATTCCTCAAAACTGAATCTTTTTTTCGCTTCTCGGGCCAGTTTTAAAGAGTCGGGAAAATGAATTTGCCATAAAGCCTCGCTTAGGGTAGGAAAATCATGTTTTTTTACCAAAAAATCAGGTAGGGGGTCGGACATTCTGTTCTTTAATCTGTCCAGAAGGGGTTTTATTATAAATCTTAACCATCTTGAAGAAAGTCCTTCGGTTTCAGGATAAACCGGAACTAATCTGCCCGTATGGATTAAACCGGAGTCTTTAAGTTGAAAACCATTTACAGCTTTTTCGTAGGCGGGCGAAGAAAGATATCTTCCGTTTTTTGACTGGTTCATTTTTCCTGCCAGGAAAAGATGGTCTCCCTTTTTAA
>Ga0114946_10003187_pt1 | contig 11141 bp, 7 predicted proteins | sample WalLakDeSediment_FD_88676 | JGI IMG/M metagenome (GOLD analysis project Ga0114946, IMG submission 88676) | Lake sediment microbial communities from Walker lake, Nevada to study Microbial Dark Matter (Phase II) - Walker Lake 11/02/13 Deep Sediment | ecosystem: Environmental > Aquatic > Freshwater...
ACCTTCGGCGCGGCCACGGCCTGGCAATAGGGCTGGAAGGGATTGTTGGCGAAGTAGTCCTGGTGGTAGTCCTCGGCCGGGTAAAACGTGGAAGCCGCCGTCACCTCCGTGACGATCCGGCCAGGAAACACCTGGGCGGCGTCGAGCTTCGTGATCACCTCGCGGGCGATCCGCTGCTGCTCGGCGTCGTGAAAGAAAATGCCCGAGCGATACTGTGTCCCCACGTCGGCCCCCTGGCGGTTGAGCGTGGTGGGGTCGTGCGTCGCGAAGAAGACCTCGAGCAGCTTCTCGAACGACACGACCTGCGGGTCGTATTCGATCTCGATCGCCTCGGCGTGGCCCGTCATGCCGGTGCAGATTTGCTTGTACGTCGGGTTCGGCACCTGGCCGCCGATGTAGCCGCTCGTCACGCTTTTCACCCCCTTGAGCTCGGCATAGACCGCTTCGGTGCACCAGAAGCAGCCTCCCGCGAACGTGGCCTTCGCGAGCTTTCCCTCCTCGGCCGCACTGCCATGTCCAACACCAAACCCTGCCATGATCACCACTCCTGCCAGAATGAATGCCTGTCGCTTCATGATTCGCACCTCTTCGCTGAACGTCACCAGAATAGTGTAGAGACTTCCGCCGGGTCGATGAGGTACCGCAGCGGTTTCTCGGCCCATGCACCGGCGTAGCCCACGCCGATCCGGGGCGTGCGCCGGATTCGCCTTGGCATGATCGGCTCGCCGGCCTCGAACCACAGACCGGTCGGCCGCATGGCAGCCTTCCCGTCGAACGCCCTGTCGATGCCCAGGCCCCGCGTGACCCGCCCCGGCCCGCTGAAGACCCCGGCGCCGCGGATGAGCACGGCCGCCGGCACGCCCTCGGCCCCGGTCACGACGTTGAGCATCCAGTGCATTCCGTAGCAGAGATACACATACCAGCGGCCGGCCGGGCCGAACATCACGGCATTCCGCTTCGTCAGGCCCTTGGAGCCGTGACAGGCGAGGTCGTGGGCGCCGAGGTAGGCCTCCGTCTCGACGACCACGTGCCGAGACAGCGTGCCATCGGCAGCCCGCACCACGAGCCGTGCCCCGAGCAGGTCGCGGGCCACGCGGTCGGCCGGGCGGTCGAAGAACGCGGCGGCAAGGGGCTGGGATGAACGTGGCATATCGGGCATTATGATGCCTCGACCATTCACCCGGAATTGCGGAGCAGAACAGACCCTCATGGAAGCAGGCATCGTCGGACTGCCGAACGTCGGCAAGAGCACCCTCTTCAACGCCCTCACCCAGTCGAAGGCCGCCCAGAGCGCGAATTACCCCTTCTGCACGATCGAGCCCAACGAGGGGATGGTGAGCGTGCCCGATGATCGGCTGGCACGGATCGTGAAATTCATCCCGCCCCAGAAGGTGATCCCGGCCGCCCTCAAGCTCGTCGATATCGCCGGGATCGTGAAGGGGGCGAGCGAGGGGGAAGGCCTCGGCAACAAGTTTCTCTCGCACATCCGCGAGGTCGACGCGATCCTCCAGGTGGTGCGGTGCTTCGAGGATCCCGACGTGATCCACGTGGCGGGCAAGGTCGATCCGGTGTCCGACATGGAGACGATCGAGATCGAGCTGATGCTCGCCGACATCCAGCATCTGGAAAATCTCCTTCCCAAGGCGGAACGGGCGGCGAAGAGCACCGACAAGGAGGCCAAGCTCAAGGTCGAGGCGATGAAGAAGTGCCTCGCCCATCTGGCCGAGCAGAAGCCGCTTCGCACGCTCGTCCTCGACGAGGCCGAGAGGAAGGCCGTCAAGGAATTCGGCCTGCTCACGGCCAAGCCGATCCTCTACGTGGCCAACGTCGACGAGACCGATCTCGATGGCCGGGGGCCGCTCGTGCACCGGGTCCGTGAGGCGGCGACGAAGTCGGGCGCCGAGGTGGTGCCGGTATGCGCCAAGCTCGAGGCGGAGATCGCCGAGCTCGACGAAGCCGACCGCGGCGAGATGCTCGCCGGCGCCGGCCTGACGGAGCCGGCGCTCGCGGCGCTCGCCCGGGCCGCCTACAAGACGCTCGGCCTGCAGAGTTATTTCACGGCCGGCGAAAAGGAGGTGCGGGCCTGGACGGTGCCGGTGGGTGCCACGGCCCCGCAGGCGGCCGGCGTGATCCACACCGACTTCGAAAAGGGCTTCATCCGCGCCGAGATCTATGCCCTCGAGGATCTCGAGCAGTACCAGACCGAGAAAGACATCCGCGCCGCCGGCAAACTCCGCGTCGAGGGCAAGGACTACCTGATGCGCGACGGCGACATCTGCCACTTCCTCTTCAATCGGTAGGCAGGAGGGCGAGCACCGCTCGGCCGCAGGGTGGATGGCGGGTCGGCGGCGATCTGGCATCGATCGGGATCGTGGTGACCGGTTGGTGCAGTCGCGCGGACGCACCCCCGGACTTCCGTCCGGGGCTTTTATGACGATGGCGCGCGCACACCCGATACAAGCCCCGGACGGAAGTCCGGGGGTGTGGTGGTGTCGGGGCACCGTGGAGGCACCACGACACCGCACGATGAATGATCCACGACGACGTTGCTGCACCACATCCAGCAATCGTCCGCGAGGGGCTGCCCATCCCCTCGAGCCGGCGTAGGCGGCGAGCGTAGGCAGGATGCCGAAGCGAAGACGCCTCCGAGCGAGCGAAGGACAGGATGTCCGTAGCGAGCGTCCGGCGAGAGGGTGTGGGCAGCCCCGAGCCCCCACCATCACGACGGATGCCCGACCTCACTCGCGACATCCTCCGGCAGCCACTCCCCCTCGTCGGCGTCGGCCGCACCGGCCGCCCCGGGGCCGAAGCCTTCGGCGTATTCGTCGACGTGCTCCTCCCGGGCGGTCTCGCCGAGGAAGGAATACATCACCGGCACCAGGATGAGCACGAGGACGGTCGTGGTGGCCAGACCGAACGCCAGGGACGTGGCCATCGGCACGAGGAACTGGGCCTGGAAGCTCTTCTCGAGCAACAGCGGCATGATGCCGCCGACCGTCGTGAGGCTCGTGAGCAGCACCGGACGGAACCGCAGGCAGCCCGCTTCCCGCAGCGCCATCCGCAGGGGGTGCCCTTCCCGGATTCGATGATTGATGAAGTCGATGAGTACGATCGAGTCGTTCACCACCACGCCGGCCAGGGCGACGAGGCCGAACATGCTGAAGAGCGTCAGCGGCATCCCCATGAGGGCGTGGCCGAACACCGCGCCGGCACAGCCGAAGGGAATCACCGCCAGGATCAGAAGCGGCTGGACGTACGAGCGAAACTCCATCGTGAGGAGCACGAACATCGCGAACAGCGCCACGACGAAACCCACGCCGAGGCTCCGCAATGAGTCGTTCGTCTGCTCCTGCTGCCCCTCCCAGCGAACGCGCACCTCCGGGTATTCGGCGAGCAAGGTCGGTATCAGCCGCCGCTCCATGTCGGCGGTGATCTGGCCGCTGGTGAGCGAACTGGTGGCCACGTCGATGTCGGCCGTGACGGTGATCGACCGCTTCTGACCGAGGCGATTGATCTCGGAGTAGCCCCGGACGACGGTCACGTCAGCCAGTTCACCGATAGGCCGCTTGATGCCGTCGGGGCCCGTCACGCGGATGTCGTCGAGCGACGCGAGGCTGCGGCGTTCCTCCTGCGGGTAGCGAACCATGAGCTTGACCTCGTGCCGGCCGCGTTGCAGCCGCATCACCTCCTCGCCGTAGAAGCTCGCCCGGATCGTGCCGGCGAGATCGGCGAGCGACACGCCGAGAGCCTCGGCCCGCGGCTTTACCTTGACCTGGTATTCCCACTTGCCCGGCCGCGAGTCGTCGTCGATGTCGATTACGCCCGGGTATTGCCCGAGCCACTCCTTGCACCGCTCGACGGCCGCCTCGAGCTGCCGAACGGCATCGGGAGTCGAGGGTGCGAGCAGTTTGAATTCGATCGTCTTGCCGCCCGGGCCGATGTTCTCCGTGCCGTAGACGAGGGTTTCCGTGCCGGGAAAGTCGCCCGCCAGCCGCCGCCACTCGCTGATGAACTCTTCGCTCGTGACGTTTCGCTGCTCGCCCGGCACGAGTTCGAGGGCCACCGCCCCCACGTGGCTCCCGCTCATGCGGGCGTCGGGGCCGACCTCGCCCTGGGCGGCCACCTGGCCGACGGCGCGATGCACGAGCTGGAGGATCGAGGCATCGGAGGGGGAGAGTCGGCCGGCCGCGGTGACGGCGGCCTCCTCGATCCGCAGCGTGGCCGCCTCGGTGACGCTCGCCGGCGTGCCGTCGGGAAACACGATCTTCGCGAGCAGCCGGTTGGCGTCGATCTTTGGAAAGAGCTGGAACGGCGTCCGCCCGCTGCGAACGACCCCCAGGCAGGCGAGCAGCACCGCCAGGGCCATGGCCATCGTGGCCAGCCGATGGTCGAGGGCGGCGTCGAGGATCGGGGAGTAGACGTGCTTCACGAACCACTTGAGCCCCCGGTCGCACACCCGCTGGAGAGCGGCCACCACCGGGAGGAGCAGCTTGAGCGGAGCCAGTGCGATGCCCAGCAGGGTGAACACGAGATTCGTGCGGTGGGCGAGGTGGCCCGGCAGCACGAGCGTGCTCTCCAAGAGCGACATCAGGAGCGTGCAGATGAAGGCGAAGGGCATCACGGCGATGAACTTGCCCATCACCCCGGTGACGAAGCACAGGGGCAGAAACGTGATCACGGTCGTGAGGACCGCGGCCACCACGCTGGGAATCACCTCCACCGTGCCGTCGATGGCGGCGTCCGCGAGCGGCTTGCCCATGCGGCGGTGCCGGTCGATGTTGTCGCTGACCACGATGGCGTCGTCGACCACGATCCCGATCGCCATCAGGAAGGCGAACATCGAGAGCATGTTGAGTGTCTGATCGGTGATCTGCATGAGCGCGCCCGTGCCCAGCATCGCGAAGGGGATGCCGAGGGCCACCCAGAACGCGATCTTCAGATCGAGAAACAGGGCGAGGATCACGAACACGATCACGAGCCCCTGAAGTCCGTTGCTCACGAGCATGGCGAGCCGATCCCGGACATCGATCGACTGATCGGACCAGACGGTGAGCGTGTAGCCGTCGGGCAGCCGGGCCGAGGCCACATAGTCTTTGACGACGGCCACCATGGCGAGCAGATCCTCGCCGGAGGCCCGGTCGATCGAGATCACCATCCCCTGGCGGCCGTTGATCCGGTTGGTGGCGGCGACATCAGTGAACTCGTCGCGCACCGTGGCCAGGTCGCCCACCGTGATCACGATGCCGTCGGGCAGCGTGACGAGCGGGAGCCGGGCGATGTCGGCCCCCACATACCGCTTGTTCTTGCCGCGGAGGAGAATCTCGCCGCTCTCGCTGCGGATCGTGCCGCCGGGGATCTCCAGGTTCTCCCGGCGGACGATCTCGGCCACCTGCTGGAGCGAGAGGCCGTATTTCCGGAGCGTGTGCTCGGAGATCTCGATGTCGATCTGGTAGTCCTTGGCCCCGAGGAGGTTGGCCGCCGACACGGCCGGCAGGGCGAGTAGGTCGTCGCGCACCCGTTCGGCCACCTCGCGGAGTTGCAACTCCGACACCTCCTCTCCCGCCGGCAGGTCGGGCGCCAAGACCCCCACCTTGATCGCCGGCGTGCGGAGCGTGACCTGCTCCACCTTCGGATCCTCGGCGAGCACCGGCAGGCTGGGAATCCGCTCTACTTCGGAGCGGATTTCTCCGAGCGTCTTCTGCACATCCTTGACGCTGTCGAGCAGCTCGAACACGCAAAAGCCAGATCCTTCCTGGGCGACGCTCGTGATCTTCTTGATGCCCGACACGCTGCGGCAGGCCTCTTCGATCTTCTGGCAGATGCCCTCCTCGACCTCCTCCGGCGTGGCGCCGGGATAGGGCACCGTGACGAGCACGATCTCCAGTTCGAACTCAGGAAACACCTCCCGGCGCATGCTGGCGAAACTCAGCGCGCCCACCGCCAGCACGGCGATGAGCAGCGTGTTCATCGCCGGCATGTTCTGGACGGTCCAGGTGATGATGCGCTTCATACGGTCACCGTGGGGCCGGGCGGGCCCCGGCGGCAGGCCTGGTTTCGGGCGGGACTGCAGCTGTCGGCACGCCGATCGGGTCTTCCGCCGCGGGTGTGCCGTTCTCCACGAGCGCCATGCCTGGCCGGGCATTCGTCAGCGGGGTCGTGATCACGTGATCGCCCGGCATCAGCCCGGTCGGATCGGCCTCGAAGAACGCCCGGCCGCCGGAGACCTGCACCGGACGGGCCCGCACGATCTCGAGCCTTCCGTCGCGCAGCAGCCACACGTCGCCCCCCGGCCGTCGCGCCTCGTCGGGAATGCTGACGATCTCATGCGCGGCATCGACGTGTACCCGGACCTGCACGAACATCCCCCGCAGCAGGGCCCGCGGTGCGCCGGGCGGCAGCTTCGGCAGGGCGTCGCCGTAGCGGTCGAGAGCCCGCACCGCCTCGGGGTCGGGCACGATCACCCGGCAGGGAAGCGTGCGCGTTCGCTCGTCGAGGCCGCGTCCTTCCTGCCGCGCGAGGCTGCCTGTCCATTCGTAGCGGGCGTCACGGATCGTGAACACCACGGTCGCCGGCACGTCGAAGGCGTCGTGCACGCCCCGTTCGAGGTCGGCCGCCTGGCTACCCCAGACCCGGGCCACCTCGTCCATCTGCAGGCTCGTCCGCACCTCGGCGCTGCTCGTGTCTTCGATGGTGACGAGCGGCGTTCCCTTGGCCACGAACGAATCCTGCTCGACCTGGGCCGTGACCACGATGCCAGCCGCGGGCGCCGTCACACGCGTGCGGGAGAGGTCGAGTTGGGCCCGTTCGAGGAGCGTGCTGGAGAGCGATCTGGCCTCCTGGAGCCGGTTGCGCCGCTTCACGAGCACGCGGCCCTGGCCCTCGAGCACGGTGAGCGACGAGGAGGCCGTGAGCTCGTCGCGGATCGCCCGCTCATGCTCCGATTCCGTGATGATCCGGTTGTTCTTGAGGCCATCGAGCCGCTGCGACTCGCGACGGGCCAGATCCACCTGGCGGCGGGCGAGAGCGATCGACTCCTTGTTATGAGTGATCTCCTCGTCGATCTCGTCGATCGACAGTTCCGCCTGCCGCACCTCGCGCTCGAGGCGGGCGACCTCCAGCTCGTAATCGCGGGGGTCGATCTCGAACAGCAACGTGCCGGCCTTCACGAACCGGCCTTCGCGGCATTCATCGGACTTCCGCAGCACGCGGCCCGACACCTCGGCGGCGAGCGTCACCTCGCGGAGCGGCACGACGACGCCATCGGTCTCGATCGCGAGCCCGCCCGGCTCCACGGTGGCGGTGATGGTCTGAACCGGCACCGGCTTCGGTTCCTCGGGGAGGCGACGCTCCGGAGGCGGCTGGCTCCCCATGAGCACGAAGGCGGCCACGCCGACGCCGAGAATCACCAGCGGGGTCAACCAACTCAGAAGGGTGCGGAGGATATTCATGCGGGGGGATGGGGTTCGGAACCGACGAGGGGCGGGGCCTTGCCGAAAGCGGCGAGGGCGTAGCGGGTGACGTGGACGGCGAGTTCTTCGGGCGTGTGCCGAGCGGCCAGTTCGTCCGCTGGCACGAGCATGCGCACGACGTCGCCTGCCGCCCGATAGAGGAAGCATTGGCCGACGATGCTCAGCGCGATCCGGCGGAGTTCGGGCTGCGGCAGCCGACCTGCCGCGAGGGCGTCGAGGATTTCGATCAGCATGGCGAAGTGCGGCCGGATGTAGTCCTCGACGAGTTCGCGGCAGGCCTCGGTGGGCTGGAGCACCTCGCGGAGCATGAGGCGGGCCTGCCAGGGGGGCTGACCGAAGCCGAGCATCCGCTCGAGCATGTTGCGGACGAAGCCGTGCAGCCGATCTTCCGCGGACGTGCCGGGCGGCATCTCAGAGAGCGGCACCTGCCGCACCCGCTCGCGATGGGCGTGCTTGACGCTCTCGATGTAGAGCCGCCGCTTGTCGCCGAAGTAGTAGTTGACGGCAGCCACGTTCACGCCGGCGGCGAGGCAGATGTCGCGGACCGTCGTGGCCTCGTAGCCACGTTCGGCAAACTCCTGCCCCGCGGCCGAGAGAATCCGCTCCCGCGGCTCGTCACCGGCAGGCTTCGGGCCCGGAACCGCAGTATCCGGGGAAGGAGCGATCGCAGCAGGAGTCGTTGAAACCGTCGCCATAGATCGCCCTGAAAGGCCTGTTTGAAACAGGTGTTTAACTTCAGTGTAGACCGGTTTCCGCGGATGGCAAACCCGATTATCCGGGGCGTTTGATCAAGCGCGAGGGCGACCCGGGTGATCGCCCTCTAGCACCGCTTTGGCGCACCGCCGGCCGCTCTCGAGGGCGCCGTTGATCGACGCCGAACTGCAATGGTCGCCGCACAGAAACAGCCCCGGGGCAAGGGCGGGGTCGATCTGCCGCCGCGCCCGATCCGCCGGCGTCTCCCCAGGGAGTGCGGCGGGCACGTGCACCGTCACAAGCGGCCGCCAGTCGCGCACGGCCGTGCCGAACCAGCCGCTCGCCTGGCGCCGGATCTCGGCGGCGAGTGCATCGTCGCTCCCCGTCCAGCTGCCGCGCACCGACACGGTCACGAGCGCCGCGCCCGGCGGGGCGTATCCGGCGGCCACGTCGGAGGGCACCGTGAGGTTGTCGATCGGCCCTTCGGGCTCGGCGCTCACGACGAGTGTGGGTGACGCGAGCGGTGACCGCGCGGCTGCGAAGGCGACCAGTCTCGTGCCCTTCCACGCGCGGTCGGCCCACGGGCCGCGGAGCGATGCGGGCACGAGCCGCGCGGCGGTCGTCACGTCGGTCGCCACGACCACATGTCGCGCGGTGAGCACACGCTCATCGGCGAGCACCACGCGCGCCGGTTCGCCCCCACGCCCGGGTTCGATCCGGCGCACCGGGCAGCCTGTCACCACCGTGTTCTCGGGCAATCCGGCGGCCAGCTGCCGCGGAATCGCCTCCATGCCGCCCCGCGGCAGACAGGCGTTTCCCAGGGCGAACATCGCGAAGTCGAAGAGAAACACCGGGCTCGCGGTGGCGAGCGCTCGCTCCAGAAACACGCCCCCAAAGAACGGCACGAAGAACCGGTCGATAAAGGCCGGCGAAAATCCCCGCGTCTCCAACTCCGCGAGGGTCGTCCGCTCGGCCGCGCCGGCAGGGGCGTCGGGATCGAGCCCGCCGTCACGGAGGCCGCGGATCGCCTCGGCCCGCAGCCACGCCGTCCGCAGACCGTCCGCGAGACCGACGCTGCCGTCGAGGAGACCGCCGAGCGCCGCGAGCGGCCGCCGCCACGGATCGGCCACCCGCCGAAGCCGGCCGCGGTCGGCGACGAGTGCGCCGGGCTCGAACCGGCCCAGGTCGAGCGCCGCGAGATCGAGCTGGCGGCGGCCTTCCGGATAGGCGTCGTTGTAGACCTGGAAACCGCGGTCGACCCGAAATCCCTCCACCGTGTCGGTCGCCACCCGGCCGCCGACGCGCTCGGCCGCCTCCACGACACTCACGGTCCATCCTGCCCGCACGAGCGTGCGGGCACAGGTCAGTCCTGCGAGCCCCGCCCCCACAACGATGCAGTCGGGCGGCGGTGGAGTGTCAGAACCCTGCGCGGCCGGGCGCGAATGGTTCATGCCCCTTCCTCCTGATCGCCTGCCTCCCGATCGGCGAGCATGCGGACGACCCAGCGGGCCGCGGCCAGACCGCTCGCCGCCGCCCCTTCCACCTTGGGCCCGGCAAACGCATCACCGCAGCAGACGATCGGCGGCGCGTGACAGACGGCCACGAGCGGCTGCTCGACGAGCGTCGTCGGCTGGGCGAACTTCCAGCGGTGCAGCGACTGTTCCACGACGCACGTGGCCGGGTCGCCGTCGAGCCACGGTCGCACCTGCTCGAGCAGCAGCGCCGCCACTTCCGCCGGCGGATGATCGAAATGCTCGCGGGAAAAACTGCCGCTCGCGTGGACCGTGAGCGCCGGCACGGGCGAGATGCCCTTCTGAAAATTGTCGGCCAGCCAGGCAATGTCACCGGTCGTGTCGGCGGCGAACTGGATCGCCCCCGGCGGCGGTACGCGGCTGGGGCGGTCGAGCACGAGCATGAGGGTGAAGCAGGGATCGTAGGCCACCGCCTCCAGTTCCTGCCGGGCCGCCGGCTCGATGTCCACCGCTGCGAGGAGCGTGAGCGACTGCGGCACCGGCGCCGTGAGGATCGCCGCGGCGGCCGTGAGCACCTCGGTCGCGAAGGCGACCTGCACGCGGCCGTCTGCCACCGTGACCGACGTCGCTTCGGCGGCGGTGCGGATGTCGCAGCGGCCCGGGTGATCGCGGCCCACGGCAAGCGCGGCCAGCCGCTTGGGCAGGTCGGTCATACCCCGGGCCCCGCGCCAGCGGGCATGGCCGTCGACCGCAGCCGCGACCGGGCCCGCCACCGTCTCCGCCCGGGCGAACCCATCGCACCAGACCGCCACGGCGCCGGCCTCGTGCGCCTCGGCCACGAGCCCTCCGAAGGCCCGGCCGCGGACGGTGAAGAACTGGGCCCCGTGATCACAGACGGCCGCGCCGATCCGCCGAGTCGCCATGCGGCCTCCGATGCCCCGCGACTTCTCCACGACGAGCACGCGACAGCCGGCGGCGATCAACGCTCCCGCCGCCGCCAGCCCGGCGATGCCGGCCCCGATGACGATCACGTCCCAGACGCCATCCTCGGCGTCCGTTTCTGCAGCGGCGCGATCGGCAACATTCACACCCAACTCCTCGAGGTTCCGGACCGCCCCGGTCGCGGCACGTGCGAGAATGGTAGCAGGAGCAGGTTGGCATCGACACGGACCAGCGACCCATCCGCGAGGGGCTGCCCGCACCATCGAATAGAAGCCCCGGACGGAAGTCCGGGGGTGTGGTGGTGATGGGGCACAACCGAGGCACCACGACCACGCACATGACTGATCTCCACCGACGTTGCTGCACGTGCGTGGGGCGAGAATGGCTCGTCGGCGGGGATCGGGCATCAACTGGGGTCGTGGCACCCGGTTGGTGCAGTCGCGCGTACGCACCCCCGGACTTCCGTCCGGGGCTTTTATGAACCGCGAGAAGATTGCGAGGGGCTGCCCGTGCCATCGAGCCGGCGTAGGCGGCAAGCGAAGCCCGGAGGGCGAAAGCGCAGACG
>Ga0114946_10003188_pt1 | contig 11136 bp, 9 predicted proteins | sample WalLakDeSediment_FD_88676 | JGI IMG/M metagenome (GOLD analysis project Ga0114946, IMG submission 88676) | Lake sediment microbial communities from Walker lake, Nevada to study Microbial Dark Matter (Phase II) - Walker Lake 11/02/13 Deep Sediment | ecosystem: Environmental > Aquatic > Freshwater...
GAGCTCGGCGCCAATGTTCTGGCCCACGCCCACGTCGGCGATGTCGATGGAGAGGACCTCGTAGGCCGTGCCGGAATCGAGCCCCTTCTGGAGGACCACCCTGGAGATGTTGTCCGGGCTTTCGAGAACGGCCTTGTGGGACTCGGCGGACCCGATGGTGGAGACGATTCCCTCCCCCACCCGGGCCAGGATGGTCTCTTCCCCGGCTCCACCCACCAACCGATTGATGTTGGCCCGAACCGTGACGCGGGCGATGGCGATGAGCTGGATGCCGTCCTTGGCCATGGCCGCCACCCGGGGGGTGTTGATGACCTTGGGATTCACCGAGACCTGTACCGCCTCAAGGACGTCCCTCCCCGCCAGGTCGATGGCTGCCGCCTGCCGGAAAGACAGGTCGATGTTGGCTTTGTCGGCACTGATGAGGGCCCGGACCACACGATCCACCGAGCCACCTGCCAGGTAGTGGGCTTCCAGATCGTTGATGTGGAGATCCAGGCCGGCCTTGTTGGCCCAGATGAGGGGCCGGACCACCGCCGGCGGGCTCACCTTTCGCAGTCTCATTCCCACCAGGTAACCGATCCCCACCTTGACTCCGGCGGAGATGGCCTCGATCCACAGCCGGACCGGGATGGCCCAGGCGATGAACGAGATGAGGATGATGGCGCCGACGATGAAGAAGGTGGTGGTAATGAGGATTTGTTCGTCCATGGAGCCAAACCTCCGTCGAAACCGGATCCACCGCGGGCGGACCTCGATATGTGGTTGAGAGCGCGCTTCCCGAACCTAATTCCTCTGGAGCCAATCTTCCACTGCGGGCTCCTTCCAGCTAGCCCTGGGACGTAGGGCCTTCCGGCAGTTGCACTTCATTGGGCCTCAAGGGCCTTACCACCAGGCGGTAGCCTTCCGAGCTCACCACCCGAACATTCGTCCCGTCCTCCACCCATCCCGATTCCGCCACGGCGTCCACCCGTTCCTCCCCCACCAGGACCGTCCCTGCGGGCCTGAGATCGGTGAGGGCCACCCCTTCCAGCCCCACCAGTTCCGGCCGGCGGACCGCCGACGCCCACCCCTCCGCCCGGTCGCCCTTCGTCACCAGGAAGACTCCGCTCCTGGCCAGCCGGCTGCTCTGGGGCAAGTGCCGGAGGAGAGCCCAGGAGGTGACCATGATGATGAGGAGGCTGGTGGAGAGGACCGCCCCGGCCTGGGCGAAATCCGGAAGGGTCGCCAGATCGCCCACCATGGCCATGTACACCCCGGCCAGGACCCCCGCCCCACCCAATACCCCGAATAGCCCGAAGCCTGGAACGATGAAGACCTCGACTCCGATGAGGACCAGCCCGATCCCGAAGAGGATGACGTCCTCCATCCCGGCCAGGCCGATGATGAGATGGGAGCCGAAGAAGAGGGACAGGGCCAGGAGACCGGCGAACCCTGCCAGCCCCAAGCCGGGGGACTTGATCTCGGCGATGAGGCCCAGGAAGCCCAGGGATAGAAGGAACGGCGCCACCAGGGGGTTGGAGAGGAATCGCACGATCCGCTCGGCCCAGTTCACCTGCATTCCCACCACCTGTGCACCCGCCAGGTCCAACTCGGCCAGGAGGGCGCTGAAATCCTCCACTTCCGTGGCGAACCCCAGTTCCACGGCCTCGGAGGTGGTGAGCGTCAGTAGCTTGCCGGCCTGCACCACGCCATCGATGGCGATATCCTCGTCCACCATGGCCTCGGCCACGGCCGGATCGAGCCCACGGGCCTCGGCAAGAGCCCTCATCTGGCTCCGCATGGCGGACACGATCTTCTCGGGAGCCTTCTCCCCGGATCCCACGATGGGTGTGGCGGCCCCCATGACGGAGGCGGGCCTCATGAAGACCTGCTCGGTGGCCAGGGCTATGAGGGCCCCGGCGGAGTAGGCGTGGCGGTTGACGAAAGCGTAGACGGGAACCTCCGAATCCGCGATGGCGTTGGCGATGCGCTGCGCCGCATCCACCCGCCCACCGGGGGTTTCGATGTCCAGGATGACCGCCGCGGCCCCGCTGGCCCTGGCCTGCTTCAGGCTACGCTCCACGAATGGCGCGAGCCCCAGCTCGATGTCACCCTGCACCGGCACCTGGATCACCAGGGGGGGCTGCTGGCCGAGAACCCCCAAGGGGCTAGCGAACAGGCCGGCTACAAGGCCGAGCATGGCGACGAGTGCGTTGCGACCGGTCATCTCCCATCCTCTCCGAAGGGGTACGGAATCAGGGCTACCCCGCACCTGCAAGAAAAATCCGCTCCCCGGATGGTCCCGAGAGCGGAGGGCGATCCCGCGGCTGCAAAAGGGATCAGGGTAGTTCCGCTCCCAGAAGCTGGCACGCATAGTAAGCTCGGCGAATGGCAAGAGGATAGTCTCCCTCGCCCAAAGCTTCCCTCGCCCCGTTCATCAGCCTGCGGATCCGGGTCAACTCCTGATGGGAATACGAAACAGACCGGTCGTTTCTTCGAAGGGCTTCATCGGCACGCTCCACCAGGTCCAGGGCCACCCGCTCAGGGGTCACCTCCCAGAGGGCATCCACGGACCTAAGGGCCAAGAGGAGCGCTTCCTCGCCTCTTCCAGTCGACAGCGCGGCCCACGCCTCCCCATGGAGGCCCAAGGAGCGATCGAGGGCCAGTCGAATGCCATCGGAGGCCAGGTCGGACCCAGCATTTCCCGCGGCCGACAGCCTCTCGTCGTTCCCCTGGAGGAACTCGCCGACGCCGGCCTCGCCGAGGACCGGATAGAGCCGCTGTATGGCAGACGGATACACCAGGGAGCGAAGATGGGCCCCTTCGTTCCCCCCGAGCCTCCAGGACTCCCACCAGGCATCCGCCTCGGCGGAGCCCTCAAGGGCCATACCGTTGTCCGCCAGGAGATGGGGAACGCTGGGGAGCTGCTCGGCGAAGAGGACGGCACCGTGGGTCTCGGACGCTACCGCCAAGGCTAATGGATTGTGCTGGACGTCCTGACAGGCGGACACGGCGAGTGTCCCGGCGACACACATCCCGGCGAGAAGGGGATGGCGAAGATGGAGGCGACTGAGGGACAAGAGTCTGGACATCCTCTGCAACAGTGAATGTGCGAGCCGCCTAGCCGGCGGGAGGCACGGAACAATTACGCTCCCCTGCTGAGCAGGGAGCGTGCCAGGAAGAGTGGGGGTCCAGGCCGGAGGTCCGGACTTCCTTGTCCCCTCCCGCCCCCACCTCGATAGCTTCCCGACCGGACGATCGTTCGACAAGAGAATTATGGGGTTTCCGGACCATTGGCGAAAGGGGAGGCCTATTCCTGCCCCAGGAGGGCACATGCCCAGGAAAGATCCTTGAGCCGCCGGCTGGTGCCATGGGGCGCTGGGCGCCGGCGTGGCCTACGGCATCGTGCTTGTCTATGTCCTCACCTCGGGAGTGTCGGCGGTGGGGTGGACGAACACGTTCCAGGGAATCTTCATGCTGGTCATCGCCTCAATGTCCACGGGGGATGCGCTCCTCCACGCCGGGGCCTCCGTGGCGGTGGAGGACGGAATCCGGCCCTTCCGGGAGTTGGACGACAGGCGGCGACGCCTGCTCATGAGCGGTCTGGTGGGCGGCGCGGCCGTGACCCTCTTCTTCTTCTTCCAGGGCCACCTCCGCCCCTTCGACCTCCACGAAGGAATCCTGGGCCTCCTGGTGCACTCGCCCGTTCTCCTGGGCGTCAGCCTACTCACCCGGGACCCGGAGCCGGACCGGGCCAAGGCCTTTATACGGGCTGCCGGAGGACCCGGCGGGGCCGTGAGCTAACGGGGGTGAGCGGGGAGCCGGGGCTCAGTCGTCCACGACGAGGGTCCGCCAGCGATTCCCCATGGAGGCCACCAGTTGGGAGGACTGCCCCGGGGGAACCCGCAGCGGGAACAGGCTGCCGGGAGGCGTGACCCCCCGAATGAGATGGGGGTTGAGCTCCCGGATCCTGGAGGGAGGGACGTTCATGGACGACGCCATCCTGTTCAGGGATGTCCCTCCCGGAACCCAGACCCGGTCGAAGTGCACGGGGTTGTCACGCTCCACCAGGTGGAACCCGTAGGTCTCCGCCGCCCGGCTCAGGAGGATGGCCGCAAGGATCTTGGGCACATATTCCCGGGTCTCGGGGGGGAGATGCTCGATGATGTCCCAGTAGATGGTCTCGTCCCCTACCTCCCCCGCCGGCCGAGACCGGAGGGCCAGAGCCACTCTTCCAGGACCGGCGTTGTAAGCGGCAGCTGCCAGGTACCACGATCCGAACTGTTCGTGAAGGGCCTGGAGATAATCCAGGGCGGCCTCCGTGGCTCGAATCGGGTCCCGGCGCTCATCCACGTACTCGTCGATGCGCAGCCCGAACTGCTGGGCCGTGGGACCCATGAACTGCCACATCCCGGTTGCCGACGCGCTGGATATGGCCACGGGGCTGAAAGCCGATTCGATGGCTGCGAGGTAGATGAGGTCGCCGGGAAGGCCCCGTCTTTCCAGGGCGTCGCGGATCATATCGGAGTAACGGCCCTCCCGGGCCAGGTACAGCTCGAACTCCGGTCGCATGTCCGTGAGGTAACGCCGCATCCACCGTTCCACTCGGTGGTTCACGTCCACAGGAAGGTAGAGGGTGGGGGCCAGGTCGACGACCTGGGGAACCGGGGGTGCCTCGTCGCCCTTGGGCTTGGAAAGATGGACAAAGGCCGCGGCGGTGAGGGCGAGGACCGCCAGAATCGGAAGACGGTAGAGAAGCGGGGGAAGGCGGCGGAGCCGGCTTCGCATCAGGATCGGTCGTGTAAGCAGGAGAAGAGCATTGACCGGGAAGCCCGGTCTTCGACGCTCGCCTTTCAGTCTATCATTCACGGTCATTTATCTCCTCAGGTCGAGTTCGCCGAGACGAACTCCTGCGCCCGGTCTTGCCGCAGCAAGATCCCGGAGCAGATGAGCCAGGAAAATCGAAGTTGAGTTGGTCCTAGTACCGGCAGCCCCAAAAAAAGATCCGTCCCTGCCCCGAGGCAGAGACGGACCCGGAAACCTTCGAATGCGACTATTCCTGGGGATATACCGACACAAACTGGCGCTTAGCCCGCCGCTCGAAGGTCACAATGCCGTCATCGAGGGCGAAGAGGGTGTCGTCACGTCCCTTTCCGACGTTGCGCCCAGGATGGAACTTCGTGCCGCGCTGCCGGACGATGATCCCTCCAGCCAGGACAGACTCTCCGCCGAAACGCTTCACTCCCAGACGCTTCGCGTTGCTGTCCCGACCGTTTCGGGTCGACCCTACGCCTTTCTTGTGTGCCATCGTTACCTCCGAAAGAGCCCCGTGGCTCCGCGCCGGTCCGGATCAGACGGAGATCTCGTCCACCCGGATCTCGGTGAATCCCTGCCGGTGACCTTGCTTACGGCGATAATTCTTCCGCCGCTTGCGCTTGAACACGATGATCTTGCGATCCCGCCCATGGCGAACCACCTCTGCCATCACCTTGGCCCCCTCCAGGACGGGGGAGCCAACCTGAACCTCCGCACCGTCGGAAGCCAGGAGCACGTCATTGAAGGTGATGGACTCGCCGGGCTCAACCTCCAGGCTCGGCACCCGGATCTTCTTTCCGGGTTCCGCCCGAAACTGTTTTCCGCCCGTTCGGAACACTGCGTACATTAGGGTCCTCGAGTCAGGAAGCCGCACTCATCGTATAGCCTATGAAAGGTATGGAAGCAGGCCTTCCGGTCAACCCCGCTGGAACACTGAACTCGGTCCCACCCGTCGACGGACCTCAGGACCACTGATGAGAGGCCGGGAATGCCCCCACTCCACTCAGCCCGTCACATACCTCTCGGTGACGTCCGTGGAAGCCGGTCCCGCCAGGAGACGGTATTCGTCCTGGCGCATGAGGGGATCGTCCAGAAGATCAACCTTCATCTTCGTCCGCTTCTGGATTCCGGGCAGAAAGCCCGACTCCTGCTCCAGGATCTGCAAGGCGACCTCGGGGTGCAGACGCACCACTATCCGCTTCTCCTTGCCCTCCGCCCCTACCCGGCTGAGGCTCCTCTCGATCCTTCGCACCACCGTGGCCGGAGAATAGACCCGTCCGGCTCCGCCGCAGTGGGTGCAGGTCTGCGTCAGGGCCTGGAAGAGGGAGGGGCGGACCCGCTGACGGGTCATCTCCACCAGCCCCAAGTCTGAAATCTCAAAGGCCCGGGTCCTGGCACGATCGCGCCCAAGGTGGCTTCGGAGCTCGTGGAGGACCCGGTCCCGGTCCTTTTGGGACTCCATGTCAATGAAGTCGCATACGACGATCCCGCCTATGTCCCGTAGGCGCAGTTGCTTGGCGATCTCCCGGGCCGCATCCAGGTTGGTCTTGAGGATGGTGTGCTCGGGATCTTTCTTCTTCTTCCCGGTGAAGCGCCCGGTGTTCACGTCGATGGACACCAGGGCCTCCGTGGGCTCAATGACGATATAGCCCCCCGATGGCAGGATCACCTTCTTCTCGAACCCCTTCTGGAGATCCTCATCGATCCCGTACCTGTCGAAGAGGGGCAGCCGGTTGCTGTAGAGGTGCAGGCGGTCCAGGAGATCGGGATCCACTCGCCGGACGTAGCTGGCGATCTCGGCGTGGACTTCCTTGTTGTCTACCGTCAGGGAGTCGAACTTGTCGCTGAAGAGATCCCGAATCACACCGCTGATGAGCTTGGCCTCTCCGTGGACCAGGGCCGGAGCCTCGGAGGTGCCGGCCTTGCTCTGGATCTCCTGCCACCGTTCGTGGAGCCTCTTGAACTCCTTCTCGAAGGTGTTCCGGTTCAGCTCCTCCCCCACGGTCCGGACGATGACACCCCCACTTCCGGCGGGAACGATCTCCTTGGCCAACTTCCGCAGGCGGGCCCGCTCCGCACGGTCCTCGATCTTGCGGCTCACGCCCACGTGGGAAGAACCAGGCATGAAGACCAGAAAACGCCCCGGGAGGGAGATCTGGGTGGTGAGGCGGGGACCCTTGGTGCCCATGGGTTCCTTGGTGACCTGAACCAGGACGTCCTGCCCCTGGCGAATCACATCCTGGATGGGCAGCTCTTTCCGGTTCCGGCGCCGGCCCCCGTTCTCTCCGTTCTCCTCGTCTTCGTCGGCCTCGTACTCCAGATCCGACGCATGAAGGAACCCGGCCTTCTCGGTACCGATGTTGACGAAGGCGGCCTGGATGCCGGGCAGAACCGCCTCCACCTTGCCGAGGAAGATGTCGCCCACCAGCCGGCCCTGGTCGGGTCGATCATTCATGATCTCCACCAAACGATCATCTTCCAGCAGCGCCACCCACGACTCCTGGGGGGAGGCGCTGACCAAGATCTCTCTTTTCAATGAACTGAAGTTCCTTATTGGCGGCGCCCCACAGATCCCGGGTCTCTCGTGGATCCCGCACCCGCCCGCCCAGGGCGAAGTCAAAGCCTGCCGGGCGGATGGCAGCCATCCCGAGAACACCGAAAACGAAGGGCCCGCTCGAACTCTGTTAGCGGATCGCGAGGCGCGATCACATCTTGTCCGGCGCCTTCAGCTTTCGAAGGCTTCCCGCACGAGGTGCCGACCGATCACGATCCTTTGAATCTCACTCGTACCTTCCCCGATCTCACACACCTTGGCATCCCGCATCATCCGCTCCACGGGGTAGTCCTGGGTATACCCCACCCCCCCGAGAAGCTGGACGGCCTGCGTTGTGGCTCGCATGCATAGCTCCGAACAATAGAGCTTCGCCATGGCGGCCTCCTTCCCAAATGGCCGGCCTTGGTCTTGAAGCCACGCCGCATGGTAGGTCAGATGTCTTCCTGCCTGGATCTCGGTGGCGAGGTCGGACAGGCGGAACTGGACAGCCTGGAAGTCCCAGATCTTACGCCCGAACTGCTCACGGGTTCGCGTATACTTGAGCGCCTCATCGAACGCTCCCTGCGCCAGGCCCAGGGAGAGAGCCGCAACCCCTACCCGTCCCGCATCCAAGGTCTCCATGAAGTTCACGAAGCCCCTGCCCTCCTCACCGAGCCGGCTCCCTTCCGGAACGAAGGCATCCTCCAGGAGGAGCTCCCTTGTATCGGAAGCCCGCCAGCCCAGCTTGTCTTCCTTCTTTCCCGCACGGACCCCCGGAGTGTACTCCAGATCCGGCCAATGACCTACCCCAAGAACCTTGGTACGATCCACGTCCGTGGTGGGCTTACAAACCACGAAGCTGGTGATGCCCCTGGAGCCTCCCTCGGGATCGGTGACAGCCGTCACGGTGAAGATCTCACCCACGCCGGCGTGGGTGATGAAGATCTTGGATCCATTCAGGAGCCACCCTTCCCCTTCCCGGACTGCCCTGGTGCGGGTTCCGGAAGCGTCGGACCCGGCTCCCGGCTCCGTGAGGCCGAAGCCTCCAAGAACCTTCCCGCCAGCCAGGAGGGGAACCCACTTCTCCTTTTGCTCCTGGGTGCCGAAAGACAGGATGGGAGAGGTTCCGAGAGTGGTGTGGGCGGAAACAGTGATGGAATGGCTCGCGTCCACCCGGGCCAGTTCCTCCACGGCCAGGGTATAACTCAGGTAGTCCCTTCCCATCCCACCGTACTCCTTCGGTACGGTGATTCCGAGCCACCCCCGTTCGGCCATGGCCTTTACGTTCTCCCAGGGGAACTTCGCCTCCTCGTCCAGGGCCCGGGCCACGGGCCCGATGGCTTCCCGGGCGAAGGCTCGAACCTCCTCCTGAAGCTCCCGATGTTGGTCGGTCAGGTAACGATCCATGGCTCTCTTCGGCATGCCGCTGAGGTTGAACAGGGGCGGTCCACGAAGGACGGTCGGCACGCTGGAAAGAAACTAGTCGCTGACTCCCCGGGCAAGAAGGGCCGATGCCGAACGGGTCGCCCACAGGGCTGCGGACCGGACCCTCAGGACGAGGTCTCGCCGGCAACGGTCGCATCCGGTACAACGTTGCTTCGGGACATCTTCCCCGAAGTATCCCAGGATCATGCGGCGGCGGCACGCTCGCCCCTTTGCGTAGTCCATGACCGACTGCACCTGGCTCTGGGCGATGGCCCTGAGCTCCGCCAGAGCCCGGAGGTTGGGGGAGGCGCCGTGGAGCGTGAGGACCAGCCGTTCGGATCCCGGGTCATGATTCCCGCCCGCCGGAGCAGCAGCGTCGGGGCGTCCATCGCGGCGTGGGCCTCGAAGCATTCCGTGGCCCGGATCCTCCACCTCCTCCAGGGAGAGGGCGCCACAGCGGGCCAGGGACCGGAGGCCCGGCAAGACCTTATCCCGGAGACCCAGCCCCATCCCCCGCTCCAGGTCCCCCAGATCCATTTCCACGGGTTCGTGGAGAGGGAACCGGGAGCGGATGTGCCGGTGAAGCTTCCGGAGCTCCGCCTCATCCGGATGGGAAAGGGACACGAACCGGTCGTGGATGGACCGATCCCGCGGATCGAAAAGGGCCACGCATCGAGCCGGAGCCCCGTCCCTTCCAGCTCGCCCCGCCTCCTGGTAATAGGCCTCCAAGCTCCCGGGCAGCTGATAATGGACGACTATTCGGACGTCCGACCGATCGATGCCCATCCCGAAGGCGTTGGTGGCGGAAACCACCGGCGCCGGGTCGTTGAGGAACCGATCCTGCACTTCGGTCCGGTATCCTGAGGAGAGCCCGGCGTGGTAGGCCACGGCAGGCAGTCCCCGGGAGGCCAGGGCTCGGCGAACGGCTTCCACCGCCTTGCGCGTGGATGCGTAGACGATCGTGGCTCCCTCCCGGCCCCGGAGAAGTGCTCGGATGGCGCGCATCTTTTCCCCGTGCCCGCGAGCTTCTCGTACCTCCCAGGAGAGGTTGGGGCGGTCGAAGGTTCCCAAGACCCTGAAGGGGTCATGAAGGCGGAGGCGTGCGGCGATCTCGTCCCGGACCCGGAGGGTGGCGGTGGCCGTCAGGGCCAGGACAGGGGCCGAGATCCAGGCGCGAGCCTCCCCGATCCGGAGGTACCAGGGGCGGAAGTCATGGCCCCACTGGCTGATACAATGGGCTTCGTCCACCGCCAGGAGGGACACGGGAAGGCGGGGCAGGGCGACCTGAAACGCCGGCACGTGGAGGCGCTCGGGAGACACCAGCAAGAGGCGGATCTCCCCGGCAAGGGCCCTGGCCAGAACCCGGCGCCGGTCCTCCTCCGACAGTGCGGAGTTCAGCACCTCCGCCACCAGTCCCGCCTTCCGGGCCCGGGCGACCTGGTCTTCCATGAGGGAGATGAGAGGGCTGATGACCAGGACCAGTCCTGGAAGGAGAAAAGCGGGAAGCTGGAAGCAGACGCTCTTCCCTCCCCCGGTGGGAAGGACCCCGAGGGCATCGCGCCCGCTGAGGACGGCCCGGATCAGGTCCTCTTGGCCCGGACGGAAGGCAGGATGGCCCAGGTGGCGCCGGAGGGCAGCCGTGAGGTCGGGTACGGTGCGGGATGGGCCTGGCATCCCCCAAGCTCAGCGGGGACTCGGGGCCATGGCATGGTCCGGGGGGTCCACAACCGCTCAAGGGCCCACGCGGAGCGATTCCCTAACCTGGATTTCCATGGCGCGGAGCGGTACGGAATTGACCTAACCCAACCGGGCCCGAACGGGAAGCGGCGACCGGGCCCGAACGGGAAGCGGCGACCGGGCTCGAACGGGGAGCGGCAACCGGGCCCGAACGGGGAGCGGCGACCGGGCTCGAACGGGGAGCGGCAACCGGGCCCGAACGGGCCAGCCCAGCCAGGGCGGTCAGCCCAACCAGGGCGCGCATCGCCCTGGGCCGCGAGCGAAAAGCAGAAGTGGACGCACTCCGGAGGATCGCTCTCTGCCTTCTGCTCGGATATCGAGCAAAAAGCCGATAGCGACCGTGCGGCGCGGCATCCGCTTCTACCTTCTGCTCGAAAAGCGGGCGAAAGGCGGATGACGTTGGGCGAGCCAACGTCGCTCTCTGCTTTCTTCTCGGTTTCGGGGCGAATTGGAGACCGGCAACCGGGCCCGAACGGGGACCGGCAACCGGGCCCGAACGGGGAGCGGCAACCGGGCTCGAACGGGGACCGGCAACCGGGCCCGAACGGGGAGCGGCAACCGGGCCCGAACGGGGAGCGGCAACCGGGCCCGAACGGGGAGCGGCAACCGGGCTCGAACGGGGACCGGCGACCGGGCCCGAACGGGGA
>Ga0114946_10003192_pt1 | contig 11133 bp, 6 predicted proteins | sample WalLakDeSediment_FD_88676 | JGI IMG/M metagenome (GOLD analysis project Ga0114946, IMG submission 88676) | Lake sediment microbial communities from Walker lake, Nevada to study Microbial Dark Matter (Phase II) - Walker Lake 11/02/13 Deep Sediment | ecosystem: Environmental > Aquatic > Freshwater...
AAAATATCTCCGCCGGTCGGCCGGCATGACCGCGCCCGAGATGTCCGAAATCGTGGTGGATGGGCGGGGTCTGGAGCCGCCGGAACCCATGGAAAAGGTGCTGGCGGCCCTGGATGCCTTGCAGCCGGGACAGCGAGTGCGCTTTCTCATTCACCGCCAGCCCTACCCGCTCTACGACATTCTGCGTCGTTACCATTACCGCTATGAAACGACCGAGGTCGGGGACAGTTGCTTCGAAATTCTGATCTGGCCGCCATGAATCCCGCCGGGCTGTCCTTCGAGCAGGCGCCGCCCATCGACGTGCCGCTGCGGTTTTTTCTGACCGCGCCCTGGTTTTTGGTGTTGGCGGCGGCGCTCTTGCTGTGGGAAGGGCCGTATGTCTTCGCCAGCCGCTGGCTGCCGGCCACGCTGGCGTTGACGCATCTGCTGGTGCTGGGGTTCATGGCCCAGGTCATGCTGGGCGCGTTGCTGCAAATGCTGCCGGTGATGGTGGGGGTGGTCGTGCCCCGTCCCCGACTGACCGCGACGCTGATCCATATTCCCCTGACGCTCGGCGCGCTGGCCCTGACCATCGCGTTTCTCAGCGGTATTCCCGGTTGGTTTCAAGGCGCCTGGTGGTTGCTCGGCCTGGGTTTTGGCGTCGCCCTGACCGCGATCGGTCTCGCGCTGTGGCGCGCGCCGGTGGCCAGCGGTACGGTGATCGCCCTGCGCTGCGCGCTGGGCGCCCTGCTGGTCACGGTCGGCCTGGGTTTGTTGCTCGGGGGCTATTTCGGCTGGGGGTGGAGCCTGCCGGTGGTGGCGATCACCAACCTGCACGCCGCGTGGGGCTTGGTGGGCTGGACCACGCTGCTGGTGGGCGGCGTGGCCTATCAAGTCGTGCCGATGTTCCAGATCACCCCGCCCTACCCTTCCTGGCTGATTCGAGGATTCGCGCCGGTGATGGCGACCGGGCTGGCGGCGTGGTCGGCGCTGGTTCTCGGCGGCTGGGAAACGGCGGCGCTGGCGGTGGGCGTCGTGCTGGCGCTGGGACTGGCCCTCTTCGCCGTGGCGACGCTCTATCTGCTGACCCAGCGCCGCCGCAAGATCGGTGATCCCACCCTGGACTATTGGCGGGTCAGCATGACCTGCCTGCTGGCGGGCGCGCTGCTGTGGCTGGCGACGCTGTGGGTTCCGACGCTGGCGTACGCGCCGCGGGTCGAGTGGTCGTTGGGAATCCTGCTGATCTTCGGGTTCGCGATCGCGCTCATCAACGGCATGTTGTACAAGATCGTCCCGTTTCTGGCCTGGTTTCATTTGCAGGCGCAACTGTTCCAGCGGGCGAAAGCGCCGACCATGAAGCAGTTGTTGCCGGACGCGCGCGTTCGCCGTCAATCCTGGGCCTGTCTGGCGGCTTTGCTTTTGCTGCTGGCCGCCGCCGCCCATCCCGCCCTCTTTACCTACCCCGCCGCGCTCGCCCTGGGCGTCACCGGCGCCTGGCTGGGGGTCAATCTGTCGCGGGTGTGGCGAATTTATCGTCGCGTGCCGCGCGATGAACTCGCCACCGACTCGTAAGGCCATTTGAGGTAGTTATCCCCACGGGTGGTGCTCCAGACATGGATATATATATATGGCAATCCTAAATCGGTCGTGGATGTAGGTGCAGGTTGGATTAGCGTGCAGCGCGTAACCCAACACAATCAGACTGTTGGGTTACGGCCTACGGCCTAACCCAACCTACAAATCGTCTGGGAGCGCTATACTGCGCACCGCTACGAATTTTTTTATCCACGTCGAGAACGCTATCGCCAATTTTCAGGATCGCTATATTGAGGAGGGCTGAGCCATCGCCCGGTCCAGTAAGCCCCGCTATCTGGTGGGGATCGATTTGGGCACCACCCATACGGTGGTGGCCTACGCCGATCTGAAAACAGTCGCCACCTCCCGCGCCTCTGATCCTTCACCGAAGGAAAAGGTGGGTCATGAAGGTGAGGAGACCACAAGCAAAGTCATCCGCCTGTTCCCCATCGAGCAACTGATCGCCCCCGGCGCGGTGGCGGCTCGGTCGCTGCTGCCTTCCGTACGCTATCACCCAGCCGATGGGGAACTGGCCACGGCGGATATCCAGTTGCCATGGCTGTTCGCCGATCCGGGCGAAGTCGCCAATGTCATTCTGGGCGAACTGGCGCGGGAACGCGGCTCGCGGACGCCGGGTCGGCTGGTGGCCAGCGCCAAAAGCTGGCTGTCCCATGCCGGGGTGGATCGCACCGCGCCGATTCTGCCCTGGGGCGCGGCGGCGGACATCGCCAAGGTCTCGCCGCTGGCCGCCAGCGCCAGTACGCTCGCGCACGTCCGCGCCGCCTGGAATCACCGGTTTCCCCGTCAGCCGCTGGAGCGCCAGGAGTTGGTGCTGACCGTGCCAGCCTCTTTCGACGAGGCGGCGCGGGCCTTGACCGTGGAGGCGGCGCGGTTGGCCGGTCTGCCGCAACCGCGCCTGCTGGAGGAACCGCAGGCGGCCTGCTACGACTGGTTGCATCGCCACCACGCCGACGTGACGGCGGCGTTGGGCGAGACGCGCCTGCTGCTGGTCTGCGACGTGGGCGGCGGCACCACCGACCTAACCCTGATTCAAATCGCGTCGGGAGAGACCGGTCCCGAACTCACCCGCATCGGCGTCGGCGATCATTTGATGCTGGGCGGCGACAACATGGACTTGACCCTGGCGCGCATCGTCGAAAGCCGGCTGGGCGGCGGGCGCCTGAGCGCCGGCGAGCTGTCGCAACTGTTGCAGCAGTGTCGGAGCGCCAAGGAACGTCTGCTGGCGGCGGATGCGCCGGAACGGGTGACGGTGACGGTGTTGGGCGGCGGCGCGCGACTGATCGGCGGCGCGCGATCGGCGGAACTGAGTCGAGATGAAGCGCGGGCGCTGCTGGTGGACGGGTTTCTGCCCCAAGTCGAACCCGGCGAGCGTCCCCAGGGCCGACGCGCGGCGGTGGTCGAATTCGGGCTGCCCTATGCCGCCGACCCGGCCATCAGCCGCCATCTGAGCGCATTCCTGACGCGACATGGCGAAGCTTGCCGGCAGGCGCTGGGCGAACGGGCGCCGGTGGATCGTCCGCCGATGCCGGACGCGGTGTTGCTGAACGGTGGGGTCTTTCACGGCGCGGCGCTGGTCGAACAACTGTTGGCGATGCTGGCCGGCTGGCGCGGGGCGCCGCCGTTGCGACTGGACAATCCCGAGCCCGATCTGGCGGTGGCGCGCGGCGCGGTCGCTTACGGGTTGGCGCGACGCGGACAAGGTTTGCGGATCGGCGGCGGTTCGGCGCGCGGTTATTTCCTGGTGGTGGACGGCGGACGCGACCGCAAGCAGGGCGTCTGTCTGTTGCCGCGCGGCGCGGAGGAAGGGCGGGAAGCGCGGCTGGATCGCACCTTTTCCCTGCGCTTGGGCGCGCCGGTGCAGTTTCATTTGATGTCTTCGACCGGCGACGCCGTGTATCCGCCGGGCGCGGTGGTGGCGCTGGAGGTCGAGGACTTCGTGCCCCTGCCGCCCATCGCCACGGTGATCGAAAGCGCGGCCAGCGGTGAGACGCCGGTGCAACTGGTCACGCAGTTGACCGAAGTCGGTACGCTGGAGGTGGATTGCGTCGCGGTGGATGCCCCGGCGCGACGCTGGCGACTGGCGTTCCAGTTGCGCGGCGGCGACGCGGCGACGCTGGCCCGCCTGCATCCGCGGTTCCCCGAGGCGGCGGCGCGGCTGGAACGGTTCTACGGTTCCCGCGCCGACGTGGAGCCGAAGGAAATCAAAACGCTGCGCGCCGATCTGGAACGTTTGCTCGGCCAGCGAGAAAGCTGGGAGACGCCGCTGTTGCGCGAATTGTTCGGCATCCTGTGGGCGGGAGCGCGGCGGCGACGGCGTTCGACGGATCACGAGCGGCTGTGGCTCAGCCTGGCGGGTTTCTGCCTGCGGCCAGGTTTCGGCTATCCGCTGGACGACTGGCGGGTCCGACAGTTGTGGACGCTCTACGAGCAGGGCATGCGGTTCGGTCAGGACGCCCAGAACTGGGCGGAATGGTGGACGCTGTGGCGGCGAGTCGCCGGCGGGCTGGAGGCGTCCGCGCAGGGGCGGCTGAGCGATGAATTGTTGCGGAATTTACGCCCACCAACCGGCAAGGCGGCCAAGGACAAACAGCCGGGCGTCGAGGACATGGCCCGGCTGGCGGCGGTTCTGGAGCGGTTGCCGGCGACGCGTAAGGTCGAACTGGGCGAACTGCTGCTGGCGCGGTTGGCGCGCAAAGGTGAATCGCCGCAGCTCTGGTGGGCGGTGGGCCGACTGGGAACGCGAGTTCCGCTCTACGGCAGCGCGCACGATGTCGTGCCGGCGGCGGTCGCGACCGCTTGGCTGGAGCGGGTGCTGGATCTGGACTGGAAGGGTGTGACCACGGCGGCTTTCGCGGCGACCCTGCTGGCGCGGCTGAGCGGGGACCGGGAGCGGGATTTGTCCGAGGAACCGCGAGAGTCGGTGACCCGGCGGCTGCGGGCCGCGAAAGCGCCAGCTTCGTGGCTGCGGATGGTCTCGGAAGTCGTGGAACTGGACGAAGCCGACGCCGGCCGGGTATTCGGCGAGGCGCTGCCGCCGGGATTAAGGCTGATTGGATAAGAAGATAATAATCAACGAGCAGGGCGCCGGGCGGTCAGAAGGACCCGACCCCTGCTGTCAAGATCGATTAGGAGTGACGCAGTTCAATAACGACCGCCGCCGCCGCCACCTCGGCCGCCGCCATAGCCGCCCCGTCCGCCGCCGCCGCCGCCGCCGCCGCCATAACCACCCCGGCCGCCGCCGCCGCCGCCAAAACCACCACCGCCGCCACCACCGCGACGACCGCCGCCGCCTTCCTGCGGACGGGCTTCGTTCACGGTGAGATTCCGGCCTTCGACGCTCTTGCCATTGAGCGCGGTGATGGCGTCCTGCGCTTCCTGATCGGTGCCCATTTCGACGAAACCGAAGCCCTTGGAGCGTCCGGTTTCACGGTCGGTGATCACCTGAGCCGACAGTACCGCACCGTGTTCGGCAAACATCTGTTCCAGGTCGTTGCTGCTGACCCCGTAGCCCAGGTTGCCTACATATAGCCTTTTACCCAATTGGAACGCTCCTAAAGGTGAAGATACGAGAAAGCCCGTGTCTTGAAAAATGACCAAAAAAAAATTCACCGCATGGTTAAAGCTAACAGGACTTGCGCGGTTTGTCATTACTGTAGCAGGGGAATTCCATAGTGAGTTAAAAATAAACCGCCTGGCTACCCATATCGAAACGGTCGCGGGACCTTCGAGATCCCCTTTTTCCCGCTTCAGTCCCGGTTAATGGGGGATCGGGTAACCTTTCAGCTAACAGGGGGTCTCTTGATCAGGAACCCCGCGGGTCACGCGACGGTTACGAATATTGCCATGGGTGAAATCCATTATGCGCCTCCTTCCTCAACTTGGCATCGTCGCCCTGCTGGCGGGGCTGGCTCTCGGCGGTTGGCGCTGGCTCGCCGGCGTTGAAGATGAGGGCGGAGATCGACGGTCTCGTCGGAGCGGTCCGGTCGCGGTCGAAACCGCTCCCGCGCGCATCGGCATGGTGCGGGAAACGGTGGCGGCGGTCGGCGCTGCGCGCGCCGCCAGTTCGGTCCGGATCGTGCCGACCGCCTCGGGTTTGGTGACCCGCATCGCCTTTCAGTCCGGGCAGCGGGTCGAGGCCGGCGCGGTGCTGGTCGAACTGGACAGCGCCAGCGAGCGGGCGGCGCTGCGCGAGGCTGAAAGCGAATTGGCCAACCTGCGCCGGCAAGTCGGGCGCGCTGAAACCTTGCGCGCCCAACGCTTGCTGCCGGCGGCCGATCTCGATGACCTGCGTTCCCGACTCGCCGGCGCCGAAGCTCGCCTGGAGGCGGCGCGCGGGCAACTGGACAAGCGCCTGATCCTGGCCCCGTTCGCCGGCGTGGTGGGATTGCGCAATATCCATCTCGGCGACTATGTCGATTCCAACACCATCCTGACTACTCTGGACGATCTGGATGCCGTCGAACTGGAGTTCCGGATTCCGGAGCGGTATTTCCGCGCGGTGCGAACCGGTCAGGCGGTGGCCGCCGCCAGCGTGGCCTTTCCCGGCCAGACCTTCGCGGGCGTGGTGCGCGAAGTGGATACCCGGATCGACGCCGCCACCCGCTCGTTCCGGGTTCGGGCCGAATTGCCCAATCCCGACGCCCTGCTGCCGGATGGACTGTTCATGGCGATTAGCCTGGTGGTCGGCGAACGCGAGGACGCGGTGCTGGTGCCCGAAGAGGCGATCATCAGCGAGGGGGGCGCCAGCTATCTCTACGTGGTCGACGGCGAGATCGCGACGAAGACGACGATCGTCCTGGGGCAGCGGCTCGACGCTGGGGTCGAGGTGCGGGCCGGGCTGGCGCCGGGCAGCGAAGTCGTGACCCGGGGCCATCAGTCGTTGCGCGATGGGTCGCCGATCCGCCCGGTCAGGGAACGGGCGGCCGATCAGAATCCGGGCGACCCACCCCGGCATGCGTCCTGAACCGTCCGAGATCTCCGCATGTTCCTGTCCGATCTGTTCATCCAGCGCCCGGTGTTCGCCCTGGTGGTCAGCCTGCTGATCTTGGTCGGCGGCGTCATGGCCCTGCGCGACCTGCCGGTGCGCGAGCTGCCGGCCGTCGAAACCTCGGTGGTCACGGTCACGACTCGCTACACCGGCGCGGCCCCGGCGATCATCGACACCGAAATCACCGAGGTCATCGAGAGCGCGGTGGCCCGGATCGACGGCGTCCGGCGCATCGAATCCAACTCCCGCGAGGGCGTCGGTCGAACCGTGATCGTGTTCTCGCCCGACCGAAACATCGACAGCGCCGCCGCCGACGTGCGCGACGCGGTCGGCGCGGTGGCCAACCGCCTGCCGGATGACGCCGACCAACCGCAAGTGGTCAAGGCCGACAGCGACAGCCAACCGATCATGCGGATTTCCCTGACCAGCGACCGGTTGTCCACCGAGGAACTGACCCGTCTGGCCGAGCGGGTGGTGCTGGACCGGCTGACGACGGTCGGCGGGGTGGGGGAGGCGACCGTGTTCGGCGCCCGCCGCCAGGCGATCCGGGTCTGGCTGGATAACGGCGCGTTGGCGGCGCGCGGATTGACGGTCGCCGACGTCGAGGCCGCCTTGCGCCGGGCCAACGTGGAACTGCCCTCGGGCTCCCTGGAGTCCACGAACCGGCAGTTGCTGGTGCGGATCAACAGCCGGCTGCAAACCGTCGAGGAATTTCGCAATCTGACCATCGCCCAGCGCGACGGCTACCCGATCCGGCTGTTCGAAGTGGCCGAGGTGGAACGGGGCGTGGAGGACGACCGCACCCAGGTGCGCACCAACGGCGAGAACTCGGTCACGCTGAGCATCATCCGCCAGGCCCGGGCCAACACCCTGGAGGTCTCGCGGGGGGTGCGGGCCGAGGTCGAGCGGATCCGGCCGCAACTGCCCGAGTCGGTGCGGATGACGGTCGCCACCGACGACGCCCTCTTTATCTGGGCCAGCATCGTCGAGGTGCTGAAAACCCTGCTGATCGCGGTCGGGGTGGTGGTGCTGGTCATCTTCGCCTTTTTGCAATCGGCTCGGGCCACGCTGATTCCGGCCGTGACGATTCCGGTGGCGATCATCGGCTCCGGCATGTTGCTGGCGGCGCTGGGGTTTTCGCTCAATCTGTTGACGCTGCTGGCGCTGATTCTGGCCATCGGCCTGGTGGTGGACGACGCCATCGTAGTGCTGGAAAACGCGCAGCGCCGAGTGGATCAGGGCGAATCGCCGCTGGTCGCGGCCTATCGCGGGACCCGGCAGGTGACCTTCGCCGTGCTGGCCACCAGCGCGGTGCTGATCGCGGTCTACGTGCCGCTGTCGCTGCTCGGCGGCGAGATCGGCAAGCTGTTCCAGGAATTCGGTCTGGCGCTGGCCTCGGCGGTGGTGATCTCGACCTTCGTGGCCCTGTCGCTGACCCCGATGTTGTGCTCGCAACTGCTGGGACGCGGGAACGTCACGCCCAATGTGTTCATGCGCGGGGCGGAACGGGCGTTCGCGACCCTGGAACGCGGCTATCGGGCGGCGCTGGCCGGGGCGCTGGCCATGCCGTTGGTGGTGCTGGCCGTCGCCGCGCTGCTGAGCGCGACGGCGGCGCTGCTGTATCGCGACCTGCCGCGGGAACTGGCCCCGACCGAGGATCGCGGGGTGTTCTTCATCGCCGCCACCGCGCCGGAGGGCTCCACCCTGGCGTTCACCGACGCCGGAGTCCGCAAGATCGAACAGGCATTGCAACCGCTGTTCGACGACGGCGAGGCGCGGCGCCTGGTGGCCATCGTCGGTCGGGGCGGCGGCAGCAACCAGGCGTTCGTGGTGGTCGGCCTCACCGACTGGAGCGAGCGCGAGCGCAGCCAGCAAGACATCATCAATGCCTTGCGCGGTCCCCTGCGCGAGATTCCCGACCTGCGGGCCACGCCCATGGGCCGTTCCAGCCTGGGCCGCAACGTCAGTTCGGGAACGGTGCAATTTGTGGTCGGCGGGCCGGATTACGCCACGGTGGTGGCCTGGAGCGAGGCGATCATGGCCCGCGCCCGGGAAAATCCGGGGTTGACCGCCATCGACCGCGATTACGAGGCCAGCCAGCCCACCCTGCGGGTGGACATCAACCGCGTGCTGGCCGACCAGTTGGGCATCCCGGTCGAGCGCATCGCCGCGACTTTGCAAACGCTGCTGGCGTCGCGCGAGGTGACCACCTATATTGATCGTGGTCGCGAGTATTCGGTCATCGTGCAGGCGCGGGCCGCCGACCGGCGCCAGCCCGGCGATCTCCAGGGCATCTTCGTGCGCGCCGATCAGAGCGGCGAACTCGTGCCGCTGAGCGCCGTGGTCGATCTGCGCGAGGAGACTTCGGCGCTGGCGCTGCGCCGCTTCGACCGCTTGCCGTCGGTGACCATCGAGGCCACGCTGGTGGGCGATTACGATCTCGGCCGCGCCATCGACGCCTTCCAGCAAATCGCCATGGAAGCGTTGCCGGTCGAGGCGCGCGCCTCGTTCGCCGGGGCCGCCGAGTCGTTCCTGGAAACTTCCGGCAGTCTGTATTTTACTTTTGGCTTCGCGCTGTTGATCGTGTTTCTGGTGCTGGCGGCGCAGTTCGAGAGCTTCGTGCATCCGTTGATCATTCTGGTGATCGTGCCGGTCGGCGTGACCGGCGCGCTGCTGGCCTTGTCGACGACCGGCCAGTCGCTCAATATCTACAGCCAGATCGGTTGCGTGCTGCTGATCGGACTGATGGCCAAGAACGGCATCCTGATCGTGGAGTTCGCCAACCAGATGCGGGCGCAAGGGTTGGACGTGCGGGCGGCGGTGCTGGCCGGAGCCACTCAGCGGCTGCGGCCGATCCTGATGACCGTGCTGTCCACCGTGCTGGGCGCGCTGCCGCTGGCCCTGGCCACGGGAGCCGGCGCCGAAAGCCGGATCGCCATCGGCGTGGTGGTGATCGGTGGACTGCTGCTGTCGAGCCTGATCACCCTGTTCCTGACGCCGGTGTTGTACCATCTGCTGGCGGGCTTCACTCAGCCGGTCAACGCCGTCCAGCAACGCTTGACGGCGCAACTGAACGACGCCAGCGAGGCATCGCGGAGCGCGCCCCGGCTGGCCGGGGCGATGGGAACGCTCGGCGAGGTTGGCGAGGATTCACGGCGAGCGGTCGTGTTACAAAAACGTCATGAGATTGACGGATGATGGATGGCGATGACCCCGCCGCCCGGCGGATCAGGGGTGGGGGAACGGGTGGAATCGCTCGGCCGCCTGTTTGGATCATGGCTCGTTGGTTCTCTCCCTTTGAAAAACACGGATTTGAGGATGGCTGGCTTGCTATTTGCTTAAAATGTCGCCGGTCCTCATTGCGAACAGGGAACGAACGCTGACGACATTGATAATTTGACGCTCTTCCCGACTGAACCTATATGAAACTGTTTCTGCGGCGTTACTTGCCCGACCCGCATTACTTTCGCTCGCACAAGCGGTTGCGATTTCTTGGCGAATGGCTGCACGACCCTCAGTTATGGCATTTCAGCCGCCGCTCGATCGTGCCTGCCCTGGGGTTGGGCGTGTTTTTCGCCTTTATTCCCTTTCCCTGGCAGATGGCGCTCGCCGCGGCCGCCGCCGTCTGGCTGCGCTTCAACCTGCCGGTGGCGGTGGCCATGGTGTGGATTTCCAATCCATTGACCATGCCGCCGATTTTTTATTTCAATTATCGGCTCGGCGCTTGGGTGCTGGGCCGACCTCCGCAAGAATGGGCCTTCGAACCCTCATTGCACTGGGTGTTGCAAAAAACTGGCGAAATCGGCCTGCCTTTGCTGGTCGGTTCGCTGATCGTAGCCGTGGTGGCCGGGGGTCTGACGTTCTGCGTCGCGCACCTGTGCTGGCGTTGGTATATCATCAATAGGTTTCGCCGCCGGCGGGCCATCCCGCGCGGGCTGACGGGGCAGGTCGGGCAGAAGCTCTGACCGGTCGGGCCGTCGCTCCCTCCAGACGCGCTCTTTCTCGAGCGTCGTGATCACTCAGGTACTGTCGTGCATGTCATCCCCCATCGAACGTTTTGAACAGCTCGCGCTGTCCCCCCCGCTGCTGGAAACTCTCAAGGAAGTCGGTTACGAAGCGCCCTCGCCGATCCAGGCGGCGATCATCCCCCATCTGCTCGACGGCCACGACGTGCTGGGCCAGGCCCAGACCGGCACCGGCAAGACCGCGGCGTTCGCCCTGCCCCTGCTGGAGCGGTTGGATCTGCGCGAGAGACAGCCGCAGGTGCTGGTGTTGACGCCTACTCGCGAACTGGCCATCCAGGTCGCCGAGGCTTTCCAGAGCTACGCCCGCCATCTGCCGGGCTTTCACGTATTGCCCATCTACGGCGGCCAGAGCATGAGCCTCCAACTCCGCCATCTCCGGCGCGGCGTGCATGTGGTGGTCGGCACTCCGGGTCGGATCATGGATCATCTGCGCCGGGAAAGCCTGGATCTGGACCGGCTGCGCTGCGTGGTGCTGGACGAAGCCGACGAAATGCTGCGGATGGGCTTCATTGAGGATGTGGACTGGATTCTCGAACACACCCCGCC
>Ga0114946_10003193_pt1 | contig 11128 bp, 11 predicted proteins | sample WalLakDeSediment_FD_88676 | JGI IMG/M metagenome (GOLD analysis project Ga0114946, IMG submission 88676) | Lake sediment microbial communities from Walker lake, Nevada to study Microbial Dark Matter (Phase II) - Walker Lake 11/02/13 Deep Sediment | ecosystem: Environmental > Aquatic >...
AAGGTCTCTCGGAAGTAGCGAGAGGGAAGTATTCCTTTCTGATTAGGATAATCGCAATTCGTTGTGCAGATGGTTACGGACTTCCCGGATGCTGATTGGGCTGTTGCCAGCCCCTTCAATACCTCAGTTGGCCCCCCATAGGCGGGTGCCAAATTTGGGATTACGTGGAGAATGCGAAGCGATTCTGCCTTCTTCATGAAGCGGTTGTTCCTTTGTTCAAAAATAACTCCACCCCTTCCACAAACCGCTGCACATCGCCTAACGGGGCACTGACCGTCGCTTCATTGCACATCCGGCGCCACAAAGATTCATCCTCGCTTAGCAGTGTCATGAAATATGCCATGCCTCGCGGGTTGTCTGGCTCAATGACAAATCCATTGACGCCGTTGCGCACCAGGAGATCGCGAGCGCCGCAGTTATCCGACAGGATGACCGGCAGCCCCATGGCCTGCGCCTCGATGACCACGTTGCCGAACTGCTCCTCAACACTGGGCAGCAACAGCGCCAGCGTTTGCCCGAGCGTCTGGCTGATCGCGTCATCCTGAAGCCAGCCACGAAAGATGATGTGGTTTGAGATACCCAAATCCGACGCCTGCTGACGCAGATCGGATTCATCGGGGCCCGATCCGCAAAGGTGCAATGGGCGCGGTTCGTACACTGTCTCACGGTAGAGCGCATAGGCCTCCAGAAGCATCGGCAGGTTCTTCTTCGCTACCAGGCGAGCGATCGCCGTGAAGTGTCTGCCTTCGAATGCTGGTCCATCCGGGGCAGGTGGAACGCCTGCTTGCTGCCGGATGCGCTTCAGGCTCACCGTATTGTATTCCCCGTGTATGGGCTTGGATCTCATGCCCAGGAATTTCCAGTATTCCTTGGATCTCGTTCCGGCGGATAGTGCGCCGTGATAAGGAAGCAGGAAAAACGACTTGAACGTCTCTTTCCAGGTGTTGCGCGGTTTGTCGTCAATCTTGGAATCATTCATCATGATGACGTGAGCCCCACGGATGCGCAGGATCAGCGAAACCAGGAAGATGGCCGGATTCTCGTAATGGCAAAGAAATACGCAAGATCTTCTCGGTGGCGGCATTTGCGCCAAAATGCGCATCGCTCTACCGATGAAGGATCGCAATGATTCGTTGCCAAATACCGTTCTCTTTTCAAATGTGTCGGACGGTCTCGACGACCAGGCATAGGTGTCACTCTTCGGATTGAGTTCGATTCCGATTACAGTGAGCTTATCCAGGAAGTGACGCTTGACAGCCTCGACGCGATCCATGTGGTAGGGGCCGAAGTTGTCCCAGAGGAAAATGACATTCTTAATGAATTTTGGTTTTTGTGGCATATCTAAACAATCCGTAGATGCATTATCGTGGATTCCAGCCCATATCATTCTTTCGCGCCAGGATTTAGTTATTCGTGATTTGTTCAGACTGGTCTTTCGAGTGAATGGCCCACGGAAGGATCAGGATCCACATAATCAGTGGAAATGCGTTTATGTTTAGGCTTCTGTCTGAAAAGAAAAATACGAAAAAAGAACTTGCAAGAATTACAGCAAGCAGCCGGTTAGAGTTCCAAAACCTGCGAATCGATATCCACATAGCCAAGAAAATCGGGATCGCCAATATACCAACTTCAGCGAGAAGGTTAATAAAACCATTGTGTCCACTAACTCCATCGGTTAAGTCACGCACGCGGTTTATACCAACCCCAAATATTGGATGTTCTAGAAAGACTCGAACTGCTAACAGCCATCTTTCTTCGCGACCAAACATTCCAGTATCAAGGCCGCGGTGGGGATCTGTCGTTCGCAGGACTTCATCTAACGCGAAGATTTTTAATGAATCCAACGAGTGTCCGAACAATAAGATATAAAAGAATAGCAACATCGAAATTAATAAGAAAGAAACGCCGATTTTTATTCGGAGGCGCCTGATGCTTCCGTGAACTCTAAAATAATAGAACCATTCTGCATAAAAGAGAACTAAGATGGATGCGATAATAGCGGCTCTGGATTGAAGCAAAAAAAGCATAACCAGAATTATTAATCCAAAACCCCATCTGACCAAACGAGAACGACTAAAAACAATAAGGCAGATAGACGCAAATAATAGCTCTCCTCCAAGATTAGGGTGGAGCCCAAAAAACTCATAACGCCCATGCCTGGTCTCTGGATCACTAAGAAACCATGTAGTACTCACCAATACAAAAATAATTGCGAGCGGCCTAGAAGCATTAAGGAAACTCTCAATACCAATATGACGGATTCTATCTATAGCCAAAAGCAACGCGACAAAGAAGAAGGATTGAGATGCAAGTATCCAGTCGAATTCCCGGCCATTAAATCGATCAAGAGAAAGTGCAGCTATGCTACTCATGAATATCGCAAAAGTGATAACGAACGCCTGCCACGACATTGCACCGGGGTTTTTCTTTAGAAGAAGGATGGCGCAAACAAGAAGAACTAAGTAAAACAGGTGACTAATTCGATAGAGATTATAATCACCATAAGAAAAGATAAAAACGATATAGGGAAAAAAGAATAAGCCGGCAAGAAGTGTAGCCGCGACATCTTTTTGTATTTTTCCTGAATAAATAATAGAAGTCACGGTGTTCATTACGATACTCATAGCAAGAACTACTTATTAACGATTGAATGGATATTCATTTATACGTAATGCTTTGCGATAGATATATCGAAACGATTGCGGCAGCGCGAACTCGATCAAACGCACCAGGGTAACAAGGTATGGCCGATTAAATCCGGGGTGCCTTATGTTTTTAATAAAAAGACTTCTAAATACCGCGCGAAGATATCCAGTTTTATAAGCGTGACCAAAATCGATGAACCTGAGATTGCCGGAGCTACCCAAGAATATATTATATGGGGCGAGATCTCCGTGCACTATACCTAGTCGTGCAAATTGATGGATTGCCCGAATAGCATCAAACTGAATATAAAGAAACTTAAGAAAAGTGAACCGACACTCATCGAGCGGCACTCCATTGATCCGCTGTATGGACAAGGCCTCGATGTGACCGAGATCAAGGAAGCGGAAAACTCTGGGAACTCGGCCAGTGTGAAATAGAAGGTTAAGAATAGTGGCCTCATGTCTCAGGCTTTGAAAGCCCTCTAGCGATTGAGTTTTCGGCGTAATAAAATTCACTTTCCAGACAGAGTCAGAACAGATAAAAACACCACGGCCTTTTTGCGGTTGAAGCAGGCGTTTTTCAACTTTACTCGCGATGCCGAGCAGATCTTCCACCCATTGCCAATCCGCTGGCTCACTCTCATGGGTGTATTTTCGCAAAGCAGGTTGCGGGGAACTGGAAACAGAACCTCTATCTATAGATTCAGTGTTTGTATGCATTACGAAGAACCCAGAAAATCAAGAATAGGCTGAAAAATACTCCAAAAAGGGACAAAACTTGTACGGCAATAATGTCACTTTGAAAAAATATGATTCCCAGGGTAAGTAGAGAGGCAAGGACAATGGCACTCACGATTTCATAAACGAGAAATCCTTTTTGTAAAGAAAGAACGGGAATGGCGGCAACACTCGGGCGACTGATGAATATCGATAGCAGCCAAAGCGATAGCCAGCGCGCGTATTCGCCAGCGGTTTCCCACTCATGGCCGAATACAAAACCAAATAACGAAGGTCCAAACAAAACCACCAATCCAAATGGCACAATACCAATTACGAGCATCACACCTGTGGTTTGCAGGATGTACCGGGTAAGGTTCTCCCCATGATGGGCTGCTTCGGTGATTTGTGGGTAAAACACATCGTATACAGCGTTTCCAATGAGAATTGTGGGCAACCCCATTGCTGTTTTGGCTAACGTATAAAACCCGGCAGCGGCAGGCCCGAAAAAGGCTGCCAACATCAGCACCGGAAGGCTATGCGAAAAAGCTTTAATGAAGCTTTGTGGCGCGCGATAGATGGGAAAGTCGCGATGCCGGTACGCGAGTTGACGAAGTGAGGGGCGCGGTTCTTCGCTGGCCTCATTTGCTGATTGACGATAGCGTGTTCGAGCACCAATCAGAAGCAAGACGGCATGCAGAACCTGACCCAGCGTGGCCAGAACGATGAGCACCGCGCCGACCGGATGAAACCAACCGATCCCGCTCTTGGTGCTGTTCACAATCAGTGAATGCGCAACCGCAGAGCGAGCGACAACACCGAATTCCTTCTTGCGGATTAACCATTGGTGAACGATCTGTAGCCATGCGGCGAATAGCATGAATACGGGGATCAAAAGCAGGTATCGTGCTACCGATTCGGCCCCGAGGGATTCTGCGAGCCAGTCACCACTGAGAACCATTAGTGCCGCGACTAGAGAAGCCATGGCGATCGATAGGATGATCGACAGGCGCACCAGGTCTAAGGCATCCCGGTCGTTCTTGGGTAAGACAATCGCAATGGGGTACGTCAGTGCGGCAATCGGGGCGACTATTCCAGCCATCGCCATGAACGCACCCATCAACCCGAAGGCTTCCGGGCCGTAGAGGCGCGTGATCAGCGGCGCGAAGGCCATGGTGATCGCCTGCGCCCCGGCTGTTCCGGAGGCCACGATGGCCACGTTGCGAGCGAAATGACTCCGCCAGAGGCGGAGTGTCCTTTGCTGCAACGTGGCTCCGATCACCGTCATGTTGATCCGTGATTTTCGGTGAGCCATCCGGTGAAATGGAGTGCGAGGTAACCGCTCACGTTACTTCCCTGCGCTGCACCGAACCATGCCTGGCCCAGGATGCGGGACACAGAACCCATGGCGATCGACGACTCCGCGAAGCCTGAGCAAAGCGGTTCGGGGAGGAGGGTTTGGACTGGGAAGTTCAGCGTAGCCATGGTGTTCGGCTAGATCTCGCCATTCACAAGTTGAAAACGCGGCGCTTGAGCCACGCGCTCCTGCATCGCGGTTAGGTCGCGCACAAAGAACGCTTTGGCAGTTTTCGTCTGGGCGGCCTCAAGGCGTCGGACGAATGGATCATACCTTGACGTTGCGAACCCCGACTCACGCACCGCTTCACTAGGCGGTCTTCAGCACAGCCGTAGTGCTTTCCGCTAGCGTTCGTTTCCATGATCACGGCGTGCAGTTGCTGCTTCGCCAGGGTCGCCCCCAATGATTGCACGCTCAAACCCTTCAGTATTCAACTGGATGACAGGCGGGACTTTGCCATCACGCTGAGCACAAGTTGCGGATACAGAGCGTACGCGAGCGGCATGTGCAACTGTCCGACTCCCTTTCGCATACAGGATCAAGAAGAAAGGGACAGGCTGGCTCTTTGAGCAAGGACGCTCACAACTTACCCCGGCTTCCTGCACTCAATACCCAAACAGTCTTCCCATCGGCTAGCATCTTCCACGCTGAGGAACGCAGATTCGGGAGAGTCCGCGAAAGATGCGCGTCGGACATCGATAAAACCGGTGGCTTCAAGTGCTGATTTCAAGGCTTTGTAGTCCCACATCCAAAGGTGCCGAGAATTGCCTATCCAGGCCGAGATAAACGATTGCACGCCTTTTTGCCGATGCTCATAACCGAGCGACGTTTCCAGAAGGAATTTCGCTGCAGCGTTTTCAGAAGAATCGTTGACATACTCTTTGATCGCATATTCAAGATCCGGCAACACCATGCGGAAACGCCCGCCGGATTGCAAGATCGTCCAGGTATTGCGCAGAGCGATTTCACAGTCACTCAAGGCGAGGTGTTCGAGAACATGAGAACAATATACAGCCTGACAGGAGCCAGCCGGCACTGGCAAACCCTTGACGATATCGCCGTACTCTACATTATCGGGGAATCGAGCTGCATTCTTAGTGTAGAAACGGCCGACCACCGGCAGACGCTCAAACCAGAGTGTGGGCGATGCATCGAAATTGCGCCAATCTTCCGGCGCAGACCAGCCGCAGCCATACTGCACATAGTTGTTGTTGCTCACGCTCTTGGAACCTCTTCTTCCTGGATTCGTCGGGCATTGGACATCAGTGGGAAATGGGGCAGATCTAATGATTCGTCGCTGCCACCGTGCAGACTGCCGCATCGCTACGCTGCTCGCAACGACTGTATAGAGACTTGCATAAGTCCCCGCAGCGTTAAGGCGACTTGAACCCGGTTGGCCGATCAATGGAGAGTGCCGATAATATGCGGGCATTTATGCAAACATCGATATTCAGTTCCTGCATGCTGGCTCACCGCCGGCCCGTGCATACAATCCATTGCTTAGCATGGACCATCGCGGCACCCTGTAGAGGCGAAACTGCTCGCCAACGCGCCGGCGGCGCGGGTGAGGGGGGTGCCGGGTTTCAGCGCCGATTCGCGTGCGGGGCACGCTCCAACAGGGTCAACGCCGGCGTTGGAGGCCGCCCGTCTCGGGAGAACCCCCGTGGGGAGCGAGCGGCGCTCATGCAACCGCCTCATCCGGCTTGGAATCTCCGGCGAGCAGCCGCTCGAAATACGCAATCGTCGGCTTCAGCCCCTCCCGCAGCGCAACCTTCGGCTCCCAGCCAAGGTGCTCGCGCGCAAGCCGGATGTCCGGCTTGCGCTGGCGGGGGTCGTCGGCGGGGAGCGGCCGGTGCACGAGCTCCGAGCGCGAGCCAGTGAGGTCGCGGATGGCCTCGGCCAGTTCGACCATCGTGAATTCACCCGGGCTGCCGAGGTTTACTGGGCCGGTGAAGCCCTGGGGGCTCTGCATCAGGCGCAGGCAACCTTCGATCAGGTCGTCCACGTAGCAGAACGAGCGGCTCTGGGTGCCGTCGCCGTAGATGGTGAACGGCTCGTTCCTGAGCGCCTGCACGATGAAATTGGACACCACGCGACCGTCGTTCGGGTGCATGCGCGGGCCGTAGGTGTTGAAGATGCGCACGACCTTGATGTCCAGCGCGTGCTGGCGATGGTAGTCGAAGAACAGCGTCTCGGCGCAGCGTTTGCCTTCGTCGTAGCAGCTTCTCGGACCGATCGGGTTCACGTGGCCCCAGTAGTGTTCGGGTTGGGGGTGCAACTCGGGGTCGCCGTACACTTCGCTGGTGGAGGCCTGAAAGATTCTTGCCTTCACGCGCTTGGCGAGGCCCAGCATGTTGATCGCACCGTGCACGCTGGTCTTGGTGGTCTGGACCGGATCGTGCTGGTAGTGGATGGGCGAAGCCGGGCAGGCGAAATTGTAGATCTCGTCCACCTCGACATAGAGCGGGAAGGTGACGTCGTGACGCATCAGTTCGAAGTGCGGGTGAGCGAACCGGTGCTTGAGGTTGTCCTTGGTGCCAGTGAAGAAGTTGTCGACGCAGAGGACATCGTGGCCGGCCTCGAGCAGGCGATCGCACAGGTGCGAGCCGAGAAACCCCGCCCCGCCGGTGACGAGGATGCGTTTGCGGGTGCTGTAGTTTTGCATGGGGGCTCTGGGGGGAGTGGGGAGTGGGCGGCTATTCGTGGGAAGTCATGACGGTGTACTCGGGTTCCTCGAAGGACACCGCGACATGGCTCTGGGCGGCGAGGTTGTAGATCTCGTCCGGCTGCACCTGCTGGATGATGCGAATCAGGCTGCTGGAGTCGGTCATGTCCCCGTGGTGCAGGACAAACCGACGGTCACTTTCATGCGGATCCTGGTACAGGTGATCGATGCGGTCGGTGTTGAACAGGCTGGTACGGCGCTTGATACCGTGCACCTCGTAGCCCTTGTTCAGCAGGAACTCGGCGAGGTAGGCGCCGTCCTGCCCGGTGATGCCGGTGATCAATGCCTTTTTCATGCGGATTCCTTCTGGGCGACCGGGTGGTCGGCAATCTGGGTAAACCATTCGTAGGCATCGCGCAGTCCGGCCTCGAGCGGAATGCGCGGCTGCCAGCCGAGCGAGCGGATCAGCCCGATATCGAGCAGCTTCCTCGGCATGCCGTCCGGCTTGCTGCTGTCGAAGACCAGGCGGCCGGTGTAGCCGGTGACCCGCGCCACGGTCTCGGCCAGTTCGCGGATGCTGCAGTCCTCGCCGGTGCCGACGTTGATGTGGCTCTGCATCGGCTGTACCGCATTCCAGTACGCGGTCTCGGACAGGCTCATCACGTGCAGGCAGGCCTCGGCCATGTCGTCGACGTGCAGGAACTCGCGCTTCGGGGTGCCGGTGCCCCAGATGACCACCTCGGGCGCGCCCTGCTGCTTGGCTTCGTGGAAGCGGCGCAGGAGCGCGGGGACCACGTGACTGTTCTCCGGGTGGTAGTTGTCGCCCGGGCCGTACAGGTTGGTCGGCATCACGCTGCGGTAGTCGCGGCCGTACTGGCGGCGATAGCTCTCGCAGAGCTTGATGCCGGCGATCTTGGCGATCGCGTAGGGTTCGTTGGTCGGCTCCAGCGGCCCGGTGAGCAGCGCGTCCTCGCGCATCGGCTGGGCGGCATTGCGCGGATAGATGCAGGAGGACCCGAGGAACAGGAGTTTCTGCACGCCGGTCTCGTGCGCGGCGTGAATCACGTTGGTCGCAATCCCCAGGTTGCTGTGGATGAACTCGGCCGGATAGGCGTTGTTCGCGTGGATGCCACCGACCTTGGCGGCCGCGAGATAGACCTGGTCCGGCTTCTCCTGCATGAAGAAATCGCGCACCGCACGCGCATCGAGCAGGTCGAGTTCGTCACGACCGCGTTTCAGGATGCACGCCGGGTCATGCCCGCGCGCAATCAGGGCACGCACGATGGCCGAGCCGACCATGCCGCGGTGGCCTGCGATGAAGATTTTGGGCATTTTGGGGAGTGGGGCCGTTTAGGTTAACGTCCGGGGTTCACTGTGCGTACGGATCGGCGCTTGTTGGGCCGCCACGCCTTTCCGATCCTCAACCACCGGCTTGTTCCTGCAACTCCCGCCGCAATTCCTCGATCTCGTGCTCGAGGGCCCGGTATTCCGCCTGCTTCAGCGCGAGGAAGGCGCGGGTGAAGCGCAGCTTCTCGGCAAGCCCCGCCGGCGTGAGCAGGTAGGCGTAGGCACGCTTGTGGTGGCTCTTGCGGAAATTCTCGGCCTTCACCAGCCCCTCGTCGATCAGTGCGCGCAGGCAGTAGTTCGTCGCGCCCAGGCTGATGCCGAGCGCTTCTGCAAGCTCGCGTTGGGTCAGCTCGGGGTTCTCCGCAAGCAGGCGCATGACCTGCAGGCGGGTTTCTTCGGCGATGGGTTTCAGGAGCTTGGCGTTGGGTGTGGGTTTGTTGCGTGGGCTGGCGCTGCGGCCCCCTCCCCGGCCCTACACCGCAAACGGGCGAGGGGGTGGCTGGTGCCGGCGCGGAGGCTTGTGGCGATCGGGCACGCTACCGCCACTCCCGTGCGCGTTTTCATGCACCGGGGCGGGCTTGTTGGGGCAACATCCGGACGGGGAAGGAGTGGTCGCGGGTTCGTGCCGGCCGGCTTCGATCTAGGCCGTTGGTTAAGTTTTGTCTATATTCGTTCATGCGCTGAACGCAAGTCAATGCCCGGGCGTTCCCGGAGGGGTACTGGGACGGAACCGAATTCCGTCCCCCTCGGCGCCGGTAAGGCCCGCTCCTGCAGCACCGGAGTTCCCTTCATCGTCATCGCGAGGCGCGAAGCCTTACGCCGATCCAGGTTGCCGGGCTGACACCACGCGGCTTCCGCACCAACCTCACCGATGCGCGTTCTCTTCCAGCGCATCCAGTTCTGCGCTAACCCGGCCTACGCGATGGGCCGCGCAGGAGCGTGCCGAGGAAGAGGGCCAGTACGGCTTGGGTGGCGGGGATGTGCCAGCTGAAATCGCCCAGGCTCACGAGGACCAGTGCCGCCAGGCCGGCGTACAGGGCCAACCGCTCGGTGCTCAGGTGCGCGGCGCGGATCAGCCCCGCGATGACCACAAGCAACAGCATGACTCCGACCAACCCCATCTCCACGAGCCATTGCAGGACGTCACTGTGCGCGTAGTCGAGCCAGAAGGTCATGTGCCCAGGCTGGATCTGCTTGAACATGGCCTCGAATCCACCCAAGCCCACGCCGTGCAAGTACCAGCTCAGGGGTAGCTCGGAGCGGAGCAGGCCGAGGACCTCGAAGCGCATGTCATGCGTACCGGTCGCCATCAGGCGCTCGACCAACGGCGCCAGACCATACCAGGCGGCGGCGAGCAGGCCGCCTCCGAGCGCCAGGTAGGCCGGCCACACGGAGGTTCCGCGAAGCACGTACCGGTGCCGCGACCAAAGCACCAGCGCGATGGTCATGCCAAACAGGCCGGCGCTGCTCCCCAGGCGCGAGGTGCTGCCGAGCAGCGCGGCACCGATCACGGCGCTGGTGATCAGGCTGCCCGCGATCTTGACCTCCATCGACCGCAGGCCGAGCCACGGCATGTCCCGGATCCACCAGACCGCGACGGCGAGCGGCCATAGCAGTGCGAGATACGCCGCGAAGAGGTTGTAGTTGCTGAAGCTGCCGTGCACGGCATGGGGCGTGTTGCGCTCCCAGATGCCGAAGATGGTCTCGGAGCCCGAGGCGTGGGCAGCCACTCCATACGCGGCCTGGAACAGCACCCCTCCGACCAGAAGCAGCCAGAGGACATTGCGTTGGGCTGCAGGCAAGCTGTAGGCGATCCATGCGATGGTGAACAGTGCGACGAAGACCGCCCAGCCGCGCAGGGTCGCGCCGATGTCGGGGGACCAGTGGCGCGGGGAGAATTCCGGGTGACTCCACAGGGCTTCCGGATACGGTCCGAAGGCCACGGCGATGGCGGGGATCGGCACCACCTGCAGCAGCACGAGGGCGGTGAACACGGCCCCAAATAGAAGCCAGCCGCGGTCGGGCGCCGGCAGTGCGGATTTCCCGGGAAACATGGCCAGCAGTCCCGCAACGAAGGCGCCCGCCACCAGTGCCAGCATACTCGCGACCATCGCGTCCGGCGTGCGGTTGCCGAGCATGAACGGCAATGCGAGCGCCACAGCGGCCATGACCAGCATGACGGCCCTCGGGCCCCGGACGACGCCGGCGGTGGTGGTGCTGCTGCTCCGGCGCCGCCGGGGGCGCCGGACCAATGGTTCGTCAGTAGCTGATGCGGTCAAGACGCAGCTCTTCGCCTCGCTGCACCACGCGATAGCGGATGGGCCCACCCGCACTCACCGGCGCGCGGCCCGGGTACTCCACCTCCAGGTCGAACCGTGCAGCCACGTCCCAGGCGCC
>Ga0114946_10003194_pt1 | contig 11126 bp, 8 predicted proteins | sample WalLakDeSediment_FD_88676 | JGI IMG/M metagenome (GOLD analysis project Ga0114946, IMG submission 88676) | Lake sediment microbial communities from Walker lake, Nevada to study Microbial Dark Matter (Phase II) - Walker Lake 11/02/13 Deep Sediment | ecosystem: Environmental > Aquatic > Freshwater...
ACCGACTGCCTGTTGCAGCACGGCGCCGAGGGAGTGACCGCTCTCGACGTCGGCTACGGTCAGCTCGCGTGGCGCCTCAGGCAGGACGAACGTGTCGAGGTGCTGGAGCGCACCAACATCCGCTCGATCGAGCCCGAATCGCTCGGCGATCCGTTCGATGTGATCGTCATCGACGTGTCCTTCATCAGTCTCGGCAAGGTGCTGCCTCACGTAGTGCCGCTTCTGGCAGAAAGCGGGGAGCTCGTAGCGCTGGTCAAACCTCAGTTCGAGGCTGGTAAGGGCCGTGTGGGAAAGAAGGGTGTTGTACGCGATCCTTCGATTCACGAGGAGGTCCTGCGGGCGGCCGTTGACTCCGTGCGCGAGCACGGTCTCGTCGTGCGCGGCCTTGCCTGGTCGCCACTGCGCGGCCCCGAGGGTAACATTGAGTTCTGGTTGTGGGCTGCACGCGGGGGAGACCCTACGGCGGCCGACCCCGCCGACGTGGTCGCGGGGGCCCATTCTGACCTAGGAGAATGACCGTGCGCGTCCTGCTCGTCCCGAATCCTTTGAATCCCGCGGCGGTCGCGTCGGCCGTCGATCTGGCGGCATGGCTCTCGACGAGCGGCTTCGAGCCGATACTGACGGCCGACGACGCCGCGAGTTGTGACCTTGCGACTCTCGGGGTCTCGCCAAGGGAGATCGGCGAGCCCACTCTGGTGGTGTCCCTCGGCGGAGACGGCACCATCCTCAAGGCCGCTCACCTTCTGGGTCCTGCCGAGGTGCCGATCCTCGGCGTGAACCTCGGCAGGCTCGGATTCATGGCAGGTACCGGAGCCGATCACATCCGGGAGGCGGTCACGGCCGCACTGGCCGGTGAGGGACGGATCGAGAGGCGCTCGACGCTCGCTGCCACGGTGCAGATGGGTGGTCGGGTGGTCGGACGCTACCGGGCGCTGAACGAGGTGTACATGGGGCGTGGCGCGTCGATGCGTGTCATCGATGTGGACCTGCTCGTCAACGACGTGCTTGTATCCCGGATGCGATGCGACGGCATCATCACCGCAACCGCGACCGGCTCGACCGCCTACGCTCTCTCGGCCGGTGGCCCGATCGTCTCTCCAGACGTCTCGTGCTCGGTGGTCGTCCCCGTCGCACCGCACACCATCGCCTCCCGGGCGATCGTCTTGAGCGCCGCGGACCGCGTTGAGGTCCGTCTCCCGAATCCGCAACGGCGCGACGCATGCGTCGCCGTCGACGGCGAGTCCGCGCCCTGTCGCCGCGACATAGAGTCGGTCACCGTGGTGCGCGGGGAGCACGATGTGCTTCTCGTGAAGCTCGACGGTCGGGACTTCTACGAGCTAGTCCGCGCCGAATTCCTCGGGGGCTAGCGGTGCTCGAGGAGATTCACGTACGCAACCTTGCACTGATCGAGGAGGCGTGGATCGAGTTCGGTCCCGGCATGACGGTGCTGACCGGTGAGACCGGGGCGGGCAAGACAGCGCTCGTCGGGGCGTTGAAGTTGCTTGTAGGAGAACGTGCCGATTCGGGCATGGTGCGCTCGGGCACGGCCGAGGCGGTGGTTGAGGGACGATTCGCCCTCGAGGGCGTCGACGTGGTCGCGAGGCGCAAGGTGACCGCGGACGGCCGTTCCCGCTGCACGCTCGATGGGTCCATGGCGACCGTGGGTGAGCTTGCACGAATCCTCGGTCCGGTGGTCGACCTGCATGGCCAGCACGAGCATCAGTCCCTGCTGACACCCTCCAGGCACGCCGGCTATCTCGATCGCTACATCGGCGAGGATGCGGAAGCGGCTGCAGCCCGGTATCGCGAGGCGCGTGAGTCCTTCCTCGGCGCGACGGAGGAGCTCGAACGGCTCACCAGCCGCCTCGCTGATGCCGAGCGCCGGGCTGACTACCTGCGATTCGTGCTCGAGGAGATCGAGGCCGTCGATCCACAGCCGGGGGAGGACGATGAGCTCGAACGGCGGCTCCCTGCCCTGACGCATGCCGAGAAACTCACGGCGTCGGCGCACGAAGCCGCAGACCGGTTGCGGGGTGAAGAAGGAGCCGCGGACGCCATCGGCACGGCGCTGGACGCCCTCCAACGCGTCGCTGGTGTCGATCCCGCACTTGACGCTCTCATCGGTCGCCTCGGTGGCCTGGCCGTGGAGCTCGACGATGCGGGAGCCGAGGTCCGGGCGTATGCCGAGACCCTCGAACACGATCCGGCCGCGATCGATGAGGTCCAGTCCCGACTCGCCGCTCTCTCCGGGCTCAAGAAGAAGTACGGTCCTTCGCTCGACCTCGTGTTCGAGGTCAGAGATGACGCGATCTCGCGGCTTGCCGAGGTGGAGTCGGGGGATGCGGAGATCGCACAGGTACGTGAGCGGATCGCCGCGGCCCGCTCCGCGTTCGAGGAGGCTGCCGATGCACTTGGCGCGCTGCGACGAGAGTGCTCGGACGGGTTCACCGATGCGCTTGCCGAGGCGATCGAGGGCCTGAACATGAGCGGAGCGCGTTTCGAGGTCGCCTTCGAGCGGCTCGACTTCGTCACGTGGGGACCGGACGGGCCGGACCGCATCGAGTTCCTCTTCGCTCCGGCCGAGGGCGAAGCCGCGAAGCCACTCGCGAAGATCGCTTCGGGGGGAGAGATCTCCCGCGTGATGCTTGCGCTGAAGTCGGTGCTGGGGCGAGCGGACGACGTTCCGGTTCTGGTCTTCGACGAGGTCGACGCGGGAATCGGGGGAGTGACCGGTCTCGCTGTCGGCGCGCGCCTGGCCGGTCTTGCGACCGACCGGCAGGTGATCGTGGTGACCCATCTGCCGCAGGTTGCCGCGTACGCGACGCACCACCTCGTCGTCGACAAGTCGGTCGTGGACGGCAGGACCGTCACGACGGTCACTCGCGTCGAGGGGCAGGCACGCGTCGCCGAGATAGCCCGCATGCTGTCGGGCAGCGACACGGACGCGAGTCTTGCCCACGCGGGTGAGCTCCTGGAGCAGGTCTCCGTCGTTTCGGGATCGACCGGCGGTGGTGCCCGGTGAAGTACGTGGGCATAGCTCTCCTGGACAAGCGGACAAAAGACCTCGTCAAACGACTCGACCGGGACGACATCGCGATCATCGATCACGTCGACATGGACCGGGTGAGTGCAGAAAGTCTGCTCGAGACCGGTGTCGAGGTCGTCGTCAACGCATCCCGCTCGATCTCGGGCGCCTACCCGAACGTCGGCCCGCTGCTGCTAACGCGCGCCGGCGTGCAGATACTCGACGGGGTCGGCCCGGCTGTCTTCGAAGAGGTGCGTGAGGGCGAGGTCGTCGAGGTCGTCGGCGAGGAGTTGCTGCTGGACGGTCGCGTGATCGCAACCGGCGAGCGGCTCACCGTGAGCTCGGTCGAGGCGGCCATGGAGCAGGCGAAGGCGGGGCTCGGCGAGAAACTCGACAGCTTCGCCCGAAACACCCTGGAGTTTCTGGAGCGCGAGAAGGCGCTCCTTGCAGAGGGCGCGGGCGTGCCGCACACGCGGACCGTGATGAGCGGCCGTCACGTGCTCGTGGTCGTTCGCGGTTACGACTACCGTGAGGACCTGCGGGCGCTTGCACCCTACATCCGCGAGATCAAGCCGGTGCTCATCGGAGTCGACGGGGGAGCCGACGCGATTCGAGAGGCAGGCTTCTCGCCTGACATCATCGTGGGAGACATGGACTCGGTGAGCGACGAGGCACTGCGGAGTGGCGCCGAGCTGATAGCCCACGCCTACGCCGACGGCCGCTGCCCGGCGATGGAGCGAATCACGGCACTCGGCCTCGAGGCGACGCCATGGTCCGTCGGCGCCACGAGCGAGGACCTTGCGCTGCTGCTCGCGTACGAGTCGGGTGCCGATCTCATCGTCGCCGTCGGCACGCACGCCAACCTCGTCGAGTACCTCGACAAGGGTCGTAAGGGCATGGCGTCGACGTTCCTCGTTCGTCTGAAGGTCGGCCCCCGCCTGGTCGACGCCAAGGGCGTCAGCAAGCTCTACCGGACATCGGTCCGGCCGACGGACCTGATGCTGCTCGTCGGGGCGGCCCTCGTGGCGGTCTCGGTCATCATCATGATATCTCCGGTCACGCGCTCGATGCTGGGGCTGATGCTCCTGAGCGTTCGCGCGTGGATCGGCATCTGAGTACACGGCGGGCAGGAGAACACGGATGTACAACCTGAGGTACCACATAGCGTCGCTCGTGGCGGTCTTCCTCTCGCTTTCGATCGGACTACTGCTCGGCACGATCGTGGTGGAGCGCGGAGTGCTCGACCGTCAGAAGGAGACGATCGTTCAAAGCCTCCAGCAGGAGTTCCAGTCGCTCGCATCGGAGAACAACGAGTTGAGTGCTGCGCTTGCGTCGCGCGAGGACCTGGTCGACACGCTGCTCGATGCCGCCGTGGACGGCACGCTCGAGGGACGCACCGTCCTGGTGCTGGCGAGCACGGGCCGTGCGGATGGTCTCGCAAGCGTGAACGATACGATCGAAGACGCCGGGGGAACGGCAGTGACGATATTGCTCTCGCAGCCGTCGCTCGGACTCGAAGACCCGGAGGTTTCCGCCGTGACCACGGAGGTCGTCGGCCCGGTCGAGCCCGATGCGCTGCTCGAGCAGACCGCCGCGACGCTCGCAGCCGAGTGGGCGACTCCGGGAGCGGGCCGGCCGCTGACCGAGGCGCTCACCTCTGCAGGTGTCATGCGCGTCGACGGTGACCCCGGGCCCGGAGTGGCGATAGACGGCGTGGTCGTTCTCGCCTACTTCGACGACACGGCCGACGACGGTGCGCTCGCCGTGGCTACGGCGCTGGCCGACGCCGGTTATCCCGGCTGCGGGGCCGAGGCTCAGAGTGTGGAGACGGGTGTGGCCCCCGCCGCACTCGAGGCGGGGCTGTCGGCCGTCGACCACATGGGGACACCGGAGGGCGCATACTCGCTCACGTGGATCCTGACAGCCCGGGCAAGTGGCTACTACGGACTGCGTGAAGGTGCCCGGGCACCCTGGCCTGAGTAGGCCGCTACTTCTGCCGTTCCCGGGCGAGGCGTAGGAGTGCTGCGGCCACGTGGGTGAACTGCCGTCCACGGTGTACGAATCCGGAGATGTCTCTACCGGTGGCGGCGTGTGACATCGTGGTCTCCACTTCTGTGACACGAAGGCCCGCCCGGAGTGCGCGGACCGTAAGGGCGACCTCGACACCGTATCCCGACTCGAACGGCCTGCATGCGCTAAGCGCCTCTCGGTTTAGCGCGCGTTGTCCCGAGAGGGGAGCCTGCGCATCGAAGGGGCCGCCGAGTCGCCGTATGCCCCAGCGGGCAAGACCCTTGACCAGCCCGAAGCCCGCTTTGCCCGCGGGGCGGGGAAAGCGGGCGATGCTCATGTCCGCGGTGCCCGCCAGCACCGGCTCGAGAAGGCGGCCGGCCTGACTGGCTGTGTCGCCGAGGTCCGCGTCGAGGAGCAGGAGGATGTCCGGCTCGCCGGTACCGGCGAGGCCCGCTTCGAGCGCGCCGCCCTTACCGAGGTTGCTCCCGAGCCGTATGACGGCCGCTCCTGCCTCACTGGCGAGTGTGGCCGTGTCGTCCAGTGAGGCATCGTCTACTACCACGACGGTGTCGACCCGATCGATCCCGCGTATCGCCCGGACGGTGGCGTCGATGCGCTCGGCCTCGTTGTGGGCGGGTATGAGCGCTACGACCGTCATCGGCTTCGCTTCGACCCGAAGACGCCGCGCACTACCCGCCGGGCCATCGCAGCGCCCTGGGCGACCTCCTTGACACCCAGCAACCAGGCGACCCCGTAACTTACGGCGAGGCCGACGAGACCGCCCGCTACGACCTGCACGAGGGCGCCGGCGGGGGAGCCATCGGTGCCCACTGCTTGCGCGATGGCCCAGGCACACACTCCTCCCGCACCGGCGGCAACGAGCATGCGCAGCATCATCGAGAGTACGCCGCGGATGTCGTATCCACCGATCCGCCTGCGAAGTATGAGCGCCAGCGCGCACAGGCTGAGGAAGTAGAAGACGCCGTCCGCGATGGGGATGCCGATCAGTCCCAGGCCGGCCCAGTTGGCGAGCCCCGTCGTGAGCGTCGCGTAGAGGGCGATCTGGACGACGGTGAGACCGAGGTTGGTGAGCATCGGCGTCTTCGTGTCCTGCATCGAGTAGAACGTCTTGAGCACGTACATGAATGATGCGAAGAAGAAGAGCCCGGCCGCCCACCACACCAGCACCTCTGCAACGGCGGGGACGTCCTCGGCTGTGAAACGGCCCGCACGGTACAGGCTGATGAGCGGGGTGCTGAGCGCGATGAGCATTGCCGCCATCGGCAGGATGAGAAGTGCGGTGGCGCGCAGCCCCTTGGCGAACTGAGCCTTGAAGGCCGTCCAGTCCTTCTGCCCGGCGGCGTCGGAGAGCTCGGTGAATATCGCCGTGGCGAGCGCGACGGCGAAGATGCCGTACGGCAGCTGGTAGAACATCCAGGCATAGAGGAGGGTGGCCGGTCCTTCCAGCGAGGTCTCCAATGCGTATGCGTTTCGGAATGACACGGCCACGACGTTGGTGGCGACGTAGATGACGGTGGGAATAGCCATTCGTCCCATCGCCCGCATCCCCGGATGCTTGAGGTCGATGACGGGCGTGTAGCGGACACCCGACTTCACCAGGCTGGGGATCTGCACGAGGAACATCGCGAACACGCCGAGTGTGGTGCCCACAGCGAGGATGACGAACGCCAGGTCGGGGTCGTGTCCGTACGCCGGCACGTAGAACACGAGCAGTGTGGCGATGACGACGAGGTTATTGAAGACCGGGCCGAGCGCCGGCCACAAGAACTTGCGCTGCGCGTTCAGCAGGCCGCTGATCACCGCGCCCGCGCCGTACGCGACCACTTGTATCGCGAAGAACCGGAAGAAATCGGTTGCGAGCTGGGCCTCGTCAGGCGAGATGCGGAACGTCTGGGTGCGGACCACCTGCTCGGCGAAGACGGTCCCGAGGATGGCTACGATACCGAGTGCCAGCACGGTTAGATTGAAGAGCGAGCTCGCGTAGCGCCAGGCCCCCTCCTCGCCGTCGAGTTTGCGCCGTTCCATGAACACGGGGATGAAGAGCGAGCTGATGACCCCGCCGGCCGCGAGTTCGAAGATCATGTTGGGGATGTTGTTCGCCACGCTGTAGGAGGCCGCCATCGCGGTAACGCCGAGAGCGTAGGCGGTCGCCCACGTGCGCACGAAGCCCGTGAGACGGGAGAGCGCCGTGGAGATGGACATGATCGCCGTGGAGCGGGCTATGGCCGGCTTGCTGATGGGTTCTCCTCCGTTGCCCGGAAGCGAAAGCGCAGCGTTCCGCGCTATTGTAATGCTTCGCAGGGGCCCGTCGCGCATCTGGTGGCTGCGGTGACCGTTCCGTTACGGGCGGGGTGCGCCGGACGGCGCTTGGTCTATCATTGGCGGCATGAGAAGAATCATCGTGCTTGCGATCCTTACGGTGGCACTCACCGTCGGTCTCGCGGCTCCCACACAGGCGTCCGACGCAGACGGAAACGCATCGCGCGTCGTCCTCGTGCTCGCTCCCTATCTGCAGTGGGGGGACGTGGACCCTGCCGTCGCTCCGACGATACACCGGCTCGCCGAGGAGGGCGCGGTCGGAAACATCAACCTGCGGAGCAGGAGCCGCATCGTGACGGTCTCCTCGCCTCTGCAGGGCGCACTCACGTTCTCCGCCGGATCGTGGGCTGCGGCCGATCCGCTCGCACCCCAGCCGCACGACGTGGATGAGTACTACGAAGGCGGCTCGGCGCTCGACGCATACACGCGGGCGACCGGGGTCGACGCGACCGGATACGATGTCGTCTTCCTCGGCCTGCCGCGGACCGTGAGATTCAACGAGGCCGCCTCCACGCTCGCGGTCAGACTCGGCGCCCTCGGACAGGCGGTTCGCGACGCCGGCGGCGCCACCGCGGCGATCGGTAACTCCGACTCGGGCTACGAGGTCCGCGGCGTGTGGCGCAATCGGCCAGCGGGTGCGGTTGCCATGGACGAGGACGGGCGCGTTCTGCTCGGCAAGGTGTCGAGCGACCTGCTCGTCAACGACCCGGATGCGCCGTTCGGCTTCACGACGGATCTCGATGTGTTCGGCGCCGAGTACGAGCGCGTGCTCGAGGGTCTCGATGACGCGGGCGGACCTTCATTCGTCGTGCTTGACGCCGGCGACCCGCATCGTGCACGTGAGGTCGCGATCGACGTGTCGCCCGAGGTGGCCGAGGTGCACCGCCTTGCCGCGGTGGAGAAGCTCGATGCGGTAGTGGCGATGGCTCTGGAGTCACTTCCCGATGACGGTGTCCTGATCGTGGTGCCTCAGGTGCTCGCCGAGCAGCCCGGCACGGTGACGGGACTCGGGCCCGCCGTGATCTACGGTCAGGGATGGTCGGGGTATCTGAGCTCGTCGTCGACGCAGCGCACGGGGCTCGTCACCAACCTGGACATCGCAGCGACCGTGCTGACCGAGCTGGACATCGCGGTCCCTGTCGAGGTGCTCGGTAACCCGATGGTGCCGGATGGGTCCGCGGACACGGTGGCCGACCGCATCGGCGCACTTACCGCTGCCAATGCGACGGCCGTTGCGATCGACACGGCCAAACCCGCCATCGTTAACGGGTTCATCGCTGCCACCACGCTCGTTCTTCTCGCGTGCACGGTGGTACTACTGCGTGCCCGTCTCTGGCCTCAGCGGACCGTGCGGATCGTCTCCTCGGCAGGGCGCCGGTTGATGCTGCTCGCGCTTGCGGTTCCGCCCGCCTCCCTCCTCATGTTCCTGCTCAACCCGTCACCCGCCACAACGGCTGAGGCCTATCTCGCCTTCTTCGCGACGCTTGCGATCATCTGGGCGCTCGGGCTCGTCCTCGAGGCGTTCACCGGTCCCCGCATGCCGGTGGTCGCGCTGAGCCTCATGACCGCAGCGGTGATAGGCATCGATCAGCTGCTCGGTGCCCCACTCTCCTACACGAGTTTCCTCGGCTATTCGCCTCTCCTCGGCGCCCGCTTCTACGGTCTGGGTAACGAGGGCGCCGCAATCCTCTTCGGTGCGGCGATCATCGGATATGCGCTCCTGCTCGACGAGTATCGTGATTCACGATGGGCTCGCGCGGCGGGGCTCTGGGGCCTGCCCGTGCTCGGCCTGGTGGTGACGGTGATCGGAGCGGCGCCGACGCTCGGGGCCAATGTCGCTGTCGCTGTCTGGGGAGTCGTCGGATTCGTGGCCATGTGGGTCATCTACAACAAGATCCGGGTCGACTGGCGGATCGTCATCGGCGCGGTGCTGCTGATGGTGATGCTCGTGGCCGTGTTCTCCTGCATCGACCTGCGTGCGGAATCCGGCTCGCAATCGCACCTTGCCCGGGCGTGGGAGAGCATGGCGAAGGGCGGCGTCTCGGAACTCTGGCTCATCGTGGCACGCAAGGCCGAGACGAACATCCGCGTTCTCACCCGGACCAACTGGTCGTGGGTCCTCATCGCCGTGCTCGCGTTCCTCGCATTCATGCGCTGGCGCCCGCAGGGGGATTTCGCGGCGACGCTGCGGGAGAATCCGGGGTACTCCGCGGGGATGGCGGCGTGTCTCATCGGCGGTCTCGCCGCCTACGTGACCGAGGATTCCGGCATCGTGATACCGGCGCTCATCATGGTCTACGTGGGCGTCGGCATCCTCCACCTCATGTTGTGGAGGCTCCCGGCGGCCGTGCTGGAGGAAGAGGGTGGGGGAGCGCCCCGATGAGCGGCGCGGAGTGGATGTGGCATGCCGTCGGGCTGCTCGCCGTGCTCGTCGTGGCCGTTGTGGTGCCGTGGATCGGGATGCGGATGCTGAAGTCGTCGCTTGCCGAGGTCGGTCGTACCGCACGCAACTACCGAGGGCGCGAGGTGCCACTCGGCCTCGCCCTCGTGTGGGTGTTCTGGGCGGTGGCCCTCGCGGCTCACCAGGTGCTTGCGCTGGCGTATGCTCTGCCGCACGAATACACGGCATCGCTCTGGTTCGAGATCACCACCACCATCCCGCTCGTGCTCGGTGCGTTCACGTTCGGCCTGATCGACGACACGTTCGGCACGGCGGGTCACAAGGGCTTTCGTGGCCACCTCTCGGCGCTGCGCCGAGGCCGGCTCACGACCGGCGCGCTCAAGCTCTTCGGCATCGGATTCCTCGCGCTTCTCGGGGCCGCATTGCCGGCGTTCGGGACCGAGGGGGTGACGCCACGGTCGATCGCCCACTATATCGTCGCGGTGCTCGTCATCGGGCTGGCCGCGAACACAGTGAACCTGTTCGACCTGCGCCCCGGGCGCGCGCTCAAGGCGTACTCGATGTTCGTGGTCGTTTCAGTTCCCGCAGGCGTGTGGTCGCTCGTCGTCGCCAACGCTGGGCCGCCGCTTGCGACCGCGGCCCTCGATGGGCTGCTCGTCCTCGTGGTCGCACTCGGCCCGGTGCTCGCCGTGTGGCGCCAGGACGTCAGAGAAGAAGGCATGCTCGGCGACGCGGGCGCTAACGCGTTCGGCATGCTCGCGGGTCTGCTGCTGGTCTCCGCGCTCCCGTTAGCAGGGGCGGTCGCTGCTGCAGCCGTGCTGCTGGCCGTGAACCTCGCCTCGGAGAGGGTCTCGTTCTCGGCGGTCATCGAGAGGACACCCTGGCTGGCCGCGCTCGACCGATGGGGGAGACCGACGGACACGCCGGTGCCCTGAGACCGGCGTAATGAATCCCCCACGTGTCGGCGTGCGCGGGTAGAATGGCAGGGGGACACGGCAGGGCGTGGCGGACGGAGGCGGGATCCAAGAGATGGCGAAGCACATCTTCGTGACCGGTGGCGTGGTGAGTTCGCTCGGCAAGGGGATAACGGCAGCTTCGCTGGGCCGGTTGCTCAAGTCGAGAGGCCTGAAGGTCACCATCCAGAAGCTCGACCCGTACTTGAATGTCGACCCCGGAACCATGAGCCCGTTCCAGCACGGCGAGGTCTTCGTCACCGACGACGGCGCAGAGACCGATCTGGACCTCGGCCACTACGAACGCTTCGTGCGCATCCGTACCGGCCGTGCGAACAACTTCACCACCGGCCAGATCTACGAGAACGTGATCCGCAAGGAGCGCCGCGGCGACTAT
>Ga0114946_10003195_pt1 | contig 11125 bp, 21 predicted proteins | sample WalLakDeSediment_FD_88676 | JGI IMG/M metagenome (GOLD analysis project Ga0114946, IMG submission 88676) | Lake sediment microbial communities from Walker lake, Nevada to study Microbial Dark Matter (Phase II) - Walker Lake 11/02/13 Deep Sediment | ecosystem: Environmental > Aquatic >...
CGCGAGGATGACCCGCGATGGATCGAGCGGGAAGGACCCGCAAAAATTATTTGGCGGTCGCAAGCGCTCGCTCGAGCGAGCTGCGGAGATAACCGCCGAAGCGCCGCTGAGCCACCTTGCCCCCTATGTCGGCCATGGGGAAGCGCGGCTTGTACCTGGCGGCAGGAACGGCCACGAAGAGGGGTGTGAGGGCACCGTTGGGCTTGCGCTGGTACACGCCAGCTGGGCGGTTGCCGCCAAGGGGGCGGCCAATGAAGACGGAGTTGCGCCCAGTGGTTGCGACTTGCCCGCTGATACGGCGTAGCGCTGCGAGGCTTGGATTACCTGCAGCGTTAAGTCGCATGCCAACGCTTGGGACCAAGAGCGAGCCAGCTGGCATGGACGCGGACGCTTCGGCTAGGTAGCGGCGCTCATACCCCTTCTGCCCCCGTGCCCCCCCACGGATCTGGGTACGCAGGTAGCGACTCTGCTTGTCCTTGGCAAAGACGGTGACCTCGAGGTTGGACTTGTTGCCTCGTCGCACCAGGAAGGCGCGTTGGGTGAATGTGGTGGGCTGCTGGAAGTACTGGCGGGTAGCGCCACCCAAGGCAGTGCGGATGTCGAAGCCGGTGGTGTTGAGCGCCTGGCTGATGGCGAACGGCAGCTGCTTGGTCATGGCATCCGTCCAGCGGATGGCCTTGGGCAGCTCGTTCTGGATATCGAGAGAGAGGGAAGCCATGTGCTCAGGTTAGGGAAGCAAGCCGGCCCTAGCCAGTGAATAGGGGTGAGATTGCCCGTCACGCCTGTAACGCTTGTGTAACAGGAGCTGTTACATCAAAACCCTTTGCAGCGCAGGCCCTTAGCCTCCCTTGTAACGTTGTAACGTCTCTTTCTAAAAAGATATTTATTTATGAGTGAGTGAGAGAGAGAGGGGGTTTGCACACACACACCTGTATAAGAGAGAGAGAGTGTTTGGGCCAAAAACCGTTACACCGTTACGCTTTTGGCTAATCGCTTGCGGCGCAATGGATTTCAGCCGTAACAGCCCCTGTTTCAGGGCGTTGCAAAGGCCGAAATCCGTAACGCAATAGCCCTGGAAATGGCCCCCATGCCCCTGAAACGGGTAGCGCCGGCCTTGCTTGCACCAGGTAACCGACCAAGCACCGTTGCCCAACTGTGCGACCACGGCGTGTCACGCAAAATGGCGGCCAACGCCTCTGCGGTGTTACTCACCAGAAGCTGGTCAGCCTCGGGTTCGACCCTTAGGCCATAGCGCTCGAGGGTATCCCTGGCTTGGCGAGTTTCCACGTCACGGTCTGATCGGTGATGCACTGCAATCTCGACCAGCTCGCCAAGGCTGCGGGTGCAGGTTTTCTCGTCGGTCTCGACGCGGACCTGATGCTGCAGGATGCGTTGGATGCAGCGCTGCTCATCAGGCACCTCGGTAGCTTGGCTGTATGGCTCCCAGTTGTTCTGGGCGATGAGCGTGCGGGCCTGCTCTGGCGTGGGCACCTCGCTAGACATGAGCGACCATGCGCCGGCCAGCAAAGTTCCGTACTGATCACCGAAGCGCTGTGAGTCAAAATGCTCAGCCGCGGCCTTTGTAAAAACGCGAATGCTGTTACGGATGGTGGGGATAAGCGAAACCGTGCGCGAAATGAGGCGGCGTGCAATGTCGTAGGTGATGTGGCGATCAAGATCGCGGTCCAGCTCTTCCCAATGCTTAAGACGTTCGGCCTTGGGCAGCTCGTTAGGCGAGCGCAAAGTGAGCTGAGCAAAGCGTGAGCGGTCGGCGCCTTGCTTAAGTGCTGTGGCGATGGATGACATCAGGAACATCGAGCGGATGTTGAAACGGGTGACATCACCACCAGGGCTGCCCTTGAGCATGGTTGCGTGAGACTCGCTGGACGCAACACGAGCCAGCGCAAGGATGTTTTGCATCCGCACTTGATCGGCCTTCTCGTTGGATTCGGCCTCGTCAAAGACCACCGGTAGTGCATCGCAGCGCAGGGTCTGGCGCAGGCCCGCTTCAGTGGTGTTGCCAGCCACGATCAAACCCATGTCACCAAGCAGCACGGCGACATAGCGGTCAAGAATGGCGGATTTGCCCGAGCCTGCTGCAGCGGTCAGCCATGCGTGCGGACGCCATGGAAGGGCGCCGCAGATCGGCGCAAGAGTGACCCATCCGGCCAGCAGCAAGCCTGATGCCGGCACCTCCCAATGAAAGCGCTCGGCCAGCTCGCAGATGGTCAGCGCTTCAGCGTCAGAAAGAGGCTTGGCATTGCCTGGCCCTTCCAGCTCTGACATGCGCTGATAAAGATAGCTGGACTTGAAAGGACGCAGCACAGGATGGCGCTTGCCATCGACCACAAGGTTGTCGCCCAAGTGAAGAATGGTGCGCTTGTCATCCCACCATGCGCCGCGGCCACGAATGCGATCAGGGTTGTAAAAGCCACGCTCAGCGCTGATTGCAAAAAGGGTGGCAGCAGCTTGGGTCCAGTCAACAGCTGAGCGCTCGCCTGGGCACAGCTGCTTCCAGTAAGGAAGCGGCGCGAGAGAGACAAGGTTGGTGGAATTGTGAGCTGAGCGAGAGAGGCGGACTACTTGGCCAGTGTTGTGGGGGCGGTAGTAGTAGGCGTCACCGTCAAAACCGAGGCAGGTGAAATGGTCGTTGGCGTCAAGGTCTGGCAGCTCGGGCTCGGGCTTGGGCTCGGCGATCGGGTCAACGTCCAGTTCTAAGGGTGTCGAGAGGTTGGCCTTGAGGTAGTCAAGCGCCTCCTGCTCTGTCCATGTGGCGTCAGCAAGATCCCAGCCTTCGGGGGCATCAGGTGGCGGCGTGACCATTTGCAGCCGATCAACGGGCAGACGCAGCAGTAGCTGGGCAAGCCGATCCATTGCCTGCTGGCCAACGGCATCGGCATCAGGCCAAAGGATGATGCGACGGCCAGAAAGTGGTGACCAGTCGGCCTTATCAATCGCCTTACAGCCTGACGGCCATGTCGTGACGGTCGCCTTTGGGTAAAGCTTGGCTGCGGCATCAGCGGCCTTCTCGCCCTCAACCACCAGCACAGTGCCTGTACAGGTGCGGAGCTGATGGAGATTAAGCAGCGGTCGTGGAGCTGGCGGTGCCTTCCAATCCCAGCGGTTGCCGGACCACCAGAGCGGGCGGATCTTCTTGCCGGGAAAGCGGCAGACCATAAAAGTGTCGCTGTAGCGCCAGAGGTGCTCGGCGCCCTTAATTGGCGGCTCAGGACGCTGTGGCGCAATACCGAGGTGCTGCTCGATGCGGTCAGCGGCCTCCTTAAAGGTCCAGCCGTTGCGCCGCATCAGGAGATCAATGCCATTGCCGGCGCCACCGGTTTCAGATGGGCCGCCGCACTTGTTGCAGAACCAAGAGCCGGAGCCGTCCTGATCATCAAAGCGATAGCGATCCTTGCCGCCGCACAAGGGGCAAGGCTGGTGCTTGTCGGTGAGCTGATCGCTGGACAGCCCTGCAAGCGCGCCAAGAATTGCCGGCCAGTGGCCGTTGGCGAGATCTGTAATTTTGCTCATGACAGAACGTCGGTGATGAATTGCTGAACGGCGCGTTTTGATTGCTGCTTTTCGCGCTTGCGTGCCGCTGCGATCTGAGCCAAGCGATCAGGCCATTGGCGCTCAGCTTTGTTGAGCAATGGCTCAAGCAGCCATGGGCCAAGCTTCGCAATGCGAGCAAGCTCGAGTGGATCGTCTTCTCCGGTAAAGCAGTGGTAGAGCAGGTCAGGCGTCAGCCAAGCGTCAAGCTCGGCAAGAAAACGATCCCGGACCAAGTTGGGGCGGCTCATCGCGTGGCCTGCTGCATGGCTGCAGCAATAAGCTGCCGGACAAAGCCAGAGCGAGAGATAAGGGCAATAACTGCCTGCTCATCAAGCCAAGAGATTTGCTCAGAAGTGAGATCAAGCGTGATGGTGCGGCGGTTCGCCGGCTTGGTTGTCATGTGGAAGCGCTTTGGTTTCGCTGTGGGAACCCTAGCGGAGTTTCGACCATCTGCAACGCATCCGGCACAGAGCGCGCCACGCCAGCTATGCCACCAGCGCTAGCGACGGATCTAAGCCAGTGCTGCTGCGCTGGTGCTAGGCGGCCGGTGGGGGTTTTCACCTCGATCGAAGTGAACACGGCAAGCTGCTGGCCAACCATGTCGGGGGTCACCACCACCGTGCGCCAGCCGATCAGGTCAGCCGACCCCCGGGCAAGGCCAAATGTGACGAGCCGGCCGGTGCGAGGGTCGGGCAAGCTGCCGACCTGGTTGCGAAACAGGCGAGCATCGGGGCGGGTGCCGAGCGCCAGGCGTATCTGCTGCTGGAGGCTGGTTTCGGTGTTTGCCAAGTCGGGCACGCTGCTACGCCCCATTCTTGAGCTGCCGCGCGTAATGCACGTGCTTGGCCCATGCGACGGGATTGCGCATGCCACGCGCCTGGCCAACGTGGATGAGCTGCTGGAGGGTGCGAGCGCTGCGGCGTTCAGCGGTGCGCTGGCGAGCGCCCTCGCGCTGCAGTTCTTTTAGGTCGCCATCAACCTGTTTGATCTGGCGTGGCTTTGGAGGTGCGCAGTAGGCGCCACAGGTTGGGCAGAGCAGCTGGGGGCGGAATGCAGCAAAGCACTCAGGGCATGTGCGCACGTTGGGGGCGGGTGTGCCGTCTGCGCGCTTGCGGCGCGGTTGGCTGTCAAGCGCCCAGGCGCGGGGGTCATCAGGCCAGCCGTGGCGGTGAACGTTGCCGACGTGATCAAGGATGAGCGCGTGGAGCTTGCCTGGCGCAGGCCTGAGTACGCGGCCGACCTGTTGCAGGTAAAGCGCCTCGGATTGTGTGGGGCGTAGCAGGATGGCGGCGGTTGCACCAGGGCAATCAAAACCCTCAGAGACCACATCAACAGAAACCAGCACTTGCAGGATGCCGCGGCCGAGATCGGTAACGAGCTGATCACGCACAAGGGCGGGGGTGGTGCCGAGGATGGTGGCGGCGGCGTAGCCAGCAACGCGAAATTGTGTGGCGACTGCCTCGGCGTGTGCGGCGTTGCAGCAAAAAGCAATCGCAGGGGCGCCATCACAGAGCCGGCGGTAATGGTCGATTGCGTTGCCGGTTACGGTGGGCCGGTTCATCCGCTCGGCGGCTTGGTCGGCGGCATAGTCGCCAGCACGGCTGGAGATGCGGGTGAGATCAGCAGCGCAAGGCGGCGCGTAAATGCGCGACGGTGAGAGGAAGCCGTCGGCGATTAGCTGCGCCACGGGCGGGCCGGCGACCAGGTGATCAAAAGCACCGGCAAGGCCGCGGCCATCAAGGCGGCATGGGGTGGCTGTGACACCAAGCCGCAGGGCGTCAGGCCAATGGTCAAGGATGCGAGCCCAAGAGCCGGCGGCGGCGTGGTGCGCCTCGTCGATGATGATGAGATCGGGGTGCCAGTCGATGCGCGGAAGCCTGCGAATCAAAGTTTGAACCGAAGCGACCTGCACTGGGTGATGCGTTGGGGGCACACCGGCTGCAATGGCGCCATGGGGCACGTTGGCGGCTGCGAGCTTGGCGGATGCCTGCGCGATGAGCTCGCGTCGATGCACCAGCACGAGAACACGACGGCCGCGCGCTGCTGCGCTGGCAGTAATAACAGAGAAGATGATGGTTTTTCCGCCACCGGTGGGGAGCACCAGAAGGGGCGCGCGTGAACCGCTGCGAAAAGAGCGGCGGAGATCGTCAACTGCGCGCTGCTGGTAGTGCCGGAGCGTGAGAGCCATAGACCTTGGCGTGCCATAAGCGGCCGGATACTAGCCGCCCGAGGGGAGGAGTACTGCGAATTGCACGGATGCCGTGGTAAATTGCGGGAGCCCCGATGAGCTGGTGCCTATGGATAACGCCGACTACCACCGCCACCCGGCGGTTTCAAAAAGCCACTTGGATCAGGTCGCAAAAAGCCCGCTGCATTACTGGTCGCGATACCTCGACCCGGATCGAGTCCAGTTCGAGCCGACGCCTGCGATGCAGGTCGGCACCGCCGTCCACACGCATGTGCTGGAGCTGGGCCAGTGGGATGCGCGCTATGTCGTAATGCCAGAGGGGAGCGACCGGCGCACCAAAGCAGGCAAAGCCGAATGGGAGGCGTTCACGGCATCAGCAGCCGATCGCACTGTGATCAGCGCTGCCGACTTCGAGCTGGTTCAGCGGATGGGCCGGGCGGTTTACGGCCATCCTGCTGCCGCGCTGCTGCTGCAGCAGCTGTCAGGCCAAGCCGAGACCACGCACATGTGGACCGACGCCGACACCGGGCTTGAGTGCAAGTGCCGGCCGGACTGGTTGACCGATGACGGCAGCCTGATCATCGACCTGAAGACCACCGAGGATGCAAGCCCGCGAGGGTTTCAGCGGAGCGTGGGCAACTGGCGCTACCACGTGCAGGCGGCTTGGTATCTGCACGGCTTGGAGCAGGCCACCGGCACGCGCCCGGAGCAGTTTATTTTTGTTTGCGTCGAAAAGCGCGCGCCGTATGCGGTTGCGGTGTATGCCGCTGATGCGGAGATGATCGCGATCGGCGATGCTGCAGCCAAACGCGACCTTGAAGTGCTCGCCACCTGCAAAGCAGCGAACGCCTGGCCGGGCTACAGCGACCAGATCGAGACCATCAACCTGCCGCCTTGGATGCGGCCGCGGCCTGATGGCACCACTTTGATTACACCACCTGAAATCGAGCTTTACTGATGAACCAGTCAACAGCACTTACAACTAACGGAGGCTCAGCCTTCTCCGGCATTCAAGCCTTTGAAGATGCGCAGCGCATGGCCAAGTCGCTGGCCAGCTCGACGTTGGTCCCGCCGCAGTTTCAAGGGCAGGCGGGATTTGCCAATTGCTTGGTGGCGCTAGAGATCGCCAACCGGATGCGAATGAGCCCGTTTCAGGTGATGCAAAATCTGCACATCATCCACGGGCGCCCGAGCTGGTCGAGCCAGTTCATCATTGGCCTAGTAAACGGATGCGGGCGCTTCAACCCGTTGCGATATGAAATCAGCGGCAGCGGCGATGCGCTGGCTTGTTATTGCGTCGCCACCGAGCTATCGAGCGGCGAGGACCTGAAAGGCCCGACCGTCACGATGGCGATGGCCAAGAAAGAAGGATGGAGCACCAAGAGCGGCAGCAAGTGGCTGACGATGCCGGAACTGATGATTCGGTATCGGGCCGCGGCATTCTGGGGTCGGCTGTACATCCCCGAGCTGCTGGTCGGCATCCAGACCGAAGATGAGGTGGTTGACGTGGAACCGGTAACGGTTACTGCGGCGTCAGAACCTCAACGGGCGACGCTGGAAGACCTAAATCAGCGCATCCAACAAAAACCCGAACCTGCAATGGAGGGGGCTTTGATCAATGACGATGAGATCTTCTGAACCAGGCTATTTGCGGCCGCACGAGCTGGCTGAGCGTTGGCTGGGCGTGGTGACAAGAAGCACGCTCGACAACTGGCGCACTAAGCGCCAAAACCGCGGCCCCAGGTTCGTCAAGATCGGCGGCCGCGTGCTTTATCCCGTTGCGGAAGTCGAGGCGTATGAAGCCCGAAACCTGCGCGGAATCCCCAACCATCCACCTACTAACCCCAAACCATGAGCTTCAAGCTGAACCTGAGCATCTTTAAGAGCACCAAACCCGAATCCAAGATTGACTATTCGGGATTTTTAAACGTCAAGGTCGAGGATCTTGATGCCTTTTGCGCTTTTGTTCTTAGCCAAGCGCCGGACCAATACGGCAGTGTGGCGGTGCCGGTGACCGGCTGGAAGAAGCAAGCGCGCAGCGGGCTGGCCTACATCTCCGCAGTGGTTCAGCCGCCGCGGGACTATCCGGCGGAGCAAGCTGCTGATGATGAAGCACCTTTCTAGATCATCACCTCAAGCTCCAGGCGTGCGATCTCGTGCGCTGCAGCCTGGAGTAACTCCTGCTGGTAGTAGGCCTGGCGGAGCAGTTGCGCAGCGATCGGCCCGGCGTCTGGATGCCGGGCCAGCGCGCGGCATTGTTTTTCAATTTGAAACTGCTGCTCTGGCGAGAAGCTCACAGACATCCATTCCCCGAATTTCATTTCTTGTAGGGGCAGTTGCCCCAGTTTGCCGATGAACTGCCCTAAATGCAGCAGCACGCGCCACAACGCGCAAGCAACGAATAGCCGCCCTGTGGACCAGACAGTGCGTAAGCGCCAGTGCCAAGACTGCGGGGCGTGCTGGTTCACGGTGGAAGTGCTGGTGCCGGATGAGTCGGTGGGCTGGACGGCTGAGCACCGTAAGCCGGTGCTGCGTGAGCCGGTGAAGGTGGAAGCGCAGGGGGTGGCACGCCGTAGGGCCGGCCGTCCCGTGACGGATTGCGACTGACCCGCTGGCCAGATGCGCCGCCTATGGGGTATGATTCATGCATCGGAGGCAAGACCTCCACCGCTCTCCAAACCATGACCGCTTCCGCCCTCCAGATCGAACTCCTCGCCAAAGGCGCCTTCATGGTTGACGGCGGCACCACCGCCACCAAGCTCGGCACCTACCGCTTCACCGTCAACTACGCCGGCGAGATCGAGCGCTTCTACACCTTGCAGCAGGTCAAGACCTGGGCGCTCTACAACCTCGACTGAGCCCTTCGGGGCTTTACTACCACCCACACCGCCATGACACACAACCCTTGGATTAATCGCGCTGCTGCGGCGGTGCTGCTTGTGATGGTTTTTGTCGCTGGCCATGATGCCGGCCACCACCAAGCCACCGAAGCGCACACCAATCACCCGGCGTGCAACGCGCCGCTTAAGCCATGACTACCACCACCATGCGCCGCTATTACTTCCAGATCCGCTCGGCGAATGTGATCGAGTGCATCTGGGCTCACAGCTTGACCGATGCAAAAGCTAAGGCCGCCCTCACATGGATGCCTTGGTGGCAAGAGCTGGAATGGCTAAACCCTCAAACAGTTACCTGTGGAGCTTGCGATGTCTGAAATCGTTCCATTCAGCTGGCGCGAGGAAGAACACGCCAGCCGCTACGGCGAAGGCGTAAGCCGACCCAAAGCCGGCAACCGCACTCGGCAGTTTCGGCTGATGGTGTTTCGGCAAGGTGCCCAGCCGATGGTTTGGATTACCCGCGCCGAAAGCCAACGCCACGCGTTGCGCTATGCCGAGGCCCGCTGGCCTGGCGCCGTGGTTGAGGTGGCGTAATGAACCAGACCGCCCTTGAAGCAGCGTTTAGAGACTGGTGGGAAGCGTCCTACGGGCGACCACCTGGCACGCACGCTGTGATGACGCACGCGGCGTTTGCCGCTTACATCCTGACCCTGATGGAACTGCCAACTGAGGCCGACCAATGAGCGACCACATCCGCGCCAAACTCGAAGCCCTAATTAATGACTCCGGCATGTTTCACGCGGGCCAGCAAGAAGAACGCCGCAGGCTGCAGACTCTGGTAGATGCCCGCATTGATCAGTTGCGCGCTGCGCCTGCCGGCCCGCATGTCACCAGCATCTGTAACGAATTACTACGGCTCCGCCAATCTTTTGACCCATGATGACTGCGCCCCAGCTCGACAAGAACCGCGCCGACATGCTCGACGCGCTTTATAAGCGCTCCGGCCGCACCTGCGGCACCTACACGGGCCTATGGCAGGAATTCTGTTGCGATGTCGGCGGCAACATGCGCGACCTTGACTACGCAGACTTGCACGCCGCCTGCGTTGTGGCGATTGACAGCGCCTATAGCCACTTGGCAGAGAAGCACGCTCAGCAGTGCATTGCCGTGATGCGTCAAATGCTGCTGGGGAGCCGGTGGGCTTAAGCGACCGCCGGCCCGACGGCAAAGGCCGCAACTTTACCGTCAACATCCGAATGAGCCGGGAAGAGATCGAGCAAGCGCGCGAGCTCGGCGGCGGCAACGTGTCGATGGGTTTTCGCTGGGCGCTGCGCTATGCGACCGATCGAAACATGCGGCCGATTACCCTAAGCACCATGCTGCGGTCTGCGGCAGTGCTGGCTCAAGAGCTCGAGGAGAAAACCACCAAAAAGACCCGATGAACGACTTTGACCCGGTGAACAGCCCGCCCCACTACCGGCAAGGCAAGATTGAGTGCATCGATGCAATTCGCGCGGCACTGACGCCGGAGGAGTTTCGGGGTTATTGCAAGGGGAATGCTCTGAAGTACATCTGGCGCGAACAGCACAAAGGCGGCGAAGAGTCGCTGTTGAAGGCTGCCTGGTACCTTGCCAGACTGGCGCCATGAAGATTCCGGCCCTTAGCTTGCTCGAGCGCCTGGCGGTGTGGATCCTGCACCGCAGCAGCCGCACGGGCCTGGTGATCGTAAAACCGCGAGACTGCACGCAGATGTCCTACAGCGTGCACCAGGAGGATGCTGAAGCCCAGCAGATCGCGAACGAAGTGTTCGGCTATAACGAACCCGACCCGCCATCGCTGGAGCTTGAGCGGCTGTACCACCTGCCGGCATACGGCGAGGAGCGATGATTAGTCTGTACGGCGGCCGGCTGCTTCTGTTCTGCGATCGGGTGGAGCAGACCTGGCACGCCCAGGTAGCGCTTGGCCCGAAGCCTGAGCACCGGCTGACTGCTGATACAGGCACTGTGCACTTGCCGGATGTGCTACAGCGTGCGGTGTTTATGTATAAGGCCGCCGCGGCCAAAATGCAGGTAGAAGGCCGCGCGCCTATGTGCTGGGATTGCCTGCAGTGGGATGTGGGCTTTAAGCGTTGCGCGCTTGAACTGCCCGAATCTCGACAGAGCGGCGGCAGGTATGCCGCACGGTGCTCGCTTTATTCCCCAGCTGACGATTATCAACCACCAAAGAAGCCTGATGAAGTGCCCTGAGTGCGCATCCCCAAAGACAGAGCTGATTGAATCACGCCCCTGCCATAACGGCAGCCGGCGGCGGCGGCGCAAATGCCTTGAGTGCGGCCACCGGTGGACGGAATGGGAAGGGGAGCGGCCGGGGCATTGCCGCCCGCGAACAATCGCCGCCGACTTCGTGCGAATGGCGCTGGAGCGCACAGACCTGAACAATCGACAGGTAGCGGAATTGATTGGCTGCACCGGGGAAACCGTGCGCAAGATCCGCTGCGGGCTGATCTATTGGGACGTGTCTCCCGAGCTGCCGCGGTTTAAGGAGGGGA
>Ga0114946_10003196_pt1 | contig 11123 bp, 8 predicted proteins | sample WalLakDeSediment_FD_88676 | JGI IMG/M metagenome (GOLD analysis project Ga0114946, IMG submission 88676) | Lake sediment microbial communities from Walker lake, Nevada to study Microbial Dark Matter (Phase II) - Walker Lake 11/02/13 Deep Sediment | ecosystem: Environmental > Aquatic > Freshwater...
CGTTAAGCCCCGCAGCGCGGATGGTACTGCTGGATGATCCGGTGGGAGAGTACGTCGCCGCCAGCCTACCCTTGCTACGAAGCCCGTCCCGGCCCTCTCGGCCGGCGACGGGCTTCGTCGTTTTGGGGGCTCGCCGATAGGGGGCTCGCCGATTCCGCACGCCGACACCTTCCCATCGCTTCCCCTTCAGGGTCGGGGGCACGGAATCCCCCGTGCGGTTGGAACGAGCTACCGTGGAGGGGAGGGGGGGAAACCGCGTGCGACCCCAAAGGGCTCCAGGATCTCCCGGAACGCTGCCGCCGGATCCTCAGCGGCCATGATGGCGCTCACCACCGCGACACCTGCAGCCCCGGTGGATCCGGCGATGTGCCGGGCTCCGTCGGGGTCGATCCCTCCGATCCCCACCACAGGAATGCTGACGGAGGAGACCACCCTGGCGAGACCCTCCACTCCCATGACCTCCCCCGCATCCTTCTTGGTTCCGGTGGGAAAGATGGGTCCGCATCCGACATAGTCGGCTCCGTCCGCCTCCGCCTGGCGGGCCAGCACGGGGTCGGCGGCGGAATGGCCGATGAGGAAACCGACCGGGGCCACGGCCCGAACGCCGGCCACGGGGAGATCATGAGGACCCACGTGGACTCCATCCGCCTCCGCTGCCAGGGCTACATCGAAGCGGTCGTTGATGAAGAGAAGGGCGTCCCACTGCCGGGTGAGGCCCCTGAGTCTGAGGGCCTCCTCGAAGAGGGTCCGTGCACAAGCGTTCTTCTCCCGGAGTTGGATGGTCCGGGCCCCGGCCCGCAACACTTCCACCACCACATCCTCCACGGCCCGGGGAGCTGCAAATCCCGCGTCCGTGATGACGATGACCCGAAGCGCCTCGGCCAGTTCCGCAGGAGACATCACCGACTGTTCTGTTCCCTTCGCTGGCGTTCCCACAGCCTCCTCGTCTCGGCCACGGCCTGGTTATGCTCCGCCAGGGACCGGGAGAACACGTGGGATCCGTCGGGGTGCGCTACGAAATAGAGGAAGTCGGTTTCGGCAGGGTAGAGCGTCGCGTCCAGAGCTGCCAAGCCCGGAGCTCCGATGGGCCCCGGGGGGAGTCCCGGGTGGGTGTAGGTGTTGTACGGGTGGTCCGCCACCGAATCCATGGCGGCATAGAGGAGCCGTGGACGAGGTCCCCCGAGGGCGTAGAGAACGGTGGGATCGGCCTGGAGCGGGTACCCGAGGCGCAAACGGTTGTGGAACACCGAGGACACCAGGGGCATCTCGTCCTGGAGCCGGGCCTCGGCCTGGACGATGGATGCCAGCGTCACCACTTCCCCTTCGGTCATGTCCAGGGAGTCCATCCGAGTCACTCGCTCTGTGGTCCATACCTCCCGGTACCGGTACACCATGGCTCGCAGAACCTCAGCCAGGGGGACTCCCGGGGCGAAACGATAGGTGTCTGGAAAGAGGTAGCCTTCAAGTCCTGGCCCGGGCAGGGACCACTGGGCATCCATGGAGTCCTCAACCAGGAGGTCCCGGACCGAGTCCGGGTCCATCCTCGTGATTACGGCAATCCGGGGGGCCATCTGCTTGAGGGTGAAGCCCTCGGGGATCGTGAGCACTTCGGTCACGACCCTCCCGGCGGTGAGGTCTTCCAGAAGCCGGGACCAGGAGGTTCGGGAGGGAAAGACGTACTGCCCCGCATGCACCCGCCGATCGTAATCCCGCAGACGGGCGTATCCTCGGAAGAGCCTGGGGCTCGAGATGAGCCCCCGAGCGTGAAGGGTGTCTACCACCTCGCGGAACGATGCGCCCGACGGAACCGTCAGCTCCACGGGGGGACCCTCGGGCGGGGATGAGCACCCTGCCAGGGCCAGCAGGAGACAGGAGGCGGCCGCGCGTCTCAATCCACCCCCTGCGGGTCGTGACGGTGTTGACCGTCGAGCCAAATCTGGAGAATGAGCACGGCTGCCTCTGCATCTACCCGGTCTTTGGATTCCCGCTTCTTTCGGGGCAAGCCGGATGTCCGGACCATCCGCTCTGCGGCCACGGAGGTGAATCGCTCGTCGACGAAGTGAACCGGGACACCGGTCCGCGTGGAAAGGGATCTGCCCACGTCCCGGACCGTCCGGGTCCAGTCCGAGTCTTCCCCACCCAGAGTCAGGGGCAGGCCCATGACCACCGTCTCCACTTCGCGCTCTGCCACCAACTCCGCCAAAGCGGCCAACGGCGGGCGCTTCCCCGCCCGGCGCTTCAGGGTGGGGAGGGGTGAGGCGAGCGTTCCCGTGGGGTCGCTCAAGGCCAGGCCTATGCGCCTCTCTCCGAAGTCGATGCCAAGTACTCTCATCGTTTGAAGCCGTTTTCTAATATAGGGACTGTGAGGGAACAGCCACAGACGGGCTGTATCGCGGGGGCGCCGATGGACCTTTGGAGCCGGGAAGGCGTACCAAGGGACGAAAACTGTCCGGCACAGTCACCTCCCAATATCATCCGATGACGAATGCCGGGGAGAACACCTCAGACGATACCAAGGAAAGGATCCAGCACAATGAGTGATGGACAGCAGGACCAATTGGTGGGTTTCGTGACGGGGCTTCTGCTGGGAGCCGCCATCGGGGCGACGGTAGCCATCCTTACGGCACCCCAGAGCGGAAGCCGGACACGGAAGAGGCTTGGAAAGACGGCCAAGGGGCTCCGAAAGAGCACGACCGACCGCTGGGATGATCTGGCCGAGGACGTGAAGGAACGCGTGGACGATGCCCTCTCCGGAGCCCGGAAGCACCTGAGCAACGGGTGAGCCTCCTGCTCCCCTCCCGGATCATCGAGAAGAAGCGTGGGGGGGGTGAACTCACACCTGAGGAGTTGCAGGGAATTTTTGAGGGGTTCCTGGCCGGAGATGTCCCCGACTATCAGATGGCCGCTCTCCTCATGGCCATCCATTTCCGGGGGATGGGGCCAGCCGAGTTGGATACCCTTCTCGACCTGATGATCCGGTCCGGCGCCATCCTGGACCTCTCCCATTTGCCGGGTCCCAGAGTGGACAAGCACTCCACCGGTGGGGTGGGGGACAAGACTTCTCTGGTGCTGGCACCCCTGGCGGCGGAGTTGGGCCTGTTCGTGCCTATGATGTCTGGCCGGGGCCTGGGCCACACCGCCGGGACCCTGGATAAGCTCGAAGCCATCCCCGGCTTCAAGACGGGACTCTCTTTGGATGCGTTCCGCTCCGTCCTGGAGGACGTTGGCGTGGCCATGATAGGCCAGACCGAGGAGATCGCTCCACTGGATCGCCGTCTCTACGCGCTCCGGGACGCCACGGCCACCGTTCCCTCCATCCCCCTCATCGCCGCCAGCATCCTCAGCAAGAAGTTGGCGGAAGGGATCCAGGGGCTGGTGCTGGATGTGAAGTGCGGTAGCGGCTCCTTCCTTCCCGAGCCCGACGACAGCCGGCAGCTCGCTCTGACCATGACCTCCCTTGGAAACGGGCGAGGAGTCCGGACGGCAGCTCTTTTGACCGGGATGGACGCTCCCCTGGGCAGGGCCGTGGGCAATGGGCTCGAGACCAGGGAGGCCTTGGAGTGTCTCGCCGGAAACGGGCCCAGGGATCTTACGGATCTCTCCTCGGCCCTGACCGGCGAGATGCTCTACCTGGGCGGGCTGGCTCAAAGCCCTGAGGAGGGGATGCGACGTGCCCGTGAAGCCCTTCAGGAGGGCAGGGCCATTCCGCGCATGATCCGTCTGGTGGAACGCCAGGGCGGGAACCCCAGTGTGGTGGAGGATCCCGGCTTGATTCCCATGGCACCGGAACAGGACGTCCTGACGGCGAATGTCTCGGGATTCGTCAGGGAGATCGAGCCCGTGGCCCTGGGCTATGGTGTGGTGGAGATGGGTGGGGGTCGCCGGCGAATGGAAGACCCTGTGGATCTTCGGGTGGGGTTCGTGTTGTCCGTGAGCCCCGGGGACTGGGTGGAAAGAGGCGATCCCCTGGGGGAGATCCACGCCGCGGACGCGGATGGCCTGGAGTGGGGCCGGCAGACCCTGCGGAGGGCTGTTGTCCTTGGGCCCGGGGCTCCCCCCCCCCGGCCGTCCCTCATCCGGGAGCGGATCCCAGCCTTCCACTGATCCTGGGCCGGCCGGTCGCAAAGGCTCGATTCAGGTTGAAGCTTCCCACGGGCCCGGCCCGAGGAGCTGGGCGCTCCTCAGGGGAGAACGCGAAATGAGATCCCTTCCTCTTCCAGGAGCGTTTCAAGGGCCGGCGCCGCATCGGCGAACGCACGGATCGCCAGCGCGCAGAGATCCGAGAACCCCGAGGGGGCCGGCACGACTTCCACAGGGATCTCCCTCTCCTTGGCCACTTCCTCTGCCCAAAGGACGTGGGTTCCTGACTCGAAGAGGTAGGTCCGGAGTGCGCGGTTCTCGAACCGTGGCTCTCCTTTGGTTACCCGGAAAGGACCCGGACTATGCGGCGGGGGATTCCCGGAGCTCCCGGCCGGTTCTCTCACCGGATGCCCGGAAGCCTTCTGAAGATACCGGGGCTGCTCATTTCGCAGTACTCGGTGGGTTCCGTGCCTGGGAGGTAGTACTCGGTGTACGCATTCTCCTCCGGACACCAGCGTGAAGCCAGTAGCCCCGTCTTGGAGTCCACCCTGCGGGTCACGAGGCCGGTAGGGAGGGGCCAGGGCTGGGGAATGGGGAGGAGAGGGCCCCGGTCACGGTACAGAGAGTCAGCCTCCGCCCGGGCCGGATCTCCATAGTAGACCCGGCGCATGAAACGTCCCCACACGGGGGCTGCGTCCCCGCCCCCGGTGGTCTGGGGCCAGATGTTGGCTGGCCGGTCCATCCCGAACCAGACGGCGGCCATGAGGTCCGGCGTGAAGCCCAGGAACCACACGTCGGTTCCGTCGTTGGTGGTCCCGGTCTTTCCGGCGGCCGGCACCTCCCGGGGGAGGCCCCCGGCTACCCGAACCCCGGTGTGGCCGGTGCCCAGGGCCACGACGTCCTCGAGAAGGGCCACCATCACCCGGGCGGTGAGGGAATCGAGGACCTGGGAACGATCCGGCTGAGGCTCCCACAGGACCTCTCCTTCCGGGCTCAGCACCCGCAGGATGGGTTGCGGCCGAACCCTGGTTCCCAGGGTGGCGAACGTCCCGTAGGCCTCTGCCATTTGAATCGGAATCACCTCGGAGGCACCGATGGCGGTGGAGGGGAACCGATGGATTTCCGTACGGACGCCCAACCGCCGACCCGTCTGGGCCACCGTCTCCAACCCCACCTCGAGCCCCAATTTGATGGCGATCATGTTGATGGAACGCCTGAGCCCTTCCCGAATGGTGATGGGGCCCAGAAACTCCTGGGTGAAGTTCTGGGGTTTCCACTCCTCACCACTCACCTGGGGGAGGACCACAGGTGCATCCACCAGCACGTGGGAGCCGGGGATGCCGCTGCCGACGGCTGCCGCATAGACGAACGGCTTGAAGGACGAGCCGGCCTGGCGGCGGGCCTGGATGGCCCGGTTGAACTTGGAATGGCGGAAGTCCCGCCCTCCTACCAGGGCACGGACCGCTCCGGTGTGGGGATCCAGCCCGATGAAGACCCCCTGGAGGTAGGGTGTCTCGGCGGACTCGAAGGGCTCGGTGAGCTCCTGGTACTCCTCGTATCGAGGGTGCCGGAATCCGGGCCGCGCCTCGATGGCAGCCCACCCCTCCTCCATGGAAACCTGGGCCGCTGCCTGCATGTCCAGATCCAGGGTCGTATACACGATGAGTCCTCCGCGGTAGAGGATCTCTCCGAATCGGTCGTCCAGGATCCGGCGTACCCACTCCTGGAAGTAGGGAGCGGGCCCGTCTCGGGACTCCGCCTCGTCCTCAGGCAGCGGCCATGCCTTCCACTCCTCCCCCTCCTCCCTGGACAGGAACCCCTGCCGCACCATGAGGTTGAGGACCAGGTTCCGGCGCTGGAGGGCGTTCACCGGGTTCCTGAGGGGATTGTAGTAGGCCGGACGGTTAGGGATTGCGGCCAGCATGGCGGCTTCAGCGGGGTTCAGTTCCGTGGCGTTCTTTCCGAAGTAGTTGCGGGAGGCCGTCTGGATTCCATACCAGCCCCGGTCGTAGTTGATCTGGTTGATGTAGGATTCCAGGATCTGGTCCTTCGTGTAAGTCTCTTCCAGGGCCAGAGCTACCTGGAGCTCCCTGAGCTTTCGGGTGATGCTCTTCTCGAACCCGTCGATCTGGACAAACATGTTCCGGGCCAGCTGCTGGGTAATGGTGCTGCCACCTCCGGCCCGGCGGTTCAGGAGCCTCCCCACCCCCGGGACCCGGACCACGGCGGCTCGAACGATCCCTCGGATGCTGAACCCGTGATGCTGGTAGAAACGCTTGTCCTCGATGGCCAGGAACGCCTGGGGGACGTGTCTTGGAAGGGCGTCCAAGGCCACCGGGGTTCTTCGCTCCAGGCCGATCTCCACCACGAGGCGGCCGTCGTGGCTCAGGAGCTTGCTGGTCTGCTCCGGCTGCCACGTGGAGATCTGGGCGATGGAGGGGCAATCAACACAGAGGTTCTTCCAGGCTCCCCATCCGGCTCCCAACGCTCCGAAGCCAAAGAAGGCGGTGGCCAGGAGAAGGAGCTGGGGCAGCTTCTCCATACGTTTCGAGGATACCTGCAGGTTGGTGGTGGCCATGGCTCTCCCGGTGTTGTTCACTTGGGCCCAGGCGGCGGTCGGCGGGCCAGGTCCGCCAAAGACACCTGACTTCCCCTCCAAGCGCAACTCTTGTGCCGTTCGTTGATACCCTTCTCGCCGACGGCGGATCCTGACCTCCACGGTCGTGCGAACGATGGGCGTGGCGGTGTGGGCGGGGTCCGAGACCGGGATCTTGTGCCCATCGATACCCTTTCGCCCACGGAAGAGATGCGCCAAGAGTTGCTTACACGAGGGGATAGAAAGAGCTTTAGGAGGGTGAGAGAGCGGTTGACAAACCCCTCGGCTGTCCGTTATCACGCTAGGGAAGAGGAGAGGTTCTGTGTCCTCCGGCAATTCGCCATCGACGGATGCGACCCGCCCTGTTTCGGCGCACATGGATTGGATCGAGGCGGCGGCGCGCAGTGGGCCGGTCCCTTTTTGTCCTCACTGCGGGAAGCGGCGCGCTTCGTGCATCATTCAGTTTCCAATTAGGACGCACCCTATGAAAGTGAGTGTCTTGGGGAGGTTTGTCCCACATGTCGCCCTGGTGGCCGTGCTCTTCTGCGCGGCGGTTCCCTCCGCCGCGCAGACGGGCTCAGTATCAGGCAGGGTTTTCGATGCCAGTACCGGCCAGCCTCTGGACGCTGTGCAGGTGAGCCTGGAGACTGTCGGAGTAGGGGCCCGCCTGGGCAGCCTCACGCAGGCGACAGGCCAATACTCCATCGTAAACGTTCCTGTGGGGCAGTACGACCTGCGGGCGGACCTCCTGGGCTTCCGTTCCGTGACCCAGGTCGTGACTATGATCGCCGGCCAGACGTTGGTGGTAGATCTTCGCCTCGATCCCCAGGCCATCTCCCTGTCGGAGATCGTGGTGACCGGCGTGGCGGGAGCCACCCAGCGCACGAAGCTCCCCTTCGACGTTGCCCAGGTTCGAGCGGCGGATCTCCCGGTTCCCAGCATGAATGCCGCCCAGAGCCTCCAGGGAAGAGTGGCGGGGACCACGGTGGTCATGGGAAGTGGACGGCCGGGAGCGGCTCCTTCCGTCCTGATTCGGGGCGTGAAGAGCCTCAACGCTTCCGGGCGTGACCAGGAGCCCCTTTACATCGTGGACGGTGTGATCCTCGGTTCCGGTATGGCGGACCTGGATGCCTTGGATATCCAGAGCATCGAGGTGGCAAAGGGTGCCGCAGCTGCTTCTCTGTATGGCTCCCGGGCCGGGGCGGGTGTCATCCACGTTCGGACCAGGCGCGGGGCCGACATGGCTGATGACCAGGTGCGTTACACTCTCCGGACCGAGTACGGTGGAGCCGGCTTGGCTCGCGTTCCGGATAGCTTACTGGCGAAAAAGCACCGATTCCAGACCAGAGAAGGGAAGTTCGTGGACCTGGACGGCTCCTTATGTGACTGGTTGGATTGCTCTCAGCCCAGAGAGGTGGGGACGGACTCCTGGGACACCTACAACGATCAGGAATGGCCGGGTCAGACCTTTGATCAGGTCTCCCGATTCTTCACCGGTGCCAGCTTCCTCCAGTCCAACCTTTCGGTGCAGGGTCGGTTGGGGTGGACCAACTTTCTCGTTTCAGCCAGCCACATGGACCAGGAAGGGATCCTGCGCTTCACTCAGGGTTTCAGTCGGAGCAACTTCCGACTCAACGTGGACCAGGCTGTGTTTGACAAACTCTTCATTCAGACCAGCGCCTTCTACAGTAGATCGTCCCAGGGGCGGCCCAGTGAGACGTCCGGGAATACGCTGTTCGACCTGACCCGCGTGCCGGCCGGCGTGGATCTTCTGGCTGTGGAGGCCAACGGGGAGCTCATACCCCTCATCAACCCCACGGATCTGGAGAGTATGAACCCGCTCTATACACTGAAGAACACCGACGAGATGGAGCGGCGAAACCGCTTCCTGGGAAGTGCCAACCTCCGGTATTCCCCCACCGGATGGCTCGCCATCGACGCCAACGTGAGCTTCGACCGGCTGGATGCCGACTGGGAGGTCTTCACCAGGGATAGGCTCGGCTGCCAGGGTGAGGACTGTCCGGCCCGGGACGAAGGCACCGTCCACAAGCTCCGGAGTCAGAGGGATGCCATGAATTCCAGCATCACGGCCTCCACCCGCTGGAGCATCGGCGACCGGATCCGAAACAGCTCCATGGTCCGGTATCTTTATGAGAACGACGAGTACGAGGCGTCCAACACCTCGGGATACGACTTCGCTGCTGCGGAAGCCCCCACCTTCACCAATACGGACCCCAACCTGATCTCGTCGGGCACATACATCCAGACCATCCGGGCCGATGGGTACTTTTTTCTCACCAATTTCGACCTGTATGACCGGTACGTGGTGGACGCCCTCATCCGCAACGATGGGAGCTCCCTTTTCGGGAGGGATAACCGGCGCCAGTGGTACTACCGCATCGGAGGTGCATGGCGCCTCGGCCAGGAGGATTTTTTCGACGTTTCCCAGGTCGACGAGCTGAAGCTTCGGTACTCTGTGGGTACCGCCGGTGGGCGCCCGAGCTTTCCTGCGCAGTATGAGATCTACAGCACGGCCGGTGGTCGCATCTCTCCGATGAACCTGGGAAATCTGGATCTCAAGCCCGAGTTCTCCACCGAGCATGAAATGGGTTTCGATCTTTCCATCGTGAATCACAGAGCCGTCCTGTCCGTTACCTATGCGCAGACATCCACCCGGGACCAGATTCTCCCGGTTCCCCAGCCTTCTTATTCGGGCTTCTGGATCCAATGGAGGAACGCTGGAACCATCGAGAGCAAGACTTGGGAGGCGACCCTGGGCCTTCACCTTCTCGAGCGGCCCGATTTCACATGGAGCGCCAGGCTTCTTTATGACCGGACCCGGTCCGAGATCTCCGAGTTGAACGTTCCGCCCTTCGTGTACGGCGTGGGTGGGATGAACATGGACAACGTCTTCTATGCTCGGGAGGGTGAGAAGGTGGGAACGTTGTACGGTGGAATCGTGGCCAGGGGCTGTGCAGATCTTCCAGTCGGTGTGTCCTGCAACGGATTTCAGGTCAACGACGATGGTTTCCTGGTCTGGACCGGTGGCAGCGGGCTCAGCAATCCGCAGTGGGGGACGCAGGGTCCGGTGGTGGGGGGCGACGTGGTGAGGTGGGGCACGCCCTTTGCCGGCGTCTGCATCGACGAGTCCACGGGAGAGGAATCCTGGTATTGCCCGTTGGGGAACACCATCCCGGACTACAACGCCGGCCTTTCCACGACCCTCAGCTGGAAAGGATTGACCGCCTATGCCCTCCTGAGCCGAAGCGCGGGCTTCGACATCTACAACCAGCCGTTGCAGTGGGGCTTTCTCAAGCGCATGACAGGGTACTATGACCAGTATGCCGGTGTCCCTGACATCGAGAAAAAGCCCCTGGGATACTACGACGCCTGGTACGGTGCCACCGGGGGGCTTGCCCCCAGCGATCTTTTCGTGGAAGACGGGAGCTACACGAAGCTACGGGAGGTTTCGTTGGGCTACCGGTGGAGCCCCCACGGGGTCCGCCGGATTCCAGGATTGGGCGGCTTCAGCAGCATCGGTTTCAGCGTTACGGGACGGAACCTCTTAACCTGGACCGACTATCGGGGATATGATCCCGAGGTCGGCAAGACCGGTGGTGACACGGGTTCTTCAGCCATCGCCCGGGTGGACGGGTATTCCTACCCGAACTTCCGGACCTGGACCGCTGCCATCGAGGTCATTTTCTAGAGGAGCCGATGCAATGAAGAACTCCTTGAAGCAGTTGGTGGTCGCCTCGCTGCTCTTCTTTGGAACGACTGCGTGCGCGGACCTGGACGTCGTGAATCCGAACAATCCCGATGCTGCCCGCTCCCTTTCCACACCCGAGGACGTACTCTCCCTCATCGGGGGGTCGTTCAACAACTGGTTCTACGGCAGTTACAGCTTCTACGGCGCCGGACTGGCCCTGAGCAACGCCTCCTTCCAGCACAGCGCCCCATGGGCCAATGCCGGGATGGAGAAGTACGGCAGAATTCCACGTGTCGCTTTTGTCAACCGGGTTTCCGACGGCGATTACAACTACCTGACCCGAAGCTGGTTCTACTCCCACCGGGCAATCGCAGCCGTGGCCGATGGATTGAGGGCCCTGGAGGAGCCCGAAATCGCGTCAGGTCTTTCGGCGGAGCAGCTGACCTCGGCAAGAGCCTTCGGGAAGTTTGTCCAGGGCATGGCCCACGCCACGGTGGCGGTCCTTTTTGCCGAGGGCTTTGTGGTGGATGAGTCCTCGGTACTGGTCGAAGCCGGTGGAAGAAGGGTTCCGGACCCTGGAGGGCCGGTGCCTTACGACCAGGTCATGGAGGCGGCCAAGGGATACTTCGAGGAGTGCATCGTCCTCTCCAGCGGGGCTGGCTGGGTTCTCCCGGAGGGTTGGATGACGGCCCGGCTCACAGGTGCGGAGTTGGCCCGGGCGGCTCATTCCATGAGGGC
>Ga0114946_10003197_pt1 | contig 11123 bp, 12 predicted proteins | sample WalLakDeSediment_FD_88676 | JGI IMG/M metagenome (GOLD analysis project Ga0114946, IMG submission 88676) | Lake sediment microbial communities from Walker lake, Nevada to study Microbial Dark Matter (Phase II) - Walker Lake 11/02/13 Deep Sediment | ecosystem: Environmental > Aquatic >...
ATCTGTGCGTCGTAGTAGCTCATGCGATGGCAAACCACGCCGCGTAGCGCCTCGAGTATGACGGCAAGGGTGGTGTCGAGGACGGGCACCGAATCCGAGAAGTGCTTGACCTGCTCCGTGGCAAGCTCGGAATCGAGACGATCGCTGAAGCGACGGGTAACGGTGACGAAGTACTCCGCTAGAACCTGCGACGTCAACACCGCTGCCTTGCGCTCCACCAACCGGTCGAGCACGCGTATCGCCTGCCGGTGACGCGTCGGATCGTCGGCATCCTGAGTGTAGACGAGCACGTTAGTGTCGACGACCACCCGGACGTTCATGCAGCTCCTCCCTCGTCCATCGCCTGCCTCCGCTTCCGGTCCGCAGTACGGGAGCCTTGTCCATGAGCTCGCGGGCCCGCGCCCACGCATCGCTCTGAGAAGGGTCCCGCTCGACGAGCGCATGCTCCACCGCCCTGCGCACGAACTCGGATTGAGAGATACCGAGTGCGCGGGCGCGTGCGGCGAGTACCCGTTCCTGCTCGGCGTCCATGACGATCTGCTTGCGCACCATACGGCCCATGTTAGTCAGCCTCCCATACCCGATTCTCACCGCATTACAACCGCGGCGAACTGAGTTTGGACGAGTGAGTGTGTAACTCCGGTGTGTAACTCAGTGTAGCACGCGCGGGCACACGGTTGCGTTACCCGCCCAGCCGCGGCGCAGCAGGCGCGATCACGGGCACGTTCGGAGCGACGACGGGCGGCGCCATCCCTTCGACCCCGAGCACCTCGCGCAAGCGTGCTATCCGCCGGTTCTCCGGGTCGTCCTCGTCGTCGGTCGACGACTCCCCCGTCCAGCAGTAGAAGAGCTGCGTGTACCCCGGGCCGACCGTAGGGACAAAGTTGTTGAACCGCACGCACTTCTCGAGCGCCGAGAGCATCGCCTGCGGGTCCTTCAGCAGCAGCATGCCCTCGGCGTCGGCGACCTCCGAGTGGCGCAGGTGCGAACGACGATGGCCGAAGACGATGAACTCCGAAACGATGACGAACGCCACCACGACCGGGAAGAGCCAGGCGAGCATCGGGAACGCCCGGTAGCTGACCGCGTCCGCCGGGATCGCCGCGGTGCCGTGCTCGGTAGTGACCGTGATCGGTCGCGCAGGGATGCCGGAGGGGTCCTCGGTGGCGGTGAGCCCCCGGTCCCGGATGTCCCAGAGCGGGGCCATGATCGCTGTCACGCCCGTCGCCCAGATCGTGTCGCCGGCACGCAGTCGCGCGATGAGGTTCGCGAAGACGGCCCGCTGCTCGTCGACGGTCAGGCGTTCGGCAAGTCCCCGGGTGATTCCGACCACCGGTCGCCTGCGGCCCCTGCCGAAGACGAAAGCGTTCACATTGCGCGTCTCCATGACGTAGAGCGCCGGGGCGACCTCGAATCCGCCCGCAATGGCCATGTCCTTGAGCGCGTACTTGGTCGGCATGAGATCGCCACGCGGGACGATGATCGCCCCAAAGCGCTTCAGCAGCCATTTCTCGCTGCGTGAGAGGGCGAACCCGACGTAAGCCGCCGCGATGGTCGCGCCGCCAGCGCACACGAGAGCAAAGGCGAGCCCCGCGTTCCCGAAGAGCCACTGCTGCGCATCCGGCTCCTGCATGAACAGGACAACGAACCCGAGCACGAGCGCGAGCGTGATCGCCGAGCCCGCCGCCGCAGCGAGCACGAACAGCGCGATGAAGACGGCCAGTTCGGCGCGGTTCCGGTCGACGCGGTCCCAGAGCGGCTCGATACGGTGGGCCCGGACTCCCGGGGCGCCCATCGGATCCCTACCGCCGGCGCGAGGCGAGTTCGGCAGCGAGGTCGTCAAGGGAGACACCCTCGCGCACGAGCACCACCAGCAGGTGGTAGAGCAGGTCGCCGGCTTCGTAACGGATCTGCGCCAGGTCCTGGTCCCGGGCGGCGATGATAACCTCGCCCGCTTCCTCGGCGATCTTCTTGAGCAGCTTCTCCTGCGGCCCGCCGAGCAGCTGGGTCGTGTAGGAGCCCTCGGGCATCTCGGCCTTGCGCGACTCCAGTAGCGCAAAGAGCTCCTCGAGCACGGGTCCGATGCGCACGGCGTCACTCACCGGAGGCCGCCGGATCGTCGGCCGCGGGCCCCGGCCCCAGCACCCGGAAGAAGCAGCTCCGTTCGCCCGTGTGACACGCCACGCCCGTCTGCTCCACCTGCACGAGAAGGACGTCGGCGTCACAGTCGGTGCTAACCTCGAGTACCCGCTGGGTGTTGCCGCTCGTGAGCCCCTTGCACCAGTACTCCTGGCGCGAGCGGCTCCACAGCCAGGTGCGCCCCTCGTCAAGCGTGCGGCGGACCGCCTCGGCATTCATCCACGCCACCATCAGCACCTCACCGGTGTCGTGCTGCTGGATGACAGCGGGGATGAGCCCGCGGTCGTCGAAGTTCAGCCCGTCCAGGGAGTACAGCTCGCTCATCGAACCCTCCACTCGCTCGTGACCGGGGAACGGGCCTCGTCGGCCACCTCCACCAGCCGCACCGGAACGCCGTGACCCGCCATGTGTGTCTTGATGTCGCGCACGCGGAACCTTCCGAAGTGCAGTGTGCTCGCAGCCAGCACGGCGTCGGCGTCGGCCTCGATGACGACCTCTGCGAAGTGCTCGAGCTCGCCCGCTCCGCCACTCGCGATGACAGGGATCGTCACCTCACGGGTGATCGCGCGGGTAAGCGGCAGGTCGAAGCCCTCATTGGTCCCGTCGCGGTCCATGCTGGTGAGCAGGATCTCGCCTGCACCGAGCTCTGCCGCGCGGTGCACCCACTCCACCGCGTCGAGCCCGGTGTTGATGCGGCCGCCGTTGATGAAGACCTCCCAGCGCTCGACCGAGCCTGCGATGCGACGCGCATCGATGGCCACGACTATGCACTGCGAACCGTAGATGCGGCTCGTGTGCGTGATGAGCTCGGGCTCGCGGACCGCCGCCGAGTTCAGCGAGATCTTGTCCGCACCGGCGGAAAGCATCGCGCGGATGTCGTCGGCCGAACGCATCCCGCCACCGACGGTATACGGAATGAAGACTTCCTCGCTTGTGCGTGCCGCCACGTCGAGCATGGAAGGCCGCTCCTCGTGCGAGGCGGTGATGTCGAGGAAGACGAGTTCGTCGGCGCCCTCGCCGTCGTAGAACGCGGCGAGCTCGACCGGGTCGCCAGCATCCACGAGGTCTACGAAGTTCACGCCTTTCACGACGCGTCCCTCGTGGACATCCAGACAGGGTATGACGCGCTTGGTGAGCATCAGGCACCCTCCCCCATGTCACGCCCGGCGGCGATGGCCTCAGGCAGCGTGAAGCGCCCTTCGTAGAGCGCGACGCCGACGATGACGCCTTCGATCCGCCTGCCGATCGAGGCGAGCGCGCGGACATCCTCCAGACCGGTGACTCCGCCGGACGCGATGACCGTCATCGGCGCATCCTGTGCCAGGCTGCGGTAGGCGGCGATGTTGACGCCCGACTGCATGCCGTCGCGGCTGATATCCGTGTAGACCACACGCTGGACGCCGAGGCGTGCGAGCTCATCGATCAGCTCCATCACGCCGTACTCGGTGCCCTGGCGCCAGCCTTCGATCGCCACCTTGCCGTCGCGGGCATCGACACCGGCGACGACGCCGGCGTGTTTTCGTGCGGCCGCCTCGACGAACCCGGGGTCGGTGACGAGTGAAGTACCGAGCACGGTGCGCGTCACTCCCGCGTCGTAGAGCCGGTCGAGCGTGTCCATCGAGCGGATACCACCGCCCGTCTGCACCGGGACGCCCACTGCGCGCACCACCTTGCGGATCACGTCGATGTTCGCAGGCACCCCGTCGCGCGCACCGTCGAGGTCGACGACGTGCAGCCACTCGGCCCCACCCGCGGCCCAGATGCGCGCCTGCTCAACCGGGTCTTCGTTGTACACCGTGACCTGATCGTAGCGCCCCTGGCGCAGCCGGACGGCCTTGCCTGCCAGAATGTCGATGGCGGGGAATACCTGCACTACGCACGCTCCTTAACGATACGGCCGAAGTTGCCGAGCAGGTGCAGCCCGGTGGCCGAGGACTTCTCGGGATGGAACTGGACGGCGAACGCGGCCTCACCGGCCTGCACCGCCGCTGCGAACGACACGCCGTGCTCCGCGGCACCGATGATGCACGAGGGGTCTGACGGCACGAGGTGGTACGAGTGCACGAAGTAGAACGCGCTGCCCTCTTCGATCCCGTCGAAGAGCGGGCTGGCGTGCGGGTAGGAGACCGTGTTCCAGCCGATGTGGGGGATCTTGACGCCGGAAGGCAGCCTCTCACAACGTCCCGCAACGATGCCGAGCCCCTGCCACTCGCCGTCCTCCAGCCCGACGTCGGCAAGCAGCTGCATACCGAGGCAGATGCCGAGGAAGGGAGTGCCGGCGGCCACCCGCTCGAGCACGCTCTCCCGAAGCCCGGACTCGCGCAGGTTGTGGGATGCGTCGCGAAACGCGCCAACACCGGGCAGCACGATGCCGTCGGCAGCGGCCACGTCGGCCACGGAATCGGTCACGGTCACGCCTTCGACGCCAGCGTGCTCGAAGCCCTTCTGCACGCTGCGGAGGTTGCCCATACGGTAGTCGATGATGGCGATGCGCGGGCTCACAGCGCTCCCTTGGTGGAGGGCACGCCGCTTACCCGCGGGTCGATCTCGACCGCTTCGGCAAGCGCACGTGCAAGCGCCTTGAACGCAGCCTCGACGATGTGGTGTGCGTTCTCGCCTGCGAGCTTGTGCAGGTGCAGGGTCACGCCGGCATTGGCCGCGAACGCCGCCATGAACTCCTTGGCAAGCGAGGTCTCGAAGGTGCCGATGAACTCGATCGGCAGCTCCACGTCGTAGGTGAGCCCGCCACGGCCGGACACGTCGACGGCCGCGAGCACGAGCGCCTCATCCATCGGGATGGCGGCCGAGCCGTAGCGACGGATGCCGGCTTTGTCGCCGAGCGCCTCGGCGAACGCCTTGCCCATGCAGATGCCGACGTCCTCCACGGTGTGGTGAGCGTCGACCTCGAGGTCCCCCTCGGCAGAGACGCGCAGCGTCATGAGCCCGTGCCGTCCGAGCGCATCGAGCATGTGGTCGAAGAAGGGGATGCCGGTCGAGATCTCGGCGTCGACCGCAGTGTCCAGATCGCAGAACACCCCTATCTTCGTCTCGCGCGTGGCCCTCTCTATCGTGCCTGTGCGTGTCATCAGTATCCCAACTCCCCTGCCGTCCCGTGGCGCACATGCGCCTCTGCCGCTCCGAGTATCTCGCTGGCACGCCGCTGCGACGTGATGTCCTCGACGGCAGTCAGGAAACGCCCGTTCTCCTCGTCCGATCCCACCGTGACCCGCAAGCAGTCCTCCAGCCCGGGCGAGCGCGAGAAGTCCCGCACGAGCACCGAGTGACTGTGGAGCAGATCGCGCCAGAGGGCCGCAGCGTGTGGGACCCGGAAGAGCACGAAGTTTGCCTCGGAAGGGAACACCTTGATGCCTTCGATCGCCGAGAGCCCGTGCATCAGGGAATCGCGCCCGCGCATGATATCGCGGATCGCCTGCTGGAAGACCACGCGCTCACGAAACACGCTCGCCGCCACCCACTGTGCGAAGGAATCGACCGAGTACGGCTGGCGTACCTTTGTGAGTTCGCGGATGACGTCCTCGTGGCCGAGTACGTAGCCGACGCGCAGCCCGGCAAGCGAGAACGCCTTGCTGAACGTCCTCAGGATGACGAGGTTGGGGTGGCGCTCCATGTGAGGTCGCATCGTATGGCGGCTGAACTCGAAGTACGCCTCGTCGACGAGCACGAGCGCGTCGGTCGCGTTGAGGATGTCGATGAGCACCGTCTCGGGTGTGAGGTTGCCCGTGGGGTTGTTGGGCTGAGCGATCATGACGACGTCGATGTCGCCCTCGGCCAGGCGCGCGAGCACCGCGTCGGCATCGACCTCGAAGTCCGCGCCGCGGGGGATGCGCACCAGTTCGGTCCCGGTCACCTGGGCGTCGATGCCGTACATCGCAAAGGTCGGCGGGCAGTCGAGCAGAGTCCGGCCCGGCCCGCCCCACGCGAGCAGCAGGTCGAAGATGAGCTCATCCCCGCCGTTGCCGATGAGCACGTTGTGCGGCTCGAGCCCGTTGGCCTCGGCGATCAGTTCGCGCAGCCGGGTCGCCATGGGATCCGGATAGCGGTTGAACCGAAACTCGCGCAGCCGGCCGGAGATCTTCTCGACGATCTCGCCGGGCAGATTGGAGGGGTGCTCGTTGGCGGCGAGCATCACCTCGGCCTTGATGTCCTTGGCGTCGTACGGGACGAGGTACTCCAGCTCGGGCCTGCAGGGGCGGACGTGCTTCACACTACTCATCCTCCAGGGACTCGGCCATCGCCTGCAGCCGCAGCGTGACGGCGCGGGCGTGCGCATCGAGACCCTCGGCCCGCGCGATTGTGACAGCGGTGGGGCCATCCAGCTCCAGGGCCTCGAAGGAGTAGGAGATCACCGAGGACTTCTTGACGAAATCGTCGACTGAGAGCGGGCTCGAGAAGCGCGCCGTCCCGCCGGTAGGCAACACGTGGTTGGGTCCGGCGACGTAGTCCCCGATGCTCTCGGGCGTGAAGTGGCCGAGGAAGATCGCACCGGCGTTGCGCACAGAGCCCAGGATGTCGAAGGGGTCCGCCATCTGGATCTCGAGGTGTTCTGGTGCGATAAGGTCGACGGTGTCGAGCGCGGCGACGATGTCGGGACAGACGACGATGAGTCCGTTGTCCGAGAGCGAGCGCCTGATGATGTCGGCGCGGGGCGCATCGGCAAGCAGGATCTTGAGTGCCTCCTCGACGTCATCGGGAAGGTCCGGATCGACGGTGACCACGTAGGTCGCCGCACGCGGGTCGTGCTCGGCCTGAGCCATCAGATCGATAGCCACAAACGCCGGGATGGCGGTGGTGTCGGCGAGCACGCAGACCTCACTCGGTCCGGCAAGCGCGTCGATACCCACCTCGCCCATGACGAGCTTCTTGGCGGCGGTGACGTACGCGTTGCCCGGCCCGACGATCTTGTCGACGGGGTCAACGCTCCCGGTACCGTACGCGAGCGCCGCGATGGCCTGCGCGCCTCCGACCTTGTAGATCTCGTCGACTCCCACCTCAGCGGCGGCGGCGAGCGTGTAGGGGTTCACGGTGCCGTCCGCTGCCGGCGGTACGACCATCGCGATCTCGTCGACGCCCGCGACCTGCGCCGGGATGGCGTTCATCAGCACGCTGGACGGATAGCACGCGCGCCCGCCGGGCACGTAGATGCCCACGCGGGAGATGGGCGTCACCCTCTGGCCGAGGACGATACCGCCCTCCTGCGCGGTGAACCACGACTGCGTGACCTGACGCTGGTGGAAGTCGGCGATCGCACCGGCAGCCGACGCTATGGCGTCGAGGAACTCCGGCTCCACTGAGGCCACGGCGGCCTCGATCTCGGCAGCCGAAACACGGAACTCGCCGATGTCGGCCTTGTCGAGCGAGGCGGTGTACTCGCGCAGGGCGTCGTCGCCGCGCGTGCGGACCTCGTCGATGATCCGGGCGGCGACGCCGAGGACCTCGGCATCGAGCCCGCCGGTGCGGGACAGGTCTGCTTCGGCCAGGCGCTCTCCGCGCTCGAGCACGATACGGCGCATCATGTGCACACGACCCCTCTCCGGTCGTCGGTGTTCGGGACTATTCTAGCGGTGTGGCGGCGGTCGCCGCCGCAAGTCGGTTCGCCAGGTCGGTTATCCGTGCACTCTCGGTGCGCAGACTCGCAGGGTTCGCGACGAAGCGCGCGGTCGAGGGCAGGACCTCCTCCACGATGCGCAGATGGTTCTCACGCAGCGTGGTGCCGGTCGCGGTGATGTCGACGATCTGGTCGGCCAGGCCGATGAGCGGCGCGATCTCGATGTTGCCGTGCAACTTGACGACCTCGACCTGCACGCCCTTCGCTGCGAAGTGCTGCTCGGCGATGCGCGGGTACTTGGTCGCGACGCGGATCACACCGAGGTGCCGGTAGTGCTCGGCCACGACCGCCCCCGCATCCTCGGGCTCTGCAACGACGAACCGGCACGCACCGAACCCGAGATCGACCATCTCGACGACCTCCAGGCCTGCCTCGATGAGCACGTCCTTGCCCGCGAAAGCGACGTCGACGGCCCCGTACGCGACGTAGGCGGGGATGTCGGTGGGCTTGGCGATCACGAACTCCATCTCACCCGTCGTGACGATGAGCTGGCGGCCCGAGGCCGCGAGTGCGGAGACGTCGACTCCCGCGGCGTCGAGCGCTGCGAGGCTCTCGTCCCAGAGCGCGCCTTTGGGGACGGCCATACGCAGGCGGCCGGTACGTGAGGTGGCGGGTCGCAGCATCATCGCGCACCGCCTTCCTGAGCCTGTGCGGCGGGGGGTGCCGGCAGCGGGTCGGGTAGCGGGTCGGCGGCCTCGCCCCCGCGGTCGAGCCGCACGATGCGGCCGGCGTCCGCACGCAGCGCTTCAAAGGCGCCCGCATCACGAGCAGCGGTCACGGTGTCGGCGCCACTGGCGCCTACAGCAAGCCGCACGCGCCAGCCCGCGGCACGGAGCCTCGCAGCTGCGGCGAACACCTCGGCGGGGTCATCGCCGCAGAGCAAGGCGTCGAGGCGGCGCACTGACGGCGCGACACCCTGCTCGGCGAGCGCGATGTGAAGCCGCTCTATGCCGATGGCGAAGCCAGCCGCGGGTGCGGGCGCACCGAACGCGGCGAGCACGCCGTCGTAGCGGCCTCCGCCACCGAGCGGCAGGCCGAGACCGGGTGCGAGCAGCTCGAACACCATTCCGCTGTAGTAGTCGAACGAACGCATCGTGCCGAAGTCCACGGTCACGCGGTCGGCGACCCCGGCGGCCTCCAGCAGCTCCCAGGTCACCTCGAAGTCGTCGAGCACGCCCGCACATCCGCATGCAGCGACGTAGCCGCGGCACTCCTCGATCGCGTCGCGCCCGCCGCGCAACCGCACCACGGCGGGAAGCGCGCGGGCGACGTCGGCGGGGATGCCATCGGCATATGCAAGCCGATCGATCTCGACGAGGTTGCGGTCGTGCGCGGCCGTCCGCACGCCCTCGCGCCACTCCTCACCGGCACCGGAGGCTTCCAGGAGAGCCGAGAGCACGGCGACCGTACCCGCCGCGACCGTGTACTCGCACAGTCCTGTCGCGGCGACGGCCTCGATGAGCAATGCAACGACCTCGGCGTCGGCCGCCGGACCGCACGCGCCGATGAGCTCGACACCGGCTTGCGTGAACTGGCGGGATTGCCCGCGCAGAGATGCCTGCTCACGGAAGACCTCGGCGAGGTAGCGCATGCGATGCGGTCCCGGCTCGCCCTTGAGGCGCGAAGCGACCATGCGGGCGATCGGCACGGTCATCTCGGGGCGCAGCGCAAGCAGCCGGCCGTCGGAGTCGATGAGCCGGAATGCGGTGCCCTCGAGCGCGCCGGCGCCTGCCTCGAGCATGGCGTACTCCTCTGCGACCGGCGTCTCGACCAGGCCGTAGCCCCACGCGTCGAACACGGCGCCGAGCGCGGCTCCCGCCGCCTCGCGCTCCGCGGCCTCCTGGGGCAGCACGTCGCGGAAGCCTCTCGGTGTCACTGGCTTCACGCGTCCTCCTCTCGTCGTGGTCCGCTCCGGTACGGGCGTCCCACGTGGTGTATCGTCAGATAGTCCACTACACTAGAGTGATAGAGTGCTAGAGCAGCATACCAGAACGCCAGCCCGCGTCAAGCGCGGGGCGGGTATCGGCGGGGTGGGCCTGCGTGTGCTGTCGGGTTAGTGGGAACGATCGTTCCAACTAACCCGAGGCTGCCACCTACCCCCTCCCGGGCCCTACTCCTCGCGTATGGCCGAGGCACCGAAGAGCTCGATGAGCTCGGCATGAAGGCCTCCGGACTGCGAGTCCACCCCGCTGCCCAGCTTGTAGACCTTGTAGCCGTCGTGGGTCACCACCTCGAGCACGAGCGAATCGCGTCCCGGGAAGTGCTCGAGCGCCTGCTGGAGTCGGGTCACCCTCCCGTTCTGGAGCGCAGCGGCGCCGGTGCGCACGATCACCTGGCGCGGCGGACGAGAGAAGGTGGCGCCGTCGAAGGGCTGGACGTCCTGGACGATCAGCTTCACGCCGCGGTCTGAGCGCTCGACCCTGGCCTTCACCCTCAGCACTGCATCAAGCACCACGATGTCGGAGTGCTTCTCGTAGGTTTGCGGGAAGAAGACCGCCTCGCTGAAGCCCTCAAGATCTTCCAGCGTGACGATCGCCATCATCGCTCCCCTGCGCGTAGGCTTGCGCTCAACCGAGGCGATCAACCCCGCGAACCACTCGGTGGCACCGTCCGACGCCTCCTCGAGCTCGCCGAGGCTCATCGTGCGCGCGGCCTTGATCGCATCGGCAACCTCGCGCAGAGGGTGGTCGGAGACGTAGATGCCGAGCATCTCCTTCTCGAACACCAGCAGCATCTTGCGGTCCCACTCGTCGCCATCGGGCGGAGGGACGTCGCTGCCGAACCCGTGCTCCTCACCCTCCCCGTCGGAGAACATGTCGAACATCGACACCTGGCCGTTGGCGGTGTCGCGCTGACGCTTCACGGCAGCCTCGACACACGGCTCCATGAGCGTCATGAGGTGCTTGCGCGTGTAGCCGGTCGAGTCGAACGCACCCGCCTTGATCAGCGATTCGAGCGTCTTCTTGTTCGTGGTGAGCATGTCGACCCGTGCACAGAAGTCATGCAGCGAGGTGAATGGCCCGCCCTCCTCGCGCGTGACGATGATGCGCTCCACCACCCCGGTCCCGACCCCGCGGATGCCCGCCAGCCCGAACCGGATGCCCTCGGGGAAAGCGGTGAAGTCGCGACCCGAGGAGTTCACGTCGGGAGGAAGCACGGTCATGCCGGAGCGGTTGCACTCGGCTACGTACCTGACGATCTTCTCGGTCTTGCCGGTATACGAGGTGAGCACCGCGGCCATGTACTCGGTCGGATAGTGCGCCTTGAGGTAGGCCGTCTGCATCGTGAGCAGGCCGTAGGCGGCCGAGTGGCTCTTGTTGAAGGCGTACTCGGCGAACTTCTCGATGTCCTCCCACAT
>Ga0114946_10003198_pt1 | contig 11122 bp, 11 predicted proteins | sample WalLakDeSediment_FD_88676 | JGI IMG/M metagenome (GOLD analysis project Ga0114946, IMG submission 88676) | Lake sediment microbial communities from Walker lake, Nevada to study Microbial Dark Matter (Phase II) - Walker Lake 11/02/13 Deep Sediment | ecosystem: Environmental > Aquatic >...
CCTCGGCCCCGCAGTCGTGCTCGACCCCCGACCCCGCAGCGTGCCCGACGTGGTGGAGGACGCCGACACCCTGGAGGGCAACGCCCGGCTCAAGGCGCTCGCCGTCTGCCGGGCGACCGGCACGGCGGCGCTCGCCGACGACACCGGCCTCGAGGTGGATGCCCTGGGTGGCGCACCCGGCGTCCACTCGGCGCGCTACGCGGGGCCCGACGCCGTCGATGCCGACAACGTCCGGCGCCTGCTCGCCGAGCTCGACGCGGTGGGGGCCGTCGTCGCCGGGGATCGCACGGCCCGGTTCCGCACTGTGGTCGTGGTCCACCGTCCCGATGGCACCGAGACGGTCGCGGTCGGCGCGGTCGAGGGCACCATCGCCCCGGCCCCCCGGGGCGGACACGGCTTCGGCTACGACCCGGTGTTCGTCCCGGTCGAGGGCGACGGGCGCACCTTCGCCGAGATGGATCCTGCTGACAAGCACGCCGTGTCCCACCGGGGTCGCGCCCTGCGCGCCCTCGCTGCCCAGCTCGGAGGCTGATCCCCGTGCCGCACCCGACCCAGTTCCAGGACGACCCCGACCGCTACATCGAGGTGATCATCGAGATCCCGCAGGGGTCCCGCAACAAGTACGAGATCGACCACGACACCGGTGCGGTCTGGCTCGACCGCCACCTCTTCACCGCCACGCGCTACCCGGCCGACTACGGCTTCGTCCCCGACACCCTCGCCGAGGACGACGACCCGCTCGACGCCCTGGTCCTGCTCGACGAGCCGACGTTTCCCGGGGTGCACCTGCGGGCCCGGCCGATCGGGGTGTTCTGGATGCGCGACGAGGCCGGCCCCGACGCCAAGATCCTCTGCGTGCCCGCGGCCGACCAGCGCTACGCCCACATGCACGACCTCCCCGACATCCCGGCCCACCTGGTGTCGGAGATCGGCCACTTCTTCGAGGTGTACAAGGCGCTCGAGCCCCACAAGCACACCTTCGTGCGCGACTGGGAGGGCGTGGATGCCGCCTGGCGCGAGATCCGCGACTCGCGCGCCCGCTTCGCCGAGCACCACCCCGAGCGGGGCGCCGGGGGCTGATCGGCCCCCGACGCCGCCGACCCGTCAGGCCTGGCGCTCGCGCAGGAGGTCGCGGATGTCGGTGAGCAGCTCGGCCTCGGTGGGGGCTGCCGGCTCCTCGTCGGCCGGCGTCTCGCCCCGGGCCCGCCGCCGCTGCATGTCGTTGAGCGCCTTGACGATCAAGAAGACGGCGAAGGCGACGAGGACGAAGTTCACCAGTGTGGTGAGGAACGCGCCGTAGAGGATCTGGGCGTCGCCGATGTCGATCGTGAGCGAGGAGAAGTCGGGCTGGCCGACGATCGCGGCCACGATCGGCATGATGACGCCCTCGACGAAGCTGTTGACCACGAGGGTGAACGCGGCGCCGATCACCACCGCGACGGCGAGGTCGACCACGTTGCCGCGGTTGATGAACGCCTTGAACTCGGCGATCAGGTTCGACATGAGTGCACCTCCGGGTTGTCCTGGCGAGAACCTATCCCGTCACCAGTGGCGCAGGTCCACTGGCCAGGTGCCGACCACCTCGTCGCCCCGGACCAGGTGCATCCGCTCGTGTTTGGCCACCGTGGGATCGACGTGGGCGGGCACCACGCGCACGCGATCCCCGATGCCAGGCAGCTCGACGTCGGGGGAGGCCGAGAAGGTGAGGTGCTCGTCGGAGCAGAACCACACCTTCGCCCCGGCGACGGTGGGATCGCCGTGGTCCATCCCGAGCGCCTTGAGGCCCACGTCGGCCACGGCCCACTTCCGTCCCGGAGCGACCGAGATCACGGTGCCGAGCACGATGAGCGCCTGGGCGAAGGGCAGGTCGAGGCGGTCGTAGTAGGTGTCCATGAGCAGGTAGGAGCCGGCCTGGAGCTCGGTGATCCAGGGGTTGAGGTCCCAGCTGCCCGTGCCGCCACCCGAGATGACGTCGCCGCCCACGTCGGCGTGGGCCGTGACGAGCGCGGTCATCGCCGCCTCGACCCCGGCGGCCCGCTCGACGCGGTCGACGATGCCCATGAGGTGGCCCTCGTAGCCCATGACCCCGCGGACCTCGAGCCCCCGGGCGCGGGCCCGATCGGCCAGCCGGCCGGCGTCGGCGGGATCGCATCCGCAGCGGGGGAGCCCCACGTTCACGTCGATCAGCACCTCCCGCACCCCGCCGCCGGCGACGGCGTCGACCGTGACGTCGGAGTCGACCGCCACGGTGACCCGCGCCCCGCGCTCGACGAGCGCGCCGAGCCGGCGGGCGTCGAGCACCTCGTTGGCGAGGAGCAGGTCGTCGCCGAGACCGGCGGCGGCCATCCCCTCCATCTCGCGGATCGTGGCGCAGCAGAAGCCCGGATGGCCGGCGTCGACCAGCCGCTGGGCGAGCGCGGTCGTCTTGAACGCCTTCACGTGCGGTCGCAGCGCCCGGCCGGGGTGCCGGGCGGCCATCCTGGCCACGTTGGCGTCGAGGGCGTCGAGGTCGACGAGCAGCGCCGGGGTGGGGAGGCCGTCCACGTGCATGCGGTCGACGTTATGCGCCAGGGGCCCGCCCGGCGCCGTCCGGGCGGGCATGATGGGTCCATCCCGATCCGGGAGGACCGCTGACCGACACCGAACGCCCGACGACCGACACGGGTCGGCCGGCCACGGGCCGGCGGTTGAGCGCGTTCAGCCCGGCGCGGCTGTTCGGTCCCCCGCCGGTCGACCGGCTCGCCCACACCACGTTCCTCAGCTCGGCGTCGGACGCGTTCGTGGCCGTCTCGCTCGCCGGATCGCTGTTCTTCAACCTGTCGATCGACGCGGCCCGCCCCCGGATCATCCTCTACCTGGTGGTCACCATGGCCCCCTTCGCGGTGGTCGCACCGCTCATCGGGCCGTTCGTGGACCGGGTCCGGGGCGGTCACCGCATGGTGATCGCCGCGGCGTGCCTGGGCCGGTTCGTCCTCATCCTGCTCCTCAGCCGCGACCTGCGCAGCCTCCTGCTCTACCCGGAGGTCTTCACGATCCTGGTGCTGAACAAGACCCACTCGGTGGCCAAGAGCGCGCTGGTCCCCCGCCTCGTCGCCGGACCCGAGGACCTGGTCCGGGCCAACTCGACGCTGTCGCGGACCGCGGTGGTGGCCGGGGCTGTGGGGGGGAGCATCGCGGTGGCCATCCTGGGCATGTCCGACGCGGCCACGGTGCTGCGCGTGGGCGCCGTCGGGTACGCCCTCGCGCTGGTCTCGACCCTGCGGATCCCGCGCTCACCGGCCGTGCAGCGGTCGCCGGCGAGCCTCGTGGCCGAGGCCCAGGAGCTGCGCGCCCCGTCGCTGCGCCTCGGGCTCTCGTCCATGGCGCTGATCCGCGGGATCGTCGGGTTCTTCGCGTTCTTCGCCGCCTTCACCCTGAAGTCCGCCGGCGAACCCACGTGGGTGTTCGGGGCCGTCGCCGTGGCCGGCGGGGTCGGTGGGTTCCTCGCCACGTTCGTCGCCCCCGCGCTCAGGCGTCTGTTCCTCGAGGAGCGGATCCTCGAGCTGGCCCTGGTGATCCCCGCGGTGCTCGCCATCGTCGTCCCGAAGGGATCGGTCGGCCCGGCGCTCGTGATCGTCGCGTTCGGGCTCGGCGTGGCGGCCAACCTCGGCCGCCAGGCGTTCGACAGCCTCGTGCAGCGCGACGCGCCGGACGCCGAGCGGGGCCGGACATTCGCCGGGTTCGAGGCCCGGCTCCAGCTGGCCTGGGTGTTCGGTGCCCTGATCCCGGTGCTCGTGCTCCCGGGCTCGACGCTCGGGCTGTTCCTCGCCGCCGGCGTGCTGCTGGTCGGGGCGTTCGCCTATGGCACCACGGCCCGGTCGGCGGTGCGGCGGGGCTGGGGCGAGTGGTCGGCCGCGGTGGTCACCCGCGACTTCTCCGAGGAGGATCCCGAGCTGCCCCTCGCCGAGCAGCTCCTCGAGACGGCGCGGTGGCTCGCGGCGCGGGGCGCCCACCGTCAGGCGGTGGCCGTGGCCGCCACCGCGCTGGAGGCGCTCGACGCCCAAAGTGGTCCGGGCCCCGTCGATCCCGGCACGAGCGAGGTGGCCGAGCTGGTCGCCGCGGCACGGGTCCGGGTCCTGGCCGGCGACACCCCCGACGCCGACGAGGTGGACGTCATCGTCACCGCGGTCGCCGAGCTCGGCCGGCGGCTCGAGCGCGACGACGGCTGACGCCGCGGGTCAGCTGCCCTCGTCGGGGGAGACCGCGACGGGGACCCCGCGGAGCTCCTCGGCGAGGGTCCAGTTCGCCCCCACCCGCCGCAGACGCACCGCGTAGACGATGGTGCGCTCGGGTCCGTCGTAGCGATCGGCGTAGACCTCCACCTCGAACGCGCCGTCGGGGACCGAGCCGAGTCCGAGCAGGAGACCCTCGTCGCGCACCGGCGCCGCGGGATCGGCGCTGTCGATCGCCTCCTCGTCGGTGTCGACGAAGCGGATGGTGGCCCATCCGTCGAGCTCGACGACGACCCCGGCCTGCACGTCGACACCGATGGGCTGCTCGTCCCGTGAGGCGACGTAGACCACCCCGGCGGGACCATCGGCCTCGGCGCCGGGATCGGCGTCGACCACCAGCGCCCGGATCGTCGCGACGTACACCGCGATCTCGCGCTCCACCGGATCGGGCTGGGCGGGGGCGTCGTCGTCGCCGCACGCGGCAGTGAGGAGGAGGGCGAGGAGCGCGATCGTCATCGGCATCAGCGTCGGTCGGAGGCGCACGGCGCCCTCCCTTCTCTCCCGCCGGCGATCCGTGGAGACTAGTGGTGCGCCGCCGAGCGGTCGGGGCCGATCCCCGACGCGGTTCGGATCGGCGGACGCGCCGTGGTGCACGACGAAGGCGAGCGATGACCATCACCGACCACCGGGCGATCCGGGCCCCGTCGGGCTCCGAGGCACCGGCCGCGGCCGGCGCCGCCGTGGCCCTGGTGTGCTGCCTCGTCGTGGCCGTCGCCGGGTGGCGGGGCGGCGACTACCCGGCCCAGCTCCTGCGGGTCGAGACGTACCGGGGCGCCGGGCTGGGCGTCTGGAACAACCAGTGGTTCGCCGGGCACCACACCCCGGGGTACAGCGTCCTCTTCCCGCCGCTGGCCGCGTGGGTCGGTCCCCTGGTGCTCGGCTCGGCGTCGATCGTCGCGGCCGCCGCGGCTCTCGGCGCCCTCGTCGCCGGTCGCCGGCGGGCCGTGGTCGCGGCCGTCGCGTTCGCGGTGGCGATGAGCGCCAACCTCGCGGTGGGGCGCCTGACGTTCGCGCTCGGCGTGGCCGTGGGCCTCACCGTGCTCGTGGCGGTCCGCCACGGGCGGTTCCGGCTCGCGGCGCTCGGTGCGGTGCTCACCCCGCTGGCCAGCCCGGTCGCTGCCGCGTTCCTCGCCCTGGCCCTCGTCGCCTGGACCCTTCCGCATCTGCGGTGGCCGCTCGCCGACTCGCCCCGGCCCGACCGGGTGCGGGCCGGGCTCGGTCTCGTGGCCGCCACGCTCGCGCCGATCCTCGTCCTCGCCGTGGTGTTCCCCTCGGGCGGCACGTTCCCGTTCGCCCGGCCCGGGTTCGTGCTCGCCATGGTGGTGTGCCTCGGCCTGGTGGTCGCGCTGCCCGCCGACGAGCCGGTGCTGCGCACGGGCGCGCTCCTCGCCGCGGTGGCATGCGCGGCGGCGTTCGTGCTGCCCACGCCGATGGGCGGCAACGCGGTCCGGCTCCCGATGTTCTTCGCGCTCCCGGTGTTGCTCGTCGGGGTGGTCCGGGCCCGGCGCGAGGTGCTCCTCGCCCTGTCCGCGTTGCTCATCGCCTGGGCCTGGCAGCCGGCGCTCGACGCGGTCACCGGTGCGCCGGGCGACCCGAGCGTCGACGCCGCGTTCTACGCGCCCCTGCTCCGGGTGCTCGCCGAGCAGGAGGGCCCGCCCGGCCGGCTGGAGATCCCGCCGACCCGGCGCCACTGGGAGACGGTCCATATGGCGGCGACCGTGCCGCTGGCCCGGGGGTGGGAGCGTCAGCTCGACCGCCGCCTCGCGCCCCTGTTCTACGAAGAGGGTCTCGATCCGCTCACCTACCGGGCCTGGCTCGTCGACAACGGTGTGCGGCACGTGGCGGTGGCCGACGGGGAGCTCGGTCGGGCGGCCGAGGCGGGGGTGGCGCTGATCGACCGCGGGCTGGCGTACCTGCGGCCGGTGTGGGAGGGGTCGGGGTGGCGCGTGTTCGAGGTGATCGACCACACCACCCTGGTGTCGGGCGCCGAGCTCGTCCGGTTGGGGATCGACGAGATCGAGCTCGAGTTCGCGGCGCCGGGCGACGCCGTGGTCCGCATCCGCCAGAGCCCCCTGTGGGACGCCGAGGGCGACGCGTGCGTAGTGTCCGACGGCGACCCCGACTGGCTCGTGGTGCGGGCGCCGGCCGCCGGGTCGGTGACCGTGCGCATGGCCCTCGACGTCACCGGCGGGCTGACGGGCGGAGGGGTCGACCCGTGCCCGGTGGATCCGGGGTGAGCGGGGGCGATGGTGCGGACGGGGGGACTCGAACCCCCATGCCTTGCGGCACCAGGACCTAAACCTGGCGCGTCTGCCAGTTCCGCCACGTCCGCGGCGACCCGACGCTAGCCCGCCGCCGGGCCGCGCCGGAGGGGCGCCGACGACCGCTACCCTTCGACGGGCCGCCCGATCATCGGGCGGGCCGTTCGCTCGGAAGGAGATCCATGGAGCACCCCGGCACCGTCGTCGTCCCCGGCGCCGCCGTCCCGCCGATCTTGGCGCAGGGCGCCGGCGGGTTCGACCCGTCGATGGACATCTTCAACCGGCTGCTGAAGTCGCGCATCGTGCTGCTGGGATCCGAGGTGAACGACACGGTCGCCAACCAGCTCACCGCCCAGATGCTCTTCCTCGAGGGCGAGGACCCCGAGTCCGACATCTGGCTGTACATCAACTCACCGGGTGGATCGGTCACCGCGGGCATGGCGATCTACGACACCATGCAGTTCATCCGGCCCCGGGTCGGCACGATCTGCATGGGCCTCGGTGCCTCGATGGGCCAGTTCCTCCTGTGCGCAGGTGAGCCGGGCATGCGGTTCGCCCTGCCCCACGCCCGGATCCTCATGCACCAGCCGCTCGGCGGCGTGCAGGGCCAGGCCACCGACATCGCGATCCAGGCCGAGCAGATGGCCTACACCAAGCGCCTCATGGCCGAGCGGATCGCGCACCACACCGGCCAGACGGTGGAGCAGATCACCGCCGACTCCGATCGCGACCGCTGGTTCACCGCCGACCAGGCGAAGGACTACGGCATCATCGATCGGGTCATCGTCCGTCGGGGCGAGATGCTCTGAGCGCCGGCGCCGGGTGGATCAGCCGCTGAACACCTGCACCACGTAGAGCGCGCCGTCGGAGGCCCGGGCGGCGCCCAGGCCGACCCGGCTCACGCGCCGGTCCAGCACGTTCGCCCGGTGGGACGGCGACCCCATGAGCCCGGCGTGGACCGCGTCGGCCGAACCGCCCCGTCCGACGTTCTCGGTGAGCCGGACCCAGCCCGCGGGGACGCCGTCGGAGAGGCTCGAGTGCGACAGCGTCCGGCGGCCGGCCAGGACCTCGGCCCAGGCCTGCGCCTTGGCGTTGAGGACGAGGTCGTTCTCGAGCGCCGCGATGCCGCGCGTGGTGCGCTCGTGGTTCACCAGGTCGAACGCGCGCTGCCCGTCCGGTCCGAGGCATGCGGTCAGCACCAGGGTGGCGGCGAGCAGGGCGGCCAGGGCGCCCACCGGTCGGCGGAGAGAGGGGCGGGCCGGTCGATCGGTCACGTGGGTCTCCGTTCATTGCGATTTCGTGACGACATTAGTCACGGAACCGCAATGAGACGCGCGTCACGGCGTCGGCGGCCCGCTCGCGTCGAGCTGGATGCCGCACGCCTCGTCGACCACGGTGAGCACCCGGAGGCGGGCCCGGTCGACCGCGTCGGGGTCGTAGGGGAGCTCCCGGTCGCCGTCGGCACCGGTGGCGAGGCTCGCCTCGATGGCCTCGATCGTGTCGAGCAGGACGCCGAGGTCGCCCACGATCGCGTCGGGCGCGACGTCGCGGAGCGCATCGAGCGCGGCGACCGCGGCCGCGCTCGGCCGGGGCGTCGCCGCGCTGGCGTCGGGGAACACCGGACCGGCCTCGTGCACCGCGGCGGCGCGGGCGCAGAAGTCCGGCGCGGTCTCGTCGTCGCCGCACCCCATCGCGACGACGAGGAGGGCGAGGGAGGCGACGACGACGCGCCCGCGGCGGCGGGGGAGCGGGGGCGCGGTCGGGCGCCTCACGTGCGGGCGGCGTCGGCCCGTGACCGCAGATCGGCCACCGCATGGCCGAGGCCCTCGGGGTCGCGGTAGAGCGCGGAGCCGGCGACGAGCACGTTGGCTCCGGCCGCGGCGGCGCCGGCGATCGTCCCGGGGCCGATGCCGCCGTCGACCTCGATGTCGACGTCGAGGCCCCGGTCGAGCACGAGACGGCGCAGCTCGGCCACCTTGGGCTCCATGGTCGCGATGTAGTCCTGGCCGCCGAACCCGGGGTTGACGGTCATGACGAGCACCATGTCGAGCAGGTCCAGCACGTGACGGACCGCGTCGACCGGCGTCGCGGGGTTGAGGGCCACCGCCGCCCCGGCCCCGAGCTCGCGGACGGCGCCGAGCGTGCGGTGCAGGTGCGGGCAGGCCTCGGCGTGGACGATGAGGAGCCCGCACCCGGCGTCCACGTAGCGGGCGGCCAGGCGGTCGGGCTCCTCGACCATGAGGTGGGCCTCGAACAGCACGTCGACGCGATCACGCACCGAGGCGATGACGTCGGGCCCGAACGTGAGGTTGGGGACGAAGCGCCCGTCCATCACGTCCCACTGGATGCGATCGACCCCGGCGGCGGCGAGCGCCTCGCACTCCTCTCCCAGGCGGGAGAAGTCGGCGGGGAGCACCGACGGCACGATCGAGAGCGGGCGGTGCGGGGGCGTCGGCTCGGCGGGCATGCGGACCTCGGGGGCTCGGGATCCCCGACACGCTACGCGACGGCTCGTCGGGCCTCGGTAGCCTCCGCCGGTGGACGACCTCGAGCTCGAGCCGCACGCCGTGGCGGTGGGCGGTGACGCCGTGGCCCGGGCCGCGGACGGGCGCGTGGTGTTCGTCACCGGCGCGCTGCCGGGTGAGCTGGTCGTGGCCCGGGTGACCGAGGAGCGGGACCGCTTCCTCCGCGCCGACGCGATCGACGTCCGTCGCGCCTCCCCGGACCGGGTGGTGCCGTCGTGCCCGCACGTGGCCGACGGCTGCGGCGGCTGTGGCTTCGCCCACGTGGCGCCGGCCGCGCAGGTCGCGGCGAAGGTCGTGATGGTCACCGACGCGCTGGAGCGCATCGGCCGCCTGTCCGGTCCCGTGGTCGTGGCCGGTCCGTCGCTCGACCCGCTCGGCGCGCGCACGACGGTGCGCGCCGGGGTGGTCGCGGGGCGGGGCGGGCTGCGCCGGGCCCGATCCCACGACCACCTCGCGGTGACGAGCTGCGAGGTGAGCCATCCCGCGTTGGCCGAGATGCTGGTCGACGGGCGGTTCGGCACCGCCCGCGAGGTCACGCTCCGCGTCGGTGCCCGCACCGGCGAGCGCCTGGCCCTGATCGATCCCACGGCGGTCGACGTCGCCCTGCCGGCCGACGTGCTCGTGGTCGGGGCCGATGAGCTGCGCGCCGGTCGACGGGCCTGGATCCACGAGGAGGTGGCCGGGCACACGTGGCGCATCTCGGCCGATGCGTTCTTCCAGACCCGCCCCGACGGCGCCGAGGCGCTCGTCGATCTGGTCGGTGACGCGCTCGCCGACGTGGCGCCCGACGCGCCCGTCGCCGACCTCTACGCGGGTGTCGGGCTCTTCGCGGGCACGGTCGGCCGGGGCCACCCGGTGGTGGCGGTCGAGCGCAGCCGGGCGTCGGTGGCCGACGCCCGGGTCAACCTGGCCGGCGGCGACGTGCGGATCGTGCGGGCCGCGGTGGAGCGGTGGCGGCCGTCGCCGGCGCGCGCCGTGGTGGCCGATCCGGCCCGCAGCGGGCTCGGGCGGCACGGCGTCGCCGCGGTGAACGGCACCGGGGCCACGCACCTCGCGCTCGTGAGCTGCGATGCCGGCTCGCTCGGACGCGACGCGGCGCTGCTGGGCGCCGCCGGCTGGGTGCTGGAGCGGGCCACGGTGGTCGACCTGTTCCCCCAGACGCCCCACGTCGAGGTCGTGAGCCGGTTCGTGCGCGGGTGAGCCCCGGCGCGAGTCGGCCCGGGCGCGGGGCCCGGGCCGACTCGTCTGGTACGCCCCCTGGGATTCGAACCCAGAACCTGCGGATTAAGAGTCCGTTGCTCTGCCGTTGAGCTAGAGGCGCCCGGTGGACCCCCGAGTGTACCGGCCCGCCGGTCGCCGCCGGGACGTGGCGCGCCGCCGGCCGGTGCGGGACCGGCCGGCGGCGTCACGATGGGGTGACCGAGGGGACTCGAACCCCCGACCTCCAGGGCCACAACCTGGCGCTCTAACCACCTGAGCTACGGCCACCGTGCCCGTGTCGAGCATAGGCGCGGCCCGCCGCCGTCCCGAACGCATGACCGCCCCGATGTCGACGTGGGAGGATCACGGCTCGGCCCCTGTAGCTCAGCTGGACAGAGCATCGGACTTCTAATCCGACGGTCGCAGGTTCGAATCCTGCCGGGGGCGCCCGACGAGAGGAACCGGCGTGCAGCGAACGATCTTCGAGACCGAGCACGAGATGTTCCGGGCGAGCGTCCGCGAGCTGCTCCAGCGAGAGGCGATCCCCCACATCGACCGGTGGGAGGCGGCCGGGGTGGCGGACCGGTCGCTGTTCGAAGCCGCCGGCGCGGCCGGGTTCCTCGGCATGGACCTGCCGGCCGGGCACGGCGGAGGTGGGGTCGCCGACTTCCGGTACAACCTCGTGATCATCGAGGAGGTGCAGCGTGCCGGCCTGGGCGGCGCGGGGCTCGGCATCACCCTGCACAACGACATCTGCATCCCGTACTTCCGCGACCTGGCCACTGCGGAGCAGCAGGCCCGCTGGGTGCCCGGCATCTGCCGGGGCGAGCTGATCACCGCGATCGCCATGACCGAGCCGGGCGTC
>Ga0114946_10003199_pt1 | contig 11121 bp, 9 predicted proteins | sample WalLakDeSediment_FD_88676 | JGI IMG/M metagenome (GOLD analysis project Ga0114946, IMG submission 88676) | Lake sediment microbial communities from Walker lake, Nevada to study Microbial Dark Matter (Phase II) - Walker Lake 11/02/13 Deep Sediment | ecosystem: Environmental > Aquatic > Freshwater...
ACCGCCACCAATGAGAGGGTAAACCAGGGGTGTCAACTTGGCCAGGCGGGCAATGGCGTTGAAGAATTCATCATCCGGGCCAAATATGGACGACGGCCGTAAAGCTGTCCAGTTAGGCGCATGTTCGGCTACGTATTCTTGGGCCTGGCCTTTGCTTTTGAGAAAGCGGTAGGGCAGGGCGCTGTCAGCGCCATTCTGACTCATGTTAATGAAACGACCAACGCCGGCTTGATTGGCAGCATCCACAACGTTTACTGTGCCCTGGTAGTTGATCGCCTCATAGGTCTGCGCCCCTTTTTCGATGGCGATGGCGACTAGATGAATTACCGTAGTCACCCCCTGCATAATCGGCAAGATACTCTGGCGATCGACGACATCTCCCGACACAATCTCGATCTGGTCAATCACCTCAGCCAGATGCTTCTGGGCTTTCGCCACGTCGCGTACCATAACGCGAACAGGCTTACCAGCTGCCACCAGCCGGTGGACGGTATTATGTCCTACAAAGCCAGCCCCCCCAGTTATTAAAATAGTCATGAACAACTCTCCTCAAAGGGCAGCAGCGGCCAAACAACACCTGAGCGAAACACCATGCAGCGCCTTCTTACTAGCCTAAACGGCCTGTCTAGACCTCCAGTTGACTTAACCGCCTTAACCAGTTGGTAATCGGCTGGCCGCGCTCATCCAGAAGTTCTTGGATCGCTTCCAGATAGATGGCCAAATAGTCGTGCAACGCTTCAGCCGGAATACCATAGTTGATCAGCAGCCCTTCAATCCACTCGATATCACTGCCCACATATCGAATATCGCCCAAGGTGAGCGCAGCCAGGATATTGCGGCCCATGCTGGTATTGGCATTCACCAGATGATCGTGAGGCATGTGGCGCATTTTGTGCCAGACATGGGCTTCAATCAGAGCCTGATTTTCCCGATAATGATCGCGGGTGGCCAGCGCTTCAGTGGGCACTGGCGCCGCCGGCCCAACCAAACGCGGCTTGTGCAGCAGTTGTTCTACTACCTGCGGGGCACGACTAATCTCATTCCCCAGATAATGGCCGGGAATGCGCTTAACCAGTTCCGGAATAAGGCTAAAAATCATGCCGCCAAAGGCCAACGGAATGCGTTCTTCGTAGACCAGTTCGGCCATTTCTAGCAGATGGGCAGCCGTGTAAAGCTGTTGGGCCGAGGCCACGATCAGGTTGGGTTTGGCCGAGGCCATGGTAACCTGCATGCGGGCCAGGGGTACGTTAGCGCCCAGATAGATAACTTCCCAACCAAAGCGGCGCAGCATCAAGGTGACCATGAGCAAGCTGAAAGTGTGGATTTCTTCCGCCGGGCAGGCCGCCAGAATGCGGCCGGGACGGCTCGGCGTCGGTGCGGCCGCCAGCAAGGCCTCCAGCCGGCGTATAGCCAGGGCTGAAGCAAAATGCTCCTGCTGCACTGTAACCGTGCCTTCATACCAGGCTTGACCTATCTCAGCAATGCCTTTCTGCAGCAGTTCGGCGCAAACGGCTTCCAGGGGGTAAAGGGCAAAGGCCTGAGCCAGCACTTGTTCGGCACGCCGTTCATCAAAACTCATACAGGCCGCCATCCATTCGGCCCGCAAATCGGCCAGGGGTGTATCCGTTTCTACCAGGGTGAACCCAGGTTTGACCGCGCTATAGCGCTGGCCGGGTAGGGGCAAGGCCATAAACGGATCTTGCTCTTCCTCTGTATAGCGATCCCACAGATCGACTGCCCGGCTAATGCTCAGTCCTTCGTCCTGGCGGGCAATGAGCCATTTAAGCATGTCAACGTCCCGCTTCGAGTAGAGGCGATGGCCGCCTGAGGTACGATCAGGCTGGGGCAGTCCATACCGGCGTTCCCAGGCGCGCAGCGTATCTGGCTTGAGTCCGGTTTCCTGGACCACTGCCTTTAAATTGAACATCGGTACATCATTGTTTGAAGCGACCATCTTAACAGCTACTCCTTCTGGCTAAGCTACAGCCGGCTGTAGTGAAACATCGGGCACCGGTTTACCGGCATCACGCAAGATGCGCTCGGTAGTCAGTCGGGCCGACAACAGGACAATGGGTAGACCGGTACCAGGGTGGGTGCTGGCGCCAGCAAAATAGAGATTCTGGTAACGGCCGTGACGGTTTTGCGGCCGTAGATAGCCTACCTGGGTGAAGTTGTGGCTTAAGCCAAACGCCGCGCCCTTGGCCAGATTGTAATGGTCCAGCCATTCGAGCGGCGTGTAGGCTATCTCAAATTTGATGTGTTCGGCCAGGTCGGTAATGCCCATTTTCGCCAGCCGATCCATAACCTGGCGGCGGGCGCGGTTGGTCAGTGCTTCCCAGTCCTGCTCCCTGTCATCATTCAGGTGGCCAACGGGAACAAGAACCACCAGGGTATCCTCGCCCGCCGGAGCCGCGTCCGGATCGGTGCGCGCCGGGGCATGGATATAGAAGCTTGGCTCAGCCGGTAAGGTGTAGGCTTCAAAAATATCGTCAAAGCTGGCCTTGTAATCGCCGGCCAGGAAGACGTTGTGGTGCTGGAGATCATCATAGACCTTGTCCACACCCCAGTAGAACATGATCGCCGAGCAGGTATATTTTTTGCGGTCTAGCTTGTCGGCTTCGGCCTGATCGGCCGGGGCGGTCAGCAAGTTGCGATAGACATAAGGGAGATCGGCATTGGCCACCACAATATCGGCAGCGAAGAGACGGCCGTCAGCCAGGCGCACACCTGTAGCCCGATTGTTGCTGATGACAATCTCGGCCGCCGGCGCGTTATAGACAAACTGCACCCCCAGCCGCTCCGCAATATCCACCAGACTCTGAATCACGCGATACATCCCGCCCATGGGGAACCAGACGCCATCGGCCAGTTCCGTATATTGCAGCAGCGAGTAGGTTGCTGGGGCGTCATACGGACTGAGACCCAGATACATGTTCTGGAAGGTGAAAGCGGCCTTCAAGCGGGGATCGCGGAAATAGTTGCCCACGTTGCGGTAATGCTTGACCAGCGCCTTGAGCTTGAACAAAAGGGGCAGATTGGCCGGGTTAAAGTATTCGGCCAGATTATAAAAGTTGCGGCCGACAAAATGCTCCAACGACATCCGATAATGTTGGTTACCTTCCACCATGTAGCGCAGAAAGCCCCTAAAACTGCCTGGCTCAATGGCCTCCAGCTGCTCCTGCATGGCATTTATGTTGGCCGTCAGAGCCAGTTCCAGGCCATCATCAAAGCGCACCCGGTAGGTCGGATCAATGCGCTGTAAATCAAGATGATCGCTCATCTCCTCACCCAGGGCAGCATACGTTTCGGCGAACACCTCCGGCATCAAAAACAAGGTCGGACCAATGTCAAAACGGTGGCCATCCTGGACAATCTGGTTACAGCGGCCGCCTGGCTGGCTATTCTTTTCCAAAACAGTTACCCGGTAGCCGCTACGGGCCAGCCGCCCAGCGGTGGCAATGCCACCAATCCCAGCGCCAATCACCAGGGCTGTAGGTTGTGCTTTCATTTTATTCGCTCCACTAATAATTTCGATCGGGTGACAGCCATTGGCCGTTAAGACCGCTAACGGTAACCACGCGGCCAGTGTCTGACACTACCCACTACATTTCCGGACAAAATCAGCGATTTGTCCATACCTTAGCACGGTACAGGCAATCTGTCAATGATTTGTCCAATATTTATAGAATTTTGTACGGGGGAATTCGACAAAACGCAGCAGCCCGGGATTACAGTAACCGGCTGCCCTCCAAACGGAGCAACCAGGCCTTGGTAGCCAGGCCGCCACCACCCCCATACCCCTGTAATTGGCCCTTTGCGCCCACAATGCGGTGACAGGGTATGACCAGCGGCAGCGAATTAGAGCCGTTGGCCTGCCCCACAGCGCGGGCCGATTGGCGATCGCGGCCAATGCGCCGGGCTATTTCGCCGTAACTGGCTGTGGCGCCGTAGGGTACCTGACAAACGGCCCGTAAAACGAGCTGCTGAAAAGGGCTCATGCGGGACCAGTCAAGGGGCAAGTCAAACTGTTGGCGACGGCCGTGCAAATAAGCGCTGATTTGGGCCAGGGCCGGGGCGGTCCGGTCATTGTCCCTGAGGCCCTCGCGGCCGGTCAGGAGAAGAACCAGTTGGCGAAACTCAGCTTCATCGGCGGTGATGGCCACGGCCGCCAGCCCAGCCGGAGAAAACGCCACCCAAACCGGACCTAACGGCGTCGCTTCGGTAACACCCAACCAGATTTCAGATGCATGTTCCATAATTACCACCTTGCACCGCTCGCGCGGGGCAGCCCGCGCTCAGCAGAGAGCACTCACTGATCGCGATATTGTTTTTGCCCTGTAATCAAAGCGACAGTATCATACCGTAATATGAGCAATGATACTGCACCATCGGCACCAACAGACGAAAAACAGAGCCGCATCCGCCCCTGGCCGGTTACCGCCCTCGGCCTCTTTTTGCTGCTGCAAACGACCGGCTTGCTGGGTCTGGCTGCGTTCGAATGGTTGGCGCCGGAGATCCTGTCCGGCGATCTGGCGGCCAACTTGAGCAGTCTATTAGGCGTTCTCTACCTGTTGCTGGCTATCCTGGCCCTTATCAGCGCCCTGGGCTTCTTCCGACTGTGGCTGAAAAGTTGGCTCACCGCCATGCTGCTGCAGGGCTTATGTCTGATTGTCGCCCTGATCTTCTATTTTCAGGGCCGCCCCGATTACACCTTTAGCCTGATGGCCTACGCTGTGTTTATGGTCGTCTACCTCAACCATTATGAAGTCCGGGAAGCCTTTCACGCGCGCAAATTGCTGATGGTTGATCCAGAGGAATGGTTACCATGATAGCCGCCACCGACCTGGCGCTGCTGCGCCGCTTCGAGCCCATTACCCGCTACACTCGCGGGGAGCAGTTTTTCCCAATGGACGTCACGCCTTATGCGGCTGCCTGCAGTCTATGGGTTCAAAAGCCGGCCTCAGAGCCCACACTCCTGGTGCCGCGCGGCGAACTTGATCTGGAAAAGCTGACCGAAGCCCGCTCAGACGGCTTCAATGCCACTTACTTTCTGAAGTTTATCGAGCCCCTGCATTTAACCGAGCTGGCTGCTTATCGTCTGCGCGAAGGATTGGCGGCTAAGGATCCTCAGGATGTCTTCCACGCCGGGCGTGGACGGCTGGCCCGGGTGGGCTACGCTTCCCGTTTCGTCGATGCGCTATTCTCCATAACGCTGCTGGCCCGTGGGCGGGTGCCCGGCGACACGGCCGCCGCGGCCGCCCTGGCCTATGACCAGATCATGGCCGACAATGAGCATTATCGCTATTACGGCCGCGTTCGGCGCGAAAATGGCTGGGTTATTCTGCAATATTGGTATTTCTACCCCTTCAACGACTGGCGATCCGGCTTTTCTGGCGCCAATGACCATGAAGCCGACTGGGAGATGGTCTGCATCTATCTCCATGAGACGGCCGATCAGGATGTCCAGCCGGAATGGGTGGCTTACGCCTCCCATGATTTTTCCGGCGACGATTTACGTCGCCGCTGGGATGATGATGAACTGGAAAAAGTGGGCGAGCATCCGGTCATTTACGTGGGCGCCGGTTCGCACGCTTCCTATTTTCAGGCCGGCGAATACCTGGCCGAATTAGAACTGCCCTTCATGACCCCGCTGGTGCGCCTCAACAACAAGCTGCAAGAGTACAGCCGTCGCGCTCTAGGCTACATGCACAACGATAACGAGGATGAGGAGCAGCCCAGCGAAATGAGCATCTTCCACGTACCCTTTGTCGATTATGCCCGCGGCGACGGCCTGGCCATTGGACCGGGCCAGGACAAAGAATGGCAGGAACCCGGCTTGCTTGACCCCATGCCGGGCTGGGCACTGCACTATCGCGGCTTGTGGGGCCTCTATGCCCGCGATCCCCTCTCTGGCGAAGATGCGCCGGCCGGCCCACTGTACAATCGGGACGGCTCAATGCGCCGCGCCTGGTATGATCCCTTGGGTTGGGCCGGACTGGACAAGACGCCGCCGGTTTCCCTGGCTCTGGATATTACCTTGAACCAGCGCCGGCAGCTGGAAGCGCGTCGTGAAGAGCTGGCGGCCGTCATTGCCGCCAAAAGCGAGCAGTTAACCGGCCTGGGGCTAGAAGCAGCCGCCATGCGCGATCACCCCCATCTGAAACAACTACACAGCCAGCACCAAAAACAGATTGAAGCGCTGTCAACCGAGCTTAAAGAACTGCGGCGGGAGCTAACGGCGGATCAGGCACTGCACGAAGCGCTGGAACTACACGCCACCCAACTTAACGCCGGCGATTACGGCCCAGCGCGCGCCCATATTCGCCGCGCCCATCACCCCTTCTCCGATGCTGGCTTACGCTTCAGCCGCTTCGCCGAATTTTGGGCGGCCGTCAGCACCGGCCTGATGATGATTGGCTTTGTGGCCATGGTCCTGTTTGCTCGCGAATACCTGATCTTCGGCCTGGTCATGTTGATTTCACTCTTCATCTTTATTGAGGCTGGATTTCGCCGCCATCTGACCAGCCTGATCACCAGCGTTACCATTGGCCTGGCCATCGTGGCGGCACTCATTCTGTTCTACGAATTCTTCTGGTCCATCGTCATTGCCGGCGCGCTGCTGGCTGGCGGCTACATCTTGTTTGAGAATCTGCGTGAACTCCGGAGCTAATGGAGGCAGCAAGTAACTGGCAATCGGCCCGTGCTCAGTCGGCCATTAGCTGGTTACCGGGTTGTCGGCAACCAGTTATGAATAGTAAAACCACCCAATTTGTACCCCTGACCGGTTATCGCCAATATCCGCCGGCAGAGATGCGGCAGCGGGCGGCCGATTTCTATGCCGAAATCCGGCGGCGGCGCACGGTGCGTCATTTCTCTGACCAGCCTGTTGACCTGGAAACCATCAAAGATTGCTTGCTGGCCGCTGGCACCGCGCCCAACGGGGCTAATCTCCAACCCTGGCATTTTGTCGTCGTCAGCGACCCGGCGCTGAAACGGCGCATCCGGCTGGCGGCCGAAGAGGAAGAACGGGATTTCTACCAACGGCGCGCGCCGCAAGAATGGCTGGAGGCGCTGGCGCCACTGGGAACCGACTTCCAGAAACCATTCCTGGAAACGGCCCCCTATCTAATCGCCATTTTCGCCCAAAGCTATGGGGTGCTGGAGGACGGCCGTAAAGTCAAAAACTACTACGTCAGCGAATCAGTAGGCATTGCCACCGGCTTTCTGATTGCCGCCCTGCACCATGCTGGCCTGGCCACATTGACCCACACCCCCAGCCCCATGAACTTTCTAAACGAGATTTTGGAACGGCCGGCCAATGAGCGCCCATTTCTGCTGCTGGTGGTAGGCTATCCCGCTTCCGGGGCCCAGGTTCCGCACATCAGCAAGAAGGCGCTGGCCGAAATTGCTACCTTTCGCTAAAGCGCACCGATCGGAAAGTTGAGATGCTGAGCAAAGTAGCGCCCTGGTTGTTGCTAACCTTACTGCTGGCTGCCTGCTGGCAGGAGACGACAATAGCGCTGCCTACGGCCGTCGCTACGGCCGTACCCTTACCTACCGCCACACCAACAGCGCCACCCTCCCCGACCCCCACAGCTGTCCCCACGGCCACCCCAATGCCACCCACGGCCACAGCTACACCAACGGAAAAAGCGGTGGCCACCGCCACGGAAATCGCGGCCGCCACGCCAGCTGGACAGACCTGTCAGGAACCGCCGCCACGCCCTGTCTACCGCCACCGCACCACGGCCGCCAACCCCTGGCCAACAGCTGACCCGATTAGCTATGAGCGCCTCTGGCTCGGACCGGTGCTGTCAACCGACCAGCCGCCTCGCCGCAATGAGGACTATCCGTATGGCTACGATGGCTTCGGCCGTTATCTGCTGCACACTGGCCTGGATCTGATCGAACCACCAGGAACGCCGGTACTGGCGGCGGCCGTCGGGACGGTGGTCGTGGCACAAGGTGATCAACAGGAACAGTACGGCTGGCGCTGCGACTGGTATGGGCAGCTGGTCATTATCGAACTGGAGGAGCGCTGGCATGACCAGCCTGTCTATCTCCTGTACGGCCACCTGGACAGCATTGCCGTAACTGCTGGGGCGCCCGTTGTTGCCGGACAGCCCATTGGCACCCTCGGCGCCAGCGGAGCGACGATCGGTGCCCACCTCCATTTTGAGCTGCGGCTGGGCGCCAACGACTTCGGAGCTACCCGCAACCCCTCCCTCTGGCTGCGGCCGCCGCCGGAGGAGGGGATGATAGCCGGCCGACTGGTAGATTCGGCGGGACGGCCGTGGCAAGGGGTGCTGGTGACGGCCGTCAATCTGAGCGCCGGCGCAATCTGGCAGACCACCTGGAGCTATCTCGTCGATCCCTATCCCCTGGCCAATCCGGACGAACAGCTCGCCGAGAACTTCGTCCTGGCCAATCTGCCCGCCGGAGACTACCAGCTCGTCATTAGGATGGGCCAGACGGAAGAACGCCAGACGGTAACCGTCATAGCCGGAGAAATCAGCACGGTAGAGTTTGTCATTGACCCCTAAGCCATTGCCGCAACCCTATCAGCCAGCCCGGTAATCAATCTGGCGCTCCAATCGGCGCCAGAAACGGAAGCCCAGCCAGCCCAAGCCGGCCAGCAGCAGCAGCCAGGGTCCGCAGACGATACCGTTGAAGATCAGCCAGTCCACCGTAGACTGCGTGCTGCGCTGAAGCTGCCTGGTAGCCGTCCCTGCTGTCTCACCGGGACGCCAGACGGCCGGCGTGGCCGTGGGTGATGGCGTCGACGTAGGAGTCACCGTCGGCGTCAGTGACGGTGTTGGCGTGGGAATCCACGGATTCAGCTCCAGGCTAATGGTCGAATAGGCGGCCCGATCCTGCAGGTAGTTCATTCGCCCCTGGATCAGCCCGATCTGATCCTCAACCCGGCGCAGCTCCTCATGCACCGTCAGCGTCTCGGTAATGGTCGTGGCCTGCTCCAAAAAGGTGCGCAGCCGCTGCTGCGTAGCCTGCAAATTGCCGAGACGTGAATTCAGATCGACAAACTCATCGGACACATCCTGGCCGGCGGCCGTCTCGCTAGCCACAGAGCCCAGGGTCCGCAGCGAGCGCATAGCCGCCTCAAACTGGGCCACCGGCACCGCAAGGGTCAGCGTCGCATAACGGTACTGATTCGCCCCATCCCAGACCCGCTGGCTGATAATGTACCCCCCGTAGTCGACGGCAACCTGGACGGCACGCTCCAACGCCCGGTCCGTTTCCGTCACCGTCACGGCCATGGCCGCACTCTTGATGATCAGCCGGCCCGGCTGGCGAATCGACAATGGCGCGTCGGCCAGCATCTCATCCCCCGACCACTCCAAGGCCGCCAGCAAATCCGCGCCTATGGGCGCCACAATCTCACGGCCGTTCTGCTCAACCTCAACTATCACCACCTCCGTAACCACCTCGGTCACCACCGCCGGGAACAGACCTCCTTCTCGTTCGACAACCTCGGTTATCACTTCAGTCACCATCACAACTCGCTCTTCAACCACCTCTCGTCCCCCGCAAGCTGCCAGCAGCAGCGAACCAGCCACAAACAGAACCAGAGTCAGGCGTATCGTGTCCATTGTCTCCTCCTATAATTGGGGGCAGCGCCAGTCACCAGAAAATGGCCCGGTAGCCACTCCAGGCCCGGCTCTACCTAGCAACCTGATGAACGATCCGGCCGATCATCCCGCACATAAGGACAGTATAGTACAGTGTCATTTGCGTGTCAATATGGTGACATTTTAGTGTCACCATTCGCTGAGCCAATCTCTTGACAGATTAGAACACCTGTGCTATTCTGTGGGTAATTAGAACGGTTGTGCTAAACACTGCCACAACCCATTGCCCATCACCGGCAGATTGGCCGGCACTAAGAGGAGGTTTCCATGATCCACAATCGTAGTTTGGCCAGCCATCTGGCGGCCATCGATCCGCGACGCCAGGCCCAGCAATTTAGCCAGCCGCTATCCCAGCTGGTCGGGCGCGGTCAGCCGCTGCCGCGACAGCTGGTGATCGGGGCCATCCTGGTGTTGGCCCTGCTGGCCTTTGAGGTCTTCAACTTTGATACAACCCGTTTTGCCCTACAGGATTTGCTAGGGGATGCCAGCTTCGTTACCCTGCAGTGGGCCACGATCCTGGCGATCGCTTTTTGTGCCATTGACTTTGCCGGCTTAATCCGCCTCTTCACCCCGGACGATGGCCAGGGCATGCCCAAAGAAGTCTGGTATTTGATGGGCGCCTGGCTGTTGGGGGCGACGATGAATGCCATGATGACCTGGTGGGCGGTATCCCTTACCCTGCTCAATCACAATCTGGGCAACGAAGTTCTAAGCCGGGAACAGCTGCTGCACATCGTGCCTATCTTCGTCGCAGTGCTGGTATGGCTCACGCGCATCCTGTTCATCGGCGCCCTGACCGTGGCCAGTGAAGAGATTGCGAGCTGGCGCGGTGCGCAGACTGAGAAGACGGCCGTGGTCAGGGCGGTCTCCCACCGGCCCACGGCGCCGGCCGTTGCCTATCCCGATTTTGTGCCGGTGACTGATGAGATGCCCTCCTTCCTAGCGGCCGGCCGGCGCCGGGCAGAAGAAGGTCACTTTCAACGGCCGTTTGCCACCGCGGCGCGCGAAACAGTGGCCGAGGTCATAGCCCCGCCCGAACAGCCAGCACAGCCGACGACGACCTGGTCGCAGCCCAGTAGGCAGCCCGTCAACAACCGGCCAGATCTGCCCAGCGAACCGGGCGAGCCGCAGCGCAGCAATGATCGTGTGCGGCAGCGCCCGCCAATGCCTGGTGGGGCCAATCGCTTCGCTTTCGGCGGGGCCCAGGCCAGAGGTCGCCAGCGTTGATCACTGACGATGATCAGCATTACCCACTGACACCGATTTCAAGTAGACTAATCTGAGGAGATAAGTGATGAGTTACTACGACTATGAATTTGATGAGGTCGCTACCCCATTTACCGGTCAGAGGCCGTACGGGCCTGAAAGCTACATTGATCCTGTCCACTTACGGATGTTCATGGTGCTGGCGCTGGTGGCCCTGGTGGTTGTGCCCTTGCTCTATCTGGCAAACCCGCTGAAACTGACTGAAACG
>Ga0114946_10003200_pt1 | contig 11120 bp, 9 predicted proteins | sample WalLakDeSediment_FD_88676 | JGI IMG/M metagenome (GOLD analysis project Ga0114946, IMG submission 88676) | Lake sediment microbial communities from Walker lake, Nevada to study Microbial Dark Matter (Phase II) - Walker Lake 11/02/13 Deep Sediment | ecosystem: Environmental > Aquatic > Freshwater...
CCCACAGCTCGCTGGCCGCCGCGCCCTGCGCGCCTGGCACTCTGGAAATGCTGGCGCAATTCTCGGTGCTGACCCGGATCAAGGAACCGGAAAACTCCAGCATCTTTTCCAAGATGCGGGTTTACGACGGCGAGAATCTCAAGGATACCGACCCCAAGGCCAAGTCGATGCAGGAGTATCGCGACTACGCCGGAGTGGATGAAGGCATGACCGGTATTTCGACCCGCTTCGCCTTCAAGATCCTCAGCCAGGTCTTCAACTTCGACCACAGCGAGGTCGCCGCCAACCCGGTGCATCTGCTCTACATCCTGGAGCGGCAGATCGAACGCGAGCAGTTCACGCCGGAGGTCGAGGAAAAATATCTGTCTTACCTGAAGGGCTACCTGGCCCCGCGCTACGCCGAGTTCATCGGCAAGGAGCTGCAACAGGCCTATCTGGAATCCTATTCCGAATACGGACAGAACGTTTTCGACCGCTATGTCACCTACGCCGACTTCTGGATTCAGGATCAGGAATACCGCGATCCCGACACCGGTGAGTCTTTCGACCGAGGGTCCCTCAACACCGAGCTGGAGAAGATCGAAAAGCCGGCCGGCATCAGCAATCCCAAGGACTTCCGTAACGAAATCGTCAACTTCGTCCTGCGGGCCAAGGCCAAGAACGCCGGTAAGAATCCGGCTTGGACCAGCTACGAGAAGCTGCGCGCGGTGATCGAGAAGAAGATGTTCTCGACCACGGAAGACCTGCTGCCGGTGATCAGCTTCAACGCCAAGGCCAGCGCCGACGAGCAGAAGAAGCACGCCGAGTTCGTGGACCGAATGGTCGACAAAGGTTATACCCCGAAGCAGGTGCGGCTGCTGTCCGACTGGTATCTGCGCGTCCGCAAGGCATCCTGACCGGAGGGCATCGCTCATGGCCACGCTTATCGACCGCCGGCTGGACGGCAAGAATAAAAGCGCCGTCAACCGCCAGCGCTTCATCCGGCGCTTCAAGAGTCAGATCAAGAAGGCCGTCGCGGAGTCCATGAACGGCCGCAGCATCACCGATATCGACACCGGTGAGAAAATCAACATTCCGGCCCGCGACCTGTCCGAGCCGGTGTTCGGCCACGGGCCGGGCGGACGCCGGGAAGCTATCCACCCCGGCAACCGGGAATTTGTCCCCGGCGACCGGGTCGCCCGCCCGCCGGGCGGCGCCGGCGGCGGCGCCGGCGGCGGCCAGGCCAGCAACAGCGGCGAGGGTGAAGACGATTTCATCTTCGAGCTGTCGCGCGAAGAATTTCTGGATCTGTTTTTCGAGGATCTGGAACTGCCCAACCTGGTGCGCACTCAGTTGGCCAAGGCCACCGAATTCAAATCGGTACGGGCTGGTTTCACCAGCGCCGGCAACCCGGCCAATATCGATATCGTCCGTTCGTTGAAGGGCGCGCTGGCCCGCCGGATGGCGTTGGCCGCGCCCTACAGCCGGCGCTTGCGCGAGGCGGAAGAGGAATTGCAGCGGGTTCTGAGCCAGTCGCCGGTGGACGAAATCCGCGCCCAGGAACTGCTCGACGACATCGAATATCTCCGCGGACGGGTGCGGGCGGTGCCGTTCATCGACACCTTCGACCTGCGCTACGTCAACCGCATCCAGCAGCCGCAGCCGACCACCCAGGCGGTGATGTTCTGCGTCATGGACGTGTCCGGCTCCATGGACCGGTCGCGCAAGGATCTGGCCAAGCGCTTTTTCACCTTGCTCTACCTTTTTCTCATGCGCAACTACGAGAAGATCGAGGTGGTGTTCATCCGCCATCACACGGTGGCCAAGGAAGTGGACGAACAGGAATTCTTCTACTCGCGGGAAACCGGCGGCACCGTGGTCTCGAGCGCCCTGCAACTGACCGGCGAGATCATGACCGCCCGCTACCCGCTGTCCACTTGGAATATTTACGTGGCGCAGGCCTCCGACGGCGACAACTGGCATCACGACTCGCCGGCCTGCAAGGACCTGCTGATGCAGCGGATCATGCCGTTCGTCCGCTACTACGCCTACATCGAAATCACTCCGGACCGCCACCAAAGTCTGTGGGAGGCCTACGAGGAAGTGGCCGCCGCTCATCGACACTTCGCCATGCGGCAAATCGACGGGCCGGCCGACATCTATCCGGTGTTTCGGGATCTCTTCAAGAGGCGCGTGTCATGAGTGCGTCGAACCTGATTGCCGATTCCTCCGAATGGACGTTCTCGATGCTGGAACGCTACAACGAGGTCATCGGTCGCATCGCCACCGAGGAGTTCGGGCTGGACACTTACCCGAATCAGATCGAGATCATCACCGCCGAACAGATGATGGACGCCTATTCCTCGGTGGGCATGCCGCTCGGCTACAAGCACTGGTCCTTCGGCAAGCAGTTCGTGATGACCGAGAAGAACTACCGGCGCGGGCAAATGGGGCTGGCCTACGAGATCGTGATCAATTCCGACCCCTGCATCGCTTATTTGATGGAAGAAAACACGGCCATGATGCAGGCCTTGGTGATCGCCCACGCCGCCTACGGCCACAATTCCTTCTTCAAGGGCAACTATCTGTTCCGCACCTGGACCAGCGCCGACGCCATCATCGACTACCTGCTGTTCGCCCGGAATTACGTGGCCGAATGCGAGGAGCTGCACGGCGAGGAAACCGTGGAGCTGTTTCTCGATTCCTGCCACGCGCTGATGAACTACGGGGTGGATCGCTACAAGCATCCCGCGCCGCTTTCCATGCGCGAGGAGAAACAGCGCCAGCACGAACGCGAGGAGTACCTGCAATCGCTGGTCAACGATCTGTGGCGGACCGTACCGGTCAAAACGGCGGAGACCGCGGCCGAGGCCGAGCGGCGCTTTCCGTCAGAGCCGCAGGAGAACCTGCTGTATTTCATTGAAAAAAACGCCCCGCTGCTGGAATCCTGGCAGCGCGAGCTGATCCGGATCGTCCGCAAGCTCGGCCAGTATTTCTACCCCCAGCGTCAGACCCAGGTGATGAACGAAGGCTGGGCCTGCGTCACCGGCGATACGCTGATCGTGACCGATCATGGCCTCCTGCGGGCGCGGGAACTCGTCGAGTCGCGATTCTCCGGACGCGTCGAGGACGGCAACCGGGTGGTCAACTGGTTCGCCCATCCAGCAAAGCGGCGCATCCGCATTCGGACCCGGCACGGCTACGAGTTGCACGGCGGCGCCGACCACAAAATCCTGGTGGGTGGGGACTGGATCGAATTGCAAAACCTGAAGGTTGGCGACGCCGTGGAAATCCGGCGCGGGCAGTCGGTCTTCGCCGGCGCCGAGGCCACGATCGACTACGCGCTGAAAGTTCGTCCCCGCATCGCCGATGTCTGCCACCAGCATGATGTATCGGTCAATACTTACTACAAATGGCGCCGCGCCGCGCCGGGCCTGTCCCTCGGAGCACGAACGGTGGCCCGGTTGCAGGCGTGCTTCGATGAGTGGGAGGCGATCAAGGCCGACCCCGATCGACCCTGGGCCTTGTTGACGCCCGATGATCTGCCCCGCCGGCCCGAGACTCTGGGACCGGACCTGGCTGAAGTGCTGGGCCAGGTGATCGGGGACGGGTTCGTCGACGCGGGTCGGATCAATCTGACCTCGCGGGATGTGGAACTGCTGGACTTCTTCGAGCAGACGTTGTACGCGAACTTTGGAGTGACGGCGTCGCGCCGACCGAGCCGCAACCACTTCAACTCGACGGTCCACAGCGCCGTGCTGGCGCGACTGTTCCAGCAGACGTTCGGGATCGCCACCGGCTGGGGAGCCTCGGGACGCAAGACGGTACCGGACATTATCCTGCGTTCGCCGGAAGCCGTCGTCCGCGCCTTCCTGCGCGGGCATTTCGACACCGACGGCTGCGTCTCACGCCAGGACCGTCAAATCATCCTGGTCAGCAAGAGCCGCGATCTGTTGCGGGTCGAGCAATTGCTGCTCTTGAACCTGGGCATTGTCAGTTCCGTGCGGCCACAAAAAGACGAGACCTTCCGGCTCCTCATCACCGGATCGGATGCCGGGCGCTTCGCGGAGAAGATCGGTTTTCGCCTGTCGTACAAACGGCGGCTCCTGAAGGATGCGCTGGCGTCGGTCAAGTGGTTCCTCGACAAGGACGATCTAACGACCATCGAGTCGATCGACCACGACGAGGGACCGGTCGTCGATTTCAGCGTGGAGAATTCCCACGCCTACAAGGCGTCCTGCTTCATCAACCACAACTGCTTTTGGCATTACACCCTGATGAACCGGTTGTACGACGAGGGCTACGTCAACGACGGCTTCATGATCGAGTTTTTGCAGTCGCACACCAGCGTGATCCAACAGTTGCCGTTCGATCATCCCTACTACTCCGGCATCAATCCCTACGCGCTGGGCTTCGCCATGATGAGCGACCTCAAGCGCATCTGTCAGGAACCGACCGACGAGGATCGCCACTGGTTCCCGGACATCGCCGGGCAGGACTGGCTGAAAGTCATGGATTTCGCCATGCGCAATTTCAAGGACGAGAGTTTCATCGCGCAGTATCTGTCGCCCAAGGTCATCCGCGATCTCAAGCTGTTCGCGGTGTTGGACGACGACTTGCAAGACGAACTGGAAATCACCGCCATCCACGACGAGGCGGGCTACCGGCGGTTGCGGCTGGCGCTGGCCGATCAGTACAACCTCGGCAGCCGCGAGCCGAACATTCAGGTTTGGAACGTCGCCTATCGCAAGGACCGTTCGCTGACCCTACGCCACACCCGCTACAACCGCCGCCCCTTGCATCCCGACACCACGCAGGAGGTGTTGAAGCACCTGCACCGGCTGTGGGGCTTCACGGTGCGGATGGAAGCGGTGGACGAGGATGGCAAGGTGGAACTGGTCGGGGAGTGTCCGGCGCGGCGATAGCCGGTTTGCCGGTCAGGCAGTCCCCCGACCTCATGAATTGAAGTGACCGGCAACAGCAGTTGCCCTTCAGCAACAGGAATATCCGATGCGGACGATCCATGCGGTTTATGAAAATGGGCTGTTTCGTCCCACGGATCCAGTGGAATTACCGGATCCGTGTGAAGTCGAGCTGAACGTTCAGAGCCTGTGCGAATACTCCCCTCTCCCTGTGAGAGCGGCGCGGTCGTTCCGCGAGCGGGGGGCGTCAGCCCCCTGTTTCCCGGAACGCGGCAAGGCGTCGGCGCTATCGGCCGCGGAAACAGCGGACTCACGTCCGCCGCTCGCCAGCGACCCCAAGCGATAGCGAGTGGCGCGGCGTCGTGGGGTACGCAAAGCGCACCCTACGGAGTTTTGATCAATCAATCGGTTAATTTTTATACAGCCACTTAATGATATTCCGAGGCCCGGGACGCCCTCCTGAAAGCCATGGTGGAGCGAGGCGCGCGAGCGTCCATCCAAGCGTTCGCTCCTCCAGAGTTGAGTTGTTCAACCCCTTCCCAACGCCGCGCTGGCGTGCGCCAGCATCCGCGCCAGCCACGGCTTCTTGCCGGTGAAGGTCACTTCGTACAGATCGGCGCCAGCGCTCATTGCCAACAGGTAATCGTCGCTGGTGCGCAATTCATCGGCCAGCCGACAATCCAACGCCCGGGTTCCATACCAGTATTCGCCGGTCGCCACCGTGGGCAAATCCACCTGCGCGCGATGGGTCTTGACGAAATCCTTGAACAGCGTGTGCGCCTCCTCGATTTCCGCCTGAAACTTCTGGCGCCCCTTGTCGGTGTTCTCGCCGAACAGCGTCACCGTGCGCTTGTGCTCGCCGGCCATGAACTGCTCGTAATCGACGTCGTGCTTCTTGAGCAGCCGATTGAAATTCGGCAACTGGGCGATGACCCCGATCGAGCCGAGAATGGCGAACGGCGCGGCGATGATCCGGTCGGCGACGCAGGCCATCAGATAGCCGCCACTGGCCGCCACCTTGTCCACCGCCACCGTCAGCTTCACCCGCCGGTCGCGAATGCGCAGCAGTTGCGCCGCCGCCAGTCCGTAGGCGTGAACCAGCCCACCGGCGCTGTCCAGCCGCACCACCACCTCGTCTTCCGGCTGCGCGACGATCAACACCGCCGTCACTTCCTCACGCAGCGCGGCCACCGCCGAGGCGCGAAGGTCGCCGTGGAAATTTAGCACGAACACCCGGCGATGCGGGGTCTTGTCGTGCTGTTTGTCCTTGGCCTTTTGTTCCTTGCGGGCCTGCTTGAAAGCCTTCTTCGGCAAGGTCGCGGCCTTGAGCGTCAGGGCCATGTTTTCGTAATCGTGGTTCAGATGGCGGATATCCAGCCGCCCCCGACTCTCCGGCCGTTCGCCGTGGCGCGCCAGCGCCACGATGCCGCCCATCAACGCCAGCGCGGCCGCGACCAGCGTCGCGGCCTTGGCCAAAAACATCCCGTATTCACTGAGAAATTCCATCGCGTTCTCCGGTTATGGCGAATCAAGTCAAAGTAGCCGTCAGCCCGAAACCGGACTGGATCTGGTCGACCTTGGCCCGATCTGGCGCTCGATCATCGGGTCTAGCCCTGGTTTCCTGGTAGACTAACGCCAGTTCGATCAATCTGTGGCGGGAGCCATCACGATGCCAACGATCAGCATGTTTTACGGCATACTGGTGACGTTGTTCTATGAAGACAACGAGCGTCATCACTTGCCTCACTTCCACGTTCGCTATCAAGGCATCCATAGCCATCGAAGATGGCCGCGTGCTGGCGGGCGGTCTGCCGCCGAAGCAGTTAAAGCTGGTGGCGGCTTGGACATAGTTGCACCGAGATGAACTTTTCGCCGATTGGGAACTGGTCGTCAATGGTGAGGAACCCTTTCGCATCGCTCCGCTGCAATGAGGGGGCATAATGGATACCTTGTTGGATGTCGTGGTCGTCAGGGTTCTTCCTCGATTCCGATTGATGCTTCAGTTCGAGAATGGAGAGCAGCGCCTATTTGACATGTCTCCCTACCTGGACAAAAAACCCTTCAATCGGCTGAAGGAAGGGATGGCCTTTAGCGGCGCCCACATCGATTACGGTACGGTGGTGTGGCCCGGCAACATCGATATTGCCCCGGAAACCCTTTACGACCGTTCCGTGCCGGTCGATTCCCTGGGATGATCGAGAAAGCGCGCGCCTCCTGACAGACCAGCATCTCAAGGCGCAGGGTGACGGCCATACCAGTATTCGCCGGTCGCCACCGCCTAGCGTCCCCCGCCCGGCGATGCTATAGTTTTTGCCCAGTTCTCGTGCAACATTCACCTCATGACGCGCAAACTGCTGTACATCAAGACCCACGGCTGCCAGATGAACGAGTACGACTCCGCCAAGATGGCGGAGGTCCTGCGCGCGGCCCACGGCCTGGAACGCACCGACGATCTCGCTCAGGCCGACGTGCTGCTGCTCAACACCTGCTCGATCCGGGAAAAGGCCGAGGACAAGGTCTTCTCCCAACTGGGCGTCTGGAAGGCCCTGAAAACCCAGCGTCCCGATTTGGTGATCGGCGTCGGCGGCTGCGTGGCCAGCCAGGAAGGCGCGACCCTGCGCGAGCGGGCGCCGCAGGTGGATCTGGTGTTCGGCCCGCAGACCCTGCACCGCCTGCCGGAAATGCTGACCCGCGTGTGGACCGACCGGCGGCCCGTGGTGGATGTGTCCTTTCCGGAGATCGAAAAGTTCGACCGGCTGCCGGAACCGCGCGCCGAAGGCCCGACCGCCTTCGTCTCGATCATGGAAGGATGCAGCAAATACTGCACCTTCTGCGTGGTGCCTTACACTCGCGGTGAGGAAATCAGCCGGCCGTTCGCCGCCGTGCTGGCCGAGGTCGCGGCGCTGGCGGCGCAGGGCGTGCGCGAAATCACCCTGCTCGGCCAGAACGTCAACGCCTATCGCGGACCCCTGGAGGACGGCGACGAGGCCGATCTGGCGCTGCTGATCGAACACGTCGCCGCCGTGCCTGGCATCGACCGCATCCGCTACACCACCTCGCACCCGGTGGAATTTTCCGACCGGTTGATCGAGGTCTACGCCCGCGTGCCCCAGTTGGTCGACCATCTGCACCTGCCGGTGCAAAGCGGCTCCGACCGCATCCTGGCCCTGATGAAGCGCGGCCACACCACCCTGGAATACAAGGCCAAGGTTCGCAAGTTGCGCGCCGTCCGTCCCGACCTCAGCCTGTCGTCCGACTTCATCGTCGGCTTTCCGGGGGAAACCGACCAGGACTTCGCCGCCACGCTGGCGCTGATCGACGACCTCGGTTTCGACCAGAGTTTCAGTTTTCTCTACAGCCCCCGGCCCGGCACGCCCGCCGCCAGCCTGCCCGACTCCACGCCGTCGGCGGTCAAGAAGGAGCGGCTGGCCCGCTTGCAGGCGCGCATCGAGGAGCAGGCGCGCGCCATCAGCCGGCGGATGGTCGGCACGACGCAGCGGGTGCTGGTGGACCGGCCGGCGCGCAAGGACGGCCGGCAACTGGCCGGCCGCACCGAGAACAACCGGGTGGTCAACTTCGACGGTCCGCGCGGCCTGATCGGTCATTTCGCCGACGTCGTCATCACCGAAGCCTTGCCCAATTCCCTGCGCGGTCGCCTCCGGGCCGGGGCGGAATCGCCCGCCGCCGTCCTGAAGCTCGCCAGTTGATGGGCGCGCCTCTCGTTCCTCTCTTGACCTCGAATCATCCCACCTTTCAGGACCTGCTCCTGGATCCGGCCGATAACGAACGGCTGGGCAGTCTATGCGGGCAACTGGACGAACACCTGCGCCAGATCGAACGCCGGCTGGGCGTGGAAATCAACAATCGCGGCCATCAGTTCCGGGTGATCGGCGAGCCAGCGACGGTCGCGGTCGCGGTCGCGGTCCTGGAAGCCCTGTACCGGAGCACGGCCGAGGAAGCCCTGACCCCGGCGCGGGTGCATCTGTTCCTGCAGGAAGCCGGCGCCGATGCCTTGATCGAACCTGAACCGGAGACTGATGAGGTTGTCATCCGCACCCGGCGCGGGCTGATCCGGGGCCGGGGTCCCAACCAGCAGCGCTATCTTTGGAACATCCAGCATCACGATCTCAACTTCGGGGTCGGTCCCGCCGGCACCGGCAAAACCTACCTGGCGGCGGCCTGCGCGGTGGACGCGCTGGAAACCAGCGCGGCGCGGCGGCTGATCCTGGTGCGGCCGGCGGTGGAAGCCGGCGAGCGGCTGGGCTTTCTGCCCGGCGACATGGCGCAGAAGATCGATCCCTATCTCCGCCCCCTCTACGACGCCCTGTACGAGATGCTCGGCTTCGAACGGGTCGCCAAGCTGATCGAACGCAACATCATCGAAGTCGCGCCGCTGGCCTTCATGCGTGGTAGAACGCTGAACGATTCCTTCATCATCCTCGACGAAGCCCAGAACACCACCGTGGAGCAGATGAAAATGTTTCTGACCCGGATCGGTTTCGGCTCGACGGCGGTGGTCACCGGCGATGTGACCCAGGTGGACCTGCCGCGCAACATTCAGTCCGGCCTGCGCCAGGTGTTGCAGGTGCTCAAGGATGAGGAAGAGATCGGCATCACCTTTTTCAACGCCCGCGACGTGGTCCGGCATCCCCTGGTGCAACGGATCGTCAACGCCTACGCTCGCTACGAACAGGACCATCCCGCATGACCCTGGAACTGGATTTGCAAATCGCCCTAGACCTGCCGCGACTGCCGGCCGAGGCCGACTTTCGCCGCTGGGCCGAGGCGGCGCTGGCCGGCGCCGATCACCGGCAAGACGCCGAGCTGACCCTCCGCATCGTCAACGAAGCCGAAAGCGCCGCGCTCAACGAAACCTACCGCCACAAGCCGGGACCGACCAACGTGCTGTCGTTTCCCTTCGACGCCCCGCCGGAGGTCGACAGCTCGCTGCTGGGCGATATCGTGATCTGCGCGCCGGTGGTGTTGCGCGAGGCCGTCGTCCAGGGCAAGACCCCCGAGGCGCACTGGGCGCATCTGGTCGCGCATGGCGTTTTACACCTGCTGGGCTACGATCATGATGAAGCGCAGGCCGAGGCCATGGAAGCCCTGGAAATCCGGATCCTGGCGGGACTCGGCTTCCCTGATCCCTATGGAGACTTCCCCGACTCATGAATGAAGAACGAGCCGAACCCAGCCATAAACCTTCCTGGCTGGAACGTTTGGGCCTCGCCCTGATGGGCGAACCCAAGGACCGGGACGCACTGATGGAGTTGTTGCGCGACGCCCAGCAACGGGCATTGTTGGACGCCGAGGCCCTGACCATGATGGAAGGCGTCATGCGGGTTTCGGAAACCCAGGTGCGCGATGTCATGATTCCCCGCGCCCAGATGGTGGTCCTGGAGCACGACTGGAGTCTGGAGCGCCTCATCGCGGCCATCGTCGAATCGGGCCACTCCCGCCTGCCGGTGATCGACGAGAACCGAGACAACGTCATCGGCATTCTCATCGTCAAGGATCTGCTGGCCCACGCCTTCGACCGGCGCGAGGAGTTCGATCTCCGCGCCATGCTGCGCCCGGCCAAGTTCATTCCCGAAAGCAAGCGCCTCAACGTTCTGCTGAAGGAATTCCGCGGCAACCGCCTGCACATGGCCATCGTCGTGGATGAGTACGGCGGCGTGGCCGGACTGATCACCATCGAGGACGTGCTGGAGGAGATCGTCGGCGAAATCGACGACGAGCACGACATCGAGGACGACGCCGCCAACATCCGCCCGCAGGGCGACGCTTTCCTCGTCAAGGCGCTCACCCCGGTCGAGGAGTTCAACGCCCATTTTCAGGCAACGTTCAGCGACGAGCGAGCCGACACCATCGGCGGCCTGGTGATGATGGAACTGGGCCGGCTGCCCAAGGGCGGCGAATCCGTGGACCTGGACCGCTTTCGCTTTCGCGTGCTGCGCGCCGACAACCGGCGGATTCACCTGCTGGAAATGACGCTCGGCGAAGATCAGGGAGCAGCGCCGCCCGGCAATGGGTCGGAAGGTTAATTGGAGCGCGCTGGAGGATTACCCGTTATTTCGCCGCTCTGGCATAATCGCCGGCCATTCGCGAGCCACCGAGTACAACTCATGGATTCGAACCAGTTCGTTCACTGGTTCCGGCAGGCCGGCCCCTACATCCACGCCCATCGCGGCAAAATCTTCGTCGTGCAGTTCGGCGGCG
>Ga0114946_10003202_pt1 | contig 11117 bp, 5 predicted proteins | sample WalLakDeSediment_FD_88676 | JGI IMG/M metagenome (GOLD analysis project Ga0114946, IMG submission 88676) | Lake sediment microbial communities from Walker lake, Nevada to study Microbial Dark Matter (Phase II) - Walker Lake 11/02/13 Deep Sediment | ecosystem: Environmental > Aquatic > Freshwater...
AGCCTGGCGAGCCCTCGACGGGGTCCGCAAGGCCGTGCACCTGTTGCTGATGCTGCTGGTGCTGTTCGGGATCGTGCTTGTGCTCGCGTCCCGCCCGCACAAGCTGCCCGAGGCCTTCGTGCTGATCGTCAGCCCCGAGGGGCAGCTCGTGGAGCAGTACTCGGGCGATCCCGTCAGCCGTGCGCTGGAGGCCGCCCAAGGTCTGCCTCGTTCCCAGACCCTTGTCAGCGAACTCGTCGAAGCGATCGATGCGGCAGCCGAGGACCCGCGCGTCAAGGCCATCCAGCTGGAGGTCGACGGGCTGGTCGGTGGCAGCATCGACAAGCTGGTGACCGTGGCAGAGGCGCTGGGGCGCTTCAGCGACGCTGGCAAGCCGGTCATCGCCTACGCGGCCTACGTGCCGATGCGCAACTATTATCTCGCGGCGCACGCGGACGAGCTGTACCTCGATCCGCTGGGCGTCGTGCTGCTGCAGGGCTTCGGCTTCTACCGCCACTATTTCAAGAGCGCGATGGAGAAGCTGTCGCTGGACTGGTACGTGTTCAGCGCGGGTGAAGCCAAGAGTTTTGCCGATCCCTACCGCCGCGACGACATGTCCGAGGCGGAGCGGGAGAACCTTGAACCCATCGCTGCCGGCATGTGGCAGGCCTGGCGCGATGGTGTCGCGCAGGCGCGCGGCCTGGAGCCGGCCCTGCTGGACGATTACATCGACCGTTTCCTGCCGCGACTCAGAGCCGCCGGCGGCGACACCGGCAAAATGGCGCTGGACGCCGGCCTGGTGGACGGGCTGCGCGGCTTCGAAGAAGTAGAGGCCCGCCTGGTCGATGCGGGCGGGCACGATAAGGACGGCGATTACGTGGGCGTGTATGCCGGGGAATACCTTGCGGCCATCCAGGCGAAGCGCTTGGCCGGCAGCCCCTCTGGCAAGCCCAACCCCGCCGTCGGGCTGATCGTCGCGCGCGGCGAGATCCTGCCCGGGGACCAGCCCGCAGGGACCATCGGCGACGAGTCGATGCGCGCACTGATCCGGGATGCGCGTGACGACCGGAACGTGCGCGCGCTGGTGCTGCGCGTCGACAGCGGCGGCGGCAGTATGGCCGCCTCGGACGCTATCGTGCGGGAGCTCGACCTGGTTCGCGAGGCCGGCAAACCGGTCATCGTTTCGATGGGGGGTGTGGCGGCCTCCGGCGGCTACATGATTTCGCTGCCCGCGGACGAGATCTGGGCGCATCCGACCACGATCACGGGGTCCATCGGCGTCATCGGCATGTTCCCCAACTTCGGGCGCCTGCTGGGCCGGTTTGGCGTCAGCCTGGACGGCGTCGGCACGCATCGCTTCAGCGGCGATTTCCGGCTGGACCGGGAATTCAGCCCGGAGGTCATGGAAATCGTCCAGGCCATTGTCGACGGGGCCTATGATCGCTTCGTCGGGGATGTTGCGGACTGGCGCGACATGGCCGTCGACGAGGTTCGGCCGCTGGCCGAGGGCCGGATCTGGCTCGGCGAGTTCGCCCTCGAGACGGGCCTGGTAGACCGGCTCGGGACGCTGGACGACGCGCTGGCGTCGGCTGCTGACCGGGCCGGACTCGGGGACGACTATGAAGTGATACTCATTGAGCCCGGGCTGAGCTTCGGTGAGCGCTTCATGGTGAACCTGCTCAGCAGGGCGGGGCGGCTCGGTTTCTCTGCGTGGCCGCGATCGCTGCTGCAGCGCCTGCCCGTGGAGATTCGCACCCTGTTCACCGAGCTGGAACGCATGGAAGGCTTTGCGGATCCACGCGGCATCTACTACCACTGTTTCTGCGAGAACTGGTAGCCGAACAGCGCGAGCAAGTCAGCGCGCCTAGGCCGCCGCGTCTTGCTGCCAGTCGAGGATGACCTTGCCTGACTGCCCGGAACCCATGGTGCGAAAGCCCTCGAGGTAGTCCGCCGCACTGAACCGATGCGTGATGATCGGGCTGATGTCCAGCCCGCTCTGCAGCATGCTGGCCATCTTGTACCAGGTCTCGAACATCTCCCGGCCGTAGATGCCCTTGATGGTCAGGCCCTTGAAAATGACCTGGTTCCAGTCAACCGCCGTTTCCTCGGGCGGAATACCGAGCAGCGCCACGCCGCCGCCATGGTGCATGGTGCGCAGCAAGTCGCGGAAGGCCTGCGGATTGCCGGACATTTCGAGGCCTACGTCGAAACCTTCCTGCATCTCGAGCTCCTGCATCACGTCGTCGAGCTTCTGCCGGGTGACGTTCACCGCGCGAGTAGCGCCCATTTTCCGCGCCAGTTCCAGCCGGTAGTCGTTCACGTCGGTGATCACCACGTGGCGCGCGCCGACGTGCCGCGCAATGGCGGTGGCCATGATGCCGATGGGGCCCGCACCGGTGATCAGCACGTCCTCGCCGACGAGATCATAGGACAGCGCGGTGTGCACGGCGTTGCCGAGCGGGTCGAGGATCGAGGCGATCTCGTCGCTGATGGCGTCGGGCAACTTGAATACGTTGCTGGACGGGATGCACAGGTACTCGGCGAAGCAGCCCTGCCGGTTGACGCCCACGCCGATGGTGTTGCGGCACAGGTGGCGGCGTCCGGCGCGGCAGTTGCGGCAGTGGCCGCAGGTGAGGTGGCCTTCACCGGACACGCGGTCGCCCGGCACGATACCTTGTACCTCGCTGCCGATCGCTTCCACCTGGCCGACGAACTCATGGCCGACCGCCATGGGCACCGGGATGGTCCTCGCGGCCCACTCGTCCCAGTTGAAGATGTGCATGTCGGTACCGCAGATCGCCGTCTTGCGGATCCGTATCAGGACGTCGTTGGGCCCCGGTTCGGGGCGGGCGATGTCCTGCATCCAGATTCCCGGTTCGGCCTTGGCCTTGACGAGCGCTCGCATGGTGAACTCCGATGATTGCTGACTGGTACGCCTGTAGTTTCGAGGCAACGGCTTCAGTGGATGATGCCGAGTTCCCGGCCGACCTTCGCGAAGGCTGCAACTGCTTTCTCGAGATCATGCGTCGAGTGGCCCGCCGACATCTGGGTGCGAATCCGCGCCTCGCCGTGCGGCACTACGGGGAAGGAAAAGCCGATCACATAAACGCCCTCCTCGAGGAGGCGATCCGCCATGGTGGCGGCGAGCCGCGCGTCGCCCAGCATTACCGGGATGATCGGGTGGGATCCCGGCCTCAATTCAAAGCCCAAGGCAGTCATTTTCTCGCGGAAAAAATGCGCGTTGTCCCACAATCGGCGGCGTAGCTCCGAGCCCGACTCGAGCAGGTCGAGCACCTTGATGGAAGTTGCGGCAATCACCGGCGCAACGGTGTTGGAGAACAGGTAAGGGCGCGAGCGCTGCCGCAGCCATTCGACGATGGGGCCGCGCGCCGCGATGAAGCCGCCCGACGCGCCGCCCAGCGCCTTGCCGAGCGTACCGGTGATGATGTCGACCCGCCCAAGTACGCCGTGCCGCTCGTGCGTGCCGCGACCGGTAGCGCCAAGGAAGCCGGTGGCGTGGCAATCGTCGATCATCACCAGCGCGTCGTAGCGGTCGGCGAGATCGCAGATCCGGCCGAGCTCGGCGATGGTGCCGTCCATGGAGAACACGCCGTCCGTTGCGATCAGGCGCACGCGCGCGTCCGCCGCGGCCACCAGCTGGGCCTCGAGGTCTGCCATGTCGTTGTGGCGGTAGCGATAGCGACGCGCCTTGCTCAGCCTTACGCCGTCGATGATCGAGGCATGGTTGAGCTGGTCGCTGATGACGGCGTCTTCCTCGCCCAGCAAGGTCTCGAACAGTCCGCCGTTGGCATCGAAGCAGGAGGGATAAAGGATGGTGTCTTCCATCCCGAGGAAAGTGCTGATGCGGTGCTCCAGCTCCTTGTGGGGAGTCTGTGTGCCGCAGATGAAACGCACCGAGGCCATGCCGTAGCCGTAGCGGTCCAGCGCTTCGTGCGCGGCGGCGATCAGCTCGGGATGGTTGGCCAGGCCCAGGTAATTGTTGGCGCAGAGGTTGATGACCTCGCGGCCACCCTGCATGCGGATGGTCGCTTGCTGCGGGGAATCGATCACTCGCTCGGCCTTATACAGGCCCTGTTCTTTGAGCTCGCTGAGTTGCCCGGCGAGACGGTCGAGAAGATCCTGTGGCATGGCGGCTTCCTGCGTTGGGTCAGCACGGATTATAGCAATGCCGCCGGCCGCAACCGGAGGATGCTGCGCTAGAATGACGCAATGGAACAGGAGGACGTGCGGCTGGATCGATGGCTGTGGGCGGCGCGGTTCTTCAAGACGCGTGCCGCGGCGCAGCAAGCGATCGGGGGTGGGCATGTCCACCTCAACGGCCAGCGCGCCAAGGCGGCCCGGGCGGTCCGGCCGGGAGACCGGCTCGAGATCACCCGTGGCGAGGAGCGGTTCGAGGTACAGGTTCTTGCCCTGGCGGCGCGCCGCGGCCCCGCGTCGGTCGCGCGCGGGCTATACGGGGAGACCGAGGCGAGCATGGCTGCGCGCTCGTCCGCGCAGCAGCTACGGCGGGACACGGCGGGCAACCGGCCGCCGGCTTCCCGTCCGGACAAGCGCGATCGCCGCCGGCTGATCAATTTTGCCAAGGCCTTCGATGAATAATTCGTGTTGGACCCGGAGTGTTGCATGAAGTCCAGGATCGCGTCGTTTTCTGCCGGCCTCGCGCTGACCATGATTGCCGCGCCGCTGTGGGTGGCTGAAGCCGTTACCCTAGGCGGGGCCGGACTGGAGCAGGCGCTGCCGTCTATCGAGGCCGAGCTGGTCGCGAGGCACGGCGAGGAGCAGCGGCCGCGCATTCAGCGCGGCCTGCGGCAGGCGGCCGGCCTGTGGCGCGCCGGGGACGGCGATGCAGAGGCGTTCCGGGCGTTTGCCAACGCCCACTTCGCCGGGGACCCGCAGACCCTCGACGCCATGTTTGAGCGCTACGAGTACCTGCTGGAGCGACTCGACGGCCATATGAACAAGCTGGTGCAGGAATTCCGCCGCCATTCCGACCTGGACCACGGCCCGATCCTGCCATTTGACCTGCTGTTCGCCGGCTTCAACCCGGCCGCGCATGTCGGCGAGGACATGTTCAACAACCGCCTCGCGTTTGTCGTGCTGTTGAATTTTCCGCTCACCACGCTCGAGGAACGGTTAGCCGAGGGCTCGGATTGGGGCCGTCGGCAGTGGGCGGAGGTGCGCCTCGCGCAGCGCTTCGGGCGGCGCGTGCCGGCCGAGGTCAACCAGGCGATTTCGCGCGCCACCGCGGAGGCCAACCGCTACATCGCCGAGTACAACGTCTGGATGCATCACCTCGTCGATGATGACGGCCGGAGGCTGTTCCCGCCGGGGATGCGGCTGTTGTCGCACTGGAACCTGCGTGACGAGATCAAGGCCAGCTACGGCCTGGACGACGCGGAACTGGGGGTGGCCCGGCAGCGGATGATTCAGCGGGTGATGGAGCACATCGTCGAGCAGACCATTCCTGCGATCGTGATCAACAACCCCGAGGTTGATTGGCGCCCGTTCGCCAACACCTTGACGCCGGCTGCGGTAGACAGGGACGGCAAGCCGATCAATGCACCCCTGGTCGCGCCGGATGCTGCGGCCGAGCCCGATGAGCGTTACCGGGTGCTGCTCGAAACCTGGCGCGCGGCGCGCCTCGCGGACCCTTACTCGCCGGCGGCGCCGACCCTCATCGCGCGACGTTTCGACGAGAATCGCGAGATTCCGGAGGCCCGCGTCGAGGCGATGTTCAGGGAGATCCTGTCATCGCCGCTGGTGCCGCGCGTGGCACAGCTCATCGAGACCCGGCTCGGGCGCCCGCTGGAGCCCTTCGACCTCTGGTACGCGGGGTTCCGGCCCGGCAGCCGTTACACCGAGGCGGAGCTCGACGCGATCGTCGCCGAGCGCTACCCGACGGCCGCGGCATTCGACGCAGACCTGCCGAACCTGCTCGTCAAGCTCGGCTATGACCGGGACCGTGCGGAGTATCTCGCGGCCAACATCGTGGTCGAGGCGGCGCGCGGCTCGGGCCATGCGTGGGGCGCGGGTATGCGCTCGGAAAAGACCCACCTGCGTACCCGGGTCGAGCCGACCGGGATGAACTACAAGGGCTACAACATTGCGATCCACGAGCTGGGGCACAACGTCGAGCAGACTTTTTCGCTTAACGACATCGACCACACTCTTCTGGAGGGCGTCCCCAACACTGCCTTCACGGAGGCGATCGCCTTCGTGTTCCAGGCGCGGGACCTGGAGTTGCTGGGTCTGGCGCAACCGGATCCCCGCAATGTAGCGCTCAAGACGCTGGACGACTTCTGGTCGACGTTCGAGATGGCCGGCGTGTCGCTGGTGGACATGGGCGTTTGGCACTGGATGTATGCGAATCCAGGGGCGACGCCGGCGGAACTCAGGGCGGCGACGTTGCAGATCGCCCGGGACGTGTGGAATCGCTATTTCGCGGGGGTATTCGGCACGCGCGACGTCGTGCTGCTCGGGATCTATTCGCACATGATCCAGTCCAGCCTGTACCTGCCGGACTACCCGCTCGGTTTCCTCATCGCCAACCAGATCGAGGAGCAGGTGCGCAGGACCGGTGACGTGGCCGCGGAGGTCGAACGCATGTCCAGGATTGGCAACGTCACCCCCGATCTCTGGATGATCGAGGCCACCGGTGCGCCGGTCAGCGCCGCGCCATTGCTGAAAGCGGTGGCCCGTGCGCTGGATGAGCTCGAGTGATTCACCAAGGCGATAAAGGGATGGAAGCCATGGAGCGCATGTCCGACCGCCCGACGGAGCCCGCGTTCGTGTTCGCCGACGGCCGCCCGCCGGCATCTGCCGTCGCGGAGCGCGTCAATCCGCGCTACCTGGCGGAAGAAGCTGCGCTGGTGAGGGAACTCGCCGGGATCGCAAGAGTGGATGTGGAGGAGACGGCGCGGATTCGCGATACCGCGATCCGCCTGGTCGAGTCGGTGCGCAAGAACCGCCGCCGCGTCAGCGGGCTGGACGCCTTCCTGCAGCAGTACGACCTGTCGAGCCAGGAAGGCGTGGTGCTGATGTGTCTCGCGGAGGCCCTGCTGCGCGTACCCGACAAGGAAACCGCCGACCGCCTCATTTCGGACAAGCTGTCCTCGGCGGACTGGCGCAGCCATCTCGGCACCAGCGACTCGACCTTCGTCAATGCCTCGACGTGGGGGCTGATGCTGACGGGCAGGATCATCCGGCCCGCGAACCGCGACGTCGAGCAGCCGGCGAAGTTCATGCAGCGCCTGGTCAGCAGAATGGGAGAGCCGGTGGTGCGCGGCGCCATGCGCCAGGCGATGCGTATCATGGGACACCAGTTCGTGATGGGTCGGACCATCGGCGACGCGCTGAAGCGCGCCTCGGCCGGTGAGGGCGCGGCTTACCGTTATTCCTTCGATATGCTGGGTGAGGCCGCGTTGACGGCCGCGGACAGCCAGCGCTATCTCGACGCGTACCACGCCGGCATCCGCGCCATTGCGGCCGCCGACCGTAAGCCCGATTCCATTTTTGCCGCCGACAGCATTTCCGTGAAGCTGTCCGCCCTGTTTCCGCGCTACGAGTACGCCAAGCGCGAGCGCGTACTGCAAGAGCTCACGCCGCGTATCGTCGAGCTCGCCGTGGCGGCCCGCAAGGCGGGTGTCGGCCTGACGGTCGATGCCGAGGAGGCCGACCGGCTGCAACTCTCACTGGAGCTGTTCGAGCACGTATTCCGCCACGAGGCGCTCGCGGCCTGGGACGGCCTCGGGCTGGCGGTGCAGTCGTACCTGCGGCGGGGCCTCGATGCCTGCCGCTGGATTGTCGGGCTGGCCGAATCCACCGGTCGTTGCATCCCGGTGCGCCTCGTGAAGGGCGCCTACTGGGATGCGGAGATCAAGCGCGCCCAGGAGAACGGGCTGGCGAGCTACCCGGTGTTCACACGCAAGGTCAACAGCGACGTGTCGTTCCTCGCTTGCGCGCGCGAGCTGCTCGCGGCGCGCGGCCGGGTTTATCCCCAGTTTGCCACCCACAATGCGCACAGCGTGGCCAGCATCGTGCATTTCGCGGGTGACAACCGCCAGTTCGAATTCCAGAGGCTCCACGGGATGGGCGAAGAGCTGTACGCCGAGGTCATCGGCGAGCAGCAATTCAATCTGCCTTGTCGCGTGTATGCGCCCGTCGGCAACCACGAAGACCTGCTCCCCTACCTGGTGCGCAGGCTGCTGGAGAACGGCTCCAATACCTCATTCGTGAATCGCATTGTCGACGAGGAAGCGCCGGTCGACGAGATCGTGAGGGATCCGGTAGCGCTGGTCGACGCATTGGAATCGGTGCCGCATCCGAGGATTCCGCCTCCGATTGACCTGTTCGGGCCTGGCAGGCGCAACTCGCGCGGCGTGAACCTCGCGGACCCCGGCGAGCTCGGACCGCTTGCGCAGGGCATGCAGGCGGCGCTGACGAGCCGGCAGCACGCCGTTCCGGTGATCGGCGGGCGGCAGGAAAGCGGCGAGGCGCACCCGGTGCGGGCGCCTGCCGATCAGCGCCTGGTGATCGGCGAGGCCGAGTGGGCTTCTCCTGAGCAGGCGCTGCACGCTCTCGAGATCGCGGCGGCGGCACAGCCGCGCTGGGATGCGGCGGGCGCCAAGGCTCGCGCCGCATTGCTCGAGCGCACCGCGGACCTCTTCGAGGAGCACGAGGCCGAGTTGCTCGCACTCTGCATCCGCGAGGGTGGCCGCACCCTGCCGGATTCGATCTCGGAGCTTCGGGAGGCCGTTGATTTTCTCCGTTACTACGCCGCACAGGCGCGCGAAGAGTTTGCCGCGCCGCTGCGCCTGCCGGGACCGACTGGCGAAAGCAACGACCTCTCCTGGCACGGCCGGGGCGTGTTCCTGTGCATCAGTCCGTGGAACTTCCCGCTGGCGATATTCGCGGGCCAGGTGGCGGCTGCGCTGGTCACGGGCAACACCGTTATCGCCAAGCCCGCGGAACAGACGCCGCTGGTAGCGGCCGCTGCGGTGCGGCTGTTTCATGCGGCCGGGGTGCCGGGCGAAGTGCTGCACTTCCTGCCGGGCAGCGGCCCGGCGCTCGGTGCTGCACTGCTGCCCGACGAGCGTGTGGCGGGCGTGGCGTTCACGGGTTCAACCGAGGTGGCGCGCGTCATCAACCGCACGCTCGCGGCGCGCGACAGCGCCATCGCCACGCTGATCGCCGAAACCGGTGGACAGAACGCCATGCTCGTCGACAGCTCGGCGCTGCCCGAGCAAGTGGTGCTGGATTCCGTCAAATCAGCGTTTAACAGCGCCGGCCAGCGCTGCTCGGCGCTACGCGTGCTGTTCCTGCAGGAAGATATTGCGGACCGGACGCTGCGCCTGTTGAAGGGCTACATGAATGAACTGGTGGTCGGTGATCCGGCGCTGCTGGCGACCGACGTCGGCCCGGTGATCGATCGCGACGCGCTGGAGGCGCTGCAGGCGCATGTGGCGAACATGGAGGAGCAGGGCCGCGTCATCGCGCGCTGCCACTTGCCCGCAACGACTGCGCACGGCACTTTCATCGCACCGACAGTGGTGCGCCTGGACAGTATCGGCCAACTCGAGCGCGAGGTGTTCGGGCCGATCCTGCACGTCGTCCGTTATGCGGCGCAGGACCTCGACCGTGTCATCAACGAGATCAACGCGACCGGCTACGCATTGACCCTGGGCGTACATAGCCGAATAGATGCACGCGCCCGCGAGATATTTGCCAAGGCCAGGGCCGGCAACGTGTATATCAACCGCAACATGGTGGGTGCGGTGGTGGGCGTGCAGCCCTTCGGGGGTTCCGGCCTTTCCGGCACCGGGCCCAAGGCGGGCGGGCCGGGTTACCTGCATCGCTTCATGACCGAACGCACGCTGACGGTTAACACCTCGGCGGTGGGCGGCAATGCCGGCCTGCTGTCGCTGGCAGACGACTAGGGCGGCGCGCGAGTGGCCATCAGCATCTTCGACCTGATCAAAATCGGCGTGGGTCCGTCCAGCTCCCACACCATGGGTCCCATGCTGGCGGCGCGCAGGTTCCTGCTCGACATGCACGAGGCCGGCGTGTTCGAGCGCATCGAGCGGGTAGGGGTGCAGTTGTATGGCTCCCTGGCGCTGACCGGGAAGGGACATTGCACCGACCGCGCGATCCTGCTCGGGTTGGAAGGCGAGGTGCCGCAGACGCTGCAGCCGCTCGGCGTCGAGGCGCGCCTGGAGAGAATTCGCGGCACCGGCCGACTCCGGCTGCTGGGGGAGCGGGAGATCGGCTTTGACGAGCCCATGGACCTGTTGTTCCACCGGGAGCAGGTCCTGCCGCGGCATCCCAACGGCATGCGCTTTACGGCGCTGGACGCCGCGGGCGAGACGCTGGCGAGCGAGAGCTACTACTCGATCGGTGGCGGGTTCATTGTGCGCGGCGATGAACCGGAAGCCGAGGTCGGTCCGGCGGTCACAGTGCCGTTTCCCTTTGAAAATGCCGCAGAGCTGCTGGAGCAGTGCCGCCGCCACGAGCTGCGCATCGACCAGCTCGTAATGGCGAACGAGGCGGCGTGGCGCACCGCGGATGAGACCCGGGAGCGACTGCTGGAGCTCTGGCAGGTCATGAAGGAATGCGTGCGGCATGGCTTCGAGGCCGAGGGCGTGCTGCCCGGCGTCTTGAAAGTCCCGCGTCGCGCGCCGCGCATGTACCGCGAGCTGTGCGGCGAGGGTGCCGCCGGGGATTTCATGGACTGGGTCAACGCCTACGCGCTGGCGGTGAACGAGGTCAACGCCGCTGGTGGGCGCATCGTCACGGCCCCGACCAACGGCGCGGCCGGCATCATTCCGGCCGTATTGCATTACTACCGGAGATTCGTCAGTGGCTCTGACGAGCAAGGCGTGTTGCGGTTCCTGCTGACGGCGGGCGCCATCGCGATCCTATACAAGAAGAACGCCTCAATCTCGGGTGCGGAAATGGGCTGCCAGGGCGAGGTCGGGGTGGCGTGCTCGATGGCGGCCGGCGGCCTGGTGGCCGCGATGGGCGGGAGCAACGCCCAGGTCGAGAATGCCGCGGAGATCGGCATGGAGCACAACCTCGGGCTGACCTGTGATCCGATCGCCGGGCTGGTGCAGATTCCCTGC
>Ga0114946_10003203_pt1 | contig 11113 bp, 8 predicted proteins | sample WalLakDeSediment_FD_88676 | JGI IMG/M metagenome (GOLD analysis project Ga0114946, IMG submission 88676) | Lake sediment microbial communities from Walker lake, Nevada to study Microbial Dark Matter (Phase II) - Walker Lake 11/02/13 Deep Sediment | ecosystem: Environmental > Aquatic > Freshwater...
ACTTCACCCGCGCGATCTTCACGAACGCCAAGATGCCGGGCGCCAGCTTCAAGACGATGGCCGCGATCTTCGACGAGGCCCTTTGGACCGACGGCACGACGACCTGCGAGATCGGCTCGCGCGGTAGCTGCAACTGATCGAACGCCGCACCGATCGTCTCGGTCCGGCCCGGGGCGCGCTTCCCACGCGCTGCTCCGGGCCGGACCGCACGTGCGGGCGAGCGCGCGACGACGGCCGTCCGCGGTTCGCGTTGACGCGGCCGCGTCCGACCGGTACGCTTGGGAACGCGTTTGGCCTGGGCGGCTAGCTCAGCGGGAGAGCACTCGCTTCACACGCGAGGGGTCGCAGGTTCAAATCCTGTGCCGCCCACCACGTCCAGGACGTAAGAAGCGCCCCTCGGGAGACCGGGGGGCGCGGCGCTTGACCGCACCCTGATCGCATAGGGCATTGATCTGCGCAGCGGCGATCTCGCTCGTTCGCGTCCCACTCGTCAGGGCAAGGCGTACGGCGTCTTCGCGGAACTCGGCCGGGTGCGGCGGTCGTGTGTTCGGCATGCGAACTCCTTCGTGTCTAGGAGACTACCCAAGCGATCCGGCGTCCACGAAAGACGGGGCACTCCCCGCACTGCAGTAGGCGCCGCCTTTGGCCAGCGGCGCGGAAGCAACGCGATGACGCTGGTTCGTGATCGGCGACAACCTGGCGCACGGTGCCGGGCACAGTGCGTAACCACGGTGTTGGGTAACACATACCGTGCTACTCGCCGCCGCTTCCACGAACTGGCGGGGCTGAAGCGGCCGGCGCGTTGGCGGTACGAGCTGACGGACGCGGTCCCTGAGAAGCTCTAGCTGGCGGTGTCGCGCGCTTTCCGGAACCAGCCGTCAGACGACGTCGTTCTCCACCGCGCGGCGCTCGGTCCGGATGGCGTGCGTCGCGGGGACCTGCTCGCCACTACGGCAAAGGCACGTACCTTCGTCGACCTCCTGGACGCGGGCTGCCCGATGTCGCCTCTGCATGATGCGTAGCGGGACGCCGTGGGCCGGGGGCGCGTGCGCAGCCGCATCCGATTGCCGACCGGTCGAGTGATCACACGAGCACGTCCGCGACCACGTCGAGCGCGGCCCGGTGAAGGCGCTCGGCCGCTTCGGGCGCGAACGGGGCCGGGCGCCCGTACACGCGGTACGCCTCCTCGACCTCGTACCCACCGCTCGCGAACGCCTCACGCCTGGGGATGTAGCCCGGCGCGTCGTTGGCGTATCCGACCGGGATCACGGGGTGGTCCGGGAAGGCGGCTTGCAGCGCCAGGCCATCCTCGACGAAGACCTCCCCCGGGTGAAGCACCAGAACGAGGTCACCGATGCGCAACGCCGCGACGGTCGTCATCAGACTGTCGGGCACGTCGCCAGCGTGGGAGTCCGCCCAGCGGATCCAGGTCTCCAGGATCAGGCGGCGTCCCGGATCGCGTTCCCCCAGGGCGTCACGTTCGGAGATCCAACGCGTGGCACTGCGCGCGGGGTCCTCGGGGAGACGGTCATACGGCAGGGCGACCCCGGCTCTCCGCACGCGGACGGGTCCTTGGAGCAAGCGCCCGCCAGACTCCTGAGCCGCGAGAGCCGCCCCGGCGACCAGGCTCCCCAGGCGCATCGCCTCGGCGAAGGTGCGGCGTGGCCCGTCACCAACGCGCTGGCTGTCGTGGGCATGGTGACCCGTGTTGATCTGGCCGGCGAGTCCGGTGAGGAACATCGTGGTCGCCTCAGGGTGTGCACGATGGATCACGTCGAGTACCGCCCCCGGGTAGTCGCGCGACAGGAGACGGTTCGCCGGACCGAGCGTGACGGGGTGGCAGGCATAGGAGACGATCGCGCCTACGACCTCCCCGCCTCGCTCTGCCCACACGATCGGCACCCGCGGATCGATGGGGCCGGCCGGGTCACGTCGGTTGTGCGCCACCGTCGCCTCGTGACCGAACGCAACCCTCAGTGTCGCCGGCTTCGCGTCGCGCAGGGCCTTGGCTACGGCATGGGCGGCCTGGGCGATCACCGTCTCGCGGAAGTCGGCGTCGACGGCGCCCAGTGCGGCGTCGCCGAGGATCGCGGGCCCGGCGTGGGTGTGCGTCGCCGCCACCACCACGGCGTCGCTCGCGAGCCCCGAGTCCTCGGCGACCCGGCGGCGGATGGCGCTGTCGAGCGCTTGATCCACCCCGATGAGTTCCAGCGCGACGATGGCCGCGGTGCTCGAGCCGTCCGAGAAGGTGGCGGCACGCGCTGCGAGCCTGTCCTGAACGCCGATGGATGGCTCCGTGCGAATGGCGAACCCCGACATCGGGATCGGGTCGGAGGGTGTGATGTCGCTGCTTCCGAAACCGCAAACGTGCGTCGCCATCGTCCGTGGACCTCCGTTGGCAGCGCGCTGCCCGTTGCCGGGGCGTTGCGCGCGGTGAGCCAAGGTACTATATTGATGTCTGTTAGCAAAAAACTTGCGGGGGCACCCCACCTTGGAAACCGTTGGCCGACACGGCTTGATCCGCGACCTCAACCATCGAGCGGTCTATGAGCGCCTTGCCGCCGCGGGATCGGCGTCGCGGGCCGAAATCGCGCGCGACCTCATGCTCTCGGCGGCGTCCGTGGGGCGCGTCGTCGACGCGCTCATCCGCGCCGGCCTCGTGCGCGAGGGCGAACGCGTCGTCCAGGGCATCGGCCGCCCGCAGACGCCGCTTCTCGTCAACGCCGGCGCCGCCTGGGTCGCAGGTGTCAGCATCCGATCCTTCGCGCTGCGGGTCCACCTGTGCGACCTCGAGGGGCGCGTGGTCGGGCAGGTCCAGGTGCCTCGCGAACAGGGGAGCGCGCAGGCTCTGGCGCGGCAGTTGCACGACGTACTCGCGCAGCTCGTGGTCGAGCACGACCCGACCCGGCCGCTGGCCGCCGTCGTCATCGGGCTCTCTGCCGTATGGGACGGGGCTGCCCGCCGCATCTACGCCGCCCCCAACCTCGCCATCCTAGAGGACGTCGACGCGCTGGAGCTGTTCCGCCAAGCCCTCGCCGACCTGTTGCTTGACGACACGATCACCATCGACAACGACATCAACTACGCCGCCCTCGGTGAAGCCGCCCACGGCGCCGCGAGGGGCGTGAACCGCTTCGTATACCTCAGCGTCGGCTCCGGGGTCGGCGGTGCCGTGATCATCGACGGTGAGGTCCAGCGTGGCATCCACGGGTTCGCCGGCGAGTTCGGGTACCTTCCCGTCTTCAGCGGAGGGCAGTGGCTGGCGCTCGAGAAGGTCATCGGGCGCACGGCGCTGGTCCGCTTCGCCCGCCCCGAGGGGCTGCTCGAAGAGGGGGGCGATGTCTTCGAGCACCTGGAGCAGGTCGATGGGTCACTTGGCGTCGTCGGTCACCACGTGAGCGACGTGCTCGTGCAGGCGCTGGCCGCGATCATCACCACCCTCGATCCCGAGCGGATCGTCCTCGGGGGCGGCGTCGGCCGCTACAGCGAGGCCTGGACGCACCACATCGAGTGTCGTCTGCGTGGCATCCTGCCCGTCGTCCCCGACATCGTCAGCACCGCTATTGGGCGCGATGCCTCGCTACTCGGTGCGGTCGCCCACGCCCGGGTCCTGGCGCGCCGAACGCTGCTGAAGGGAGAACTCCACGCATGAGCCACCGCATCCGCCCGCGCGCTCCGCCCCGTCACCCGCCGCCGCCACTCCCCCGCCGCCGCCACTCCCCCGCCGCCCCCCGCCGCCACCCCCCCCGCCACCCCCTCGGACTCGTGAAAGGACTCGACCATGCAACGAAGCCTGATCACCCTCATCGCACTGCTGGCGCTGGTGGGTAGTGCCATCGCGCAGAAGACCCTCACGGTATGGAGCGGCTACCCGGAGCTCGAACCGTTCTATGCGCACGTGGCAGCCCAGTTCGAGGCGGACAACCCGGGCGTGAAGGTCGAGATCCTCACGCAGCCTCTGCGCGACTACGAGCGCCGGCTCATGGTGACGCTGCCCGCCGACTCCGCGGGTGACATCCTCGAGATCAGCTCGGCGTTCGCCGCGCGGTTGGTCCAGAACGACCTCATCCCACCCCTCTCCGCCAACCTCGAAGCGCTGGTCACGGGCGGCGCCTACGCCGACTTCTACATCGAGAACGCCTCGTTCGACGGCACCGTCTACGGCGTGCCGCTCTTCCGTGGTCAAGGCGCCCTCTTCTACAACACCGCGATGTTCGAGGCCGCCGGCCTCGCGGGTCCCCCCACCACGATGGACGAGTACGTCGAGTACGCCAACATCCTCACGCAGCGCGACGCCAGCGGGGAGCCCACCGTCAGCGGTTGGAGCCTCCGACTGGGCGGCGGCGGCAGCGGAATCGCCGAGAAGTTCTGGACGATCATGCACCAGTACGGTGGATCGATCGTCACCCAGCAGGCCGACGGCACTTGGGCCGCCGACTACGCGAACGACGCCGGATACGAGACGCTCAAGCTCTACGTGGACCTCGTCAACAAGGACCGCGTCGTCACCCCGGAACTCACGGGCGACGCCCAGGGCTTCCAGCTCGGCACCACGGCCATGTTCATCCGCGAGTCGTGGGTGATCGGCGACATCGCGGCCAAGGCGCCCGACCTGCCCTACGCGACCGCCGTCCTGCCTCGCGGCACGATCTCGCTGCCGGTCAACCTCTACGTCACCAGCAGCGATCCGCTGGCTTCGACGTTCGTCGAGTACGTGATGCGGTCCGAGAACCTCCGTTGGCTCCTGGCGAACGTCGGTTGGCTCCCCAACCGGCAAGACGTCGACTACGCCGACATCATCGCCGCGACGCCGGGGCTCGACGGCTTCATCAACATCCCTGCCGACCAGGTGCTCTTCACGGTCCCGCCGATCGAGCCGATCGACGAGATCCAGACCCGCATGGCCGAGCATCTCGTGCGCGCGTTCACCGATCGGAACCTGGTGGACAACGAGGCCGGGATCCGTGCCGTCCTGCAGACCGCTGCGAACGAGACCAACGACATCCTTCGCCGCGCAGGCCTTCGCTGAACCGATAGTTGGCGCGCCGCAACCGCGGCGCGCCAACCTCTTCGCCCTTCGCTGGAGGCGCGGTGGTCAAGTTCCGTCTTCCTGGTCGAACCGTCCGAGGGCGCTGGGCGTTCGCGTACCTCACGCTGGCCCCCGTCGTCGCGATCTACCTCTATTTGCGCATCATCCCGATCTCACAGACGTTCATCATGAGCTTCTACGAGTGGAACCTCATCGCGCGTCGCCGACCGTTCATCGGCCTCGAGAACTACGCGGGCCTGATGCGCGACCAGGCGTTCATCACCGCCCTCGCCAACACGACCGTCATCGCCTTCGGGATCCTGGCGCTCAGCGTCCCCAGCGCGCTCTTCGTCGCCACCCTGCTCGCCAAGCCACGGTGGCTGTCGGCGGTGTACGAGACGGCGTTCTTCCTCCCCGTGGTCACGTCGATGGTCCCTGCCACCCTCGCCTGGAAGTGGATCCTGGACGCGAAGCTGGGACCCCTCAACCAGTTCGTGGGCTGGTTCGGCATTCCGCCGCAGGCATGGTTGATCAAGCCCGAACTGGCGATCTTCTCGGTGATCCTGCTGTCGGCTTGGAAGCTGCTCGGCTACAACATGATCATCTTCCTGGTGGGCATGAGGAACATCCCCGCCACCTACTACGAGGCGGCGGAGATCGACGGTGCCAGTCCCGGTCAGCGGTTCTGGTTCATCACGCTGCCGCTCATCCGACCCATCTTGCTGTTCGTTTCGGTGATCACCGTCATCCAGAGCTACAACGTGTACACGCAGGTGTACGTGCTCGCTTCGGATGCGCAAGGCGCGCCCGGGTACGTCGTCCGCGTCCTGGTCTACGACATGATCGAGAACGGCTTCAGGTTCTTCAGGATGGGGTACGCGTCGGCCGAGGCGATGATCCTGCTCGGGATCGTCCTGGTGCTCACGGCGGTCCAGTTCGGCGCCCTCAGGGACCGCCGATGATGCGCCCAGCCGCCCTCGCCGGCGGGCTCTCGAAGGCGCCACGGGCCATGCGGCGTCGGTCGCCGTGGTGGCGACTCGCCGGTGAGGAAGCCATCCTCGTGGTCGGTGCGATCCTGATGGTGATGCCGTTCGCCTGGATGGTGTCCACCGCGCTGAAGAGCCCGGCCGAGATCCTTCAGTGGCCTCCGTCCTTCATCCCGGAGAACCCGAGCCTGGCGAACTTCGTCTTCGTGTTCGAGAACGCGCCCTTCGCCCGCTGGCTGCTCAACAGCCTCATCCTGGCGGTGTCCTCCACCGTCGCGATCCTGCTGACCTCCGCACTGGCGGGCTACGTGCTGGCGAAGTTCAGCTTCCCGGGCCGCGGTCCGCTGTTCGTCGTGATCCTGGCGACCGCGATCGTGCCGTTCGAGGTGTACATGATCCCGCTCTACCTCACCTCGCGCAACCTCGGCCTCATCAACACGATGCCCGGCGTCATCCTTCCCTTCGTCGTCATGAGCTTCGGGATCTTCTTCGTCCGCCAGAACGTCCTGGCGTCGATTCCCGACGAGCTGATCGAGGCCGGCCGCATCGATGGCGCGTCGGAGAGCTGGATCTTCCTGCACGTCGTGATGCCGCTCCTCAGCGGCCCCCTCAGCGCTCTGGGGATCTTCGCCTTCATGCAGGCGTGGAACCAGTTCGTGTGGCCGCTGTTGGTGGCGAACAGCAAGATGCTTTACACCGCCGAGGTCGGCCTGGCGCTCTTCCAGACGGGTTACACGGTGGACTTCGGGGCCGTGTCCGCCGGCTCGGTCATCAGTGTCCTTCCCATCCTCATCGTCTTCCTCGCCCTGCGCCGCCGCATCATCGATGGCGTCGCGCTTTCCGGCCTCAAGGGCTGACCAGGAGGCAAACCGTGAACGCACAGCGACGCTACTTCGACCAGGTGCTCGACCTCATGCACAGGATCGAGGCCGAGGAGGCGCCCGCCATCGCCGCCGCAGCGACGCGCGTCGCCGACACGATCGCGGCGGATCGCCTGATCCACGTGTTCGGCACCGGCGGCCACTCGGTCATGGGCGCCGAGGAGGTCTTCTTCCGCGCCGGTGGCTTCGTACCCGTCAACGCCATCCTCGACGAAGGCGTCCTGCTGGCCCACGGTGCGCTTCGCTCGATGGCGGTGGAGCGCACGCCGGGCTACGCCCAGGCCGTCCTCGGCTACCACGGTGTCGGCCACGACGACACGCTCATCGTCGTCAACGCCTACGGCGTCAACGCGTGCACCATCGACGCCGCGGTGTACGGCAAGGAGCACGGCTGCTTCGTGGTGGGGGTCACCTCGGTCGCCATCCAACGAGGACTCGCACCCGACCATCCCGCGCGCCACCCCAGCAGGCACGACCTCTGCGATCTGGTGGACGTGGTGATCGACTGCAAGGTCCCCATGGGCGACGCGCTGGTGGAGATCGCTGGGATCTCGCAGAAGGTGGGCGCCAGCTCGACCTTCTGCAACGCGTTGGTGATGAACCTGATCATGGTCTCGGCGGTCGAGCGGTTGGCGGAGCGCGGCATCGATCCACCGATCTGGCAGAGCGGGAACAGCCCCGGCGGCGATGAGGCCAACGCCCAGCACGTCCAGCGCTACCGGGACAGGATCAAGAAGCTGTGATGGCGACCCGGCCCAGTTCCGTCGAGGTCGGCCGGTACGGCGAACTCGAGGTCGTCGTCGCGCCGGACGGCGCCACGCTCGGGCAGGTGGCGGCGGCCGAGGCGGTGGCGATCCTCCGGGCCGCCATCGCGGCCCGCGGGGAAGCGCGGGTGATCGTCGCGACCGGCAACTCGCAGCTCGGGTTCTTCCACGCTCTGCGCCTGCACCATGACGTCGCGTGGAGCCGCGTGCGCGTCTTCCACATGGACGAGTACATCGGCATCGACGAGACGCACCCGGCCAGCTTCCGGGCCTTCCTCCGGCGCGAGTTGATCGAACCGCTCGGCATCCTGCACTTCCACCCCATCGACCCCGTCGAAGCGGACCCGGCGGCTACGATCGAGCGCTACGCGCAGCTGCTTGCCCGCTACCCGATCGACCTGACCTGCATGGGCATCGGCGAGAACGGCCACCTCGCCTTCAACGACCCGCCGGTTGCGGACTTCGACGACCCGGCCGCCCTCAAGGTCGTCGCGCTCGACGAGCGCAGCCGCGCGCAGCAGGTGGGCGAGGGACATTTCCCGACCCTCGATGCCGTGCCGACGCACGCCATCACGCTCACGATTCCCACGCTGCTCAGGCCGCCCAGGGCGCTGGTGATCGTTCCCGAGGCGAGGAAGGCCGCTGCCGTCGCGCGGGCGTTGACCGGCGACGTCACCACCGAGTGCCCGGCGTCCATCCTGCGCCGCGCCTCGCACGCCACGCTGTTCCTCGACGTCGATTCGGCCTCGCTGCTCGCCGACGCCCATGGTCGTTGACGCGAGCGCGGGCCGCCTCAGCGAGACCGAGCGGCAGGCGCTGGGGCTCGCCTACCGTCGGCACCTGGAGGAGCGCATCCTCCCGTTCTGGATGGGCGGTCCGGCCGACGACCGTCGTGGGGGCGTCTTCACCTGCCTCGACGAGCGCACCGGCGAGCGGATCAGCGACGACAAGTACGTGTGGTCGCAGGGTCGGTTCGCGTGGCTCATGGCGCATGCGGCGCGCATGTCCGACCGCGGTCTGCTCACCCGCGAAGATGGCCGCTTCCACGAGCTCGCCGACAAGACAGCGTCGCTCCTGCTCGAGCACGCGATCCTCGCGGACGGCACCTGCGCGTTCGTCCTGGACGGCGACGGCACCCCCAAGGAACACGCCCCCGGCGCGGGACTCGACGCCAGCATCTTCGCAGACTGCTTCGTCGCCTTGGGCCTGAGCGAGGTCTCGCGACTGCGCGGCGACCGCGGGGTGCTCGACCGCGCCATCGAGCTGTTCGACGCGCTGCAACGGCGGATCGCAGTCGGCGAATATCGCATGGAGCCTTACCCGGTTCCGGCCGGTTACCGTACCCACTCGATCCCGATGATCTTGCTGGGCGTGGCTCAGGAGTTGGTGCGGGCCGCCGCCGACCTCGGCCATCCGCGCCACGGTGACTTGCGTGCCATCGCGCTCGAGAAGATCGACGACATCATGACGACCTTCGTGCGCGACGACCTGCTGGTGGACGAGGTCGTCGCCGATCGCGACGGATCCCCGCAGGGACGGCTGCTGACCGAGCACGTCAACCCGGGGCACACGATCGAGTCCATGTGGTTCGTCATCGAGAGCGCACACGCAGAGGGGCAGGGGCCGGTGGTGAAGCGCGCGGCCGAGGTCATGGAAGCGGCCCTGCGCATCGGTTGGGATGGGCTCCATGGCGGCCTCCTGCGCTTCGTCGACCGGCGCGGCGGCCCCCCGAACGGCGTGCCCACCTGCGCGTACGAGAAGCTCATCCTCGAGACGTGGGACACCAAGATCTGGTGGCCCCACGCCGAAGCCCTCTACGGTTCGCTCCTCGCCTGCCTCGTGACGGACGACCCCCGCCTGCTGCAACACCACGATCGCGTCCTGCGCTACAGCATGAGCGTCTTCCCCCACCCGGACAGCGAAGTGGGCGAGTGGATCCAGGTTCGCGACCGCCTGGGTGCGCCTCTGTCGAAGGTCGTGGCGTTGCCGGTGAAGGATCCCTTCCACATCGCCCGGGCCCTGATGCTGTCGGTCGAGCTGTGCGCGGGGGGCGTGGCCGCCCGCACCACCTGCGCATGAGGCGCGTCGGCGAAGCAGTTCAGCCCGCCTGCGCCGACCCGCCCGCCCGCGCCGAGCGGCTCTCCGGGTCGTCCTCGAGCAGCCGGATCAGCTCGGGCAGCCGGTCGAAGCGATCGAGGCGGAGCCCGGCGGCGCCACCGCCGGTGCTGGGCTCGATGAACTCGGGCTCCGGCGCCAACCCGAAGCGGCGGTAGAAGGCGCGCCGCAGGAAGTCCTGCACCCGCGGCACGGAGGCCTGCCGGGTGTCGACGTGGACCTGGAAGTAGTCGCCCTGGCCGGCGGCGTTCACCCGCACCGCGGTCGCGTCGGGGCCGAAGGCGCGCTTCAGCATCGCCTCGGCCAGGTCGATCAGGGCCAGGCCCCGGAAGAAGTTGCCGCCCTCGAGCCGGTACAGGTCGAGCGGAGCCGTGCCCGCGAGGGCGGCGTCGTCCAGCCCTCGGTCGAAGTCGACCGGCGTCGCCCCGGCGCGCGTCAGCCACTGCGCCAGGCGTTCGGGGCCGCTCAGACCACGCTCCCACGGCGCCTCCGCCATCAACGCGTCGGCGTCCGGCAGGGCGGCGGGGTCGATGTAGAAGCAGCGGTCGCCGCCCTGCGAGCGGGTCACGGTCTCGATCCAACTGTCGGGATCGTGGAGCAGGCGGGCGTTCTTGACCACCTCGCCGAAGAGGTAGGCGACGATCGCGCGTAGCGGCACGCCGGTCTCCAGCTCGAACCCGCCCAGGCGCGACGGGCGCCGCAGCAGGGGCTCGCGCCAGCCCTCCATGAGGGCACCCAGGGTCGCGTCCGCCTGGCGGGCGGCCTCCTGTGGCGTGGCGTGGCGCTTGCCATGCCATTCGCCGATCAGCCAGGCGCGCCGCTCGCGCAGGCGTTCCGCGAGCTCCTCGCGCGAGATCCGCAGCGGTAGCTGCAGCAGCGTGTCCGCCACCCACGCCGCGGTGGCGGGCGCGAGGGTGCCGGCCTGCAGCAGGTCGGCCTCCAGGTGCGGGAAGAAGTCCTCGTCGAGCGGCAGGCCGACGAGGATCGCCGCCATCTCGGCCGCCTTGCCGGTGAGCTTGCGGATCTCGCCGGTCGTGGGCAGCGGGTCGTTCGCGGACTCGCCATACATGCCGTACGACCAGAGCCAGGCCTCGCGGTCGCGGTCGACGGTGTAGGGGAAGATCACCCTGAACCGCTCCGTGGGGACCGGGTAGATGCCGAGCACGCGGAAGTTGTCGCGCGGGTTCGAGGAGATGAGCGCGCCCTGCCCCGCAACGCCCTTCTGCTCCGTCGCCTGGTCGAGGGAGCCGGCCCGCACGCCGGTGCCGTACTCGGCCTGGCAGGCGAGGTGCACCAGCAGGTCGGGGGGGATGCCCAGGTCGTACAGCGCGTTGACGG
>Ga0114946_10003204_pt1 | contig 11113 bp, 8 predicted proteins | sample WalLakDeSediment_FD_88676 | JGI IMG/M metagenome (GOLD analysis project Ga0114946, IMG submission 88676) | Lake sediment microbial communities from Walker lake, Nevada to study Microbial Dark Matter (Phase II) - Walker Lake 11/02/13 Deep Sediment | ecosystem: Environmental > Aquatic > Freshwater...
CAGGTCGGTGGCGGCCTGCTCGGCGACCGCTTCCCCAAGCGGCGGGTGGCGATGGTCGCCATGTTCGCCCATGCGGCGGCGCTGCTGGTGCTGGCGTGGCTGCCGCCGGCGTTGGGCGTCCCCACCTTCGTCGTCCTGCACGGGCTGGCGTGGGGCGTGCGCGGGCCGCTGATGGGTGCCATGCGGGCCGACTACTTCGGCGCCAGCCACTTCGGGGCCATCATGGGGGCGTCCACGCTGCTGTTCATGACCGGCCAGGTGCTCGGTCCCATCATCGCGGGCCTCATGGCCGACGCGTTCGGCGACTACCGCTGGGGCTTCACCCTGCTCGCCTGCCTCGCGGCCACCGGTTCGCTGGCCTTCCGGCTGGCGACACCGCCGCGCCCGCATGCGTGAACCCGGCGCGGTGCGCAGCGCCGGTGGCGAGAGCGTCAGCCGGCTTCCAGATGCGCTGCCAGCGACGCGGCTAGGCTGCTCCGCGGCAAGGCTGCGCCGCGGCAGGGCCGCGCCGCGACCGAAGGAGGTCCCCATGCCCACCGTCACCGCCCACGGCCAGAGCCTCGAGGTCGAGCACGGCCGCAAACTGGTGCTCGCCATCGAGGAACTCGGCATCGACATCGGCCACCGCTGCGGCGGCAAGGCCCGCTGCACCACCTGCCGCGTCACCTTCCACGAGGGCGAGCCCGAGGTCTTCACCCGTGCCGAACACCGCAAGCTGCAGGAGGCCGCCCTGCTGGGCGAGGTGCGCCTCTCGTGCCAGGTGCTGGTCGAGCAGGACATGCGCGTGCAGGTGCACAAGACCCTGCAATCGGAAGGCTGGGCTGACACGGGTCCGGCCGTCGAGTCCGAACTCGTGCCCGGGAGCGAGCGCTTCGCGCGGGCCCAACTCGAAGTTGAGGCCGGTCAGGACTGACGTCTCGTGGGCCCGGGCCGACGCCGGCGCCTGGCCGGCGTGAAGCCTGCATCGGCGAGCTCGTGTCGGCGAGCCTGAGGCGGCGACCCTGAGCCGGCGACCCTGAGGCGGTGGCGATCGTCCGCTGCGGTACCATGCGCCACCGACCAGCGGGCCCGCGGTGCTTTCCAACCGCACCGGGTCCCCCGCCCCGGGGTCGCGGCCCATGACCCAAGAACCTCTCCCCGCAGGCGCCCCCCGTCCCGATCCGGCCAGGGGCGCCTTCGTCGTCATGGGCGGCACCTTGGCGTCGCGCCTGACGGGGTTGCTGCGCGAGGTGCTGGTCATCGCGCTGTTCCCCGTGCGCGCCTCGGACGCCTTCCGGATCGCCTGGGTGGTGCCGAACCTGTTCCGCGAGCTGCTCGCGGAGGGCGCCCTCACCAACGCCTTCGTGCCCATCTACCAGCGCCTGCGCGGCGCGGATCGGCGCGCCTTCGCCGGCGCCATGGCGGCCGTGCTGGCGCTGGTCAACGGGGCCCTGCTGGCGGCCGCCATCGCCGCCGCACCGTGGATCGTCGACCTGCTGCTGGCGGCCGACGCCAACGTCGACCGCGAACTCGCGGTGCGCTTGCTGCGCATCACCTTCCCGGTGTTGGCGGCGATCAGCTTCAGCGCCCTCGCGATGGGCGTGCTGCAGGCAGAGGAGCGGTTCCTGGCGCCCGCCTGGGCGCCGGTGGCGCTGAACCTGGGTGCGGTCGCCGCCATGCTGGCGTTTCCCGGCCAGGCGGCAGCGCTGGCGTGGGGCGTGGTCGGCGGCGGCGTCCTGCAGGCGGCGGTGCAGTGGCCGGCGATGCTGCGGGCAGGCCTGGCGCCGCGCCTGGGCCTGTGGTGGCACGCGGCCATGCCCGCGGCGCTGACGCTCATGCTCCCCTTCGCCTTCACCACGGGCGCGCGGCAACTGCTGAACGTGGTCGCGCAACGCATCGTGTCGAACGAGGCGCTCTTCCCACCGGGCGCGGTCACCGCCTACGCGCTGGCGGCGATGCTCTTCAGCCTGGTGCTCGGGCTGTTCGCCATCAGCCCGGCCGTCGCGTACTACGCCCGGCTGGGGAACCTGGCGGCCGAGGGCGCAGGTGCCTTCGCGGGCACCCTGGAGGCCGGCACGCGCTTCATCCTGCTCCTCACGCTACCCGTCGGCGCCGTCACCTACGCCTTCGCCGAGCCGGCCGTACGCACGGTGTTCGAACTGCTGCGGCCTGCGGCGGGCCAGGACGTGGCGATCGGCCTCGCGGTGCTGGCGTTGGCGCCCCTGGGGGTGGCGTTGCCGGCTGCGGGGCTCGTCAACTTCCTGCTGCGTCCGTTCTACGTGCGCCAGCGCGTGCGTGCGCCGGTGGCGGTGTCCGTCGCGTTCACCCTGGCGACGGCCGGACTCTACCTGTGGTTGGCGCCGCGCTTCGGGATCGCGGGCCTGTCGTGGGCGACCGCGACGGCCATGGGCGGTCACGCGCTGGTGTTGCTGCTGTGGCTGCGGCGCGCCGAAGGGCTCGACCTACGCGCGGTGGCGCTTCAGGCCGCCCGCGTCGGCGCGGCAGCCGTTGCCGCCGCCGGCGTCGCGCGCTGGCTGGCGGGTGTCGCGGTGGACGCGTCGGGGCTGGCCGGTTGGTGGGCCTCGCTCGCCACGGTGGCGCTGGGCGCAGGCATCGCGCTGACGTGCTTCCTGGGGGCGGCGTGGCTACTGCGGGTGCCCGAGTTGCGGCGACGCGCTCGGCGCGCCTGACACCGGATCGGCGCCCACCGACTATATTGGGGGCGTCCGCTGTTGCACGCCCCGATCCTCTCTTCGACTAAGGAGGGTGACGACATGCCCAGGACGAACGCCATTCGCGCGTCGCTCGTCGGGCTGGCCGTGGTCGCGCTGGTGCTCTCATCTAGCGCCTGTGGCCCCAGCCGCCGCGAGCGTGATCTCACGGCCGAGAACGAGCGACTCGGCGCCCAGGTGACCGAACTGCAAGCGACGGTCCAGCGGTTCGAGTCCGAGGCCGAGACCGCGAACCTCACGCTCGACGAGGCACGTGAGGCCACCGAGGCAGCGCTGCTGGCGCGCGACGAGGCCGTCGAGGAGGCCACAGCGTTGGCGGCCGAGCTCGACGAGGCACGCGCGGAGGCCGCCGCGGCCGAGGAGGCCGCCGCCGCGGCCCAAGCCCAACGCGAAGCCGTGGCGGCCGAGCGCGACGATGCCCTGGCCGAGCGCGATGCGGCATCGGCCGAACGTGACGCGCTGGTTTCGGAGCGGAACGCGCTGTTGAACGAGCGCAACGCGCTGGTGAACGAGCGGGACGCGATGGTGGCGGAGGGGTCGCGGTTGGCGGAGGCGTTGGCGGCGTCGGAGGGCCAGGCCGGGGCGATGACCGCGGCGCGTGACTTCCTGGTCGCCGAGCGGCAGGAGTTGCTCGCCGAGCGTGACGCCGCTGCAGCGGCGGCCGCGAGCCTGGAGGCCGAGCTCGAGGCGAGTGCGACCGAGTTGGAGACGACACAAGCGGCGTTGGTGGTTCGTTCTGCCGATCTGGCGACGGCGCGTGAGACCGCCGCAACCAGGGTCGATGCTCTCGCGCTCGAACGCGACGTGTTGCAGGCAGAGCTGAGCGCCCTCAGCGATCGCGTCGCCGAGGTCGAGCAGGCGCGGGCAGCGCTCGCCGAGGAACTCGAGGCCGCACGGGCGGCACGGGACGAACTTCGCGGCGAGGGTGACGATCTGGTGGCCGAGCGTGACACCGCGATCGCCGAGCGCGACGCGGCCATCGCCGAGCGTGACACCGTGGTGGCTGAGCGTGACGAGTTGGCCAGGGTGCAGAACGCGTTGGTGATCGAGCGGGATGCGATGGCGGAGGAGGGCGCACGGTTGGCGGAGGCGTTGGCTTCGTCGGTGGGCGAGGCGGAGGCTTTGGCGGCGGCGCGTGATGCCGTGGTCGCCGAGCGGGATGCGTTGGTCGCCGAGTTGGATGCCCTGTCGGCGGAGCAGCGTGCCGTGGCCGCCGAGTTGGATGATGTTGCGGGAGCGCGTGATGCCGTGGTGGCTGAGCGGGACATGCTCGCTGAGCGGCTGGCCATCGCCGAGGCGCGCAGCGAGACCGTGGCGCAGCAGCTCGACGTGACCGCCGAGGCACTGGAGGACGTGCAGGAGCGGGCGGCCGTGCTCACCGACGAACTCTCGTCGCTGATCGTCGAGCAGGCCGGCCTGCAGGTGACCACCGAGGGGCAGCGCGCACAGCTCGCGGCCGTACGGTCCGAACTCGAGCAGGTCCAGGCGGAGGTGGCGCGGCTGACCGGCGCGCGCGGCATCTACACCGTGCAGGCGGGCGACTCGCTGTCCTCGATCGCGACCTTCTTCTACCGCAACGGCAACCGCTGGCCGGATATCCTGGCCGCGAACGCCAACCTGATCGACGACCCCGACCTGATCTTCGCGGGGATGGTGCTGATCATCCCGCAGTGACGGACGCGGGTCCGAGGAGGGCCCGCATGAACGCGAACCAGGAGACGCCCGCGCCGTTCGAGCTCCGACCGCTCGACCTCGCTCGGGTGAGCGACGACGACGTCCGGGCGCTCTTGCCGCTGATGCGGGCGTTGCGGCAGGAGGCGCATCCGGACGACGACCCGCCGACGGAGGCGGGCCTGCGCGGCTCGCTGCTGGGCGTGAACCACATGAGCGAACTCCGCGTCGAGGCCGTGGTGGCCTGGGAGGGCGCGGACGGCGATCGGCGTGCCGATCGGCGCGCCATCGGGCGGGCGTTCGCCTACGTGCCCGTCGGACGCGACAACCTCCACCTCGTGCAATTCGACGTGCAGGTCGCGCCCGACCGACGCCGCCGCGGCGTCGGCCGGGCGCTGTTGGCGTGGGGGCTCGCGCTGGCACGGCGCCACGATCGGCGGTTGATCGTCGGCGGCACGGGTGCGAGGGTGCCCGCCGGCGACGCCTTCGCGCGCGCGTTCGGGGCACGCGAGGTGATGCGCGCGAGCACCAACGAACTCGACCTCGACGAGCACGGTCCTCGCTTGTTCGCGCCCGATGGCGTGGTGGCCAACTGGCTGCGCGAGGGCCCGCTGCGAGCGCCCGCATACGAGCTCGTCTGGATGCCGCGCCCCTACCCGGAGGAGGTCCTGCTGCCGTTCGCTGCCCTGAAGACGGCGATGAACGATGCGCCGCGCGGCGACCTCGACGTGGAGGACCGGGCCTACACGCCCGACTCGCTGCGTGACAACGACGCCTACGACGCCCGCGCCGGCCTCGTTCCGTGGACGCTCTTGGCGCGGCACGTCGCCACTGGGGCCTACGCGGGCTTCACCGAGATCGCGTGGGACCCGGAGCGACCGCGGGTCGCCTTCCAGGGCGACACCGCGGTGATCCCCGCGCACCGTGGGCACGCGCTCGGGAAGTGGCTCAAGGCGACGATGCTCGATCGCCTCCACCGTGAACGACCCGAGGTGCGCGTGGTGCGAACGGGCAACGCCGACAGCAACGAGGCGATGCTGGGCATCAACCGCGCGCTCGGCTTCCGCCAGGCGGAGGCGGGCGTGGTGGTCCAGCTGGAGGTGGACGAACTGGCAAGCCGACTGTGAGCGTGCCGCCGGGGCATCCCGGCGAGCCTGGTCAGTGCTCCTCGTGGTTCCTGAGGGCGCCCGCGGGCCACCAGGCATCGATCCACGCCTGCAGCACCTCGATCTCCTCACCCTGGACGCGCACGATCTCGCGCGCCAGTTCGACCACCTCGGGGCGCGGTGGTGGGCGCAGCCCCAGGACCTCCGCGGCCATGGCCAGCGCCATCTCGTGGTGCTGGATCATGTCGAGCACGAAGACCACGTCGACGGCGGGCGGCGTCAGCCCGTCGAGGTTGCGCATCATCGGTTCGTAGGGTGCCGGCGGCTCGTCGGGGTACCAGGCGTCGAGCCAGGCGCGCAGCTGCGCGATCTCCTGGCGCTGGGTCGCCACGATCTCGGCGGCGAGCGCCCGCACCTCGGGCCGCTCGCCGCTCGTGACGACCTCGAGGGCGACGTCGACCGCCTCCTGGTGGTGCGGGACCATGGCGGCCAGGAAGGCCGCCTCGCTGGCGATCGGGGCGTGGGCCGCCCCGGCCACGCCGTGCGCGCCGTGACCTGCGTCGCCGCCCGTGCGGGGCAGGTCCAGCGCGATCGCCACGGCCACCAGCGCGGTGGCGAGCGAGACCATCGCGATCGTGCGGCCGATCAGGTCGCGGAACACGTCCCTGCCCTCAGCCGGCCACCGCGAGGCGGGGTCGCGGGTCGCGGGCTGCCCCGACGTCGGCCTTCATCGGTGGGCGGAAGCGGCGCAGGCGGAGGGCGTTGCTGACCACGAACACGCTGGACAGCCCCATCGCAGCCGCCGCGAAGATCGGCGACAGCAGCAGGCCGAAGGCGGGGTACAGCACGCCCGCGGCGACCGGGATCAACAGCGTGTTGTAGGCGAACGCCCAGAAGAGGTTCTGGCGGATGTTGCGCAGGGTCGCGCGCGACAGCGCGATGGCGTTGGGCACGTTGCGAAGGTCGCCCGACATGAGGACCACGTCGGCCGACTCGATGGCCACGTCGGTGCCCGTGCCGATCGCCAGGCCGACGTCGGCCTGCGCCAGCGCCGGCGCGTCATTGATGCCGTCGCCGACGAAGGCCACCTTGCGCCCCGCTGCCTGCAGCCCGCGCACGGCCTCGGCCTTGCCGTCGGGCAGCACCTCGGCCAGCACCTCGTCGATGCCGAGCCGGGCGGCGATGGCGGCCGCGGTGCGGCGGTCGTCGCCGGTGATCATGGCGATCCGCAGGCCGAGCGCGTGCAGCGCCGCGACGGCCGCCGGCGTTGTGGGCTTGACGGCGTCGGCGACGGCGATCACGCCGGCGGCCCGGCCGTCGACCGCCACGTACATGGCCGTCTTGCCCTCGTCCGAGAGGCGCGCCGCGGCGGCGGCCAGCGGGCCGGGGTCCACCCCGAGGCGCTGCAGGTAGCGGCCGGCACCGACCTGCACCGTTCTCCCGGCCACGCGACCGGCGACGCCATGGCCGGGCAGCGCTTCGAAGGCATCCACCGGGGCCACCGCCAGGCCACGCTCGCGGGCCGATGCCACGATGGCGCCGGCGATCGGGTGCTCGGAGTCGGCCTCGACGGCGGCGACCCAGGCCAGCACCTCGGCCTCGTCGAAGCCGGGGGCGGTGACCACGTCGGTGACCTCGGGCTTGCCCTTGGTGAGGGTGCCGGTCTTGTCGATCGCCACGACGTCGGCCTGGCCGACGCCCTGGAGCGCGACGCCGTTGCGGAACAGCACGCCCATCTCGGCGGCCTTGCCGGTGCCGACCATGATCGAGGTCGGGGTCGCCAGGCCCATGGCGCAGGGGCAGGCGATGATCAGCACGGCGACGGTGTTCACCAGCGCGAAGGTGAGCGCCGGCTCGGGGCCGAAGAGCAGCCAGACGGTCAGCGTGATGGCCGCGATGGCGAGCACCACCGGCACGAACACCCGCACGACCCGGTCGACCAGCGCTTGGATGGGCAGCTTGGCGCCCTGGGCGGCCTCGACCATGGCGATGATCTGTGCCAGCACCGTGTCGGCGCCGACCGCTCGGGCCTCGAAACGCAGGGCGCCGTTGCCGTTGATCGTGCCGCCGGTGACCGTGTCGCCGACGCGCTTGGCCACCGGGATCGGCTCGCCGGTGATCATCGACTCGTCGACGTACGACTCGCCGGCGACCACGACGCCATCGACCGGGATGCGTTCGCCCGGCCGGACGGCCACCACGTCGCCGCGGCGGACCGCGTCGACGTCGATCTCCAGCTCTTCGCCGTCGCGCTCGATCCGCGCCGTCCGCGGCTGCAGGCGCATCAGCGCACGGATGGCCTCCCCCGTGCGGCCGCGGGCGGCGGCCTCGAAGTAGCGGCCGAGCAGAATGAGGGTGACGATGACGGCGGCCGCCTCGTAGTAGACGTGCACCGTCCCGGCGGGGAGGAGCCAGGGGGTGAAGGTGGCCACCACGGAGTAGCCGTAGGCGGCGCTGGTGCCGATCATGACCAGCGAGTTCATGTCGGGCGCGCCGCGGCGCAGTGCCGGCCAGCCCTTCTGGAAGAAGCGCAGTCCGGGGCCGAACAGGACGCCGGTGGTGAGTACGAACAGGACGTAGGCCATCGTCTGCATGGGGATCAGACCGTGCAGCCAATCGCCCACCGGCGGGATGAGCATGGCCCCCATGTCGAGGGCGAAGACCGGCACCGTGAGGGCGGCGGCGACGACCACGGCCTTCCACAGCTCGCGCCGTTCCTGCTCGCGTCGCTCGCGCTCGGCGTCGGAACGCGAGGTCTGGCCGGCCTGGTCGAGCACGTCGTAGCCGGCGTCGCGGATGGCCTGCACGAGGCGGCTGGTCGGGGCAACGTCGGGCAGGTACCGCAAGGTGGCGCGCTCGGTGGCCAGGTTGACGCTGGCCGATAGCACGCCGTCGAGGCGGCCGAGGGCGCGCTCGACGCGGGCGCTGCAGGCCGCGCAGGTCATGCCCGTGACGGACAGCTCCGCCTCCGCCACCACCGGCTCGTAGCCGGACGCGCGGATGGCGTCGAGGACGCCCACCGGGGCGAGCTTCGCCGGGTCGAACGACACCGTCGCCTGCTCGGTGGCCAGGTTGACGTTGGCCTGCGCGACCCCGTCGAGCCCGCCCAGGGCGCGCTCGACGCGGGCGCTGCAGGCGGCGCAGGTCATGCCCGCGACGCCGACGCGCAACTGCTGGGTGGTGGGGGGAGGGGACTCGGGCATGCGGGCTCCTGGCGGATCAGCGACTTCTCGTGAGCCTACCCCACCCGGGGTGGGTCAGGTGTCACGTCGCGTACGCACGGAGGCGGCACCGGGGTCGCCACCGCTGCGGGCCGGCTCACGCCCGGTACTTCAGCGCCTCCATCAACTCGTCGACGATGTGCTCGCTGTCGCCGCGCAGCGCGGCGGTCGCGACGTGGTCACGCACGTGCGCCCGCAGCACCGCCTCGCTCACCTTGCGCAGGGCGCCCTGAACGGCGCTCACCTGCTTGAGCACGTCGACGCAGTAGACGCTCTCGTCCTCGAGCATGCGCAGGACGCCCTCGACGTGGCCGCGGACGCTCTTCAGCCGCTGCGCCGCGTCGAGCCGGGTGGCGGGATCGAGGTGCAGGCAGGCTTCGTGAACACTCGCCTGCAGCGGCGCCACCGGTCCCGGGCTGACGTCGGTCACGACCCGTGCGGGGCGGCCTGGTACCCCTCGTCGCGGACGGCCGCCACCAACGCCTCGAGGTCGGCGTCGCCTTCGACCTTGGCGCGGCCCGTCTTCAGGTCTACGGTTGCGGCGTCAACGCCGGCGACGCGCTCCAGGGCGCGCTGAACGGCGGTCTGGCAGTGGGTGCAGCTCATGCCATCGATCTTGAGTTCGGTCATGTCGGAGCTCCTTGCCGCCTCGGGTGCGCGCCGGCGGTTCGCCGGCCCGACCCCAGGCGGGGTGGGTTACCTCAGGTTAGCCCGCCGCGGCCGACCCGGTGGTCGGCCAGGTGTCCCGGCACGGAGGGCGCGCCTTTCGGCCTCGGTTCATCGGACCAGGGCGCACGCGGGCGCGCCGCGCACGCCGTGGCCCTTCCCAACCGCGGGGCGGTACCGTGGGGGCAAGGCATCACCGCGGAGGCCCGGGTCGGTCCTCGCCGCTGGGGCAGGGCCGCCGCCGGGCGAAGGAGGTCCGCATGTCGGCCCACGCGTTCCCCCGTCGCGTCCGCCGGTCCCTCGGGACCGCCCGTCCGGTCCGCCCCGCCGCGCCGTGCTCGGCGGCGGCGAGGTGCACGCCGTGAGCGCGCCCGGACCACGCCCGGTGCGCGCCCCGCGCGGGCCCCGCCGCACCGCCAAGGGCTGGATCCAGGAGGCGGCCAAACGGATGCTCATGAACAACCTCGACCCCGAGGTGGCCGAGCACCCCGACGAGCTGATCGTGTACGGCGGCCGCGGCAAGGCCGCGCGCGACTGGCAGGCGTTCGAGGACCTGGTCGCGACGCTCGACCTTCTCGAGAACGACGAGACCCTGCTGGTCCAGTCGGGCAAGCCGGTGATGGTGGCCCGCACCCACGAGCTCGCGCCGCGGGTCATCCTGGCCAACGCCAACCTGGTGCCCAAGTGGGCCGACTGGGACCACTTCGACGCCCTCGACCGCGCCGGACTGATGATGTACGGCCAGATGACCGCCGGCTCGTGGATCTACATCGGCACCCAGGGCATCCTGCAGGGCACCTACGAGACCTTCGCCTCCGCCGCCAAGCTGCGCTTCGGCGGCACGCTGGCCGGCACCATCACCGTCACCGCCGGACTCGGCGGCATGGGCGGCGCGCAGCCGCTGGCGATCGCGCTAGCGGGCGGCGTGGCGCTATGCATCGAGGTCGACCCCACGCGCATCGCCCGGCGGCTGGAGACGCGCTACCTCGACGAGGTGGCCGACTCGCTCGACGACGCGCTGGCGCGCGCCGAGACCGCCAAGGCCGGACGCGAGGCGCGCTCGATCGGGCTGCTGGGCAACGCCGCCGAGGTGCTGCCCGAGATGGTGCGCCGCGGCTTCACCCCCGACCTGGTCACCGATCAGACCAGCGCCCACGACCCCCGCTACGGCTACATCCCGGTGATGACGCCGGACGAGGACGCCGCTGCGCTGCGCGAACGCGATCCGGAGGGGTACATGCGGCGCGTGCGGAGCGCGATGGCCGAGCACGTGCGCGCCATCCTCGAGCTGCAGCGGCGCGGTGCGGTGGCGTTCGACTACGGCAACAACCTGCGCGCCGAGGCGCGCGCGGCCGGCGTCGAGAACGCCTTCGACTACCCGGGCTTCGTGCCCGCGTTCATCCGCGAGTCCTTCTGCGAGGGGCGCGGCCCCTTCCGGTGGGTCGCGCTGTCCGGTGACCCGGCCGACATCGCCGCCACCGACCGCGCGCTTCTCGAGCTCTTCCCCGACGACGAGCGGCTGCAGAGCTGGCTGCGCTACGCCGGCGAGCGGGTCGCCTTCCAGGGGCTGCCGGCGCGCATCTGCTGGCTCGGCTTCCGCGAGCGCGACCGCGCCGGCCTGCGCTTCAACCAGATGGTCCGCAGCGGCGAGCTCTCCGCGCCGATCGTCATCGGGCGCGACCACCTCGACGCCGGCTCGGTCGCCAGCCCCTACCGCGAGACCGAGGCGATGCGCGAC
>Ga0114946_10003205_pt1 | contig 11111 bp, 12 predicted proteins | sample WalLakDeSediment_FD_88676 | JGI IMG/M metagenome (GOLD analysis project Ga0114946, IMG submission 88676) | Lake sediment microbial communities from Walker lake, Nevada to study Microbial Dark Matter (Phase II) - Walker Lake 11/02/13 Deep Sediment | ecosystem: Environmental > Aquatic >...
AAGCCGCCCGCGTCCGGGAACTCGGCCTCGCGCTGGCCGCAGGACCCCAGCGCGGCGACGGACGCCAGAGCGCATGCAAGCGCGATCGGATGTCGCCTCATCGTTGCCTCCTCGTCAGAACCGGTAGACCAGCTCCAGCCTGGCGCCCACGGTGTCGGGAAAGTTGCGGCAGACCCCGCCGGCGCACTTGATCCCGCCCCGCTGGGAGCCGGCCAGCAGGCGGCCGGTGAGCCCGTCCAGGGGCGCCGGGGCGTGCACCGTGAGCATGCCCCACAGGTAGTGCCGGCGGGGCAGGGGCAGCTCCCAGCCGCCGAAGGCCGCGTCGACGCCGGCGGTCTGGTCGCTGTACTCGTGGACCAGGGTCAGGCCGAACAGCCCGGACATGTCGTAGCCCAGGCCGGCGAGGGTGACCCAGTACTCGAGATCCTCGGTGATGATCAGCGCGTGGCGCCTGATCTCGAACTTGGCCTCCACGCTGTGGGGGCCGTCGATCGGCACGCCGACGTCGACGCGCGCGTGCCAGAGGTGGCCGCCGTCCGCGGGCTCCGCCCCCTCGGCCTCGACCGCGGCGGCGTTCTCGGGCTCGTCGGTGGTCTCGTAGCGAAAGCCCCCCTCGGCCGAGACGCGGATCCCGGTCTCGCCGATCCCCTGGCGCAAGGAGAAAATGGGATGGACCGCCAGGGTCGGCGGCTTGTCGGCCCACGCGCCCTGGGGCAGCAGCCCGCCGAGGTAGCTGATCAGCGCGGCGGACAGGGCCAGCTGGGTGTCGCTGTCGCGCAGGTACAGGTCGCCGCCGAGCCGCCCGCCGTGGGCGTTGCCGATCGACTTGACCGGCATCCAGATCGGCTCCAGGGTCGGCATGTTGTTGTAGGACAGGGGCTGCACGGTGTTGATGAAGCTCGAGGATCCGCGGTAGCCGCCCTCCATCAGCCAGCGGCGGTAGGCGATGCCCTCCAGCTTGATGTTGAACGGCGAGAGATCGTAGGAGATCTCGCCGAAGCCGGCGAACCCGGACTCGCCGAGCACGTCCTCCTGCCCCGCGGGCACCCGGTGGTTGTCGTGGACCTGGCCGTTGCCCTCGAGGTAGACGTGCAGCCCGGCGGCGTGCAGCTCGGCCGAGGCGCCGCCGGTGACAACGCCGACGCCCGGCGACCGGTCGACGTACAGCCGGGCGGCCTCGATCTCGGATTCGTCGGTGAAGCGCGGCCGCATGAACACCCCGTGCACCCCGAACCCGAGGGCGTCGAGCAGCTCCCACTCGGCGCGCAGGCCGACGATGCGATCGAGGGGATCGTCGCGCTGGATCTGCCGGGTCAGGGGGTCGACGTTGAGCGCGTTGACCACGCCGCCCACCAGCACCACGCGGGCGCGGCGCGGCACGCGGTACTCCACCCGTCCGCCCCTGAGGGAGTTGTCCACGCCCACGTCGTCGAGCTTGATCAGCGAGAGGGCGATGCCGCGGCCGAAGGAGACGTAGAAGTCACCGGCGGTGATGCGCAGGTCGCCGAGGTGGGCCGTGCCGTGGAGCCGCTCGACGCGCAGGTCGTTGCCGTAACGCAATGTGGTGTAGCCCTCGCCCCCGGGGACGAACCGCTCGGGCGGGACGTAGAGGGGCGGGTCGTGGAACAGGTTCGCGTCGAGGCGCAGGGCGCTGTCGAACTTCGGCCCCTGGGCCTGGAGGTAGAGGATGTTGCGAAAGATCCAGTAGTTGTCGTCGTCGCCCCACTGGTTCTCGCCCACCGGGCCGTTGTCGCCCACGTACTCGACGATGAAGGTCTCGGTGCCGCGCCAGGTCACGGCCGGCGGCCCGGCCTCCCGGCCGCGGGCGCGACCGGCGGCGAGCAGCGCCAGCATCGCCACCGCGACGGCGAGCGTCGCGGCGAGGCGGGCGGGCACCGCGTCGGAGGGGGAAGGACGTCTGCCTCGCCGCATGGAGCGTATTGATATACGGAATCGGTCCGCCAGGCCACCGGAATCTTCCCGGCACGGGGCCGCCGACCGGGCCGCCGACCGAGCTGCCGCCGACCGAGCTTGACGGGCCTGATCAACGGGGCTACGGTCCCGCGCATGAGGCGGCAGGAGGCCGCCCGCGGACTTCGAAGGCCCGCAATCCGAGCCGAGGAGAGCAGCCGTCATGCCGACCAGCGAGAGCGAGAGCGAGCAGCCATCCGGGACAACACTCAAGGGACAAGTGCATCTCACCGAGGAGCGCTGCAAGGGCTGCTCCTACTGCGTCGCCTTCTGCCCCACCGGTTGCCTGGCCATGGGCGGCCGCCTGAACCGCAAGGGCTACCACCTGCCGGAGATGGCCCACCCCGAGAAGTGCAACGGCTGCGACCTGTGCGGCCTGTACTGCCCGGACTTCGCCATCTTCGGCGTGCGGCTGGGCCGGAAGAAGGGAGACCAGTGATGGCAGCCGATCCTTCAGTCGTCGCCACGGGCATGCACTTCATCGACGGCAACGAGGCCTGCGCCGAGGGCGCCATCGCCGCCGGCTGCCGCTTCGTGGCGGGCTATCCGATCACGCCGTCCACCGAGGTGGTGGAGCACCTGGCGCGGCGCTTCCCGAGGATCGGCGGCATGTTCATCCAGATGGAGGACGAGATCGCCTCGTCGATCTGCTTCCAGGGCGCGGTCTGGGCCGGGGTCAAGGCCATGACCGTGACCTCGGGCCCGGGCCTGTCGCTGATGATGGAGCACGTGGGGCTGGCGGCGATGACCGAGTGCCCCGCGGTGTTCGTCGACGTGCAGCGGGCCGGTCCGTCCACCGGCCTGCCCACCCTGCCGGCCCAGCAGGACATCATGCAGGTGCGCTGGGGCTCCCACGGCGACTACGGCGTGATCGCGCTGGCGCCGCAATCGCCCCAGGAGTGCTTCGACCACATAGTCACCTGCTTCAACCTCGCCGAGCGCTTCCGCTGCCCGGTGTTCTTCATGATGGACGAGACCGTGGGCCACATGCTGGGCAAGGTGAGGATCCCCGCGGCGCGCGAGATCGAGGTGGTCGAGCGCGAGTTCACCGGGCGCCCGCCCGGCGAGTACCAGCCCTACCGCATCTACGAGGGCGATCAGCCCGAGATGGTGCGCGTGGGCATGGGCCACCGCATCCATACCACCGGCCTGACCCACGACGAGCGGGGCTACCCGGCGATGAACGCCGAGGCCCAGGACGGGCTGATCCGCCGGCTGAAGAGCAAGATCCAGGACCACGTCGAGGAGATCTGCATCTGCGACGAGGAGCAGATCGACGGCTCCGACGTGACGGTGATCTCCTACGGCATCACCGGCCGGGTGGCGGCCTACACTGCGGAGCTGGCCCGCGCCGAGGGCCTCAAGGTCGGGCTGCTCAGGCTGGTGACCCTGTGGCCCTTCCACGAGCGGTTGATCGCGGGCCTGGCGCAGCGCACCAGGGCCATCGTGGTGGCCGAGATGAACCTCGGCCAGATCTTCCACGAGGTGGAGCGGGCCACCCGCCGGCGGGTGCCGGTGCACCTGGTGGGCCACGCCGGGGGCGCGATCATCGAGCCCGAGGCCCTGCTGCAGCGGATCAAGGAGGTGCTGCGATGACCGCCGCCCCGGTCAACCCCGTCGAGCGGCTCCTGAGGATGGAGCGCATGCCCCACATCTGGTGCTCGGGCTGCGGCATCGGCACCTCGGTCAACTGCTTCGCCCGCGCCATCGAGAAGGCCGGCATCGACTTCGAGCACCTGCACGTGGTCAGCGGCATCGGCTGCTCGGGCCGGGTGGCGGGCTACGTCGACGTCGACTCGTTCCACACCACCCACGGGCGGGCGATCCCGTTCGCCACCGGTCTGGCGCTCTCGCGGCCGACCTCGAAGGTGGTGGTCTACTCCGGCGACGGCGATCTCTCGGCCATCGGCGGCAACCACCTGATCCACGCGGCGCGGCGCAACATCGACATGACCGTGATCTGCGTGAACAACTTCACCTACGGCATGACCGGCGGCCAGGTGACCCCCACCACGCCGCAGACGGCGCGGGCCAGCACCACGCCCTACGGCAACTTCGAGGACACCTTCAACCTGCCGAACCTGATGGACGCCTGCGGCGCGCGATTCGTGGCGCGCTGGACGGCGTACCACGTCAGGCAGCTCACGCGCTCGATGACCAGGGCGCTGAAGATGAACGGCTTCACCTTCATCGAGGTCATCGCCCCCTGCCCCACGCTCTACTCGCGGCGCAACAAGCTGGGCGACGGCGTGGCGATGATGCAGTACTACAAGGAGCGCTCGCGGATCGCAAACGGCGCGCCCACCTGCGACGTCGAGATCGGCTACCAGAGCGAGATCGTGGTCGGCGAGTTCGTCGAGCGCGAGCGGCCCTCGTTCACCGAGAACTACGAGCGGCGGATGCGGGCCGTGCTGGGCGACGCCTTCGTGCCCTACGAGGGAACCAGATGAAGAAGCACGATGTCAGGATCTGCGGGCTGGGCGGCCAGGGCGTGATCATGGGCGGGATGATCATCGGCAAGGCCGCGGCGATCTTCGAGGACCGGTTCGCCACCCTGGTGCAGTCCTTCGGGCCCGAGGCCCGGGGCAGCGAGTGCTCGGCCCAGGTCAAGGTCTCCGACGAGCGCATTCCCTTCCCCTACCTGCGCCGCTCGGACGTGTTCGTGGCCATGAGCCAGACCGCCTACGACAAGTTCGTCGGCGAGATGAGCGAGGGCGCGACGCTGGTGTACGAGAGCGACCTCGTCTCGCCGGACGACCGGCTGCCTCCCGGGGTGAAGAAGTTCGGCATTCCCGGCACGCGCATCGCCGAGGAGGATTTCGGCCGGCGGATCGTGTTCAACATGGTGATGCTGGGCTTCTTCGCCGCCGTGACCGAGGTCGTGGACCCGGACGCGATGCGCAAGGCCGTGGCCGACTCGGTGCCCGACGGCACCGAGGAGTTGAACCTCAGGGCCTTCGAGCACGGCTTCGCCCATGGCGAGAATCTGCGGGGCTGAGGGGTCGGCGCGCCCGCCGCCCGCGGAGATGGGCCTGGACGTGCTGGCCGGGGATCCCCATCGCTTTGATCCGTTCAGTCACTGCCTGGTTGCGGGCGCTCGAGGCTGGCCGCGTCGATCCCCGTCACCGAGTAGAGCGGGTCGTTGAGGAACGAGGCGAAGGACGCGACGAAAAGGCAGCAGAGCTTGAGCAGCCGCCGGCGGTCCCCGTAGAGTTCGCGCATCACCTCGCGCCGGGAGTCGGAGTCGTTCTGCCAGTAGTCGAGGAGCACGCCGTCCAGGTCGCTGCCCTCGCCCCGGGGGCGCACGTCCAGGCCGCCGCCGTGGACGTACTCCATCACCTCGAGCAGGAACTCCCGGTGCCGCGACGGCGGCGGGTCGCCGCTGGCCAGGGTCGCCAGGGCGATCCAGCCGGCCACGCGGATGCTGGCCACGGCCAGGGCGTCCAGCAGGCGCACGGTGGTGGCGTCCCCGCGGGCGGCCTCGGACCCGCGCGCCAGCGACAGGAAGATGGTGTTCTTGAACAGCATCGAGAGGATCCCCGCGCCCTGCTCGGCGCCGGGGAGCCGGTGGTACTCCTCGAGTTCCGCGCCGCGCCAGGCCGGCACGAACAGCGCGTCGTGGACCGCGCGGAACCAGTTGAGTTGCGCCACCCCCGGCTGCAGCCCGTGGTCGAGGGTGTTGTCGAGGCGGTCGGCGCACTTGGTGTGCAGCAGGTCGATCATCGAGCCGGCGCGGTCGAGGATGCCGGCGAGATAGGCCATGTAGTGCTGCCCGTCATCGCGGGAGAGGAAGGCGATGCGCTCGCCGAGATACCAGCCCTCCTCCCGGCTCACCATGTCGCCGAGCCGCCCGCAGGCCTCGAGGTAGCGCTCGCGCCGGTCCTCGGGCGGGCTTCGGAGATCCTCGTCGCGGTCGTGGAGCAGTGCGCTGAGCATGTGCAGGGTGCTGGGCTCTTCCATGGCCCGGGCGACGATGGCCGCGGTGCGGATGGGGTGAACCACCGATCTTCCGCGGACCTTGCGCCTGTCGTCGCCGTAGCCCGCGAGGATCACCTCCAGCGCCTGGAGCAGGATGCCCCGCTGGGGCTCGGGCGCCGGGCGGTCGAGGATCAGCGCGAGGATCGCGCTTCTGTTCGGGATCCTGGCCTCGACCTGGTAGTTGATGGCCGCGCCGAGGGCGAGGTGTTCGTCCGTCGATATCAACTCGCGGGAGCGGAAATGGCGCCGATCCATGATTCCTCCTCCCGGGCGGGGAGCGCCGCCCGGCTCCCCCGGAGCCCGACAGCAAGAGGATAGCGGAAAGCGCCTCGGTCCGGTAGAAATACCGGCGGAGGGACCGCTTTCCGGGCGGAGGAAAGCGGCTGAATACAGCCGGCGAATGATCCGTCGAAAGGCGTGCGGTTAATCGCGTTGGTTTTGCCTGTTGAAAGAGGCGTTTTCCTGGTAGCCTGACGGTTCCGTGGAAACAAAAAAAAGGAGTACCGAGATGAAGTTCTTTCCGGCTCGAATCGTTCTGGTCCTGTCCCTCGCCGTCGCCCTGGCGATGGCGGCGGGCTGCGTGATCCACGCCCACTCTTCCGACCCCAAGGCCAAGCCCGCCGAGACCCGCAAGTCGAAGCCGAGCAAGGCCGGGTCGCAGCAGGCCGAGCCCGCGGCCAGTCCGACCGGGGATCACACATTCAGGAGGATGACTCCGCCCGCGGGGCAGGGGACCGCGGAGGAAGAGGCCGCGGAGGAAGATGCCGCGGAGGAAGCGGCGATCGAGGAAGAGGTTGGGGAGACCGGTGGCGGGGATCACACCTTCAGGGGGGTCACGCCCGGGCCCACGGGAGCGCCGCAGACGGAGACCAAGTACAGGAAGGCCTCGCCTCCGACCGAGTAGCGCCATCCGGGTCGGGGGAGCCGGCCGCGGGAAGCGCGACGGGCCAGCCGATGTTCCGGGGCGACGGCGCGGGGTGACGATCCGGGGCATCACTTCCGGGCCGCGACGTGCTATCCTGCGGGGTCGTGCCGAGCAGGGAGGCGCCGGTGAGAGGACGAGCAGACTGGCGGATCCGGAGCGCGGGAGCCGGGCTCTTCGTGCCGGCCTGCGCCAGCGCGCTGGCGGGGGCGATACTCGCTCCCGGGGCGGCGAGGGCCTTCGATCGCCACGAGGTCTGGATCTCTGCTTCCGGCAACTGGGCGCGGCTCGCGCCTCCCGGCGGAACCGATCGTCCGCACGTGGACGGCGGCGGCGGCGGCGCCCGGGTGATGGTCGCGCTCTCGGATGCCTTCGGCCTGGCCCTGGAGGGGACGGCCACGTGGTACCGGGGTTTCACGCCGCTGCCCGTTTCTTCGCCAGAGGAAAACGGAAGCGGAGAAGGAGGCGCGGAGGAAAAGGCCGCGACTCCCGGGGAACCCACCTCGGGTATCGCCTGCCGCGATCTGGCCCTGACCCTGGTCTACGCCATCGACGTGTTCGCCCTGGTGCCGCAGATCGCCCTGGGCCTGGCGGTGGCGCGCCTGGCCGAGACCCGCGGCGGGGCGGCGTTGGTCGCCTGGGATCTCGCGCTGCGCTTCGAGATCGGCGTCGACTACCGCCCGGCCCGGCGCTTCGCCCTGGGACTGTGGGGCGCCTTCGACACGGTCCTCCTCGGCGCCTCGCCCTGGGTCGGTCGCTCCGCCCTGTCCCTGCGCTTCACCGTTCCCCTCGGCGGCGGCTGAACCGATGCTGCGGCTCTCCCTCAACGGATTCTTGGTTTTCGAGAGCCGTGCCGTTAGAATCGGACCGATGCGCCTGCTTCCGATGCCGCTGCTCGCCCTGCCGGTCCTCGCCGCGTGCGGCGGGGTTCGACCCGGGCCGGCGGAGCACCGGGCGCCGCTCATCGGCGGGGAGATCGAGCCGCTGGTGCCCAGGCAGCGGGGGGACGGAGAGGCCCGCGGCCCCGCGGAGGGCGCCGGGAGCGCGCCTTCGAGCGACGTGCGCCGGCGGGCCGTGGCCTGGGCCCGCGATCTGCTCGACGACCGCACCGAGCGGCCGGACTGGGGCGCCGGCGACGCGGGCCGGCTGTTCGAGGAACTGCTGCCGCGCCTGGACTGGAGGCCGCGGCAGGGGATCGCGGCCCTGGCCGAGCGCGCGTCCGCGGCCGGTGCCCTGTCGACGGACGGCAGGCCCAGGCCCGGCGACATCGTCCTGTTCCACAACCAGGTGGACGCCAACGGCAACGGCGAGGTCGACGACTGGCACACGGGCGCGGGCGTCGTCGTGGGGCGCGACGGACCGCGCTTCGTGGCCGTGGCGCGCACCGGTCGCGCGCCGCGGAGGATCACGGCCTGGCCCGACGGTCCGGCCGTCCGCGAGCTTCGCGGCCGGGTGGTGGACAGCTTCTTGCGCGTGCCCCACCCCTCCGATCCGGAGGGCACCCCCTACCTGGCCGGGCAACTCTACGCCGGTCACGTCGACATCGAGCGGCTGGCCGCCGCGGTTCCCCGCTGAGGCGCCGATGGCGCGCGAGCGACTCGACAAGCTGCTGGTGGACCGCGCCCTGGCGCGCTCCCGGGACCGGGCCCGGGCGCTGATCATGGCCGGGAGGGTGCTGGTGGACGACGCGCCGGTGACCAAGCCCGGAGCCGCGGTGGCCGCGGACGCCGACCTGCGCCTGCGCGGCGACGATCACCCCTTCGTCTCCCGCGGCGGACTCAAGCTGGAGGGCGCCCTCGACGACCTCGGCATCGACGTGGCGGGGAAGACCGTCCTCGACGTGGGCGCGTCCACCGGCGGGTTCACCGACTGCTGCCTGCGCCGCGGCGCGGCCCGCTCCTTCTGCGTGGACGTGGGCACGAACCAGCTCGACTGGTCCCTGCGCTCGGACCCGCGGGTCACCGCGCTGGAGCGGACCAACGCGCGCAACCTGGAGCCGGCGGATCTGCCCGGACCGGCGGATCTCGCCGTGATCGACGTCTCGTTCATCTCGCTGACATTGGTCCTGGAGCCGGTGCTGCGCTGCCTGGCGCCGGACGGCGCGGTGCTGGCCATGGTCAAACCCCAGTTCGAGGCGGGCCGCGGACAGGTGGACAAGGGCGGGGTGGTGCGGGATCCAGCGGTCCGGGAGGAGGCGGTGCGCTCGGTGATCTCCCACGGGGAGGGCCTGGGCCTGGTCCTGGCGGGGCGGGCCGACTCCCGGGTGCCCGGGCCCAAGGGCAACGTGGAGATCTTCCTCCACTTCACGAGAGGCGCGGATGCGGGTTGAGATCTCCGCCGATCTGGCGCCGCTGGTGCGGCTGGGAGTGCTGCGGCTGGAGGGACTGCGCCCGCCCGGCGACGGCGGCGACGCCCTGTGGGCCGAACTCGAGAGCGCGGCGATCGCGCTCGGGCGCAGGCACGCCGGCCGCACCGCCGGCGAGATCCCCGCAGTCCGGGAGACCCGGCGGCTCTACAGGTCCGTGGGGATCGATCCCACCAAGACGCGGCCCTCGTCCGAGGCGCTGCTGCGCCGGGCGATCCAGGGCAGGGAACTGTACCGCGTGCATCCCCTGGTGGACCTGTTCAACCTGGCGAGCCTCCTGTCCCAGCTCTGCGTCGGGCTCTACGACGAGTCGCGGATCGAGGGCCACCGGGTGCTGGTGCGCCTGGGCGAGGAGGGCTGGGGCTTCGAGGGCATCCGCCGCGGCCGGATCAACGTCGGCGGGCGGCTGTGTCTCGTGGACCGCGAGGGTCCGTTCGGCTCGCCCACCGCGGACTCGGCGCGCACCGCCATCGACGGAGATTCGCCGCGGGCCCTGGCCGTTTTCTTCCAGCCCCGGGACGGGGAGCCGGCGCGCATCGGCGAAGCTTTGGACCGCGCCGCGGACCTGGCGGCGCGGCATCTGGCGGCACAGGTGGCCGAGCGGCGGATCGTGGAGGGCTGAGTCGTGCGCGTGATCGGCATCGACGAGAACGGCCTGGGCCCGCTGCTGGGGCCGCTGGTGGTCACGGGAGTGGCCTTCGACGCGCCGGGCTACGACCGCGATGGCACCTGGAGCCTGACCGGAGCGGACCTGCCGGCCGGGGACTCCAAGCGCGTCTGGGTCCGCCGCCGGCCAGCCGCGGGAGAGAACGCGGTCCGCCGCTGGCTGGCGCTCCTGGGCGCGGAGGCGGGCGATCACGCCGCGCTGCTCGGCGCGCTGGGGCTGCCGCCGCCGGTGCCGGCGCCCTGTGCCGCGATCCCGCCGTGCTGCGCGCCCGTCGAGGGAACGCTGCCGCGCTGGGACGCGGCCGACGTGGCCCTGTCGCCAGGGGTTCGGGACCGTTTCGACCGGGCCCGGATCCGGCCGGCCGGGATCCGCGCGGCGGTCCTGTGCCCCGGCGCGTTCAACCGCGCCCTCCGCGCCGGCCACGGCAACAAGCTGCGCCTGGACTGCGAGCTGATGCTGGCGGTGCTGGAGATCCTGGCTCCCGAAGACCCCGCCGAGCCGGTGCTGGCGCTCCTGGGCAAGGTGGGATCCACCAGGATCTACGGTCCGTGGCTGGAGGCGGCGTTTCCCGGCGGCGTCGAGACGCTGGAGGAGTCGCCGGAGATCAGCCGCTACCGGGCGACGGGGCGGAAGGTGGATGTCCACTTCGTGAGGGACGGCGACGCGCTGCACCTGCCCGTGGCCGTGGCCTCGATGATCGGCAAGTACCTGCGCGAACTGGCCATGCACCGCCTGGCGGCGGCCCTCGGCGCCGGCGATGATCCGCCGAGCGGCTACCGCGACCGCCGCACCAGGAAGTTCGTCGAGTCCAGCGCGCCCCAACGCGTCGCCCTCGGCCTGCCCGACTCCTGCTTCCTGCGGGCGAAATAGGCCCGCTTTTCGCTTTTTTTTAGGAAACTTTTTGCGAAAACGGTCGATGAAGGGGTGGAAAGGCAACGGAGGTGACCATGCACCAGGCTTCGAGAGAGATCGCTCCGAGCAGGCTTTCCGGCGGCTCCCGCAAGGAGGTGCTGTTGAGGTCGGTGCCCCAGGAGCAGGGCGAGGTCCGTTTCGCGGGGGTTTCGACGATGGCGAGGCTGCTGCGGCTGGAGGTGGCGCGGTTCGCCCGGCTGCGGGCGCCCGTGCTGATCTGCGGGGAGACGGGAACGGGCAAGGAACTGGTGGCCCGCGCGCTCCACGAGTGCTCGCTGCGGTCGGATGGCCCGTTC